>Ga0318495_10000540_pt1 | contig 11918 bp, 12 predicted proteins | sample GRESIP108b1f25_FD_203752 | JGI IMG/M metagenome (GOLD analysis project Ga0318495, IMG submission 203752) | Tropical soil microbial communities from Luquillo Experimental Forest, Puerto Rico - GRE.SIPMG.108b1f25 | ecosystem: Environmental > Terrestrial > Soil > Tropical forest > Bulk soil...
GTCGACGCGCACGACGTCGAACGGGACGCCCTCGGAGGCGAGCGCCGCGCCGATGAGTCCCGGCCCCTCGGGCGCGACGTGCTGGAGGACCGCGACGCGCAGTGCGTTGCTCGACATGCGTTCCGCCCCCGAAGGCTACGGCGCGCCGCGCCCGTCGGCCCTGCGAAAGAAGGTGCGCACCAGGGCATCGCCCTCCGTGGCGCTGAAGCTCAGGAACCCCTTGCCTCGCGCGAGGTCGACGAGCGGCGCCGGGACGAACGGGGTCACGAGGGCGTAGACGTCCCCGTCGGACAGCGCGGCGAGGTCCGCCATCACGCGCGGCATGGGGTGCTCTCCCGCCTCGATGGCCGCGCGGGCGTCGTGGGTGCGCGTGACGCTGCGCTCGTCGGCCCACGCCGGCCGCTGCGCCGGAGCGCCGCCGCCCTCGGGGTCCACGATCGCTGCGGGTGAGAGGCCGGCGCCCTCGCGGAGCCGCTCGACGAGGACGCCGAGGGCGACGCCGCTCACGGTCGAGACCTGGCGGAGCGTGGCGACCTTCGCGACGGTGCGCCGGAGCACCGGGTTCCGGAGCGCCTTGAAGTGCGGCGAGATCTCGAGGAGCACCTGCTCGAGCTCGGGCCAGCGCTCGAGCAGGTCGCCGAGCTTCGAGTCGGGGGTGATGACCGCGGGGCACTCAGGCATCGCTCTTCTCCTCGCTCCACGACAGGAGCCGCTGCTCGCCGGTGAGCGCGCGCTTCCCGGTGAGGTCCTGGGTCACCTCGAGGCAGCCGAGGTAGGTCCCCGCCGCGTCGCGCAGCGCGACGTACTCGATGTGCACGAAGCGGCCCCGGAGCTGGATCCAGAACGCGGCGCGGTCTCTCGTCCCGGCGCGGAACGCGCCGAGGATGCGGTCGACCGTGTCGACGCTCGAGGGCGGGTGGCAGTGCTGGACCCTCCGGCCGAGGATCGCTCGGCTCCGCGCGAAGACGCGCTCGCGGCCGTGCGTGAAGTAGCGGACGCGGTCCTCGGCGTCGACGAACGTGGCGTCGATCGGGAGCGCGTTCAGGACCGCCTCCAGCTCCTTCACGCCGAGGGTCCCGGTCGGCAGCCGGATCTTGCCGCCGGCCGTGGCGTCGTCGGGCTGCGCCGCGGGGACGGACGCCGGGCGCCAGCCCTCCACGGGCTCCACGAGGCAGAACCCGATCTCCGCGCTCTGCCGCGCGATCTCCCACCACTCGAGCTCGTCGAGCGTGTCGAGCGACATCGGCAGCAGGATGTTCTCCTCCCGGTCCGTCATGTCGCGGATGGCCTGGGCGGCGGGCCGGACCGTGAGCGCGACGACGGAGCGCGCCTCGCCGGCGCTCGCGCCCGCCGAGGCGGCGAGCGCCTCGAGGGCGCCCCGGAGCAGCGCCCGCGCCTCGTCGTGCTTCGCCCACATCACCTTCGGTGGACCGGTGATGCCGTGCTTCTCGAGGTAGGGGAAGAGCAGGTGCTCCTTGCGGAGGTAGTGCTTGTCCACGTCGGCGAGGGCGTTCAGGCGGACGCGGACGGCGAGCAGCGCGTCCCCCGCCGGCGCGTCGTCCGGGAGCGCGTCGAGCTTCGCGGCCGCGGCGGCGAGCGCCTCGATCTCCGCCCGCAGCGCAGCGTTCTCCCGCCCGAACGTCTCCACCGGGTGTCCGGGGGGCGCGACCGGAGCCTCGGTGAGGTCGATCGCGCCTTCGAGCGCGGCGCCGTGCAGGTGACAGAGCCTCGTCACTTCCTGCGGCGGCATGCCGTCCTCGATCAGCTCCTGCTCGACCTCCACGACGAGGCCGTAGGGCACCTGTCCCAGCATCCGCACGAGCTGCCTCTGCACCTGCGCCGGCGCGGCGCCCACGTGGAGCTGGAGGATGAGGTGCTTCAGGAGATCCTTGGGGGCGAGGCCGCCGTTGTCGATGAGCTCGCTCATCCGCTACTCCCGGACCATCGTGAGGATCATCTTGAACGCCTCCAGCGCGCGGACCGCGTGCGGGATCCCGGCCGGCATCCGTACCGTCTCGCCCTGGCCCGCGACGACCTTCTCGCCGCCGATCGTCAGCTCGACCGCGCCGTCGAGCACCTGGACGAAGGCGTCGAACGGCGCGGTGTGCTCCGACAGCTCCTGCCCCGCGTCGAAGGCGAACAGGGTCATGGAGCCTCCCCTCGCCTTCGCGATGGTCCGGCTGACGACCGCGCCGGGCTGGTAGGCGAGCTCTTGCTCGAGCTTCGCCGGGCGGGCGGGCGGCAGCTCGCTCCTGAGGACGGTGAGTGGCTTCGCATGAGCGTTCATGCGTCGGATCAGATGCGAATCGCTCGCCACGCCGAAACCGGCGCGAAATCGTGCAGTTCCGTGGGAAGGCCCGTCGCGAGCACCGAAACGTCGGTGCGGGGCGAAACGCCGGGACGGTGCGAGGGCTCTCCGACCACGGCCCTTCAGATCTCGCCGAGCATGTCGCGGAGCTTCAGCACGGTGTTCCAGTTGCGCGTCGTGACGGTGCCGCGGACCCGGAGCTTCCCGAGGGCGGCCGCGAGCGGGCTCCGCCCCTGGCCGTTCGGGTGCCACGAGTAGATCTCCTTCCCGCGGACCCGGAACTGCTCCGGGGCGAAGTCCTGGAGGTGCAGCGGCGCGAGCTCGGAGCCGGCCGGCGCGCTCGAGAGGAACGTGACGCACAGCTTCGCGGGATCCGTGGCCACGCCCGCGAACGGGTTCCCGTCGACGATCGCGGTCAGCTGCGCCAGCGTTCGCAACGTCGTGGCGATCGGGCGGCCCATGTACTGAGCGAGCGCCACCTCGATCCCCTTCGCGACCTGCGCGGCTCGCAGCGTGGTCGCGAGGACCGCGTTCCCGCTCTGCACGTACGTGCGCACGGCGGTGCAGCCCATGTTCGTGAGCATCGCGCGCAGCTCCGCCATCGGCAGCGCGTTGCCCGTGCCGACGTTCACACCGCGCAGGAGGAGCGCGTAGCGCGTCACCGTTCCTCTCCGGTACGGACGGTTCCCTGCCACGTGCGAGATCGAGGAGCGACGGCCCGGAGGACGAGAGAGCAAGGCGCGAGCTAGCCGTCTGTCGTCGCGGGTGCCCTCAATCGGGCAGTCCCCAGATACGTCGCAGAGCGTCCGTCGCAGCGACATTAGCACCGGAACTCGTCGCGCGTGCCTCATGCGTTCGCTCCTGCTCACCGCGGCGCACCGCGCTCGCACCGAGATCCATGCGGCTCGGGAGCGACTCCTCGCCTCCGATCACGTCGCCTGGCACGCCGAGCCTGCCGATGGCGTGCTCGCCCGGCTCGGCTCGGGTCCGGACGGCCTCGACGAGGTGGAGGCGGCGCGCCGGCGACGCGAGCTCGGGCCGAACGTCGTGAACGGCCACCCGCGGCGCTCGAGGCTTCGGATCCTCGCGTCGCAGCTCGCGAACCTGCCGGCGGTCCTCCTGATCGGCTCTTCGGCGGTGTCCGCCGCTCTCCGCGAGCTCGTGGACGCTGCCGCGATCCAGGCCGTCGTCCTGCTCAATGCCGCGATCGGGTACCGCATCGAGTCGCACAACGAGGACCTCATCGCGTCGTGGCACGAGCTCTACGCCGGCCACGCGCGCGTGCTCCGCCGCGAGCTGCGGGCGGTCCCGGCCGCGGAGCTCGTCCCTGGCGACGTGCTCGTCCTGCAGGCCGGGGACATCGTCCCGGCCGACGCGAGGGTGATCGACGCACACCGGCTGTCGTGCGACGAGGCTCCGCTGACCGGCGAGAGCGAGCCGCTGCGGAAGGCCGTGGACCCGGTCGACCTGGCGCGGCCGCTCGCGGCGCGCACCTCCATGCTCTACGCCGGCACGGTGGTGGCCTCTGGCCGGGGGCGCGCCGTGGTGGTGGCGACCGGCGAGCGCACCGAGGTCGCTCGCGTGCAGGCGCTCGTCGACGAGACGCACGCTCCGGCCAGCCCGCTCGAGCGCCGCATCGCCGACCTCGGCCAGACGATGACCTACGCCAGCCTCGCCGCGGGCGGGATCGGCGGCGCAGCGGGCCTCGTGCGCGGCGCCGCCGTCGGGCAAGTGGTCCGGGCGGGAGTCGCTCTGGCCGTCGCCGCCATCCCGGAGGGCCTGCCCGTCGTCGTCACCGCGTCGCTCGTGCGCGCCGTGCGAAGGATGCGGTCCGAGGGGACGTTCGTGCGCCGCATGTCGTCCATCGAGACGCTCGGCGGCGTCACCGTGATCTGCGCGGACAAGACGGGGACGCTCACCCGGAACGAGATGCAGCTCGAGTCCCTCGAGCGCGGCGGCCGCCCGCTCTCGGTGCCGGCGCTGCCGAGCGGGGGCGACGCGTTCGCCGATCCGGGGCGCCTCGCGCTGGCCATCGCCGTGCTGAACAGCGACCTCGACGTGCACCGCTCGAACGGCGGGATGCGGCTCGTCGGCTCGTCGACGGAGCGCGCCTTCGCCACCGTGGCCGAGTCCGTCGGCATGGGCGTCGCCTGGCTGCGCGAGCGGTATCCGCGCCGCCTGCTCCGCGAGCGGCGAGAGAACGTGTACTACGTGACGAGCCTCCACGACGGCCCGGGCGGTTCGCCCTTTGCGTGCATCAAGGGGGCGCCCGAGCAGGTGCTCGCGCTCTGCGATCGAGATCTCGATGGTCCCCTGGGCCCGGCCGAGCGCCACGCCATCCTCGCGCGGAACGAGCAGCTCGCGTCGGACGGCCTCCGGGTCCTCGCGCTCGGCTGGCAGGCGATGGAGCGCGGAGCGCAGGGCGTGCCGGAGAGTGGCTTCACCTTCGTCGCGCTGGCCGCGCTCCGCGATCCGCTGCGCGAGGGATCGGCGCAGGCGGTGCGTGACGCGCGGCGCGCGGGCATCCGCACCCTCATCCTCACCGGCGACCAGCGCGCGACGGCGGCCGCGATCGCACGCCAGGTGGGGCTGGAGGGGCGCGCCGTCGACGGCGCGACGATCGTCGCGAGCCTCGACGCGGCCACGGATGGTGGCGATGCGCTGCAGGGCATCTCCGTCCTCTCGCGCGTCACCCCCGCCGACAAGCTGCGCGTCGTCGCCGAGCTCCGGCGCCGCGGCGAGATCGTCGCGATGGCGGGCGACGGCGTGAACGACGCGCCGGCGCTCAAGGCGGCCCACGTGGGCATCGCGGTCGGGGTCGCGACGGACGTGGCGCGGCAGACCGCGGACGTGGTGCTCGCGCACGAGGACCTTCGGACCATCCTCTCGGCGGTGGGCGAGGGTCGGATCGTCGGCGACAACCTGCGCCGCGCCGTCCGGTACCTCGCCACGACGAACCTCTCCGAGGTCGCGCTCGTCCTCGGCGGAGCGGTCACGGGGCTCGAGCCGCTGCTCCCGCTCCACCTCCTCTGGATCAACATGCTGACGGACACCGCGCCGGCGCTCGCGCTCGCGCTCGAGCCCGGCGATCCGGCCATCCTCGATCGGCCGCCGGCGCCGCCGGGCACTCCGATCATCGCCCGCCCGGAGTGGCGCCCCATCGTCACCGACGCCTTGCTCCTCGCCGGCCTCGGCGCGGCCGCGTTCGCGATAGGCGGCGCCGGCGCCGCCTTCTCGGCCCTTCCCGCCGCGCAGCTCGCGTACGCCTACGTCTGCCGGGCGCCGGACGCTCCGGCGCGCGGTCGGTTCGCCGCCATCATGGGCGGCGCGGGCGCCCTGCACGTCGCGACGCTGGTGCTGCCCCCGCTCCGATCGTTGATGCGCGTGAGGACGCCGCGGACCGTCGCGCTCGCCTGGGCCGCCGCCGGGGTCGCCGTACCGGCAGCCATCGCCGTGGTTCGGCGCAGTCTCCCCTCGCAGGGGCGCGTGCCGCGGTCCCCGCCGCTCGTCACGGTCGCGGCCCCGGCGCCGGTCGCGCCGGTTCCGGACCGGTGGGAGGTGTTCGTCACGCCCCTCCGCGGCGCGCTGGGGCGCGACGAGTTCGTCGTGCAAGGGGTCGCCTGCGCGGCCTGACAGGAGGAGAGCCGTGTTCTTCCATCTTCCGTCGTTCCTGCTGGGCTACGCCGCCGGACTCGGCACGGGGCTCGTCCTCCCGCGCCTGCGCCCGGTGGCCCTCGAGGTCGCGTCCGCGGTCTTCAGGTTCGCCGACGACCTCGCCGCGCGCGTCGCGTCGGTGCGGGAGGATCTCGAGGACGTCATGGCCGAGGCCCGCATCCGCGTCCGCAAGGCTGCGGTCGGCACCGACGGCGAGGCGGCGACGGCGACGGCCACGCCGCACGCGAGGGCCTGAACCGTGAGGTACGTCGAGATCGTCCACGCCATCCCCGGACGGATCCGGTTGCGCATCGCCGGGATCCGCAAGAAGCGCGAGGAGGCGGCGAAGGCGGCGCGCTCCGTGGCGCTCGTCGCGGGTGTCGCCGAGATCCGCGTGCGACCGTTCACCGGCACCTTCATCGTGAGCTACGACCCCGCGCGAGCCGATGCCGAGCGCATCGCGGGCGCGCTCCGCGACGCCGCGGGCGCGGTCGCGATCCTGAGCCAAGGGGAGCGTCCGCCGCGCGAGCAGGCGTCGCCGGAAGCGGCGGGCAGCAGGGTGGGCCGCGCGGTGGTGGAGGCCTTCCGCGAGGTCAACGAGGACCTTCTCCGACGGACCGGCGGCGGCGTGGATCTCGCCGTGCTCGCGACGGCGACGCTCCTCGCCGTCAGCGGCGCGGAGGTGGTCGCGAGGAAGAAGCTGTCCGCCCCGCCCTGGTTCAACCTCGTCTGGTGGGGGTTCCAGACCTTCCGGCACGTCGAGGCGCCCGATCTCGAGTGACGCGCTCGCGCGCGGGCGCGACGGCGGAGAAGGGGAGCAACGGCCATGGACGAAGCGGTCCTGTACGGTCGGTTCACCGCCGCCGAGGAGCGGATCGCGGCGGCGCTGGGCCGGCTCCTCGACAAGGTCGGCGGGCGAGCCTCGCCGCGCGGCTGGTTCAGGAAGCTCGTCGACGAGCACGTCCGCGCACACGCGCGCGCCTTCGACGCCGGGCACTGGGACCGGCTCCATCCCGGCCTGGACACGGAGGCGCGCGCTCGCGCCGAGATCCTGCGCGCCTGCAAGAAGGCCGCGGTGGCGGGGGCGCTGGCCTTCACCGGCGCCAGCACGGGCGAGATGATCTCGCTCCTCTCCGACGGGATCGCGACGCCCTTCATCGGCGTGCCCGCGATCCTCGTGTCGCTGCTGACCGAGGCGGTGTACACCGCGCGCCTGCAGATCGATCTGGCCTGCGACATCGGGTCGATCTACGGCGCGCCCTTCGACGTCGAGGACAGCGCGGACCTGGCCACGCTGTTCAGCCTGGCGCTGGGGCTCCCCCGCAAGCGCGGGGGCGAGGAGCAGATCGGCGCGACCAGGCCCCAGGGCCTGATCGAGCGGCTGATGGAGCTCGAGGACGGCGAGATGGGCCGGCGCATCGGCCGCAAGCTGCTCGAGGACAGCCTGCTCTCCAACATCGTGCCCTTCGTGGGCATCCCCATCAGCGCGCGGTGGAACTACGTCGCCACGCGAAAGCTGGGCGCGACCGTCCGGCGCTACGTCCGCTACCGGCGCGCGCTGCGGAAGGCCTTCGTGCAGCTCCGGTTCGACACCATGGCCGAGCCGGAGCTCCTGGTGGAGGGCGCCTGGCTCCTCGCCACGCTCGAGGGCGAGGCCGGCCGCGAGGAGGCCATGGCCATCGCGCTCATCGTCGACGCGCTCCCCGCGGCCAACCGCAGCCACATCGCCAGCGCCCGCGCCTTCGGAGACGACGAGGAGGGCTGGTTCGACGCGCTGCCGCTGGTCCCCAAGCCCATGCACGGACCGCTGATGGACGTCCTGTACCTCGTGGCCGCAGCCGATCGATGGCTCAATCCCGCCGAGCGGCGCTTCCTGCAGAGGGTGGGCCGCGCGCTGGAGGTTCCGGTCGACCTGCCGCGTGTCGAGCAGATCTGCCGGCATCTCGCGCTGGGCGAGGCGCTTCCCCCGGGCCTGGCGACCGCGCAGAGCTGAGCGCCGGGGCGCGCGGGTACACGCCCTGCCCGCCCGGCCTCCACCATGCGTCACACGAGCCCGGCCGCTCGTGCGATGAGGAAAGCCCCTGCCCCGATCACGAGGACCCCGATGGCGCGCGCGACGCGCTCGCCGGCCGGTGCGAGACGTTCGGCGGTGATGGCGGCCGCCACGCCGACCATCGCGCGAAGGTCCATGACCCCGATGACCAGCAGGATCGCCGTCAGACCGGCACAGCAGGAGCTGCAGTGGAGGCCGAGGTGCAAGCCGTGTCGCCAGGCCGTGGCGGCGTCGGCGGGCAGCGAAAGGCCGCGCCCGGGTGCCTCCCGGCAGCAGGCGAGGTGACGCGCCTTCCACGCGGTGAGCTGGAGCGAGCCGGCGATCAGGACGACGACACCGACGGCGATCGGGACGGCGCGCGCCAGCGCCGGCTGCTCCATCTCGATCGCGGCCAGCGCGACGCCCAGCGGGAAGGCGGCCATTCCGAGCAATGCCCAGACGGAGAAGTAGCCCACGCCGACGAGCGTGGTCAGCAGGCCGAGGCGCTCCTCGCCCGCCCCGCGCACGGCGTGGCGGTAGCGCCGCAGCATCGGGACGAGGGCCGGCAGCATCATCGCCACCATCATGACGACCCACATGCCGACGAACGACGCCGCGGCGCCGGGCCACGTCTGTCCGGGCATCCGCATCCACGCCACCGACATCGTCCAGCCGCCGGGCATCGGCATCACGCCCATCGCGGACATGGAGCCGCACCAGACGAGGGTCACCGCTGCGCTGGCCACGAAGAGCAGCGCCGAGGCGCCGAGGAACGCTCGCTCGGAGGCTCGCCCGGACACCATGCGTCGTGAGATCGTCCCGTGGTCCATGGGAACCGGTGGCACGGCTGATCGCCGGGCTTCTCTAACCTAATCCGTAGATCAGGCTCACACGTTCGGGGTTGGGGTGATTTCAGCGCCTGTCGTACTCGTCGTGGCGGCGCCACCAGACGCCCGTCTCGTTGCGCCCCTTGGGGGCGCGGTCGAGCCACTGGTACATGCCCCAGAGGCCGTCCACTCCCCGCGCATATGCGGAATAGGCGTGATAGACGACGCCGTCCTCGAGCACGAACGCGCTCACGCCCGGCCGCTCGCGGGTGTACGTCGCCACGTCGATTCCGCTCATGGCCGCCATCCTGGCGGCGTCCCCCTCGTCACCGGCTTCCTGGGCCTGCACGCTCACCGGCCACGCCGGCTCGCGCTGGTAGTTGTATTCGATGCCCCCCTCGCGCTGTTGCTCCTCGGTGAACCCGACGCTGAAGTCGCGGTTGAAGTCGCCGCCGAACGAGGACGCCCAGGAGAACGTCCACCCCATCCGCCGCTTGTACGCCTGCAGCTTCGCGAGAGGCGCGCGCGACACCGCCGAGAGCGTGACGTCGTGGTTGGCCAGGTGGACGACGAAGCCGTTGAACCCGTCCGCGATCGCCGAGCAGGACGGACACCCCGCCGTGTAATCGGGCCCGAACATGAAGTGGTAGACGAGGAGCTGCGAGTTTCCTCGGAAGAGGTCCGGCAGCGAGGCCCTCCCCTCGTCGGTCTCGAAGCGATACTCCTTGTCGATCCGAACCCACGGCAGCTCCTGCCGCCGCCGCGCCAGCTCGTCTCCGCGCCGCGTGAGCTCCTTCTCCGCCTGGAGCAGCTCGAGCCGGGCAGCGAGCCACTCCTTGCGTGTCCCGGTCCTGTGCGTCGTCATGTCCCTCTCCTTCCCTGTCGTTACCCCGGGAGCGTCAACGCGCCCGGCGTTCGCAGGCTCACCCCTGCGCAGGACCGGACGTAACGGCCGTCGGAGCGGGGCGGGAGTAACAACGGCGACGCGGTTAGGAACGGACGTCGCGCGCCGCGGGTCAGTGCGACGTCGGCGGGTGCGCGTCCTCCGCGCTCGCGTCGTCGGCCCCGGCCACGCGCTCCAGGTCGAGGTTCAGGAAACCCGCGCGGTAGAGCTCGCGCACCCGCTCCCTGAAATCCGGCGCGTCGCGTCCAAGCCTGCCCAGCCAGGCCCATCCTGCCGGCGTGTCGTCTCGAATCACCCGGCGGACGAACTCCGCGGGATCGACGTGCGGGAGCAGGTCGCCGCCGACCACGAGGAGGAGGAGCCCCCGGATGCCGTCGGGAGCGAGGGTCGCCGCAAACCGGTCGCGCGAGGCCGTCTGGACCGTGACGAGCGGCATGCGCAGGACCGGGATCCACTTGAGGTAGCCGAGCAGCACGCCCTCCCACCAGCTGGCGTGCCCGAGCGCCAGACGGCCGAGCTCGTACGCCGTGATGAACTCGAAGGCGTCTGCCCGATCCTGGATCCGCCCCAACCCCGCGAAGAGCTCCGGCCCGAGCACGATGATGCGCCGACCGCCGGTCGCGAGCGACGTCGAGAGCCCCACGTCCTTCAGCGACGAGACGTAGAGCGCAGGGGGATCGACGCCGAGTGTGATGCACTGCCGCTCGAGGATGTCGAAGAGGTCGGGCACCTGCTCGCGGTTGAGGCGGACGGAGTTCTCGCGGAACGCCGCCCAGCGCCCGAGCCTCAGAAGCCCGAGCGCGGGGAGGAGCAGGATCACGGCGACTGCAGCCAGCCGAACCTCGTCCACCAGCCTCGATACGCGGCCGTGGGACGAGAGCCACTCCGGGGCGAAGTAGACGAGCGCCGCCGCGAAGGCGACGATCGCCGCGTTCCCGAGCACCGACAAGCTCACGACGAGCCGCTCGTGCGGGTGGCGGATCTTCGTGAGGTCGATGTTCGCGGGCTCGAGCCGGTTCCTGCTCCCTGACATGCCGTGCTCTCTTCTTCTTCTTCGTCACTTCACTTCTCCTCTTCGCCACGTCGACCCGCACCACTTCTTCGGGTCAAGCGAGGCCCGGACCTTGTCGCCTTCCTTCGACTGGTCGAGCTCGATCGGCCCGGCTCCGGTCGGCCGCACGCGTGAGAGGTCGGCGGGCGTCAATCGCCGGCGCGCGGCGTGTCGTCCCGCGCCAGAAATCGGGGACGCCCTCGTCGTTGGTGGGGCTCCAAGCGACGTGCTTGCGGCCCTCCCGCTCGTGCCCAGCCTCTGACCCAGGCAATCCGTGCACGGAAGGAGAGCAGCCACCATGGAGCGCGAGGAATCCTGGCAAGAGATGGGTCGGCCCTCCACCGAGAGGCTCGCCGAGGCTGTCCGCGAGCGGCTCGAGGAGACGCTCCGCGAACGCATCGGCGAGGCAGTTCGTGAGCGCGCGAGGGAGGTGGCGGGAGAGCGGCTGAAGGAGGCGCTGCGCCACGCCCTGTCACAGGGTGGCGGGATGGACCCGGATGCCATCTCGTACATGATCCGGGATCGGCTCCACGACGCCATCCGCGAGCGGGTGGTCGAGGCCGTTCGCGAGCGTGCCGGCGAGGCGCTGCGCGAGCGACTCCGGGAGGCGGTCAAGACCGCCTTCGCCGAGGCGCAGGGAGGCATGGCAGCGTTCGGCGGCCAGGACACCGAGCGCGTCGCGTCGTTCCTCGAGGAGCGACTGCGCGACCGCCTCCGCGAGCGCGTGGCCGAAGTGGCTCGAGAGCGAGCCCTCGAGGCGATCAGGGAGCGCCTCGGCGACGCGCTGCGCGAAGCCCTCGCGCAGGCGCGTATGGATCGCCAGGGAATGGACACCGACCGGATCGCTCGCCACGTGCGGGAGCGCCTGGCCGAGGCCGTCCGCGAGAAGCTGGGCGAGCGGCTGCGCGAGCGGATCGGCGAAGAGGTCCGCGAGCGCATCCGCGAGGCCCTCCGCGAGCGCGCCGGCGAGGCGATCCGCGAGCGCGCGACCGATCCGGGACGCATCGCGGACGCGGTGCGCGAGCGGATCGGCGAGGCCATCCGCGAGCAGGTCGCCGAGACGGTGCGCGAGCAGGTCCGGGAGGCCGTCCGCAGCGCGATGGCGCACTGAGGCGGGCACGAGCGCGGGCTGCCACGGCCTC
>Ga0318495_10000548_pt1 | contig 11868 bp, 10 predicted proteins | sample GRESIP108b1f25_FD_203752 | JGI IMG/M metagenome (GOLD analysis project Ga0318495, IMG submission 203752) | Tropical soil microbial communities from Luquillo Experimental Forest, Puerto Rico - GRE.SIPMG.108b1f25 | ecosystem: Environmental > Terrestrial > Soil > Tropical forest > Bulk soil...
TTCGCCGGGCAAGGAAGCCGAGGCTCGCCGCCTGGGTGCCGATCATGTGGTGCTGTCCACCGATCCGGCTCAGATGAAGGCGGTGTTCGGCAAGTTCAACCTGATCCTGGACACCGTGCCGACCCTGCATGACCTGAACCCTTATGTCATGAGCCTGCGCTATGACGGCACCCTGGTGCTGGTGGGGCTGCTGGGTCCGCTGGAGCCGGCCTTGAACACCGTGCCTCTGATCCTGGGTCGCCGTTCGGTGGTGGGTTCCTGCATCGGCGGCATTGCCGAAACCCAGGAGATGCTGAACTTCTGCGCCGAGAAGAACGTCACCTGCGATATCGAGATGCTGGACATCAAGAACATCAACGAAGCCTATGACCGCATGCTGAAAAGCGATGTGCGTTACCGCTTCGTCATCGATATCGCCACTCTGACCGCCTGATCGAAAAAGGATAACGCCGCCGGCCTCGACAATGGGGCCGGCGGTACCTATGTTGCGGGGGCTATCTCTTGCCCCGAGTTCCCTGCCTTGTCCTCCGCTCCTCCGTCCTCTTCGACGCTGCGTCCCATGCTGACCCTGTGCGGCGGGTTGGGCTTGAGCCTGATCGGCGTCTTCGCATTTCCGGCGCTGGTGCCGGTGCTGAAAAGCGAATGGGCACTGTCCAATCTGCAAGCGGGCTGGATCGCCGGTATCTATTTCCTGGGCTATGCCCTGGCGGTGCCGGTGCTCAGCAGCCTGACCGACCGGCTGGACGCCAAATGGGTGTTTCTGGCCGGGCAGTTGGTTTGCTTGATCTCGTCCGCCGGCTTCGCCCTGTGGGCCGAGGGTGCCGCCAGCGCCATGGCTTTGCGCTTCATCGGCGGGGTCGGGCTGGCCGGAGTCTATATGCCGGGGTTGAAGGCGCTGGTGGACCGGGTGCAAGGCCCGATCCAGGCGCGGGCTATGTCTTATTACACCGCCTGTTTCTCGCTGGGGACCATGCTGTCTTTTGCCGTCACCGGCGAGGCCGAACTGGTGATCGGCTGGCGCGGAGCCTTCTGGCTGTCAGCCGCCTGCGGCTTGGCGGCGACCTTGCTGGCACTCACCCTGAACAATGTTCGGCCTGTGCCGGCGGGTGAGCCGGGCAAGCTGCTGGACTTCCGCCCGGTGTTCAAGAACCGCGCCGCCATGGGCTATGTGCTGGGCTATGTCTGCCATATGTGGGAGCTGTTCACCTTCCGCGCCTGGATCGTCGCCTTCCTGGTGTTCGCCAAGGGCACGTCGGACGGCTGGAGCCCCACCACGGTTGCCACCATCAGCTCGGCGGTGGCGATGATCGCCTCCATCGGCGGGGCCGATCTGGCGATCCGTTTCGATCGCCGCAAGCTCTGTTCGCTGGCCATGCTGGCTTCGGGCGGCATGGCGCTGCTGTTGGGCTTTTCGGCGGCCACTTACCTGCTGGCCTGTGTCGTCTCGATTATCTACACCGGACTGATCCAGTTGGATTCCGCCGCTCTGACCACCGGAGCCATGCTGGCCGCCGAGCCTGAGCGTCGCGGAGCCACCGTGGCGCTGCATTCGCTGCTGGGCTTCGGCGCCGCCTTCTTCGGGCCGATGGCGCAAGGCGCACTGCTTGACGTGACCGGCCATGGGCAGAATCTGACCTCCTGGGCGGCGGCCTTTGCGGTGATGGGGCTGATCGGATTGCTGGGGCCGCTGGCCTTGCGCTGGGGCAAGGTGCGATGAGAACGCCGCACGGCATTTCCCGCCATTCCCGCCGACGTCAGCGCAAGGTGCTGGTGCGCCGGGTCTCGCTGGTGGGGTCGGGGGCTTCGCTGATGGTGCTGGGGGTCATCTCGGTGCCGTCACCGATCCCGGTCGGCTTCGTGCTGTTCGTCATGGGGCTGTTCATGATGGCCAAGGGTTCGCGCACCGCGCGGCGCACGGTGAAGCATCTGCGTCGCCGGGTGCCCTTGTTCTCGCGCGGGCTGAACCGGGCCAAGCATCGCCTGCCGCCGCATATGCGCGCCTTCATCGAGAAGAGCGACCCGGAAGCTTGAGCTAGAACGAAGCCCTTTACTATTTACCGTCATGCCCGGACTTGATCCGGGCATCCACGAAAGACGTGGAGTGGCGTGGATCACCGGGTCAAGCCCGGTGATGACGATAAATATGGGGGGTAAGGCCAGTGGAGGCGGGGCGTGATGAAGCCTAATCGCCCTTCCGCGCCCTGGGATGGGCATCCTGATAGATGGCGGTCAGCTTGGCGGCATCGACGGCGGTGTAACGCTGGGTGGTGCTCAAGGAAGCATGGCCCAGCAATTCCTGAATGGTGCGCAGATCGCCGCCGCCGGCCAGCAGATGGGTGGCGAAGGAATGACGCAGCGCATGGGGGGTGGCGGTGTCCGGCAGCCCTAAAAGCCCCCGCAGTCGGCGGACCTGTCGCTGCACCACGCCGGGATTGAGCCGCTTGCCCCGGGCTCCGACGAACAGCGGGAAATCGGCTCCGCCCTTCCAGGGGCATTGCGCCAGATAATCCTCTACTGCCTCGACCACCATCGGTAATAGGGGAACCAGCCGCTGCTTGTTGCCCTTGCCGGTGATCACCATCACCTCGCCCTTGGGTGTCTGACTCCGGTTCAGGCCCAAGGCCTCGCCCAGACGCAGGCCGCAGCCATAGAGCAGGGTCAGCAGGGCGATGTCCCGCGCCGCCATCCAGGGTTCGTCCTGCAACTCGGCGGCTGAAGACAGGGCGGCGATAGCGTCTTCCGACGACAGCGGCTTGGGGATCGAGCGCGGCGGTCTTGGGGATCGCACCGCTCCCAGGGCGGCGTTATGGACTAACCCGTTACGGTCGAGATAGCGAAAGAAGCTGCGCAGCGACGACATGGTCCGCGCCATCGAGGTGCGTCCCAGCCCTTCGCCGCTGCGCCGCGCCATGAAGCTGCGGAAGTCGGCGGGCGACAGTTTGGCAAGGTCGGATAATTCCGGCTCGCCGGCCAGATGATCGGTCAGGAAAGACAGAAAGGCGGACAGGTCGCGGCAGTAACCGTCGAGAGTATGGGCCGAGGCGCGGCGTTCTTCCGACAGCCAGGCCCGCCAGGACTCGACGGCGGCCCTCAGTTTCGGGCCGCCCAGGAAGTTGATAAGGCCGCCGTGGTTGCCGATGATGCCGTTCCTTGCAAACTCCCCGTCACTCCCGCGAAGGCGGGAGTCCATGTTCTGGACGATGACGGCGGGATCGACCATGGATGCCCGCCTTCGCGGGCATGACGAATTCTTCTAAACCTGCGGCCACCAGCGGGAGATGCAGTCTTCAAGAACGCGGGCCAGGAAGGACAGCAGTTCGGTGCCCTGGCTGGTATGGAAGGTGCGCTCGTTGCGCGAACCCAGGGCCAGCAGGCCGGGCGGGCAGCCGGGCGGGTCAAGACGCACCAGGGCGAAGGATTCCACCAGACTGGCGGCGTCGCCGAAGATCACCGGATCGCCGCGGGAATGGCCGCGCAGCATCACCTCGTTGGGGCCGATCACCTGATCCAGCAGATTGGGCGGCAAGGGCTGCACGCCCGGCAGGATGGCGGCATGTTCGCCGGTCTCGAAGCCAAGGCAGCAGACATCCACATCCAGCAGGGCCGGATAATCCTCGGCCATCACCTGGGCCAGGCCTTCCATGTCGGCGGCGTCCAGCGTGGTCAGCACCGCCTCGATGGTGCGGTTCTGGATCGACATATTGCTGCGCGAGGTGGTGATCAGATGCTCGGCGCAACCGCGCATCTGATCCAGTTCATCGTGCAGGCGGCCGATCATATATTGCTGCAAATCCACCACATTGCCGGCGTCGAAACGGGTCGGCGGCGCCATTTTGGCAATGATATCGCCATGCCGGGTCAGGAAGTCGGGATTGGCCTTCAAAAAGGCCACCACCTGCTCTTCGCTGGCCGGAGCCTGGGGCTCGGCATGTTTATCGGCGGATTCGCTCTTACGGCTCATGACACTCAGTCCTCCAGGATCGACTGCCCGGTCTTACGCCAGTCTTCCATGAAGGTGGCCAGACCCTTGTCGGTCAACGGATGATCGTACAGCTGCCGCAAGACCTTCGGCGGAATGGTCGCCACATGGGCGCCCAGCTTGGCGGCATCGACAACATGGCCGGGATGACGCACCGAGGCAACCAGAACCTCGGTCTGCAGGGCGGGATATTGGTCATAAATACCGACGATGTCGGCGATCAGCTCCATACCGTCCTGGCCGATATCGTCCAGACGCCCGACGAAGGGCGAGACGAAGCTGGCCCCAGCCTTGGCCGCCAGCAGCGCCTGAGCCGCCGAGAAGCAAAGGGTGACATTGACCATGGTGCCTTCGTCCGACAGCGCCTTGCAGGTCTTCAGGCCATCGACGGTCAGCGGCACCTTGACCGCGACATTCTTGGCGATCTTGGCCAGCTTGCGGCCTTCCTTCAGCATGGTGGGGAAATCGGTAGCGGCGACTTCGGCGCTGACCGGGCCCGAGACGACTTCGCAAACCTCGGCGATCACATCCAGGATTTTGCGCCCGCTTTTGGCGATCAGCGACGGGTTGGTGGTGACGCCATCCACCAGGCCGGTGGCGGCCAGATCGCGGATTTCGGAAATTTCGGCGGTGTCGATGAAGAACTTCATGATAGCTGCGGCTTTCCCGGCTGGTCGGAGACGGCTAGAGTGTAGACCATGCTTTCCTCTGAAGCCAATTCCCAAGCGAACGACATTAAACCGTCACCCGGACTCTATGAAGCCGGGGCTCGCATCGCCGTTCTGCTGCCGCTGCCGCTGGGCAGCGCCTATGATTATCGCGTGCCGCCAGGACTATCCCTGGCCGACGGCGATTTCGTGCGAGTGCCGTTGGGTAATCGCCGGGCGGTGGGCGTGGTCTGGGGCGCTGGGGCCGGGGATGTCGATCCCGCCAAATGCCGCGAGGTGATCGAGCGGCTTAATGTGCCCCCGCTGCCGGAACCGTCGCGCAAGATGGTGGATTGGGTGGCGGCCTATACCATGTCGGCTTCGGGCGCGGTGCTGAAGATGGCGATGAGCGTGCCCGCCGCCCTGGAGCCGCCGCCCAAGGGGCCGGTGGGCTATGTCGCGGCGGCGCAGCTGCCTGCCGATCTCAAACTGACCGATGCCCGCAAACGGGTGCTCGATGCCGCCTGGGCTCCGCATCAGGCCGCCGATCTGGCGCGGCTGGCGGGGTCGAGCCCGGCGGTGATCAAGGGGCTGGCCGAGGCTGGGGCTTTGCTGCCGGTGCCGCTGCCTCGCTTCAAGCCGCCCGCTGATCCACAGCATGCCATGCCCGGCCCAACCCTGTCGGGGGAACAGGCCGAGGCGGCCAGGGCCATGTGCGAATCCATCAAGGCCGGCTTTTCAGTGATGCTGCTGGAAGGTGTGACCGGCTCGGGCAAGACCGAGGTCTATTTCGAGGCGGTGGCCGAGGCTCTGGCGCAAGGCAAGCAGGTGTTGGTGCTGCTGCCGGAAATCGCTCTGTCGGCGCAATGGCTGTCGCGCTTTGAACGGCGCTTCGGCACCCGGCCCTTGGAATGGCATTCCGATCTGTCGGACACCGCCCGGCGCGAGACCTGGCGGCTGGCGGCGGAAGGCCGCGCCCGGGTGGTGGTGGGAGCCCGTTCGGCGCTGTTCCTGCCCTATCCCGAGCTGGGCCTGATCGTGGTGGACGAAGAGCATGACGCCTCGTTCAAACAGGAAGAGGGCGTCATCTACCATGCCCGCGACATGGCGGTGGTGCGGGCCAGGGTCGGAGCCATTCCGGTGGTGCTGGCCTCGGCCACGCCGTCCTTGGAGACCCAGGCCAATGTTCAGGCGGGGCGTTATCGCAAGCTGCATCTGCCGAACCGCCATGGCGGGGCAGAGCTGCCCGAGATGGCGCTGATCGATCTGCGCCGTCATCCGCCCGCCCGTCGCAGCTGGCTGTCGCCTCTCTTATTACAGGCGGTGTCCGAGACGATTGCCGCCGGAGAGCAGACGCTGCTGTTCCTCAATCGCCGGGGCTATGCGCCATTGACCCTGTGCAATGCCTGCGGCTACCGGCTGCAATGCCCTCATTGCACCGCTTGGCTGGTTGAGCATCGCGGCATTGGACGGCTGCAATGCCATCATTGCGGCTATCATTCCAGCTTGCCGGACAAATGCCCCTCCTGCGATGCCGAGGACAGCTTCCGCGCCTGCGGTCCCGGCGTCGAGCGGCTGGCGGAAGAGGTGGAAAGTAAATTCCCCGATGCCCGCATCGCCGTGATGGCCTCGGACACATTGTCAGGGCCGAAAGCCGCCGCCGAGATGGTCGAGCGTATGGCCAATCGCGAGATCGATCTGTTGATCGGCACCCAGGTGGTGGCCAAGGGGCATCACTTTCCATTACTGACCCTGGTGGGGGTGGTGGATGCCGATCTTGGTCTGGCCGGCGGTGACTTGCGGGCGGCGGAGCGGACCTTCCAGCTGCTCAGTCAGGTGGCGGGCCGCGCCGGTCGCGCCGAACATCCGGGCCGGGTGCTGTTGCAGACCTATCAGCCCGACCATCCGGTGATGGGGGCGCTGATCAGCGGCGATGCCGCGCAGTTCTATGCGGAAGAGGCAAGGGCTCGGCAAGAAAGCGGCATGCCGCCCTATGGCAAGCTGGTAGCGCTGATCCTGTCGGGCGAGGATGCCGCCCAGGTGGATAAGGCTGCGGCGCTGCTCGCCCGCAGCGCTCCCCATGGCGAGGGGGTGCTGGTTCTGGGGCCGGCTCCGGCGCCGATGGCAATCTTGCGGGGGCGGCATCGGCGGCGCTTGCTGATCCGCGTTCCGCGCCCGATTGCTGTTCAAGCGATGATCAAGGACTGGCTGTCGATGCAGCCGCCGTTCAAGGGGGTGCGGGTGCAGATCGACATCGATCCGTACTCTTTCATCTGACACCACTGTGAAGGCCACAGGAAAAACGCGGTCTTCAGGCCTTTTTTGGCCCGAGTCGGCTTGCATGAGGGGGCTCGGTATGTTAGTAAACCTGCGCACCGCAGGCGGAGACGCCGAACGGCTGCTAAAAAATTAAGCAAAATCAAGACGTTTACCAAGAAATCCGCGTTCTCCTCGGCAATCTTAAGGGACTGTCCAAGTGTCATCGGAAGCCACTGGCGCGATCGCCGACCGTTACTCCGCCGCTCTCTTCGAGCTTGCTGAACAGCAGTCCGCTCTGGACGTTGTCGCTGCGGACCTGAAAATCCTTAAGGCCATGGTGGCTGAAAGCCCCGACCTGCGCCGCTTGCTGCGTAGCCCGGTGGTCAGCCGCAAGGACCAGCAGAAGGCGGTGAGTGCTCTCGCCGGCAAGGCTGGCTTCAACGGTCTTACCCAGAAATTCCTCGGGCTGGTGGCGCAAAACCGCCGGCTCTTCGCGCTGGACGGCGTGATTGAGGCCTATCTGAACCGTCTGGCCGCCAAGCGCGGCGAGGTTACGGCTCAGGTTGCTTCCGCCGTCGCGCTCAACGAAACCCAGGTCGGTGCCATCGGCGCCGCCCTGAAGAAGGTCGTCGGCAGCAATGTCACCCTGGACCTCTCCGTTGATCCGGCCCTGCTTGGCGGGCTTGTGGTCAAGGTGGGTTCCCGAATGGTGGATGGCTCGCTCAGGACCAAGCTGCAACATCTTCAGCTCGCTATGAAAGGGGTCGGGTGATGGAAATCCGCGCCGCGGAAATCTCCGCTATCCTCAAGGAACAGATCGCCAGTTTTGGTACCGAGGCGGAAGTCGCCGAGGTCGGTCAGGTTCTCTCCGTCGGTGACGGTATCGCCCGCGTCTATGGTCTGGACAAGGTCCAGGCCGGTGAGCTGGTCGAGTTCCCCGGTGGCATCAAGGGCATGGCCCTGAACCTCGAAACCGACAATGTCGGCGTCGTGATCTTCGGTGACGATCGCACCATTAAGGAAGGCGACACCGTCAAGCGTACCGGCGCCATCGTCGACGTTCCCGTCGGCAAGGGCCTGCTGGGCCGCGTCGTCGACGCGCTCGGCAACCCGATCGATGGCAAGGGCCCGATCCAGGCTGACAGCCGCGCTCGCGTGGACGTCAAGGCTCCTGGCATTATCCCCCGTAAGTCGGTGCATGAGCCGATGTCGACCGGCATCAAGGCCATCGACGCTCTGATCCCGATCGGCCGCGGCCAGCGCGAGCTGGTCATCGGTGACCGTCAGACCGGTAAGACCGCCATCCTGGTCGACACCATCCTGAACCAGAAGGCCGCTCATGCCGGTTCCGACGAGAAGCAGAAGCTGTACTGCATCTATGTCGCCGTCGGTCAGAAGCGTTCGACCGTCGCTCAGCTGGTGAAGGTGCTGACCGACAATGGCGCCATGGATTACTCCATCGTCGTTGCCGCCACCGCCTCCGATCCGGCCCCGCTGCAGTTCCTGGCTCCTTACGCCGGCTGCGCCATGGGCGAATATTTCCGCGACAACGGCATGCATGCTCTGATCATCTATGATGATCTGTCGAAGCAGGCTGTCGCTTATCGCCAGATGTCGCTGCTGCTGCGTCGTCCCCCGGGACGTGAAGCTTATCCCGGCGACGTGTTCTATCTGCACTCCCGTCTGCTGGAGCGCGCCGCCAAGCTCGGTGACGCCTCGGGCGCTGGTTCGCTGACCGCTCTGCCGGTGATCGAAACCCAGGGCAACGACGTGTCTGCCTTCATTCCGACCAACGTGATTTCGATCACCGACGGTCAGATCTTCCTGGAAACCGAACTGTTCTATAAGGGCATCCGCCCCGCCGTGAACGTCGGTCTGTCGGTGTCGCGCGTCGGCTCCGCCGCTCAGGTCAAGGCCATGAAGCAGGTTGCCGGTTCGATCAAGCTGGAGCTGGCCCAGTATCGTGAAATGGCTGCCTTCGCGCAGTTCGCTTCCGACCTGGACCCCGCCACCCAGAAGCTGCTGAACCGCGGTGCGCGTCTGACCGAGCTGCTGAAGCAGCCCCAGTTCTCGCCCCTGTCCACCGAGGAAGAGGTCATCTCGATCTATTCCGGCGTGAAGGGCTACCTGGACAAGCTGCCGGTGGGCGATGTCGGTCGTTTCGAAAGCTCGCTGCTGTCGGAGATGAAGGTGAAGGCGCCTGAACTCCTGCAGACGATCGCTTCCGAAAAGGCGATCAGCCCGGCGACCGAGGAAAAGCTGAAGGCTTTCCTGGACGCTTTCTCGAAGACCTTCGCGTAAGTAACGGGAAGCCAGGCAGATGCCCAGCCTCAAGGAGCTACGGCTACGGATCACCAGCGTCAAATCGACGCGAAAGATCACGTCTGCCATGAAGATGGTCGCGGCGTCGAAGTTGCGCCGCGCCCAGTCTTCGGCCGAAGCGGCCCGCCCGTATGCGGAACGCATGGAACGCATGCTGGGCGCCCTGGCCTCCAGCCTGGCCGGACAGTCGGGTGCGCCCAAGCTGTTGGCCGGTACCGGTAAGGAAGACGTCCACCTGCTGGTGGTCGTCACTTCCGACCGCGGTCTGTGCGGCGGCTTCAACGGTTCGATCGTCCGTTCCACTCGTGCCCTGGTGGCCGAACTGCAGGGACAGGGCAAGACGGTGAAGATCATCACCGTCGGCCGCAAGGGCCGTGACCAGCTGCGTCGCGACCTGGGCAACCTGTACGTCGAGACCTACGAGGGTATCGGCCGCAAGGGCGTCAATTTTGCCGAAGCCAACAACATTGCCGACAAAGTGACGGCGATGTTCGAAGCCGGCGAGTATGACGTCTGCACGGTGGTCTACAACCGCTTCCAGTCGGCGATCGCCCAGGTGGTGACCCGTCAGCAGCTGGTGCCGTTCCCGGTGCCGGAAGTGAAGCAGGACGAAGACGCCGCCAAGGCCACCTACGAATTCGAGCCTTCGGAAGAAGCCATTCTGACGGACCTGTTGCCGCGCAATCTGGCCGTTCAGATATTCCGTTCGCTGCTCGAAAGCAACGCCTCGGAGCAGGGCGCACGCATGACGGCGATGGACAACGCCACGCGCAACGCCGGCGATATGATCAACCGTCTGACCATCAGCTACAACCGTAGCCGTCAGGCGCAGATCACCAAGGAACTTATCGAAATCATTTCCGGCGCCGAAGCGCTGTGACGGTCAATCAGGAGCATGCTCTTATGACGAAGAACAATGTCGGCACCATCACGCAGGTCCTGGGCGCTGTCGTGGACGTGCGCTTCGACGCTGAACTGCCTGCCATTCTTTCCGCTCTGCACACCCAGAACCAGGGCAAGACCCTGGTGCTGGAAGTGGCTCAGCATCTGGGCGAGAACGCTGTCCGCACCATCGCCATGGACTCCACCGACGGTCTGACCCGCGGTCAGGAAGTGTCCGATACCGGCGCTCCGATTTCGGTTCCCGTGGGTCCGGAATGCCTGGGCCGCATCATCAACGTGATCGGCGAGCCGATCGACGAGCGCGGCCCGGTCGGCACCACCAAGACCCTGCCGATCCACCGTTCGGCTCCGGAATTCGTCGAGCAGTCGACCGAGACCGAGATCCTGGTCACCGGCATCAAGGTGATCGATCTGCTGGCTCCTTACGCCAAGGGCGGTAAGATCGGCCTGTTCGGCGGCGCCGGCGTGGGCAAGACCGTGCTGATCATGGAACTGATCAACAACGTCGCCAAGGCTCACGGTGGTTACTCGGTGTTCGCCGGCGTCGGCGAGCGTACCCGCGAAGGTAACGACCTCTATCACGAAATGATCGAGTCCAACGTTATCAAGCTGGACGGCCCGGGTTCCAAGGTGGCCCTGGTTTACGGTCAGATGAACGAGCCCCCGGGCGCCCGCGCTCGCGTTGCTCTGTCGGGTCTGACCCTGGCCGAGTATTTCCGCGACGAGGAAGGCCAGGACGTGCTGTTCTTCGTGGACAACATCTTCCGCTTCACCCAGGCCGGTTCGGAAGTGTCGGCTCTGCTGGGCCGTATTCCTTCGGCCGTGGGTTATCAGCCCACCCTGGCCACCGAAATGGGCCAGATGCAGGAGCGCATCACCTCGACCAAGAAGGGTTCGATCACCTCGGTGCAGGCCATTTACGTGCCTGCCGACGACTTGACCGACCCGGCTCCGGCCACCTCGTTCGCCCATCTGGACGCCACCACCGTGTTGAACCGCGCCATCGCCGAGCTGGGCATCTACCCGGCCGTGGATCCGCTGGACTCGACCTCGCGCGTGCTGGATCCCAAGGTGGTCGGCGAAGAGCACTACAAGACCGCCCGCGATGTGCAGCGTATCCTGCAGACCTACAAGTCGCTGCAGGACATCATCGCCATCCTGGGCATGGACGAACTGTCGGAAGAAGACAAGCTGGTCGTGGCCCGTGCCCGTAAGATCCAGCGCTTCCTGTCGCAGCCGTTCCATGTGGCCGAAGTGTTCACCGGCTCGCCCGGCAAGCTGGTCGCTCTGGAAGACACCGTGAAGGGCTTCAAGGGCATCGTCGCCGGCGAATACGACCACCTCCCCGAAGCCGCCTTCTACATGGTTGGTGGCATCGAGGAAGCCGTCGAGAAGGCCAAGAAGATGGCGGCTGAAGCCGCCTAAGAAAGGTGAACCATGGCTGAGAAGATCGAATTCGAGCTGGTCTCGCCTGAACGTCTGCTCGTCTCCGAATCCGTCGACATGGTTGTCGTGCCGGGTTCGGAGGGCGACTTCGGTGCTCTGGCCCGCCATGCTCCGATGATCACTTCGGTTCGTCCGGGTGTCATCGACGTCTACGAAGACGGCAAGGTGCGCGAGCGCATCTTCGTGGCCGGCGGTTTCGCCGAAGTGAACGAGACCCGGATCACCGTGCTGGCCGAAGAGGCTGTCAAGGTGTCCGAGCTCAGCCCTGAAAAGGCTGCCGAGCGCGTCCGTTTGGCCGAAGAAGCTTTGCAG
>Ga0318495_10000551_pt1 | contig 11852 bp, 9 predicted proteins | sample GRESIP108b1f25_FD_203752 | JGI IMG/M metagenome (GOLD analysis project Ga0318495, IMG submission 203752) | Tropical soil microbial communities from Luquillo Experimental Forest, Puerto Rico - GRE.SIPMG.108b1f25 | ecosystem: Environmental > Terrestrial > Soil > Tropical forest > Bulk soil...
GGCCGATGGTGGTCGTGTACCGCCTCTCGTGGCTCTCCTACCTCGTGGGGCGACTCCTCGTGCGGATTGCCCACTTCGCGCTGGTGAACATCCTTGCGGGGCGGGGGATCGTCCCGGAGCTGCTCCAGCGAGAGGCGAGCCCCGAGCGGATGGCCGCGGAGATCGAGCGGCTCCTCGGCGATCGGGAAGCACGGGACGAGCAGCTCGCTGCGCTCCGCGAGCTGCGCGCGTCCCTCGGTGAACCGGGCGCGCCCGAGCGCGTCGCCCAGGAGGTTGCGGGAGTCATGCGATGACGGCGGCACGCCGGGCGCTCATCTGCCTTCCGACGTACAACGAGCGAGAGAACCTCGGGCCCATCACGGAGGCGATCCTCGCCGCCACCCCGCCCGACGTCGACGTCCTCGTCATCGACGACGGGTCGCCCGACGGCACCGGCCTGCTCGCGGACGAGCTCGCCGCGCGCGAGCCGCGCGTCCACGTCCTCCACCGCGCGAAGAAGGAGGGGCTGGGCAAGGCGTACCTCGCCGGCTTCGACTGGGCCCTCGCGCGCGACTACGCGCTCGTGCTCGAGATGGACGCCGACTTCTCGCACGACCCGGGCTACCTGCCGGCCATGCTCGCGAAGGCGGAGGAGGCCGACCTCGTCCTCGGCTCGCGCTACGTCCCGGGCGGCGGGACGGTGAACTGGGGGCTCGGGCGGAAGATCCTGTCGCGCGGCGGGAGCCTGTACGCGCGCACGATCCTCGGCGTCCGGATCCGGGACCTGACGGGCGGGTTCAAGTGCTTCCGGCGCGAGGTGCTCGAGGCGATCGAGCTCGGGACCGTCGAGTGCTCGGGCTACGCGTTCCAGATCGAGCTGACCTATCGCGCGATCCTCCGCGGCTTCCGCGTCGCGGAGATCCCGATCGTCTTCGCGGACCGGCGCGTCGGGCAGTCCAAGATGTCGCGCCGGATCGTCCTCGAGGCGATCGGCAAGGTGTGGGGGATGCGCGGCTCCGCGTTCGCGCGGCGCCCGGCCGACAAGATCGGGACCCCCGGCGTTTGATGGCGTAATCTCCGGGCCGCGATGGTCGGAGAGCTGCTCAGCCTCGGGCTCGTCTCGGTCTCGGCGATCTTCTTCGTCGTCGACCCGTTCTCGGCCGTCCCGTTCTTCCTCGCGATGACGCGGGACGACTCGCCGGAGAAGCGGCGCGAGACGGCGGCGCGCGCGTCCCTGGTCGCGTTCCTCGTCCTCACCGTCTTCTCGCTCGCCGGCGCCTGGATCTTCAAGGTGCTCGGGATCAGCCTCGGCGCGTTCAAGATCGCCGGGGGGGTGGTCCTGCTCCTCCTCGCGCTCGACATGATCCGCACCCAGCCCTCGCGGACGCGGATCACCGAGGTCGAGGTGGAGGCGGGGGCGATCAAGGACGACGTCGCGATCGTCCCGCTCGCGATGCCGCTCCTCGCCGGGCCCGGCTCGATCGCGACCGCGATCGTCCTCATGGCGCGGGCGCGGAGCGGGCCGTGGTGGCACGCGCTGCCCGTGCTCGGGGCGATCGCGTTCACCGCGGCGGCGAGCTACGTGATCCTCGCCGGCGCGACGCGCACGGAGAAGGTGCTCGGCCGGACCGGCCTCGCCATCCTCGAGCGGTCCGCGGGCCTCCTCCTGGTCGCCATCGCGATCCAGTTCATGCTCGATGGCCTGGGAGAGTCGCTCGGGGCGCGGTTGCTGGGACGTTTCTGACGGTGGGCGCGAAGCGGCGAGAGCCGAAGACTCCGTCCCGATCGAGTCCCCGACGCAACGCGTAACGAATCGGCTGGACGCGCTTGGCACACTCCCGGTCCCCTCGCCAGGAGCCGCCGATGTCGTCGACCGAGAGCTTCCGCCGCGCCCGCGACTTCCTCGTGAAGCACCGCGAGGACTACGACACCGCCTACCGCGAGTTCCGCTGGCCGGTCCTCGATCGCTTCAACTGGGCGCTCGACTGGTTCGACATCATCGCGGACGAGAACCCGCGGACCGCGCTCCACATCGTCGAGGAGTACGGCGCCGACCTGCGCCTGTCCTACGCCGAGCTCGCGGACCGCTCGAACCGCGTCGCCACCTACCTCCGGCGCCACAAGGTCGAGCGGGGCGACCGCATCCTCATGATGCTGCCGAACTGCGTGCAGATCTGGGAGGTGATGCTCGCGGCGATGAAGCTCGGCGCCTGCGTCATCCCGGCGACCTCCCTCCTCACGCCCGAGGACCTCCGCGATCGCATCGAGCGCGGCCGCGTCGGCCACGTCGTGACGGATCCGGCGGGCGCCGAGAAGCTGCGCGGCCTCGAGGATGGCTTCTCGCGCCACGTGGTCGGCGAGCTCGTCCCGGGGTGGATGCCGTTCGAGGCCGCGTACGACGAGTCCTCGTTCTTCATCCCGCACGGCGAGACGCTCGCCTCCGATCCGGTGCTCCTCTACTTCACGAGCGGTACGACGGCCAAGCCGAAGCTGGTCGTCCACACGCAGCGGAGCTACCCCGTCGGCCACCTCTCGACGATGTACTTCATCGGCCTGCGGGAGGGCGACGTCCACATGAACATCTCGTCGCCGGGCTGGGCGAAGCACGCGTGGTCGAGCTTCTTCGCCCCGTTCAACGCCGGGGCGACGGTGTTCGTCCACAACTTCTCGCGCTTCTCCGCGAGGGCCACGCTCGACGTCCTCGCGAAGCACGAGATCACGACGCTCTGCGCCCCGCCCACGGTCTGGCGCATGCTGATCCTCGAGGACCTGACGAAGCAGAAGGTGAAGGTGCGCGAGGCGCTCTCCGCGGGCGAGCCGCTCAACCCCGAGGTGATCGAGCGGGTGAGGGCCGCGTGGGGAGTCACCATCCGTGACGGCTACGGCCAGACCGAGACCACCGCGCAGATCGGCAACTCGCCGGGGCAGAAGCTGAAGCCCGGGTCGATGGGCCGCCCGCTGCCCGGGTACCGGATCGCGCTCCTCGACGACGAGGGGAACCAGACGAAGGAGGAGGGCGAGATCTGCATCGGGCTCGACCCGCGCCCCGCCGGGCTCATGGCGGGCTACGAGGGCGACCCGAACCTGAATGACTTCGTGACGCGCCATGCCCACTACCACACGGGCGACGTGGCGGTCCGGGACGCGGACGGCTACGTCACCTACGTCGGCCGCGCCGACGACGTGTTCAAGAGCTCGGACTACCGGATCAGCCCGTTCGAGCTGGAGAGCGCGCTCATCGAGCACGACGCGGTCGCCGAGGCGGCGGTCGTGCCGAGCCCGGACCCCGTCCGCGGACTGCTCCCGAAGGCGTTCATCATCCTGAAGCCGGGCCGGAGCCCGGACCGCGAGCTCGCGCTCGAGCTGTTCCGCTTCCTGCGCCGGCGGCTCGCCCCCTTCAAGCGGATCCGCCGGCTCGAGTTCTCGGACCTGCCGAAGACGGTCTCCGGCAAGATCCGCCGGGTCGAGCTGCGCAAGCGCGAGCAGGCGCGCGGCGCGGACGGAGCGCGCGGCAAGCTCGAGTTCTGGCAGGACGACTTCCCCGAGCTGCGTGGGTGAAGAAGGCCTCAGGCCACGGGCTGGAGGCCACGGGAGAAGTACGCGAGCTGGCCTTTCCCGGAGACCGGAGCCCAGAGCCCGGAGCCTCGCTTGCCCCCGTGCAGGGGCCGGCGCGCGTCCGCGGCAAGAAGGCGTGGCGCGACGCGGGGGACGTGTAGCATTCTTGACGCTCCAGCACCTTGACGCTCCGCGCGTCCCTCGCGCGGGCTCGTCGGAGACCACGACATGGCCAACGCTCGCGTGATCCGCACCTTCTCGATGATCGGCGCCGACGGCGCCGGCAAGACGGCGCTCGTCGAGGCGCTCTGGCGCATCGCCGACCCGAAGCGCACGCCGGCCGAGGCGACCACCTCGCGCCTCGACGCCGAGCCCGAGGAGAAGAAGCGGAACTTCACGCTCTCGCTCCACCCGGAGAGCTTCGAGGACGACGGGCGCGCGTTCAACGTCCTCGACTGCCCCGGCTTCGCCGCGTTCCTCACCGAGGTCGAGTGGGCGCTCCAGGTGACCGACGGCGCGGTGCTCGCCGTCTCGGCCGCCGACGGGGCGCACAACAAGACGGAGCGCACCTACGACGTGCTCGCCGACTCGGGCCGCCCGGCCATCGGGGTCGTCACCCGCCTCGACCACGAGCAGGCCGACTTCGCGAAGGCGCTCGCGGACATCGAGACGTGGCTGAAGGTCCGGCCCGTGCCGCTGCAGCTCCCCATCGCGCCCGGGCCGAAGTGCAAGGGCGTGGTCGATCTCCTCTCGATGAAGGCCCACCTGCACGACGGGAAGGGCAAGTTCACCGAGGGCGATATCCCCGCCGACCTGCGCGCCGAGGCCGAGCGCCTCCGCGGCGCGCTCGTCGAGGCGGCCGCGGAGTCCGACGACGAGCTGCTCGGCAAGTACCTGGAGGGCGGCGCGCTGTCCGACGACGAGATCGCCCGCGGCGTCGCGGCCGGGATGGCCGGGCAGAAGTTCCTCCCCATCGCGTGCACGGCCGCGAAGAGCGGCGTCGGCATCCGCGAGCTGCTCGATCTGACCGTGAAGCTCTTCCCCGGCCCCGAGGCGCGGGAGGTGAAGGGGAAGGACCTCGGCGGCCGGGAGAGCGTGCGGAACGCCGCGCCGGACGCGCCCTTCGCCGGGCAGGTGTTCAAGACGACGATCGACCACTTCGCCGGGCGCATCGACTACGTCCGCGTCTTCTCCGGCACGCTGAAGCCGGACGCGGTGCTCATGAACCCGCGCACGCGGACGGAGGAGCGCGTCGCGCACCTCTACCGGACGGACGGCGCGCAGACCGTGGAGATCCCGTCGGCGGGGCCGGGCGAGTTCGTCGTGCTCATGAAGCTCAAGGACGCCCACACCGGCGACACGCTCTGCGACCGCGACGCGCCCGTCGTCCTGCCGCCGTTCGCGCAGCACACGCGCCCGGTGTCCTACGCCGTGCACGCGAAGGGGGGCGACGACAAGGCGTCCGCCGCGCTCCACAAGATCATCGAGGAGGATCCGTCGCTCGAGCTCGGGCGCTCCAGCGAGACGGGCGAGATGCTGCTGCAGGGCATGGGGCAGGCGCACATCGAGGTCACCGTCGAGCGCGTGAAGCGCAAGCACGGCGTCGACATCACCCTCGCGCCGCCCGCGCCCGCCTACCTCGAGACGATCACCGCGAGCTCCAAGGCGCAGGGGAAGTTCAAGCGGCAGACCGGCGGCCACGGCCAGTACGGCGACGCGCACGTCGAGCTCCACCCGAAGGCGCGCGGCGAGGGGTTCGAGTTCGAGGACGCGATCGTCGGCGGCGTGATCCCGCGCCAGTTCATCCCCTCGGTCGAGAAGGGCATCCGCGGCGCGCTCGGCTCCGGCCCGCTCGCCGGGTACCCGGTCGTCGACTTCCAGGCGAAGCTGGTGTTCGGCAGCTACCACGACGTGGACAGCTCCGACATGGCCTTCCAGGTCGCCGGCTCGATGGCGTTCAAGAAGGCCGTGCTCGAGGCGCGGCCCATCCTCCTCGAGCCCATCATGAAGCTCGAGGTCCGCGTGCCGGAGGAGTACGTCGGCGCGGTGATGGGCGACCTGAACAGCCGGCGCGCCAAGGTGCAGGGCATGGAGCCGCTCGCGCGCGGCGTGCTCGTCCGCGCGCTCTGTGCGCACGCCGAGGCGATGACCTACGACGCCGACCTGCGCTCGCTCACGCAGGGCGCGGGCTACTTCACGATGGAGCCCTCGCACTACGACCCGGTGCCGCCGCACATCGCGCAGAAGATCATCGAGAAGCGGCGCGCCGAGGGGAAGGTGAAGGGGGTCGAGGAGTAGTAGGGCTCAGGCATCAGGCTTCAGGTTTCAGGAACAGCCCGAGCGGCTCGGGGGCTTCTCCTGTGGCCTGGAGCCTGTGGCCTGAAGCCTCACGACAAGGACTCCCGCGCGCGGTGCTGCGGCCCGGTGCGACGGCTCCGAATCGCGGCCTGCTGCCGGTCGCGTCCGCGCGGCGCCGGCGTGGGCTCCGGCTGCGACTCGACCGCGACGAGCCGGATCCCCTTCGCGCCGCGGTGGCGCGCCGTCGCGGCCGCCGCCGCCTCCCGCGCGTCGCGCGCGGTGACGAAGTCGGGGACGCGCACGAGCACCGTCCAGCTCACCCCGCCGCGGTGGCCGCGGGCCGGCGCGTGGACGCGGAGCTCCGGGTCGGCCGGCTTGAACTCGTGGCCGCCCTTCCGCTTGAGCGCGCGGAGCGCGGCCGCCACCGACGAGACGGTCTGCACCGCCTCCTCGAGCTCCGCGCCGTCCGGGATCCCCTTCCCGCCGAGCGCGATGCACCACTCCGCCGCCTCGTGCGCGAGCGGGGCGGTGCGCGCGACCGTGTTCCTCGCCATGTCGTCCTCCCGAACCGAACGTCGTCCCGACGACGATTGGGCGCCCGGCCCGGGACCCGGTCAACGGGGCCGCAAGGGGAGGGGACCGGACGGTCGTCCGCTCCGGCCGGGGGCGCGCGGCACTGCGCGCCGCGCGTTTCTGGCATAGGATGGCGGGGCCTTGCGCTCGTACCTTCGACTTCTCCGGTTCGCCCTCCAGTACAGGTGGAAGCTGGGCCTCGCGATCGTCTGCATGGTCGTCCTCTCGATGGCCACCGCGGCGTACGTCTACCTGCTCGGCCCCGCGCTCGAGTTCCTCTTCCGAGGCGACCCGAAGCCCATCACCGAGCTCGCGCGCTTCGCGCCGGCCTCGCTCGACCTCGGCGCCACCGTCGCGCACCTCGATCGCCCGGCGATCCTCGCGGCGCTCCCCTGGATCATCGTCTCCGTCTCCCTCCTGAAGGGCATCGCGTACTTCGGCCAGCTCTACCTCATGGGGATGGTGGGGCAGCGGATGGTGGCGGACATCCGCCGCGCGCTCTTCGATCACCTGCTGCGCCTCTCGCCCGCGTTCTACGCGCGGCGCCACTCGGGCGACATCCTCTCCCGCTTCTCGAACGACGTCTCGGCCATCGACAGCGCCGTCATGAACGCCATCCCGAGCTACCTGCGGGACGGCCTCACCGTCGTGGTCATGCTCGTCTCCTGCTTCGTGCTCGACTGGAAGATGTCCCTCGTCGCCTTCGGGGCGGTGCCGGTCACGCTCTTCCCCGTGGTGCGGCTGGCGAAGCGGCTCAAGCACGCCACGGGGGACGCCCAGAGCACCTACGGCGAGATCTCCGAGATCGTCCAGGAGGGCGTCGCCGGGATGCGGGTGGTGCAGGCGTACGGGATGGAGCGGTGGGAGTCGGAGCGGTTCCGCGACCGGAACCACAAGCTCATCCGCACCATCCGCCGCACGCTGCTCGTGCGCGCCTTCTCGTCGCCGCTCATGGAGGTCATGGCGGCGGCCGGGCTCGCGGCGGCGATCTGGTGGGTCGGCGGGCGCGTCCTCGCCGGCTCGCTCGAGCCCGGCAAGTTCTTCTCGTTCGTCGCCGCCGTGATGCTGCTCTACCAGCCGGTGAAGCAGCTAGGCCGCGTCGGACAGATGGCGATCCAGGGCGCCGCCGCCGGGGACCGCGTGTTCGAGATCCTCGACACGCCGTCGCCGGTGCCGGACGTGGGGCGGGCCGTGCTCGCGCCCTTCGAGCACGCGATCCGCTACGAGAAGGTCTCGTTTGCGTACGACGATCGGCCGGTGCTGCACGACTTCTCGCTCGAGATCCGGAAGGGCGAGGTCGTCGCGCTCGTCGGCACGTCGGGCGGCGGCAAGACGACCGCAGCGAACCTCCTCCCGCGCTTCTGGGACGTGACGGGCGGCCGGATCGCGATCGACGGCGTCGACGTGCGCGACGTCACGCTCGCGAGCCTGCGCGCGCAGCTCGCGCTCGTCACGCAGGAGACGCTCCTCTTCAACGACACGGTCCGCGCGAACATCGCGTACGGGCGCCCCGAGGTGCCGCTCGCGGAGGTGGAGCGCGCGGCGCGCCTCGCCCAGGCGCACGACTTCATCCGGGCGCTGCCGCACGGGTACGAGACGCGAGTCGGCGAGCGGGGCGTGCTCCTCTCCGGCGGGCAGCGGCAGCGGATCGCCATCGCCCGGGCGTTCCTCAAGGACGCGCCGATCCTCGTCCTCGACGAGGCGACGAGCGCCCTCGACGCGGAGAGCGAGCGCGAGGTGCAGCGCGCGCTCGACTCGCTCATGGCGCTCGAGGGCGGGCGGCGCCGGACGACGCTGGTCATCGCGCACCGGCTCTCGACGGTCCGGAACGCGGACCGGATCGTCGTGCTGGCCGGCGGCCGCGTGGTCGAGGTCGGCAGGCACGACGAGCTCGTCGCGCGCGGCGGCGAGTATGCGCGCCTGCACCGCATCTTCGAGGGCGAGGACCGCGCCTCCGCGCGCGCGACGGCGGTGTGACCCGGTGAGCCGACGCAAGGCGCTCCTCGCCGCGCTCCTCGCCGCCGCCGCGGCGTACGGAGCGTACGGCGCGCAGCTCTCCCGCGCGCGCGCCGAGCGGCGGGCGTGGATGGACCCCGGAGCGCCGGAGCTCCGCGGCGCGTACCACGTGCACACCACGGCGAGCGACGGGCGGGGCACGCTCGCGGACGTCCTCCGCGCCGCGCGCGCGGCCGGGCTCGACTTCGTCGTCGTGACCGATCACAACGTCCGCGATCCGGAGCGCCCCGAGTACGTCGACGGCGTCCTCGTGATCCCCGCCACGGAGGCCTCGACGCGCTTCGGCCACGTCGTCGCGCTCGGCGTCCCGCGCGCGCTCACGCCCGAGGAGCGCGACGGCGACCCGCTCGGCGCGATCGCGGCGCTCGGCGGCGAGGCCGTCCTGGCGCACCCGCTCCATCCGAGCCGGCCGTTCACGGGGTGGGGCCGCGGGGCGTGGCGAGGGCTCGAGGTCGTCTCCAACGACACGTCGTGGTCCCGTGTCGTCGTCGACCGCGACGTGGGGCGCGCGCTGCGAGCTGCGCTCGCGCTGCCGTGGGACGGGGGGCGCGCCGTACTCGCGATCGAGTCCGATCCCGGGCCGGAGCTCGCCCGGTTCGACGAGGAGGAGCGCGCGGCCGAGGAGTCCCCTCGCCGGGACCGCCGGGTGCTCCTGTGCTCGGCCGACGCTCACGGCTGGCCGAGCTATCAGGCGGCCTTCGAGGCGTTCTCGATGCGCGTCCCGGTGGCGAGGACGGGCGACGCCGCCGCCGACGCGCGGGGGATCACGGCCGCCCTCGTCGACGGGCGTGCCTCCTGCGTGATCGACGCGCGCGGCGCCGCCGGCCACGTTCGGCTCGCCGCGGCGACGGGCGCCGTCGCCGGCCCGGGAGCTCCGGGCGCGCCGGGGCTCGAGCTGTCGCTCGACGCGCCGACCATCGAGGGCGCCGAGGTGCGGCTGCTCCGCGATGGGCAGCTCGTCGCCCAGGCGCGGCCCGAGGCGGCCGCCGGCGGGCGCGCCAGGGTCCGGCTCCCCTGCGGCAGCTCCGCCTGTGCGCCCGGGGACTACCGCGTCGAGGTCCGCCGCGACGGTCGCCCGTGGATCTTCACGAACCCGCTCCGGATCGAGTAGAAGCCGCCCGAGGGTCGCCCTGCACCTCCTTTACGCCATCGCGAGCTACCTGCTCTTCCTCGTGGCGCTGCCGGTGCTGCTCACGCACCACAAGCTGCGCCACGGCGTGCCGTTCCGGCTCGGCCTCTACCGGCGCGGCTTCGATCGCGGGCGCGGCTCGCCGCGCATCTGGCTCCACGGCGCGAGCGCGGGCGACCTGCTCTCGCTCCAGCCGATGATGCGGGAGCTCAAGCGCCGGCTCCCGGGCTCCTGCATCATCGTGACGACGATGACCAACAGCGGCCTCGAGATGGCGCGGAAGAAGCTCGCCGAGGCCGACGTGGTGGTGTACGCGCCCTACGACCTCCCGGGGCCGACGCGCCGCGCGGTCGCCGCCCTCCGCCCCGACCTGCTCGTCCTCGAGTACACCGAGATCTGGCCGAACCTGATCCGCGCGGCGCAGAAGGCCGGCGTGCGGATCGCGCTCACGAACGGCCGCTTCAACCCGAACAAGCTCTCGCGCTACCGCGCGCTCTTCCGCGCGATCGGCAACCCGCTCCGGCGGATCGACTGCTTCCTCATGCGCTCGGACGAGGAGGCCGAGCGCGTGCTGGCGCTCGGCGCCGCCCCCGACCGCGTCTGGGTGACGGGCAACACCAAGTTCGACGCGCTGGTGCTCGAGCCGGCGGAGGGCAAGGAGCAGGCGCTCCGCGCCGAGATGGGGCTCGACGCCGCGCCCATCTTCATGGCCGGGTCGACGCACGAGGGCGAGGAGGAGATCGTCCTCGCCGCGTACGCCAAGCTCCTCGAGCGTCACCGCGGCCTGCAGCTCGTGGTCGCGCCGCGCTACGTGGAGCGCTCGGGGCGGATCATGTCGCTCGCCGCGGAGGCGGGGCTGTCCGTCCGGCTCAGGAGCGGTGGCGCGGCGGCGGGCCACGCGCAGGTCACCGTCCTCGACACGATCGGCGAGCTCTCCGTCGCCTACCGGCTCGCGACGCTGGTCTTCGTCGGGGGCAGCTTCGTGACCCGCGGCGGCCAGAACGTGCTCGAGCCGGCCGCGCAGGGGAAGCCGGTGCTGTTCGGGCCGCACATGGAGAACTTCAAGGACTCGGTCCAGGTGCTGCAGGGCCGGGGCGGGATCCAGGTCGGCGGGCCCGAGCAGCTGCTCAAGATCGCCGACGAGCTCTTGTCGCGCCCCGACCAGCTCGCCGAGCTCGGCGCCCTCGCGCGCCGCTCCGTCTCGGCCATCCGCGGCGCGAGCGCGCGCAACGTCGAGCACATGCTGTCGATCCTCCCGCGCGGGAAGGTCGCCGCGTGACCCTGCCGGCCCGCATCCTCGTCGTGCGCTACAGCGCGCTCGGCGACGTCGTCCTCGCGACGAGCGTCCTCGAGCCGCTCCGGCGCCGCTTCCCGGGCGCCCGCATCGAGTGGGTGACCGACCCGCTCTACGCGCCGCTGCTCGAGGGGCTCCCGGAGATCGCGCAGGTGCACCGTCTGGCGCGCGACGGCGAGGACGGCGCGCTCGCGGTCGCGGCGCGCGTGCGCGGCCGGTTCGACCTCGCGATCGACCTGCAGAACAAGGCGCGGAGCGCCGTCGTCGCGCACGCGGCCGCGCCTCGCCGCGCGGCGTTCCGCCGCCGCTCGCCGCTCCAGGCGCTCCGCGCGCTCTTCGGTGAGGACCCGCCGCTCGTCCGCGCGCACCAGACGTCGCTCTACGCCGAGGCGCTCGCGCCGCTCGGGATCGACGGCGTCGGGCCGACGAAGGTGAGCCTCTCCGAGCAGGCGCGCACGCTCGGGGCCGACGCGCTCGGCGCCGTCCGCCCGCCCATCGTGGCGATCGCGCCCGGCGCGCGCTGGGCGACGAAGCGGTGGCCGGCGGCGCGGTTCGCGGCGGTCGCCGACGCGCTCGCCGCGGACGGCTGCCGGATCGTGCTCTGCGGCGGCCCCGGCGATCGCGCGGCGTTCGACGCGTTCCGCGCGGCCGCGCGTGTGGAGGTCGCCGCCGATCTCTCGTTCCTCCCCATCGACGCGCTCGCCGCCGCGATCGCGGGCGTCCAGCTCCTCGTCGCGTGCGACTCCGGGCCGGTCCACCTCGCGACCGCCGTCGGTACGCCCGTCCTCGCGCTGTTCGGGCCCACGTCGGCGGCGCGCTGGGGCCCGCCCGCGCCCGGGCGCGCGCTCTCCCTCGGGCTGGTCTGCTCGCCCTGCTCGAACCACGGCAGCGAGACCTGCCCCGAGGGCCACCACCGGTGCCTCGGCGACCTCGCCCCCGAGGCCGTCCTCGCCGCCGCGCGCGAGATGCTCAGCCGATGAGCGCCCTCGAGCGGATCTGGTGGCGGCG
>Ga0318495_10000552_pt1 | contig 11850 bp, 6 predicted proteins | sample GRESIP108b1f25_FD_203752 | JGI IMG/M metagenome (GOLD analysis project Ga0318495, IMG submission 203752) | Tropical soil microbial communities from Luquillo Experimental Forest, Puerto Rico - GRE.SIPMG.108b1f25 | ecosystem: Environmental > Terrestrial > Soil > Tropical forest > Bulk soil...
GCCACCATGCCGTGCGCCGCCACCACGGCGGCTGGCTGCCGGGTCCCCGGGATCGGCGGCGACGTCCAGACCAGCCGCGCCAGCGTGCCGCCGTACCAGCCGAACCGCAGCGCGCGGACCCGGAACCAGGCCGCCGCGGTGGAGACGAACAGCCGCAGCATGGTGCCGGGCTGCGCGCTGGCATGGTCGGTGTACCCCTCGATCTCATGCGGCTGCGCAGGCGAGGTGATCCGCCACCCCGGATAGCCCGGACGCGCGTTCTCCGCGCGGACATCTACCCCGCCCGGCCCGGCGGGCACCGCGATGCGCGTCGCGGCCGCATGCGGATGAGCACCCGGCTGCTGCCGCGCCGGCGGCCCATTCGTGCACCCGGCCGCCAGCAACCCGGCCAGCAGCCCCACTCCGGTGACCGCCACGAGGCCACCGAACGGCTGCCGCCGATGCGCCGGCATGACGATCGTGCACCCCCGGCCGTTGTCGTGACCGGCTCTTGGCCGGTCTCCAGCGTAACTGTGTGCGCGGCGCCCCGCGGCAGACCCGCCAGCGGCGACAGGACGCACGGCAATCGCGCCGTTCCAGCTGGAGCCCAACGTAAGCCGCTTTAGCCGGTCACATCACGTCACAACCTGTCTGGAGAGTGAGTGAATCGGCTGCGGGAGATACGTTCGAGATCGGCGAATATTTGCACTGTGCTTGCTGACAGGCTCCGGCGGCAGAGGTATGCAGATTATCTGTTCGGTTGAAGGCGAACAGCCCCCGGGCAAGGGTTCCGAGTGGTGCGGGCATGGGCCAGCCGCACGGCCAGGAGCGGATTCTCCGGATGGAGAGCTCCTGGCCGTCCTGAATGTCCGTGCGGTCGCCCGGGCCTGCTTCCCCGCCAGCCGGTACGGTTCGGGCAGCGGGCAGGTGCCGGCCTTGAGGGTGGGTCAGCTGAGCTCGCTGAACATGTCCTGCCCGCTGGCCGTGTGCTCGGGGAGATCCTGGATCACGTCCCAGTGCTCGACGATCTTGCCGTCCCGGAGCTTGAAGAAGTCCATGCCGGCGGTCTCGGCCGGTGTTTTGTAATGCGCGTGGACCGCGACGAGGTCGCCCTCGGCGACCATCCGGTGCAGGTCCGCGTCAATGGCACCGACCTGGGCGAACAGTGCTTTGGAGGCGTCCAGGCCATTGGTCGTCCGCGGGTTGTGGTTGATGAAGTCGCTGGCCAGCAGGCCATCGAGCGCCGCGGTGTCGCCGGCCCGGAACGCCTGGTAGAGCCGGCCGACGGTGGCCTTGTTGTCCTGCTCGGGGGTCATGGCTGCCTCCCTGTCATTGCTGCCTCCCTGTCATTAATTCCGTACTCAACGTATGGTATAGGCATGCGAAATCATGTGTCAATACGCTGCGTATGGAAATACGGGCAGGCGCCAGGCGGCCGGCCAGCAGCCGCGGGAACTACGACATACTGTGCCGATGGCTGACCGCGCCGCCAGCCGGGGCGGCCCCGGCCGCCGCGGCCGCCCGGGGCTGACCGCCGAAGCGTGGGCCGAGGCGGCGCTGACCGCGATCACCGACACCGGGCTGGACGCCGTCAACGTCGAGGAACTCGCCCGGGCTCTCGGCGTGACCAAGGGCAGTTTCTACTGGCACTACGGCAGCCGCGCCGACCTGATCGCCGCGGCCCTGACGCTCTGGGAGCGGCGCGACACCGACGGTTACCTGTCCGAGATCGCGAACATCCCAGACCCCGCGGAGCGACTCCGCCGCCTCATCGCCAACGCGGTCCGGCTCAGCCAGCGCCGCAACGTGTACGCGGCGCTGAGCCAGGCCGATTCCGAGCCGGTCCAGGAGGTCCTGCAACGGGTCGCCGAGCAGCGGATCGCGTTCCTCACCGGCCTGTACGCCGACCTCGGCCTGCCACCCCAGCGCGCCCGGCTGCTGGCCCGCCTCGCCTACGCCACCTACATCGGGCTGATGCGCATGACCGCAGAAGCACCCGCCGCGCCACTCAGCACCGAAGACCTGGAAGCACTCACCGACGAAGCGACCCGCGCCCTGCTGCCCCCGGCCCGGTAACCAGCAGGTCACTCCGGAACGGGCGACCTGGCAGTGAACCAGGCAACACACCGCCCGATGACCCGCAGGATGCCGGGCCGAGCCGCCAGGACTCGCGGGCGGAAGGTCAGCGCCCGGCTCTGCGCGTACCAGCCGCGGGGTGAGAACCACGCGGAGGCCAGGTTGCACTGCAGGCGTGCAGATCACTCATTCTGACTGCAGTGGACGAGGTAGCTGCAGATCGCGAGCGGCGACCATATCGGCGGATCTCGCGCACTCCGACTCGACCCGGTCTGGCCACTGAGCGTGATTCGATTTTCGGCTGCGAGTGTTGCCGATCGCCGATTCGGGATGATTAATTCGCGTGGCCTTCGTGCCGATTTCCGCGCGCAGATCGACCGGTTACGGGCTGTGCGGCGGGTTGCTGGCAGCGTGTGATGAGGTGCGGGTGCTGGCGACCAGCCGGGAGCAGGCCCGGTTCACGGTCGGGTTCTGAGCCCCGGGGCATCCGGTCACCATCCCGGCCGTTCGGGATGATCAAGGTTCTTCTGAACGGACCGGGGTGCTTCGTCCGCCACTCGGTCAGCGCATCGCGGCCGAATCGCTGGAACAACGTCACTACAGCCGGCTCTCGCCATTGGGTTCGCCCGCCCGGTGCCTGGCCACCTCTGCCGCGAGCTGCGCGCGGGAAGCGATGTCCAGCTTGGCGAACACGTGCGCCAGGTGCGTTTGCACCGTGCGGCGCGATACGTAGAGCCGGTCACCGATCTGGGGATTGGACAGCCCGTCGGCGACCAGGCCCGCGACGGCGTGCTCGGCTGGGGTGAGGCTTAGCCAGCCGATCCGCGGCCGGCGGCGTGGCCCGTGACGGCCGCGCCTGATCCCGGCCGCGCGCAGCAGTGCCTCGGTCCGGCCGAGGTCGCGGGCGGCTTCGAGGTTCTCGTAGATCGTGACCGCCTGCTCCAGGAGCGGGCGGGCGCGAGCTGTGTTGCCGTGCCGGGCGAACGCGGCGCCCGCGTCCTCGCTAGCGCGGGCCAGCTCCAGCGGCCGCGGTCCGAGAGAGTAGGCGTCGGCGGCGGCCTGCAGGATCTCCGCGTCGTGTTCTGCCAGCCCCTGGCAGTGCAGTGCGGCGCCGGTCAGCGTGGAGACCTCATTCTGCCGGGCGAGCTCGGTGACGGCCGCGGCCACCTCCCGCGCCCGTCCCGGTTCCCCGCGGGCCAGGGCGAGACGGACCAGGTCCGCTCCGAACGTCCGGTACTCCAGCGTGAATCCCGACTGGGTGCACCACTCCCAGAAACCGGCTAGCATCGCAAGCGCATCAGCGGGCTTGCCTTCGGCCTCCAGGAGGAGCGCCTGCGCCCATGGCACCCACTGCGCGCGGTAACGGGAACCGGTCTGTTCAAGCTGACGCACGGCCGCGCCGACGGCCTCGCTGGCGCGGGTAAGGTCGTTGCGGTGCAGGCTGATGAGCGCCAGCACTGTGCGCGCCAGCATGAGACCGGGAATCTCGCCCATCTCGCCGGCCAGTTCGATGGTCGCCTCGGCCTCGGCGATCGCGTCGTCCCATTCTCCCGCGGTGAAGCGCTCGGCGGCGTGAACCATCGGGTAGTTGGGCAGGTGCCAGCGGATGCCGAGGTCCTCGCTGATCCGGTTGCCAGTTTCGATTGCTGATCTGGCCTCATCCAGGCGGTCCAGTCCGATGAGGATGAAAGCACGCGGGAGATGGAGCGGGTAACGGTGTCCCGCTCGGCCGGGACTCTGGTCGGCCTGATGCACCGCGTTCTCGATGATCTCCAGGGCGTCCCGCAGATGCCCCCGGTGCTCGCGGACCTGGGCGAGCGTCATCATGGCGACGGTCGTGGCCAGCGGATTGCCGGCCTGCTTCATCGCCAGGGCTTCCCTGGCGGCGGCGGAGGCGCCCTCGAGGTCTCCCAGGTCCAGCCGGCCGGAGCCCGCCCAGGCGCGGGCGCTGGCCCGCTCGGCGCCGGTCAGCGTACGCAAGCGGCTTGCCCCCTCCTGCTCCTCGAGCCCGTCACGCGGCCGTCCGCTCGCCGCCAGCGCGTACCCCAGACAGATCCGCGCCGGACCCTCCGCGGCCGGGTCATGGGCCCGGCCGAGCAGGTCGCGGCAGATCTGCTCGCAGTCCAAGATCCGGCCCGCCCGCAACAAGCTGAGGGCCTGCTCGGTTAGCAGCCGATCCCGGCCGGGATCGGCCCGGTCCATCAGCCCGATTGCCTGCCCCAGCAGATCCGCGGCGACCGCCGGTGACGTCCCCGCCGCCTCCCGCGCGGCCCGGGTCAGCCACGCGACGGCCTCGGCGTCCCCCGCCGTCGCCGCGCGGGCCAGGTGCCCGGCGACCTGCGGTGCCGGGGCGGCCGATCGCGCCAGCCGCTGCCCCGCCTCGCGGTGCAGCCCCCGGCGCACGCTTCTCGGGAGGTCCTCGTAGAGGGCGTCGCGGATCAGGTCATGGCGGAACCGCAGCCGATCGCCGGCGTCAGCCAGGACGCCGGCCCTGATCGCCTCGGCCAGCGTCACCGACAGCGCGACGGCCGGCCGGCCGGTGACGATGGCCAGGTCGGTCAGGGAGAACACCGATCCCAGGATCGACGCGTCCCGCAAGGCCTGCAGCGTGGCCCCGGGCAGGAAGCTCAGACGGCGCAGGATCGTCAGCCGCAGCGTCGGCGGCAGCGCGACCCGCGCCACCTCGGCCCGGCCGCCGGCGATCTCCACCGCTCCCTCCTGCGTGAGCGCCCCCAGCAGCTCCAGGACGAACAGCGGGTTACCCGCGGCACCAGCGAGCCCGGCCAGCAGCGCCGGGCCCGGGTCCGCGGCGACCGACTCGGCCGCCAGATCGCGCACGGCCACGTCCGTGAGCGGACCCAGGGCCAGCCGCCGGGCTCCGACGGCCTCCAGCGCACCGGCCAGGCGTTCCAGCTCCGGGGCACGCGGGGCCGGCCGGAAGCAGCCGAACAGCGCCACCGGCACGTCCGCGAGACGGCGGCCCACCACGGCCAGCGTCAGCACGCTGGACGGATCTGCCCACTGCAGGTCATCCGTGCCGATCACCAGCGGCCGACCGAGCGCAAGTTCCTCGGCCAGGTCTGCGATGGCGTCCACCACGCGGAACTGCAGCCCGGGATCGCTGGTCACCGTGACCTGGCCCCGGCCACCGTCGCCCCGCCAGGCCAGCAGGCCGGCGATGGCCGCCCGCCGCGGGTCGGGTGATGACACGGTGCACCCGAACGCGGCGGCCACCACGCCGAACGGCCGGGTCTGCTCCAGTTCCTCGGCCCGCCCGGCGGCCACCTGCATCCCGCGGCTGCGGGCATCCTCGAGCGCATCGTTCAGCAGCCGCGTCTTGCCAATGCCTGCCTCGCCCTCGATGAGCACGATCGCCGGCCGGCCCGCAGAGACCCGGTCCAGGGCCTCGCGCACGACCCGGATCTCCGCGTCACGCCCGCGGAGCCGCGGCACCGGCGCCAGCGTGCCCATGAGCCGGATGGTACCGCGCCGCCCGCCTGGACGGCTCCAGCCCGGCTACCCATCACATTCCGGGACCGTTCCATCTGCTGTTGCTAGAGATATCGGGCAACTAGCCGATAATGCGCGGACGGGCACCACAGCATGCTTGAAGCGTTCGAACGCAGGGACCTGAGCTTCAGCCGGCTAGCGGAGCGTCCGGCGGGCATGCCGAGGATGCCACACCGGTGGCAGATCGGCGCAGTACGCCGGGTCCCGGGCCGCTGGGACTGCGGATCTGACCGTGTTTCCGGTCCGCTCGCGGCGCAGCTGTCATGATCGGCAGGACCGAGCGCAGCTGCCGTGGCTGTGGGCGCGCAGATCACCCCACTCGGCGTCCATTACGTGCGACGCCGTCGCCCCAGGTCGGCCGCGCATATCGAACACCTCTTTGTGCGATCGTCAAGGGTTCCGTCGGTCTTTTTCGCGGGCGCGTGAGGCGGCTTCCGGGCGCTGTGGCTTTGCCTGCGAACCTTGGCCCCAGGCCTTCCTCGCGGCCGAGTATGGCCGTTGTCTTGCCGCACCTCCAGGTCGTTCGTCCTCGCTTCGCTGCGGGCGCTGCACCTGGACCTGCGGCTTCGCCAACGGCAAGGTGGCAGCGATCGAGGAATGGCCGGCTCTGCCCCGGGCACTGGCAGGGCCGGGCGCTGGGTCGCTGGCCGCGGTCGTAGTGTGGTGGCGGGGTCCGGGAGTGGCTTGTCCGAAGAGCCGGTGTCCGGGGTGTGAGCCGGCCGCGCTGGAGTCAGAGCCGTTCCCCGGTTGCCCTCCCGGGCCCTTGACGTGGGCTGCGGCGCGCCGGGCATCGGCTTGGAGGCAGGCGTAGATGGCGTCGCTGACCTGGCGTTTCAGCGCGCGCAGGGCTTCTTTGCCGGTCTTGCCTTCGGCCAGTTTCTTCTGGTAGTAGGCGTGGCCCTGGCTGTGCCGGTGGCGGATCTGGGTGACCGCGGCCATGTGGATGGCATGGTTGAGGCGGCGGTTGCCGCGCCGGGACAGCCGCCAGATTTTGCGGCCGCCGGAGGACACCTCGATCGGTGCGGTGCCGTTGTAGGCGGCGAAGTGGTCCCGGTCCGGGAAGCGGGCCACCTGGCCGACGTCGCCGATGACCGCGGCCGCGATCACCGGGCCGACGCCGAACAGCCTGGTCAGGCTGGTCCCGGCCGCCCGGACCGCTGCGGCGAGCTTGGTCCTGGCCTGGCGGATCCGCGCATCGATGCCGCGCAGGTCTTCGGTGAGCTCGGCGGCGAGCTCCCAGCGGGCGGCCTGCACCGCCTCCGCTGGGGTGATCGATGCCAGGATTCGCTCCGCCTGGGCTGCGGTGATCTCCCCGGGGACGCCGCCGGGCACCAGCTCGCACAGCACCTGGTGCAGCCGGCAGGCCACCTGGGTGCGGGCCCGGCCCAGATCCCGGTAGCGCTTGGACCAGACCTTGAGCACCGCGGCGTGATCATCACGGCGGACCTCGCGGACCCCGGCCGAGCGCAGCGCCGCGACCGCCACCGACCGGGCATCATTCGGGTCATTCTTGTTGATGTTTCCCGTCGCGAGCAGCCGCACCCGGGCGGCCAGCGTGGGCGGCACATCCAGCACCCGCTCACCCGCGGCGGCCAGCTGCTGGGCCAGCAGGTGGCCCACCCCGCCCGCGCCTTCGACCGCCCAGGTGCGCTGCGGCCAGGCCTGCGCCCACTCCAGCAGCCGCTCCGTCTGGGCAGCGCAGGCCCGTACCCGCACCTGGCCCAGCGGCGCTTCCGCCGGGTCGATCGCCACCGCGGTATGCGAGGCCTTATGCGGGTCGATCCCGATCATCACCGCCACCATGGGAACGTCCTCCTCCCTGTCCTTGACCTGGGGTAACGACCGCGGCGGGCACGCCCAATTCCAGGGATCACGCTTGGCGCTCGCGCACCTCTTATGAGCCACGCCACGGCGAGGCCCCGGCGAGCTGGCACGTCGTTCGAAAGCCAGGCCACAAGCGCAGCCGGCAGCGGATATGAGAGCCAGGCCTGCCGGGACCTCTCAACGTTACGAGCCCGGCTCACTGCCATCCCGGCCAGGCCCGCAACGCCTACTCACAATTGGGCGGATATCGCGTGTCAAGCGTTGCGCAGCGGCGATTACCGTGCGTGACGGACGGTTGCGGCGTAACCACCAGTTCCGCGGTGTGACGGGCGAGGCGGGCCGCGTTGACCTGGCCGGCCAGCCAGGCGGCCAGTGCTCCGGCGGCAGCCGTCCTGGCCGCTGATGCCGCCTTCTGACAGTTCCTGGCCGGACGCGTCGCGGTGGTACCCCGGGTGCCGCCGTCGAGGCCGGGCGCCGGCGGGGTGCATTGGCTGCCGTAACTCATCTCCACCAAGAGGGCGGCAGGACCGGGCCGCTTCCCCGGTCATGAGGCGTCCGCGAGGTGACAGCGGCGGTGTCGGCTCGGTGACTGACAGCCATCCCGCGTGCCGGGCAGGCTGGCGGCAGCCGGTCATTCCGGAGACCGGGAACCGCGAGCAGGCCACGATGCACAGGCTAGCGCGACCGAATGCATCCATAGCCGGCACGCTGTGTTGTGGCCGACGCCGTCGCTCGGTGTCAGCCAGGATGGGAGATCGAACGAGATGAAGAGGCCCACCGCTCGATCCGGGAATCGCATCGCCTGGTCGCTGGCGGCCTTTGCTGTGCTCGACTGCGGCATCAAGACCTTCCTTACCGCGCGGTTCTATAGGCGAGCTGCACCGCAAGAGCCCCGACGGTGGCCGGCGGTCACGCTCATCCAGCCGATCACCCGTGGTGTCCGCGACCTCGACGCCAACGTGCAGGCGCGGATGCGCCTGTCCTACCCAGGGCCGCTCCAGCACGTCCTGGTCTGCGACGCTTCGGACACGGCCTCACTTGCGACATGCCGGGAGATCGCCGGCAGGTTTCCCGATCAGGCGATTGACGTCATAACGGTGGGGACGAAACACGGCGGTATCGCGGTGAAAACCCGCAAGCTGCAGGCGGCGCTGCCGCAGGCGCTCGGAGAGGTTCTGGGCTTCATCGATGATGACGTGATCCCCGAACCGGACATGCTGCGCCGGTTCGTGGCCTACCTCGGCGATGCGGACGTGGGCGCTGTCTTCGGGTTGCCCTGGTACGGCAGCTCGCGCACTGTCTGGTCCGCGCTGATGAGCGGGTTCTTCAATATCCATATCCCGCCGGTCTTCGCCACCATGCATGCCCTGGCCGGGCCGTTCCGGACCATCGGCAGCGTCGCGGTGTACCGGCGCCACACCTTTGCCGCGGTCAAGTACCTGGATGGGCTTGAGAGGTATATCGACGACGATTTCGCACTTACCCAGCGACTGCGGCGCCACGGCACGAAGATCATGCAGGCGCCGGTGCGCTACCGGGTTAGCAACGACATCGTGACCCCCTGGGACTACCTGCGCCTCATGAAGCGGTGGTTCACCTTGGGCCGGACCATGATGCCCGCCTTGACAGCACGGCAGCAGTGCGTTGTTTACGCCACCACCCTGCCCCAGTTGCTGGTCCCTGCCCTGCTTGCCGCGATCGCCCTGGCGAGCCGACGCCGCGGTCCCATGGCCGCGTCCGGTGCCGGCCTGCTCGCCGTCGCGATCGCCCATTCCGTGCTCGAGTCCCATCACGCCGCCGGGCGCATGCCCCTGCGGTGGTGGTTGCTCATGCCGCTTGCCGCCACCCTGCCCTCGATCCTCGCCGTGGCCGACTTCCTGGGGCCCGCCGAGATCCAGTGGCGCGGGCGAGCCATCAAGATTGCCCGGGACGGGACGTTCACGGTCATCACCGAGCGGCCTGGCTAGCTGCGCGGTTCGACGGCCAGGTGGCATGCGCATGATCGAGCAACTTCCCGTGGCGACGCCCGCCAGAGGCGGCCCGGCCAGGTCGACAGCCGCCCCATCGGGGCGACTATCACACCCTTACGGGACCACTCCCCGGCTCACCCGGCAACCGGCAACCGGAAATCCCGCCCGGCCGACGGCCCATCGCCAAATCGGCCGTAACAAGCCGCCACGCACTCATAACGATCTATAGGGGCCGCTCGCCTACGGGGTGTCGCTGGCCGCCAAATCGTACATATCGGCGGTTCGCGCGCACATTTAGGTCGCGATCCGTAACCACATTGCGATCCTTGTCCTCGGGCGGTCGCCAGCACCTCCGCCTGACGGCGATGGCCGCCAGGCGGAGATGTGGCAGACGGAGTGGCAGACGGAGATGCTGTCAGCCAGTGCGGCGCGGGTTAGCGCGCGGCACCTGCGACGTAGGCGGCGACGATGTAGGTGGCATGCCGGTCCAGGCTGCCGCGGGCCCGATCGTACCGGATCGTGGTGCGCGGGTCCGCATGCGAGGCTGCCTCTTGCACGTCACGCAATGGCACCCCGGCATCGAGGGCGGCGGTCATGAACGCGTGTCTCAGCGTGTGGGGGGTGACGGCCTTGCCGATCCTGGCGCGGCGCGCGAGGCGGCGGACGATCCGACCGGCGCCGTGCCGGTCCAGTCGGCGGCCGTCCGCGGTCAGGAACACGGGCCCGTCCGTACGGTCGCCGATGGCCAGGTCGATCGCCCGGGGGGTCCGCGGCGCCAGCGGGATGGTGACGACCTTGCCGCCCTTGCGGGTGATCGTCAGCGTCCGGTGCCCGCGTTCCAGGCCCAGGTGTTCGATGTCGGCGCCTGTGGCCTCCGAGACCCGCAGCCCGTTCAAGGCCAGCAGGGAGATCAGCGCGTGCTCGCGCGGCGGGCCGAGACCGGCGGCGACCAGCAGCGCGCCGAGCTGGTTGCGGTCCAAGGCGACGGCGTGCGACTCGTAGTCCACCCGCGGCCGCCGGACATGGGCAGCCGGAGAGTGCTCCAGGAGTTCCTCCTCGACGGCGTAGCGGTAGAACCCAGCGATGGTGCACAGCCGCCGGGTGACGGTCGCCCGGGCGCGGCCCCTGGCTTCCAGGTCGCGGGCGAAGCCTTCGATGTCGGCACGCCGGACGGCGAACAGGCTCAGGGAGCGGAGCCGGCACCATGTGGTGAACTGGCGCAGGTCCAAGGCGTAGGCCTCTTTTGTCAGGCCGCGGTACCCGGCCAGGAACCCGGCGAGCGCGAGCCGCTCGGCATCGCTGAATGCTGGCTGGATGGGGACGAGGGCGGTTGTGGCAGTGGCAATCATCGGGTACCTCCCGGTCCGAGCTGAGACCGGTGAGGCTGGGCCAGCCGGCCTCAGCGATGATAAGGTCACCACCATCAAGCACCCTGTCCGTCACCTACTGTTACGAGCCGCGAAGCGCCGGGGGCAAGCGCTGCGCGAGAAATGGCTCCAAATCGCCGAATAGGAATGCCTACTGAAGCGATAGGCATCTGTGAGCCCACGCTCACAGAACATCCGTTCGGGCGCGGGGTGGCGTGACGGATGGCGAGCCAGCCGACGGGCTCACAGCGCCTTGTCCCCCATAACCGGCCGTTGCGGTCATGTCGGGTTCCGGGCCGGATTCGGTAACGCTGGTGCGCATGCCAGCGGGGCTGCGCCTTACACTCCGGGAGTGTGACCGGTCACGATCCGGCGGCATTCGCAGGCCATGGTTTAATCCCTCTTTCTACGTGATCGCTGCGTCCGGATATGCCAGTAGCGGGTTGTTATGGCCGGCTGGATGCGGGCCGGGCGCCGGATCCGGCCAGGGTTTCGTCGAGCCAGTCGAGCATCCGGGCGCAGAGCAGGCGCTGGGCGCCGGCCTGGCAGTGGGCGCCGGCGCCCTCGGCGTCGGTGAAGCTGGCCAGGGTGGCCGGCGCGGTCAGGTGCTGCATCAGTTCTTCGGGCTGGCCGCCGAAGAACTCGTCGGACTCGCCGCGGCCGGCGAACACCGGGCAGGTGATCTTCTCGGCGATCCCGCCGCGCAGGGTGTAGGCCAGGCTGGCGGCCAGGTACGCGCGGGGCGTGCGGACGCCGAAGGACCACATGCCCTGGCGGCAGGCCCAGCGGACCTGGGAGCTGGTGTGCATCAACTGCGCCAGCGCGGCGTCGAGCTCGGGGTCGGCCTCGGCGGTGAGCCGGCGTTCGGTGTCGGCGCCCAGGCCGAGGCGCCCGGTGTAGGCCTGGCCGATGTCGTAGATCCCGTCGATGCAGATCAGCGCCGCGATCCGCGGCTCGAAGGCCGCCGCCCGCGGGGCCAGCCCGCCGCCCATGCTGTACCCGGCCAGGGCGATCCGCGCCGGGTCGACCTCGGGACGGGCCGCGGCCCAGTCGATGACCGGGCTCACCACACTCTCCCAGTTGGGCCGGAACACCAGCCCCTCGTAGCAGGGCCTGCCCTGGCC
>Ga0318495_10000555_pt1 | contig 11841 bp, 10 predicted proteins | sample GRESIP108b1f25_FD_203752 | JGI IMG/M metagenome (GOLD analysis project Ga0318495, IMG submission 203752) | Tropical soil microbial communities from Luquillo Experimental Forest, Puerto Rico - GRE.SIPMG.108b1f25 | ecosystem: Environmental > Terrestrial > Soil > Tropical forest > Bulk soil...
GACCAAAAACCTGCGCCTGACGACAGTGCCCGTTCGAAGTTTGTGCGCAACGGGTCACACCATGGCTTGTGGAGTGAGGGTGCCTAGCAAATGTTGTATGCTCACGCTGCGAGTTTGGCCCCCCTCGCCGCGCGTCGATAATCGGCGAGACTCACCTTAAGAGTTGGGCTCTATGCTCCATCGAGAACACGTGTGCATAGAGATTGGCAATCCACTGTTGGCCCTCTTGCGTGACTCGAAGGTAGCGCAGGGCATCCCCGATATAAGGCCGGACCGTCTTCCAGAAGAAATCTGGATAGTTATCTCGCAGATCCGCGACACTATCGTAATTCAGTTTATTGGTCATTCCCGTCTCGCGAAACTCGTTAAACAGGGCAGCCTGCTTTCGCAGGTAGTTGATGTCCGCGAGCTGCCCGATCAGATCCGCAGCACGTACCAAGCCCGGAAAATCGTCGGTGGATTCGTGTTCCTCGTCCTCGGGAACCGGGAAGCGGGTGTGTTCTATGTTGGCTTCGATTGCCGCAGTGTCCAGGCGGATGAGGGTTTTCGCGGAACGTTCGCGGACAAACAGTCTGGACCGAGCAACGTGATACGGCGTCAGAGATGCGTCGGTGGCTCCCTGCGGGAGGGTCACCTTGTCGCCGGCCAGGTTGGTGACGTAGGAGCCATCCCCATCACCTCGACAGATTCCACGCACGTACCCGATGTCATGACATAGCAGTGAGATGATGAAATGTAGCCAGTCGTGCGGGGTCACCCCGCCGACGCTGATGTGCCGGCCGCGCAGAATTTCCTGCCCGACAAGCGTGACCATGATGGTGTGATCGACATCGTGGTATGCGGCGTCGCTGGTCGCGATAGTTTCAAGGGCAAGCTGGGCGGCAAAGCTAATCACCCCAGGATAATCGGGCTCTAACGTGCTGTAGGTTCGTTCGTACATCGTTCGAAGTTCGCGGATGAAGGCTTCTATGACTATCAATGTTGGGTTGAACATGCGAACCAACCTCGCTGAGCGACGGGAGCGATCTTGCTGAAACTGCCATTGCCACGTCAGCCCCTATGGACTGGGACCCAGTATATCCGAGCGGTGCGAGGATGGTACTTGGGGCCCCTGGCAAAGCACATATGGCGAAGCTCGAGTCCGCAGGACCCGACTTTAAAAATCACGCACAGATTTGCGAGGGGTGATCGCATTCACGCGCGCCGGGGGTGCGTCTCTCTTCGATTTCCAAAGCTGCTCGCGCACGCGGCCTTCTAATATAACGCACTGCGCACCCTGTCGGGATGGTCACCGTCTCGTACAACAGATGGTGCTTGGTACTGGTCTTTCGGGTGCCGCAGGACGGGGGCTTTGTGTATCGAACTTGTAAGACCGGTTGGCTTCGGTCCGGTCGGTTGGCCACAACCATCGCTTGACGTACAGCGACGGCGTTGATACTGCCTAGTGACTACTGCAGCTGGACTTTTCGCATTTCAATTTGGCCGGTCACTCTCTCAGCGTGACCGGCCAACTTTTTAAGCCTGCGCCTGTTCGTCTCGCTGGTCAACGTCATTCCAGCTCAATGCCCCCGGCGCGCGGCATCGATGCGGTGGACCAGCTTTTCGGTAATTGGGTTGGATGGCGACAGCGGCAAGAAGCAGGCAGGCCCGCAGAATACGATCGTGTCGCCAAACACACTCGCCCGCCGCAGCGACAGGGTGACCTGAGGCGGGTGATAGTAGTTGACCTTCGCGATGGCGGCGAGCGCAATAAACTAAATGTTAGCCTTCCTATTTCTTAATACGGCGAATTGGGTTGATGACGATGACATTCATACCCGAATCTGTCCGCTTCGCCTCCGAACCCTTTAGCGTTGTTTCCGCTGTAATTATCGCGGTGCTAGCAGCCATTGTGATGACCGGATTTTGGGAGTTCCTGTTCCAAGAGATCAAACTAAAGAGACATGAACAAAAGTGTCGGCGGACGACCGCCAATCTTGGCCGGGCCGTTGAGCGATTGCAGGAACTTGATAGCAACCGAATGGGCAACAACCCGATTGTTGATCGCGTCACGCAAGGCCTGGTTAGCGACCTCCCTCGCATAAGGTCTGCCCGCAGCTCGGCAAAGGGAAACGTACAGGGCAGCAAAGATTTGCCAGTACTGTTCCACGGCAAGGGTTCCAAAGGGGAACTCCGCCAGCAAAACGGCCAGCGTCGCTGTCGTTAACGTTCCGACCGCCAAGAACTTCCCTAGCGATTTTCTTTAGCTGATCGATGTCGCGCCCGCCCACCGCTCCGCACCGATCCGATGTTCTGGGTCACGCTCGGTGCTTGTTTCGGTTTCCTCATCGGGCTTTGTATTGGCGCATTGGTGACGTGGTGGCACCTGCACCCTAGTTCAGTCTCCACCGAAAGCCGGGGCTGAGATCATGCGATTATTGTCGATTGGACTGCTCTGCCTCTTCCTTGCTAGCTGTACGGCGTCCGCAAAGGACGATGCCAAGTGCCGCTCCTGGTCAGTAACAGGCATCCTTGGGACAAGTACCGATGTCCGCTTTACCCCCTCAAAGCGGACATCAGTTGAATGCTCTGGGATGCCCGCTAAGTGCCAAAAAGCGGACGCGCCACCGCGCGCGAAACCGTTGCTTACTTCTCCACCGCGCCGCCGCTTTCGGCCCAGTCCTTGAACCCGCCGAGGTTGTAAACGCGCTCATAGCCCATGTCTTTGAGAACCTTGCCGCTGAGCGCCGCGCGACCGCCGGAGCCGCAATAGACGATCACAGCCTTATCCTTGGCAAAACTCTTGTCGTGCGAGGGCGAATCCGGGTCGGCGCGAAATTCCAGCAGGCCGCGCGAGACGTTCACGGCGCCAGCGATCTTGCCGCTCTTCTCTACTTCCAGTGCGTCGCGCACGTCGACAATAAGGGTATTGCCTTGCGCAACCATGTCTCGCGCCTGCGCTGGCGTGATCCGCGGCACTGCCGCATTGGCGGCATCCATCATCTCTTTCAAGTTTGTCGTCATGTGTGCTCCTCCTACGCCTCAGGCTTTACTTAGATGGAGGGCGGCCAGGTCGCTCGATCGACCGACGTCAGGACCGCTCTTGTTGGCAGTTCGATGCGTGCCTCAGTATTGCTCATATCGAGCTCCTTAGGCTTGAGCGCATTATTATGAGATCAGTTGCTGGCCGCCGTCGATGTCGTACGTTGCGCCAGTAAGTGCCGTGTTGCTCATGATGTGAACCGCCAGCGCGGCGACGTCCGCCGGTCCGACGACGCGGCGGATTGGCAGTGTCGACCGCAGTTCGTTGCGGCGCTTGTCGAGGTCGTCACCGAGAAGTGATGCCGAAAGAGGTGTGTCGACAAAGCCTGCAGCAATCAAATTGACGCGGATCGGTGCAAGCTCGAGCGCGAGACTGGCGATTAGCGTGGGAAACGCCACCGTGACAGTCGAGGCGATTGCGAGGCCAGCGCGTGGGCGGCGTGCGCCGGTGCCACCCATGAATACCAGGGAGCCGGGCGGCCTGACCTTGTCGGCAGCGGCACGTGCGACCTCGATCGCGAGCAAAAGGTGATCAGTGAGATTGCGTCGTGCGGTCTCTGCAGGCATTGCGAGAGCTGGCCCGTAGTGGGGGGCGCCCGCGGTAACCATTACGTGGTCGATCGGGCCGGAAAGATCCTCGAAGAACGACTGAAGGGAGGCAGAATCATTGGCGTCAAAAGCTGCGGTGCGTTCTGTGTGCAGCTCTAGCGCCGCTTGCTTGAGGCGTGCGGGATTTCGGCCCGTGAGGATGACGCTGGCGCCCTCGACACGGGCCCGCCGCGCGGTTTCCAGCCCAATTCCAGAGGTGCCGCCAATGACAACGACGGTCTGGCCGAGCAGTTCCGGTTGGCGCTGAGTGCCTATCATGACTCGCTCTCGTGCGATTCAGTTCCGCGATTTCGGTATTCGAACAGGCGCTGCCGAAAGCCGGCATTGATAAGACTCCTGGACCAGCTCTGCGAGATCGACTGCATAACCCAACAACGCACCCGCTTCGACGTAATCGCGGTATGGAGACATCATCGGCAAGCGCTTCACTCACTTGCTCTGCGTGCGACGTCGCTTAGCGGCTTTCAGCCGTTCGATATGTTGAACCGCCCATTTGTCCACAAGCGAGTTCACGCGCTTTTGCACCTCTGCTTTTTCTTCCGGCGATTGAGGCTGGGGCGCCCGCGCTGGCCTCAACAGTTTGTTGAAATTCAACCTGCGACGTTGGCTATTTCTATATTGGCCGACGGTTTAACCGACCCTATCGTTACGCCATCAACCACCACAGAAGCACACTTCTTCAGGCATCTTCAGGCCGGTGAATGAGCGTGTAGACAGGGATCTCTGTTGATTTCGAGTGATCCATAATTCGCGAGCACACGACACATTTGACGGCGCCGACTTCTTTCTTTGAAACCTGCGTGCGAGTGACGGAATAGAGCGCACCGCACATCGGACAAAAGAACTTGGTTCCTTCGGGAGCAGGTTCGGCGAGCGGCATTTCGCACCGCCTTTCGCGCCCCCTCGGGTTTTTCAAAGACTACCGAAAACATAGTCAGACCGGCGGCGGCTTTGCGTGATGCCCCACGGTCATCGAAACGCACCACGTATGATAGCCGCTCTTGCAGGCTTTCTTGACAACCGACACTGCGCTGCCAACTACGAGCGCAATCACGATAAGGACAGCTAATAAGGAGTTGTTCACTGCAACCTCCCTGCTGCGGAACCGCGAGACACAAAGTAAACGCACGAAACGGGGGCTAAGTTTCGATATGGAACTTAGCTGATGGCGCTAATTCCACAGATCCCTAATCGGAATGGGCTTGGATGCTTATTTGATCCAGCCGTCGATGTCCGCTTTGGGTCAAAAGTAGCATTCAAGCGCCTTCGTCTGATGTCGCTTTACCCCCAAAAGCGGACATTGGATCACCTTTACTCGATTACCTCGTTGGCACATGCTGACATTGCCGGGGCAGGTTTTTGAATTCAGGACACGTCTATGTCACTGGGCGCCGTCGCGTCGCGATATCATTGCTAAGTTGCGTTTATCCCGGAGGACGGGAGAACGATGGCAACCAATAGTTCAGGGACGACGATCGAAATTGCGCAGTGGCTGCGCGAGCTAGGGCTTGAACAATACACTGACGCATTTCACGAGAACGCTATCGACGCAAAGATTTTGCCGACACTTACCGCCGACGATTTACGAGATATCGGCGTCACATTGATCGGGCATCGCCGTCGTCTACTTAACGCAATCGCAGATTTGGTCACAGGAACATCACGAACTATCGCCACCTCTGCATTGCCCGAGGCGAAGACACCAGAACGCAGACAATTGACCGTTATGTTCTGCGACCTCGTTGGCTCGACTGCGCTCTCGACGCAGCTCGATCCGGAAGATCTTCGGACACTATTTGGGGCGTATCATCTGGCCGTGAGGGAGGCCGTCGCTACGTTTGACGGCTTTGTCGCCAAATATATGGGCGATGGGGTGCTGGCCTATTTCGGCTATCCACGGGCTCATGAGGATGACCCGGAGCGGGCGATCCAAGCTGGATTGCGCGCCATCGACGCAGTCGGTCAGTTGCATGACAGAGATGTCAAATTACAGGCACGAGTGGGGATCGCCACCGGCTTCGTGGTCGTAGGCGATCTGATCGGTGAAGGCTCGGCGCAAGAACAAGCCGTCGTCGGCGAAACGCCTAACTTGGCGGCGCGACTGCAAGCGTTGGCTAGTCCAGGCCATCTGGTGATCGGCGCAAGCACGAGGCAACAAGTCGGCGAGTTGTTCGATCTGGAGGATCTCGGGCCACAGCAACTAGCCGGCTTTGCCGATCCGCAACTGGCTTGGATGGTTTTGCGCGAAAGTACGGGGGTCAGCCGGTTCGAGGCTCTACACTCGGAGACGTTGCCCTTAGTCGGGCGCGGCGAGGAGGTCGAAGTACTGCTGCGCCGCTGGGAGAACGCTAAGCGCGGCGAAGGGCGCGTAGTGCTGATCTCCGGCGAGCCCGGTATTGGCAAGTCCCGTCTCACGGCTGCACTTTCGGAGCAAATCCGAACAGAACTTCATACACGTTTGCGATTTTTCTGCTCATCGCATCATCAGGACAGTGCCCTTTATCCCTTTATTGCACACCTCGAACATACCGCTGGCTTCGTCCGCAATGATGATCCCGAAGAAAGGCTTAGGAAGCTCCGTGCTCTTTCTGTGGCGACACAGGATGAGGGCGATATCGCACTGGTGGCCGAGTTGTTGTCTTTGCCAACTAGATCAGAAGCACTCAATCTCAGTCCGCAGCTTAAACGTGAGAGGTTGTTCGAATCGTTGCTGAAACAACTTGAGTTTGAGGCGCGCCGGCACCCCGTTCTGATGATATTCGAGGACGCCCATTGGATTGATCCCACTTCCCGCGAAATGCTGGATCTTGTTGTCGATCGGGTGCGGCGTTTGCCGGTGCTCCTGACCATTACTTTCCGCCCCGAATTTCAAGCCCCCTGGAGCGGCCGCTCCCATGTCACAAGTTTAGTCCTGAATCGGCTCGATGAAGCAAACGGTAAAGAGCTGGTGCAAAATCTGGTCGGTCATGTCGGGCTCACGGCAGAGATTGTGGTGAAGATCGTTGAGCGTGCTGACGGGGTGCCTCTCTTTCTCGAAGAGTTGACTAAGGCAGTGTTGGAAAGCGCCGAGGACAAAAGCTCCATGGCGTTATTGCCTCCTGGAAAATCTTTCGATGAACTTTCGGTGCCCGCGACGTTACATGCCTCATTGGTGGCTCGACTGGATCGGCTTGCACCAGCGTCGAAGGAGGTAGCGCAAATCGGTGCGGTGCTCGGTCGCGAATTTCCATATTCATTAATCAAACCGGTGGCCCGGAGTGACAAGGCGACGCTACAAGCTGCTTTGGCTCAGCTCAGCGACGCGGGATTGCTGTTTTGTCGGGGCACCGCTCCACACGCTTCTTATTTGTTTAAGCATGCCCTCGTTCAGGATGCCGCTTATAGTACGTTGCTGCGCGCAAAACGGCAGGAATTACACGGTCGCGTCGCTGTGGTGCTGGAGCAGGACTTCCATCGTCAGGTAGAGCGCCAACCCGAACTTCTCGCGCACCATCTGAGTGCCGCCGGCGACACCGATCGAGCAATAGATCAATGGCTGAAGGCCGGCCAGTATGCCGCGGCACGCTCGTCCCATCTGGAGGCAATCCGTCACTTTGAGCGCGGCCTTTCGACATTAGCGACATTGCCAGAGAACCCAACCCGCGACGGGCAGGAAATTGAATTCCAATTGGCCCGTGGCTCCTCCCTGTTCACAGCGGAGGGGTTTGCCTCGCCTCGCGCCGCTGCTGCTTACGCACGTGCGTGCGATTTGGCCGAGCGACATGGAAATTCACATCAGCAGTTCATGACGGTCTACGGACTTTGGCAGCTGGCCAATGGTGCCGGCCGGATTCATGACTGCCACAGGCTGTCAACGCAGCTGCAGCAATTGACGGCAGACAAAACTGACGATGAATTCCGTCTGCAGGCACACCATAGCGCCTGGACGACCTGTTTGTTCGCTGGCGATCCGGCTGCGGCTCTTGAGCACTCTGAGGCGGGGCGTGGCCTCTATGATTTGAACCGGCACAAGCACCATCGCCAACTTTACGGCGGCCACGATCCGGGTGCTTGTGCCCGTTACGTGGGCGCAGAAGCCCAGTGGATACTCGGCTATCCGGCACGAGCTGTCGCCCTCGGCAACGAGGCCTTGGTGATGAGCGAAAAGATCGCTCATCCGTTCAGTCTTGGAATAGCCCTCTCATACAACGCCATGCTTCATCTCGATCGCCGCGAACCCGAATTAGCATTGCAGCGAGTTGAAGCGGTGGAGGCACTCGTCGCAGAACATCGGATCGGCTTAGTACTTGATCTCGCGTATCTACGCGGTTCCGCCCTTATCTTGCAGGGCGCGGTAGAGCAAGCAGTCTTTTATTTGCGCGAGAGACTGAACGACCCGAGTAGTGTTCCGCGAAATCGATGCTATGGCCTTGCTAAGTTAGCAGATGCACTCACACGTCAGTTTGACAGTGCTGCGGCTCTTGCTGTTGCAAGGGACGGTTTAAATCTCGCGGCGGAGACCGGCCATCACCAGTGGTTAGCAGAGCTTCATCGGCTTGAAGGAAACGCGCTGTGCGGCCTCAATATGCTGGAAGACAGCCAGAAGGCCTTCGAAGACGCACTGCGTGTCGCACAGAGTCAAGGCGCGAAAGCGTTTGAGCTGCGGGCCGCGACGAGCCTTGCGCGGTTGTGGGGCGAACGGAGCAGGCGGGCCGAAGCGTACGATCTTCTGGCGCCGATTTATGGCTGGTTCACCGAGGGTTTCGAGACCGCAGACCTAATGGAAGCGAAGTTACTGCTCGACCAACTAACTTAATCCAAGTGTGGTCTCGAGGTTGCTCTGGGCCACAAAACACCAAATCCAAGCGAAGCCTCATGTCCGCTTTGGGTCAATAACGGACATCGCAAGACGTCCGCGCAATGTCCGCTTTACCTCCAAAAGCGGACATTGGAACTCAGCCGTGAAATGTCTGCTTTGTGCCAACAGGCGACGTTGCCGCTTCCGCAAACTTAGAGATGGGACTAGTCTATTCGTACCCGTCCCCATCGGAAATTACATGCCGTGCGGAGGACTGGAATGAAACTTCCCCGTCGGCAATTTCTGCATCTGGCTGCAGGCGCGAGCGCTCTGCCCTTCGTGCTGCATGTGGCAAAGGCGCAAGGCTATCCGTCGCGGCCCGTGCATATCATCGTGGGCTTTGCGCCGGGCGGAGGCATCGACATCAATGCTCGTCTGATCGGAAGCTGGCTGTCGAACCGGCTTGGCCAGCAGGTCGTCGTAGAGAACCGGCCGGGCGCCGGTACCAATATTGCCACCGAGGCGGTCGTGCGTGCGCCCGCCGACGGCTATACGCTGCTGCTCGCCTGCCTGCCCAATGCGGTCAACGCGACGCTCTACGACAATCTCAAGTTCAATTTCCTCCGCGACATAATGCCGGTTGCCGGCATTGCGCGCGACACGTTTCTCGTCGTGGTGAACCCCGCGGTGCCTGCAGCGACGCTACCTGAGTTCATCTTTTACGCGCGCGTCAATTCCGGCAAGATCAACATGGGATCGGCCGGCATCGGCTCGGGCAACCACGTTTTTGGCGAACTGTTCAAGAGCATGACCGGCGTGAACCTGGTGCACGTGCCCTATCGCGGTGCAGCGCCTGCGTTAGTCGATCTGCTCGGCGGCAAGACGCAGGTTATGTTTGCCCCGGCCTCGATTTTGATCGAGCACATCAGGACCGGGCGACTGCGTGCACTGGGCGTGCTGACTGCGACCCGGTCGCCGCAGCTTCCTGACATCCCGACGGTGGCCGAGTTCGTGCCGGGCCTTGAAGCCAGCTATTGGTCCGGCCTCGGCGCGCCGAGAAATACGTCGGCTGAGATCGTCCAGAGCCTCAACCGGGAAGTCAATGCGGTGCTCGCCGATTCCACCATCAAGGCACGGCTCGAGGCGCTCGATGCCAGCGCCATGCCCGGCTCGCCGGCGGATTTCGGCAAGCTCATTGCAGATGAAACCGAGCGATGGGGTAAGGTGATCCGCACCACCGGCATCAAGGCCGAATAGGACCGATCCGGCTGGCGAAATCCTCGGTGCGTTCTAGTTGAGGGAATTCTGTCCACTCGCCAGCGCCATAGGTGCAGCATGCAGCTCGCATACGAACTTTCCCGCCGATGCGCCGCATTGCGGTTCGAGGATTTGCCCCCGCAAGCGGTGCATTGGGCCAAGGTCGGCATTCTCGATACCGTCGGCGTCACGGTCGCCGGCAGCGTCGAGCCGTCCGCGCGAATTCTCGGCCGGGTCATTCCGCCCGCCGCCGGCGCAAGCCTCGTGTTCGGTTCCGCCGACCGCTCGAGCGTGCTCGACGCGGCGCTGATCAACGGCACCGCGGCGCATGCGCTCGACTTCGACGACTGCAACAACACCTTGGGCGGGCATCCGTCGGCGCCGATCCTGCCAGCTCTTTTTGCGCTCGCCGACGAGCGGCCGGTCGACGGACGAGCCTTCATCACGGCGTATGTCGCGGGCTTCGAGACCGAGTGCAAGCTTGCGCTTGGTGTCAACTTCCACCACTACACAAAGGGTTGGCACCCGACCGCGACGCTCGGCGTCCACGGGGCCGCCGCAGCGGCGTCTCATCTCCTGCGGCTCGACGCACCGCGCAGGGCCACCGCGCTCGCCATCGCTTCCTCGCTCGCCTCCGGCATCAAGGCGAACTTCGGTACGATGACGAAGCCGCTGCATGTGGGTCATTGCGCTCGCAACGGCCTCTTTGCAACGTTGCTTGCCGAGCGGGATTTCACCGCCAATGCCGGCGAGTTTGAGCACAATCAGGGTTTTCTGGAAGTATTCAACGGGCGGGGAACCTACGACGCCATGCGCATCCTCGCGCACTGGGGTGCACCGTTCGACGTCGTCGAGCCCGGCATCGCCGTCAAGCAATATCCCTGTTGCGGTAGCACCCATCCGGCGCTCGACGTCATGCTCGATCTCGTGCGCCGCCATGACCTGCGGGAGGAGGCGGTTGCGGACATCGAATGTTGGACGCACGAGCGGCGCCTCGAGCACACCAACCGGCCCGACCCGCAGAGCGGGCTCGAGGCGAAGTTCAGCTTGCAATACTGCCTAGCGCGGGCGCTTACCAACCGTGCGATCCGCATCGAGCACTTCGAGGGTGACGCCTTCCGCGATCCTGCGGTGCAGGCAATCCTGCCGCGCGTCCATGCCGCCGCATACACCACCGCGCAGTTTCCGGCCGGCAATCACCTCGGCGCTGAGGTGAAGGTAACGACCGTCGGCGGCAAGGTCCTTTCCGGCAAGATCAACGAGGCCTTGGGACGCACCGGCGCCAATCCGCTGCCGATGGAGCGGCTGCGTGAAAAGTTCGAGAACTGCATTGGCCGCGCGCTACCTAGCTTATGTGCGAGGACGCTCGCCGACATGATCGAGCGGCTCGAGACGCTCGCCGATATGCGGGCGCTGAGCGCGCTTCTGTGCAGTGCCGCAGCGGGCCGAGTTCGGAAGACGGCCACGCGATCGCCGCGCCGCCAAGCAGCGTCGTGAAATCGCGTCGCCGCATTACATTCCCCAGGGCTAAACCACGATGGAGTTACAGCAGGGATTTGGGATCAACAGAATGGGCAAAGAGACCCGTTTGCAGCGCGGCAATTTCGGGCAGCTCATGTCCGCTTTGAGTCATAAGCGGACATTGAAGCGCGTCCACCTGATGTCCGCTTTACCCCCAGAAGCAGACATCGCGAAGCTCAATGAGCATGTCCGCTTTGTGCTAAAAGTGGACATCGGCCGAATTAATCGATCACCTCGTCGGCGCGCCCGAGCACGGAAGCCGGCAGCTCCAGGCCAAGCGCCTTCGCGGTCTTGAGATTGATCACCAGTTCGTATTTCGTCGGCGCCTGCACCGGCAGATCGCTGGCTTTCTCCCCTTTGAGGATGCGATCCACGTAGCCAGCGGCGAGGCGGTACTGGTCAATCCAATTAGCTCCGTAAGTGATCAGGCCGCCAGCGGCCGCGAAGTGGCGTTCGGAGTATACCGCCGGCAGCTTGTGCCGCGCTGCGAGGGAAATGATAAGATCGCGATAGCGCCTTCCGGCCGCACTCCCCGGCATGATCAGACCGCCATTCGGAGAGCGCGCGAAGGCCGCCACAGCGCTTTCAATCTCACCAGCTTCGCGCAAGTCGATCGCGTTTACCTGCATCCTGAGCAATGGCGCCGTGACCTGGAT
>Ga0318495_10000562_pt1 | contig 11763 bp, 9 predicted proteins | sample GRESIP108b1f25_FD_203752 | JGI IMG/M metagenome (GOLD analysis project Ga0318495, IMG submission 203752) | Tropical soil microbial communities from Luquillo Experimental Forest, Puerto Rico - GRE.SIPMG.108b1f25 | ecosystem: Environmental > Terrestrial > Soil > Tropical forest > Bulk soil...
GCTCCGCCCTTCACCCTCCTCGCGCTTCCCGCGGCCCTCGCCGCGGGCCGGCACCGGCGCCGCCGCGCGCTTCTCGTGGTGCTCCTTGCGCTCGTGCTCCTCGCGCTTGTGCTCCGCCTTCGCGCGCTCGGTCGCCTTCTCCATCCGGTGGTGCGTGAAGAAGTACTTCAGCGCGAACGCCACCAGCCACTCGCCGTCGCTGCGCTTCGCGAGCTCCTGCGCGAGCGGGATGTAGCCCTCGAAGATCGAGGTGCTCATCCCCTCCTTCAGCTCGGCGACGTGCCGGTCGGTCCAGCGCTGCTTCGCCTCCTCAGGCGCCGGCAGCTTCCGCTCCTCGAACTGGATCGCGTACTTCGTCTGCAGCGCCTTCAGCGTCATCATCTCGGCGCCGCCCACGAGCGAGAGGGCGGTGCCACTCTTCCCGATGCGGCCGGTGCGCCCGACGCGGTGCAGGTACACCGCGGGGTCCTCGGGGAGCGAGTAGTTGATGACGTGCGTGAGGTCGCTGATGTCGATGCCGCGCGCCGCGATGTCCGTCGCGACCATGAAGCGCAGCTCGCCGCGCTTCACCTTCGCCATCACGCGCTCGCGCTCCTTCTGCGGCAGGTCCCCGTTCAGCACCTCCGCGTCGTAGCCGTTCCGGTTCAGCACGGCGGCGACCAGCGAGGTGTCGTTGCGGGTGTTGCAGAACACGATCGCGGAGTCCGGCTCCTCCGTCTCGATCATGTAGAGCAGGTTCCGCGGCTTCGGGTAGGCGTCGACGCTGTGGAAGATGACGTTCTTGATGTTGTCGACGCGGTACTCGTCGCCGGAGAGCAGGATCGTCTCCGGCTCGGTGAGGTACTCGCGGATGATGTGCTCGATGTCCTCCGGGACCGTCGCCGAGAACAGGAGCTGCTGGACGCCGTCGGGCAGCTTGCCGAGGATCCAGGTCACGTCCTCGAAGAAGCCCATGTTCAGCATCTCGTCCGCCTCGTCGAGGCAGCACACCATCATCTCGTCGAGCTTCAGCGTCCCGCGCTTGATGTGGTCGGTGACGCGGCCCGGCGTGCCGACGACGATCTCGGCGCCGGCGCGCAGCTTGTCGAGCTGGTCGCCCATCGACGCGCCGCCGTAGATCGCGACGACCGAGAGGTCCTTGTGCTTCGCGAGGGCCTCGATCTCCTGCGCGACCTGGAGCGCCAGCTCGCGGGTGGGGCAGAGCACCATCGCCGACGGCACCCGGCGGCCCGAGGGGATCCGCTCGAGCATCGGGATGCCGAACGCCGCGGTCTTGCCGGTGCCGGTCTTGGAGCGGACGATGACGTCCTTGCCGGCGACGATCGGCCCCAGCGAGGCGGCCTGCACCGGGGTCGGCGACACGTAGCCGCGCTCCGCGATCGCGCGGCGCACCGGCTCGGACAGGTTCAGGTCATCGAACGACTTCTGCGCGACGTAGTCGGAGGTCTTCGCTGCGCCGTCCCCGGCGGGCTGTGCTTCCGGTGTGACGGGCTGCTCGGCCGGCGTCGCCGGCCCGGTGCTGGTCTCTTCCACGCGTGATTCACCCTCGTTAGAAGGGCGCATGGCGGCTCTCGTCGGAGATCGCTTGAAGGCTGGTCGGGGCGCCACGGACCGGCATTCGAGCCATGTCCACGAGGCGCGCCATGCGCCGTTTGGACCCTTCGTCGGCGATGCGATGCGTCGCCTTGCAAGAAGGGGCGCACCCCTATATCACAACGAGGTTCGGGTGGCGCACCTCCAGCCTGGGGCTCGCCCCGCTCCCTGTTCATGGACGACACGCAGGACAAGCGCGCGGGCGACCGGCGCGCCCTCCCCCCACCGCATGAGCACGCCGCCGAGGGCGGGCTCGTCCGGTACGACCCGCTGCGGGCGTACATGGCGGAGGTCTCGCGCCACGGCCTGCTCTCGCGGGAGGAGGAGCACGCGCTCGCGGTGAAGTACTGGGAGACCGGCGACGTCGACGCCGCGTACAAGCTCGTCGCCTCCAACCTCCGCCTCGTGGTGAAGATCGCGCACGAGTACCGCCGCTCCGCCTTCAACCTGCTCGACCTCGTGCAGGAAGGGAACATGGGGCTGATGCAGGCGGTGAAGAAGTACGATCCGTTCAAGGGCGTGAAGCTGTCGTCCTACGCCGCGTGGTGGATCCGGGCCTACATCATCCGGTTCATCATGGAGAACTGGCGGATGGTGAAGCTCGGCACCACCCAGGCCCAGCGGAAGCTCTTCTTCAACCTCTCGAAGGAGCGCGAGAAGCTCCTCGCCCGCGGCATCGAGCCCACGCCCCGCCTCCTCGCGAAGAACCTCGACGTGGCGGAGAAGGACGTCGAGGAGATGACGATGCGGATGGCCTCCGAGGATCTGTCGCTCGACGCGCCGGCGCATGGCGAGGACGAGGCCGGTCCCGCCCGCCTCGAGCGCGTGCCGGCCGTGGAGTCGGATCCCGGAGAGGCGATGGGCGACGCCGAGCTGAAGCGGATCTTCCGCGAGAAGCTCGAGGCGTTCGCGCGCACGATCACGGACGAGAAGGAGCGGTTCATCTTCGAGCACCGGCTGCTCCCGCCCGACGGCACGGAGCCGCTCACGCTCCAGCAGATCGGCGACCGGTTCCGGCTCACCCGTGAGCGCGCCCGCCAGATCGAGGCGAAGCTCACGAAGCGGCTCCGCGAGTACATGCGGCAGGAGATCCCGGACTTCGAGCTGCTAGGTCCGCCGGGGGACTGAGGAAGGTCAATCATCTTCCACGGTGCGCGCGAGCGGCGGGTCCAGCTTCGCCCGGCGGTTCCCGCGCGACTTCCCCCGTCCCTTCGCCGCGCCTTCCCAGGCCAACTCGACCTGCGCAGCCCCGCCCGCGATCCCCAGGACCAGCACGAGCGCGACCCCCACCAGCGGGTGGCGGGCCACCAGGCCCACGCCCGGGATCGCCGGCCCGAGCGCGAGCGCGCCTGCGACCGCCAGCGCTGCGCCACAGAGCCCTGCGAGCCCGGCAGCGAGCGGCCGCACGCCGATCATGGCCGCGCACCCGAGCACGATCGCACCGATCACCGCGCCGCCGGTGGGAGAGCCGAGCGGGAGCTGGGCGCCGATCGCGCCTCCCAGCACCGACCCCAGGGCGAGCGGGAACAGCCCGGGGAACAGGGCCGCGAGCAGCCCGACGGCCGCGGCGCTGGCCGTGACCGCGGAGATCCCCGAGATCCGGGCCTGTGCGGCTGCACCCGAGAGCGCCAGGCCGCCGAGGGCCCCCGCGGCGAGACCGCCCAGGGCGGCGACCGGGCGCCTCCGGCGCGCTCCGGCGACGAGCACGAGCAGGCCGGCGGCGAAGAGCCCCACGCCGGCCGGGGCCGGCAGCGACTGCAGGAAGGCGACCGCGCGCGGCAGGTGGCGCGCGAGCGCTTCCGAGTACGAGACGGCGAGGTCGGGGGACAAAACGCGGGGAGCCTACCATGCACCGCCCGCGCGAGGCGCCCATCGAGGTCCAGTCCGTCCTATGTTTCACAGATGCGTCGCAGGGACCTCCTGAAGCTCGCGCTCGTCGCCGCCGCCGCGCCGCTGCGGGCGGCCGCGGAGGCGCTGCCCGACGCCTCGCGCCTGGTCGTGGGGCAGATCCAGCACGGCGGCCGCTGGGACCCGCGCCCCGGCGCGTTCCGGCGCTTCGGCTGGGAGGTCGCGCGGCGGACCAGCATCGAGACCGGCGCCGACGCGGTCCCGGTGCGCCTCGGCGCGCCCGGCCTGCACCGCTACCCCATGCTCTACCTCGCCGGCGACGGCGCCCTCCCCCCGTTCGCCGACGGAGAGCTCGCGGCGCTCCGTCGCCACCTCCAGTACGGCGGCTTCCTGCTCGTGGACGCCGCGGACGGCTCGGACGGCAGCGGCTTCGACGCCTCCGTGCGCCGCGAGCTCGCGCGCCTGCTCCCGGCGGCACCGCTCACGCGCGTGCCGCGCGAGCACGTCCTCTACAAGTCGTTCTACCTGCTCGACCGCCAGGGTGGCCGCGTCCTCGCGAAGCCGTGGCTGGAGGCGCAGACGCTCGAGAACCGGCTCGCGGTGCTCTACTCGCAGAACGACCTCGCTGGCGCCTGGGCGCGCGGGCCGCTCGGCGACTGGGAGTACCCGTGCACGCCCGGCGGCGAGGCGCAGCGCGAGATCGCGTTCCGCCTGGCCGTGAACATCTCGATGTACGCGCTCTGCGGCGACTACAAGGACGACGCGGTGCACCTCCCCTTCATCCTGCGGCGGCGGAGCTGACGGCGATGTCCGAGACCTGGCGGCTCGCGCTGTCCTCGCCCTGGCCACGCTGGGCGCTCGCGCTCCTGGCGGTCGCCGCCGTGGGCGCGGTGCTCCTCGCGGCGCGCGGGCTCGCCGGCGAGCCGTGGCGCCGCCGGGGACCGCTCCTCGCGCTGCGCGCCCTCGCCTGCGTGCTCGCGCTCTTCCTCGTGGCCGAGCCCTCGGCGCAGCTCCTCCAGACCGCACGCGTGAAGGGGCGCTTCGCCGTGCTCGTCGACCGCTCGCGGTCGATGAACTTCCCGAGCGGCGAGGGCGGCGCGCCGCGGACCGACGTGGCGGCGGAGGCGGTGCGGGCAGCCCAGGCTGCCCTGGCGCCGCTCGGCGACCGCGTGGCCCCGGAGCTGTGGCGCTTCGATCGCGAGGCCACCCCGGCCGACGCCGCCGCGCTCGGGACCGGCGGGCGGGCGGAGGGGGGCAGCACCGATCTCCTCGGCGCGCTCCGCACCGTCGCCGGAGCGGGGAACCGGCGGCTCGCCGGCGCGCTCGTCGTCTCCGACGGCACCGATCACGCATCCCTCGCCGGCGGGCTCTCCGTGGCTGCCCGCGACGAGCTGCGCGCCCTCGGCGTCCCGGTCTCCACGGTCGCGGTGGCCGAGACCGCGCCGAAGGACCTCGCGATCGAGCGGATCGCCGCCGACGACTTCGCCTTCGTCCGCAGCACGGCCAAGGTGGAGGTGACGCTGCGCGCGCGCGGTCTCGGTACGCGCACGGTGGAGCTCGTGCTCCGCCGGGAGGGGACGATCGTCGCCGCGGCGCAGGTCCGCCTCTCGCCCGGACAGGAGCGCTACGTCGTGCCGCTCTCCTTCGCGCCCGAGCGCACCGGCACGTTCGTCTTCACCGCCTCGGTGCCCGTGCAGCCGGGCGAGGCGATCGCAGAGAACAACACCCGCTCCTTCGTGCTCCGCGTGATCCGCGACCGCGTGCGGGTCCTGCTCGTGGCGGGGCGTCCGAGCTGGGACGAGCGGTTCCTGCGCGGCATCCTGAAGCAGGATCCGAACGTCGACCTCGTGTCCTTCTACATCCTGCGCACGAACACGGACGACCCGGGACGCCAGGAGGAGCTGTCGCTCATCCCGTTCCCGGTCGCAGAGATCTTCGGCGAGCAGCTCCGCACCTTCGACGCGGTGCTGTTCGTGAACTTCGCCTACCAGCCCTATCGCTCGCTCGACATCGAGCGCCACCTGCCCGGGCTGCGCGAGTGGGTCCGCAAAGGGGGCGGCTTCGCGATGCTGGGGGGTGAGCAGAGCTTCGGCGACGGCCGCTATGGCGAGACGCCGCTCGCCGACATCCTGCCGGTGGAGGTGACCGACGGCTCGGGGCTCGCGGTCGAGCCCACGCGCGCGCGGCTCACCGCCGAGGGGCGGCGGCACCCCATCACCGCGCTCGCGACCGGAGAGGCCGCGAACGAGGCCGCGTGGGCGGGCCTGCCCGCCGTGTCGCCGGTGAACCGGACCCGGCCGCTGCCCGCAGGGTCCGGCGCGCAGGTGCTCCTCGAGGGCACGGTGGACGGCCACCCTTCGCCGCTCGTGGCGGTGCGCGAGGTGGGCGAAGGGCGCGCGCTCGCGGTGGCCACCGACGCGTCGTGGGCCTGGGGCTTCGTCGCCGCCGAGAGCTCCGGCACGGCGCGCGCCTACCAGCGCTTCTGGACGAGCGCGCTCCGCTGGCTCGTGCGCGACCCCGACCTCGCGCCGGTGAAGGTGGAGCCCGACCGGCCGTCGGTGGAGCCGGGGGAGCCGGTGGGCGCCGCGGTCACGGTGCGCCGGCCGGACTGGAGCCCTGCGGCCGCCGCGCCGGTCGTGGTCGAGCTGGCGGACGACGAGGGCAAGACGGTAGCGCGCGCCGAGGCGGCCGCGGGCCCCGACGGCGTCGCCCACCTCTCCTTCGCGCCGCCCCGCCCCGGCGCCTACCAGCTCCGGGCGAGCGCCTGGAACCGGTGCAGTGGCGCCGCCTGCCCGCCCAGCGTCGCGCCCGAGCACGCCACCGGCGCGGTCGCGGTGCGACCGGGGCCGGAGGATGCCGACGCCGCGCCGCGGCCCGAGCTGCTGCGCGCCATCGCGGAGGCGACCGGCGGGAAGTTCACCACCGGCGGTCGGTCGCCGGTGCTCCCCTTCGTGGAGCCCGAGGCGGTGGAGATCGGCGGACGCAAGGACCGGCCGCTCTGGGACCGCGGCTGGCTCCTCGCCGTGCTCGCCGGCGCGCTCGCTGGCGAGTGGGCCCTCCGGCGCCGCTGGGGCCGCTGGTAGGGGAAGTTGGTCCTACCGCGGCACGACCTGGCCGCGCGGCACGAACAGCAGGGCGCCGCCGGAGACGCCCAGGTCCTCGCCCACGAGGTGCCCCGACGCCTCGCTCCCGAGGTACAGGATCGCGTGCACCACGTCCTCCACCTCGGCCACGCGCCGGTTCGGCAGGGTCGCGACGATCGCACGGCCGACGTCGCTCTGGAGGTCGGGCTCGGTCATCGGGGTCCGCACCCAGCCCGGGGACACGAGGTTCACGCGGACCTCGGGCGCGAGCTCGACGGCGAGGCTCATCGCGAGCGACTGGAGCGCGCCCTTCGTCGCGGCGTAGTGCGAGTGGCCCGCCTCGCCGCGCTGGCCGGCAGTCGAGCCGACGAACACCACCGCGCCGCGGCCCCGCCCGCCCGGCGCGCCGGCGCGGAGGTGCGGGAGCGCCTCGCGGACCAGGTAGAACGCGCTGAACGCGTTCACCCGGAAGATCTCCTCCAGCCGCGCCGCGCTGAGCGTCGCGATCGGGCCGTCGTTCCAGATGCCCGCGGAGTGGACGAGGAGGTCGAGCCCGCCCATCGCCTCCGCCGCGGCGCGCACCGCCTCCGCGCAGCCGGCCTCCGTCCCGAGCTCCGCCTGCACCGGGAACGCGCGCCCGGGGTGCTTCGCCGCGAGCGCGTCCACCGCGCCGCGGTTCGTGCGCCAGTGCACCGCCACCTGCGCCCCCTGCGCCAGCAGCGCCTCGGCGGCACCGAGGCCGATGCCGGAAGAGGCCCCGGTGACCAGGGCACGGCGGCCGGCGAGGTCGTCGTAGCGAGCGAGGAGCTTCATCGACTCTTCCTCCTGGGGGCGCGGGTCCACCTCGCGCCGTCGATCACGTCGAGCACCTGCGAGAAGCTGGAGATGGCGAGCGGCCAGCGCGCCGCGGGGCGGCGGCCGCGGGCGACGTCGTCGGGGACGTGGCGGCGCGTCACCGCCTGGGCCGAGATCACCGCCAGCCGCTCGCGGTACTCCGGCGCGACGTAGGTGCCGTACTCGGCCCACACCCCGGTGGCGCCGCAGGCCTCCGCCACCGGCATGTCCTTGGCGAGGTTGTCGCCGACGTAGAGCGCCTGCCGGCCCTCGAGCCCGAGGTCGGCGAGCGCGCGGCGCAGTCCGTCGGGGCTCGGCTTCTCCGCCTCTGCCGGCAGCTCCACCACCCGCGTGCGGGCGCGGTAGTGGCCGGCGGCCTCGCGCCGCTTGATGTCCGGGTGGACGTGCTCGGGAACCGGATAGCCGGGGAGCGTGTAGAGGGCGTCGAAGTGCTGGTCGAGGCCGAGCCACTTCAGGCGGAGCTCGGCGGCGTTTCGCGGCGCGTCGGTGAGCGCGACGAGCGCGAGCCCGCGCTTGCGGATCTCGGCGAGCGCCTCCGGCACGCCGGGGTACGGCTTCAGGTAGCGCTCGCGCGCCTCGCGGAAGGCGCGGCGCGCCGGCTCGACCACGAGGTGGATGAAGGACTCGGGGTCCCGCTCGTAGGGCCCGAAGAGCTCCGACTCCTGGATCGCGAACGGGTACTCGTTCGACTCGTACTTCGTGTACACGGCCTTCAGCGACTGGACGACCTTGATCCGCGGCTGGCCGGTGGTGGCGACGAGCGACGCCACCATCGCCTCGAGGCACGGGACGACGTAGTCCACCCACGAGTAGAGGGTGTTGTCGAGATCGGTGACCACCGCACCGAGGCGCTGCGCACGCGACACGCGCCGCATCGTACGCGCGGAGCCCCGCGCCGGCTACACGATCCGCCGCCGCGCGCCGAGGACCGCGCCGTTCACGAGGGCCACGGCGGCGAGGGCGCCGAACGCCCCGGCGGCCGCGACGGCGAAGCGCCCGAGCGGAGTGAGGACCCGCCACGCCCACGCCACCTCTGCAGCGGCGAAGAGGAGCGGCGTCTCGCGCCGGAGATCGTCGAGGGCGCGCGGACCCGCGGCGCGCACCACGTCGTCGGTGCGGGCGAGGCCGCAGAGCGCCGGGCCGAGCCGCGGGCCCTCCGACCACGAGCTCCCATCGGCGGCGCGCAGCGCCTCGAGCCCCCGGAGCAGCGCGCGACCGTCGTTCGAGAGCACCGCCTGGAACCTCACGTTCCCTCTCGCGTCCAGGAGGTGCGCCGACGCGCCCCTCGCGCCGAACGCCCGGTGGAACGTGCCGTCGAGGTCGTCCACCGCCACCCTCCACGGGATGGCGTCGCGGTCCTGGAGCATGCGCGCGTGGCGCATCTTCCAGTCCATCGTCGCCGGCTGCCGGATGTGATCGCCGGGGTGCGACTCGCGCACGTACACGGTCACGAACGCGACGTCGCGCCCGAAGCGCTGGTACAGCGCCTTCAGCGTGGACGCGGCGCTGGCGGCCACCGGATCCGTGAGCGACGCGAAGGCGAGGAGGAGCGGCCGCTGGCCCAGGAAGTCGCTCTTCCGGAACCGCCCGCCCTGGGTGGTGGGCAGGTCGAAGTCGGGCGACTGCCACCCCGGATCCTTGCCCGAAGGGAAAGCGAGCCCCTCGCGCAGGTGCTCGCGCCGGAAGCGCTCGAACCGATAGCTCATGACGACCCTCCTCGGCCCCCACAAGGTGGCCATCACCCGCGCGCCCGGCTACAAGGGGGCGGTGCGCTTCCGCCACCACGTCTTCGTCTGCGAGAACCGCCGCCCCGAGGACGATCCGCGCGGGTGCTGCGCCGCGAAGGGCAGCGTGCAGATCCGCTCCGCGCTGAAGGCGGAGCTGAAGCGGCGCGGGATCCGCGACGTGCGCGCGAACGCCTCGGGCTGCCTCGACGCCTGCGCGGACGGGCCCTCGATCGTCGTCTACCCGGAGGGCGTCTGGTACGGCCACGTCCGGCTCGAGGACGTCCCGGAGATCGTCGATCACCTCGCGGGCGGGCCGCCCGTCGAGCGGCTCGTCGTCCGCCGCTACTCCTCGTGATCGCGCCGGCCGGCGCGGAGCCGGTCAGTTGAGGAACGCGGCCCGGCCGCGGAGCTGCGCGAGCACCGCCTCCACCTCTCGCCGGTCCTGCGCCGCCGGGCTCGCGGCGAGGTACGCCGCGAGGTCGCGCGTCGCCGCGGCGGCGTGACCGAGCCGCGCGCACACGAGCCCGCGGTCGCGCTTCTCGTGCGCGTCGTCGGGCAGGAGCAGGACGAGGCGGTCCACCACCCAGAGCGCGCGCACGTCGTCCGCGGCCTCGACGTAGATCTTCTTCAGGTTGTGGAGGAGCCGCGCCAGGATCTGGCGCGTGCCCACCGCCTCGAGGTGGCGCGGATCGAACTCGCCGCGCGGCGCGCGCGCCCGCAGCCGTTCGATGCAGTCGTCCGAGGAGAGCACCTCGCCGCCGTGGAACGGGTCGATGAACACCTCGCGGTCGCCCGCGGCGGCCTTCACGAGGAAGTGGCCCGGGAACGCGACGCCCTGCACCGGGAGGCCGATCCGCGCCGCGACCTCCATGTAGACGATCGACAGCGTGATCGGGATCCCGAGCCGCCGATCGATCACCTCGTTCAAGAACGAGTTGCGCGGGTCGTAGTAGTGCTCCTCGTTCCCGCGGAAGCCCGCCTCGGTGAACAGGACGGCGCGGAGCGCGCGGAGGCCGTCGGCGACGGTGCGCCGCGGCGTGAGCCGCGCGGTCGCCGCTGCCGCGAGCGCATCGAGCTCGGCGAGGTAGCGCGCAGGATCGAGCCGCGGGTACTCCTCCGCGGCGACCGCGAGCGCAGCCTCGGCGAGCGGGATCGCCGGCCTCTCGATCAGGGCCGCGAAGCGCTCACGGGCGGGGCTGCGGGGGTCGTCCATCGTCGCCTCGAGAACCGAGTATCTACCTTGCGGAGCGACGTTGACAACGCGCCGGGTCGCTCATAGAGTTCGCGCCCCAACACGGCATTCCCCAGTAGCTCAGTTGGCAGAGCAGGTGACTGTTAATCACCGGGTCGCAAGTTCGAGTCTTGCCTGGGGAGCAGTATTCGGAGGGGTTCCGGAGCCATCCGGAACCCCTCTTCTTTTTTTCCTGCGTGTGGACCCGCCGAGCGCCGGCAACACCGCTCAGGCCATCGCGGCCGCGGGCAGGTCCGGGTGGGCCTGGACGAAGTCCACCAGCCGCCGGACGTAGGACTCGAGCGGCGGGACGGTGATCCCGCTGCCGGCGAGGTCGGCCTGCGCTTGAGCGGTGTCGTAGCGCGCGGGGTGGACGAAGTAGTCCACAGCAGCAGACGGGATCCCCATCACCCGGAACACGCCCGGCACGCGGTCGATGGCGGTCTTCGCCACCGTGAGCGGCAGCGGGATCCGGAGCACCCGGCGCCCCGTGGCGTCCGCGAGCAGGTCGAGCAGGCGGTCGATGGAGGGCGGGGACGGGTCGGCGAGCTGGTACACCTTTCCCCGCGAGGCGGAAGCCGCCGAGAGGTGAGCGATCGCGGCCACCACGAAGTCGCGCGGCACCACGTTCAGCGTGTGGGCGCGCGTATCGCCCACCACCGGCATCACCGCCACCCACGGCTGCTTCAGGAGCCAGCGGATCACCGTGTACGGGCCGTCGTACTTCTGCGTCTCGCCCGTCGTGCTGTCGCCGACCACGACGGAGGGGCGGTAGATCGTGGCCGGCAGGCCGCCACGCATCCGCTCCTGCACGAGCCGCTCGGCCTCGTACTTCGTCTCCTCGTAGTGGTTGTGGAAGCCGGACGCGTGCGCCAGGTCCCGCTCGGTGACGCTCCCCGCGCGCCGGCCGCTCACGTAGCAGGTGGAGACGTACTGGAGCCGCTCGAGCCGCGGGCACGCGGCCGCGGCATCGAGCACGTTGCGCGTGCCGTCCACGTTCACCCGGAACGCCGGGTGCCGCGGGACCGAGAGGTCGTACAGCGCCGCGAGGTGGAAGATCTCGACCACCTCGTCGAGCGCGCCCGCCGGCAGGCCCAGACCATGGACGGTGATGTCGCCCTCCACGAGCTCGACGCGGCCTGCGAGGCCGGTGTTCGAGGCCGTGAGCTCCTCCGCGCGGCGGCGCGCGAGCGCGGCGAACTTCGGCTGCACGAGGCAGCGGGCGTGGAGGCCCGCGTCCCTGGCGAGCACCCGGGGCAGGAGCTCGGAGCCGAGGAACCCGGGGAAACCGGTGAAGAGCACGGTGGCCATGGCGCCCGACGTTACCTCGCCCGGAGCGCGACGGGGCCGGCGCTGGCGGGGGCGGGCGCGCCGGAGGGTCCCGGGGCCTGATTCCGCGGCGGGGCGATCCCGGCCCAACGCGGGG
>Ga0318495_10000571_pt1 | contig 11697 bp, 8 predicted proteins | sample GRESIP108b1f25_FD_203752 | JGI IMG/M metagenome (GOLD analysis project Ga0318495, IMG submission 203752) | Tropical soil microbial communities from Luquillo Experimental Forest, Puerto Rico - GRE.SIPMG.108b1f25 | ecosystem: Environmental > Terrestrial > Soil > Tropical forest > Bulk soil...
AGCTCGCAGGCGGTCGCGGCCGTCACGCTCACCGTGGCGCCGGGGGGCGCATACAGAGCAAACGGCCGGCCTTCGAAGGGGGTGCGCCGCAGACCGATGGCGCCGAAGTCCCGACCGCCGACCCGGGCGGCGACCTGCCCGGAGAGGAGCACCAGACACTGCTCGCGCCCGGGCACGCTGCGCTCGAGCGTGCGCCCGGGAGCCAGGTCGTACACCTCGAATCCCACGTACCGCCAACCGGCGCTCTCCGGGGTGATCCGGTGCACCTGCGGCGCCGCGGGCGCAAGATCCGGCTTGACGAGGAGCGAAGCGCTCATCGGCGGTTCTCTGCCACGAGTTGCCGCAGGTTCCGCAGCCCGAGCGACGCATAGGTCTGCGGGTCGGCTTTCGCTGGATCCTGTTCGGCCTCGAGCACCACCCAGCCGGAATAGTCGCGCAGCTCCTGAAAAACGCGATCGAAGGGCACGCAGCCATCGCCGGGAACCGTGAATACCCCCTCCACCACCGCGCGCAGGAAACTCCACCCGCCCCGCGCGGCGCGTTCCGCGACCGCGGCACGCACATCCTTCGCATGGAGGTGGCCTATCCTCGAGGCATAGCGCCGCGCGAGACCCACCGGGTCCGCTCCCGCAAACCTCGCGTGACCGGTGTCGAGCAACAGGCCGACTTCCTCTCCGGTGGCGTCCATCAGAGCGTCGATGTCCGCCTCGCTCTGCACCGCCGTACCCATGTGGTGGTGGTAGACGAGCCGCACGCCCTCGGCAGCAGTGGCCGCGGCGACTTGCGTGACCCGCCGGCCGAACTGCCGCCAGTCGCCGGGTGCGAGCTGCGGCCGCTGCGCGAGCGGCCGCCGCGGGTCGCCGTGGATCGCGCCGCTGGTATCGGCAAACACCAGCACCGTGCTGCCGAGCGCCTTGAGCAGGTCGAGGTGCGCTCGCAGATGGGTGAGCTCCGCGTCCGCATCGCGCGCCAGCAGCGAGGAGGAATACCAGCCCGATATGCATGCGAGGCCGAAGCGCGCCAGTATCGCGGCGAGCTCGCGTGCATCGCGCGGGAATTTGTGCCCGAGCTCCATCCCCTCGAAACCGATCTGCCGCGCCTCACCGAGGCAGGTCTCGAGCGAGGTCTCCGCTCCGAGCTCGCGCAGATCATCGTTTGACCAGATGATGGGGTTGGCGCCGAATCGGATACTCATGGGTCAACTATCGTCCGTCCGTTGCCGGCGTGCACTGTCGTAGCGCCCGCGGGCTGCCCGCACTTCGGCGCGCTCGGATACCTCGGGCACCGCCACGTCCCACCAGTGACCGCCGGCGGTGGTGCTCGCGGCCGAATCGGTCGCGATGACGAGCACGGCGGTGCGGTCCGCCTTGCGCGCGGCAGCGAGCGCACCCGCGAGCCCGGCGAGGTCTCGCACACGGCTGGCGTGCGCTCCGAGACTCCGCGCGTGCGTGACGAGATCGAGGCCGCCGCCGGCGCCCTGCACCTCAGGCAGCAGGTTGTTGAAGCTCGCATTGCCGGTCGCGCCCTGCAGGCGTTCGATGCAGCCGAAACCGCCGTTGTCGAGGAGCACGATGATGAGCCTCGCGCCTAGGCGCACCGAGGTCGCGATCTCGCTGTTCAGCATGAGGTAGGACCCGTCGCCGACCATGACGATGACTTCGCGCTCCGGCAGCGCCAGTTTCACACCGAGCGCGCCGGCGATCTCGTAGCCCATGCAGGAGTAGCCGTACTCCAGGTGATAGCCGCCGGGCTGCTCGGCGCGCCAGTGCTTGTGCAGCTCACCGGGTAACCCGCCGGCGGCACCGACCAGAATGTCGGAATCCCCCGCAGCCTGCAGCACGGCGCCGATCACCTGCGCGTCCGAGGGGAGCGTGCCACTCCTTGCGGTGGTGAAAGACTCCGCGGTGCGCTGCCAGGCGCTGCGCTCGACCCGTGCGCGCTCAGCCCAGACGGGTTCGGCGCGCCACTCACCGAGCGCCTCACTCAGGCGGCGCAGGCCTTCGCGCGCATCGGCGATGAGGGGAGACGCCCCGTGCTTAAAGGCATCGAAAGGCTGCACATTCAGCCCGATGAGCCGGTGCCCCGGCGAGCGGAACAGTGTGGCCGATCCCGTGGTGAAGTCCTGAAGCCGCGTGCCGACCGCGAGGATGACATCCGCATCGGCGGCCAGCGCGTTGGCCGCCGCGGTGCCCGTGACACCGATGCCGCCGAGATTGAGCGGATGGCTTCCCGGCAGAGCGGATTTGCCGGCCTGCGTCTCGGTGTTCGGGACCTCGTGGCGCTCGCAGAACGCACGCAACTCGTTGCCGGCTTCCGAATACAAGACCCCGCCGCCACAGACGATGAGCGGCCGGCGCGCCGCCCGCAGCACGCGCAGCGTTTCCGCCAGCTGCCGCTCATCTGGTGGTGGCCGCCGCAGAGTCCACACGCGCTCCACGAACAGGCTCTCCGGCCAGTCCCACGCTTCGGCCTGCACATCCTGACAGAGTGCCAGCGTCACCGGACCGCACTCTGCCGGGTCCGTCAGGACCTGCATCGCCCGATTGAAGGCGCTGACGAGCTGCTCGGGCCGGGTGATGCGGTCGAAGTAACGCGACACCGGCTTCAGGCAATCGTTGGCCGTCACGAGTCCGTTGCCGAAGTCCTCGACCTGCTGCAGCACCGGGTCGGGCGCGCGGGTCGCAAACACGTCTCCGGGCAGCAGCAGCAGCGGCAAGCGGTTGACGTGGGCCACGGCGGCCGCGGTCACGAGATTGGTCGCTCCGGGGCCGATGGAGGTCGTGCAGGCCATCATCCGGCGCCGCAACGAGGCCTTGGCGAACGCCACCGCGGCGTGACCCATGGCCTGCTCGTTGTGGGCGCGGAGTGTGGGCAGGACATCACGTTCGGCGTAGAGCGCTTCACCGAGGGCGGCGACGTTACCGTGACCGAATATCGCCCAGACGCCGGCAAACACGCGGCGGCGCTCGCCCGCGACGAGCGTCCACTGCGCCGCCATGGCGCGCACCAGCGCTTGCGCTACAGTGAGCCGCACCGTCCTCAATCCGCGCTCCGTTGCGGTCGATCGTGGCGGGGATCGCGCGCGGCAGACCACCTGTCCGCGAGAGCCCTGAAGCGCTCCGCGACCTGCGCACGAGCGGTCTCATCCGACAGCCGACCCGCGAGCCACTCCGCCGCCGCACCGCCGACTATGCTACCGCTGGCGACAAAGCCACGCACGAGCGGAAGCGCCGCCGCGACTTCCAGTGCTGCGGCGGGTTCCGGCGCGGCCGCCAACCCGAGCAGAATGCCGCGGCAATAGGCGTCGTTGGACGAGATCACCCGCGCGCACGGCTCCCACGACTGCGTGTCGGGTTGTCCCTCGAGCAGCCACCAGTCGGGACACACACCGAGCGCATAGATGCGCGCGAGCGCGCGTGCCACCGTGTCAGCTCCGCCCGTGTCCGGTCCGCCGGTGACGATCTCGACCAGCAGCTCACGTGCCTGCGCGCGGCAGAGCGCGGCAACCTCCCCGAGGCTGCGCTCCTGCGCGTCGATCAGCGGACGAGCATCGTCCGGGTAGACCTCATAGCGGCAATGGGCGGTGATTCCAATCGGCCACTCGGTGAGTTGCACGGCGAGGCTGCCATCACCCGACGCTACGAGCGGCGGCGCTCCCCGCCGATGCGCGGCCCGGCCGATCCAGAGAGCGCTGCGTGTGATCTCGCGCCACGCCGCGGCGCCGGGGGTTGCATCGAGGGTGACGCCAAAGCCCTCGCGGCCGGCCGCCACGCCCGCGATGGCATCCACCGCGAGCCGGTCGAAAGAATCGAGCCGCTCACGCGCTGCGTCCGCGGCTTCGCCGAGGGGCGCCGTGCGATGGTCGATGGCGAGCACCTGCAGCGTCCGCGGCCCTGGACGGCGCGTCGTCACACGGTGGAGATGACTGAGCCGCGGGTCTTCGCGCAGGGCGCGATGGCGGCTGCCGTGAGCGAGGAAGTGCTCGAGCTCAGCCTGCGTCGGAAACTCCGACGAGCACAGCAGCCGCGAGACCGCCAGCGCACCGCACGCATTCGCGAGCCGTGCACTCTCGGCGTGCGACTGCCCGCGCAGGTGACCGCTCAGGAAGCCGGCAAGGAATGCATCGCCCGCACCGAGCACGTTGTAGATCTCGATATCCAGGCCCGGTGCGACGAGGCCATGCTCGAGGGAGCCGGGGATCTCGCCCGCGAATACCACGCAGCCGCGGGCACCGCGTTTGCAGACGATGACGGCGGCGGTGAGCGAGCGCAGATGCCGGATCGCCGCGAGCGTGTCTTCGATGCCGGCGGCGATGTGCATCTCCTCCTCGGTGCCGACGATGAGATCGCACGCGGGCAATACCGCGCTGAGCGCCTCAGTCACGCGCGCGGCGCGCGCGTAGCGGGATTCCCCGGCGCCGTGTCCACCGATGCCCCACAGATTCGGCCGGTAGTCGATGTCGAGCACCACGGTGCGGCCATGCTGCCTGGCGATGTCGATCGCCTTCCGCTGCGCGCGCGCGGCGGCGGCGAGCGAGAAATGCGTCCCGGTCACGAGTACCGCTCGCGCGGAGGCGATCAGCTCTGTGTCGATGTCGTCCTCGCCCAGCGCGCTGTCGGCACAGTTGTCGCGGTAGAAGATGAGCGGGAACGTCTGTTCGTCGCGCACGCTGAGCAGCACGAGCGACGTGAGGCGCTGCGGATCGACGCGCACACCGCGTGTTTCGACGCGCTCGCGCGCGAGCTGCTCCAGCACGAACCTTCCCACGGGCTCATCGCCCACGCGGCTGATCAGCGCCGCGCGCAGCCCGAGCCGTGCCGCGCCAATCGCGACGTTGGCTGGGCATCCGCCGACCCCCTTCGCGAAGCTCGCGACGTCCTCGAGGCGGCTGCCAACCTGCTGGCCGTAGAGATCGACGCTCACGCGCCCGATGGTGATGAGATCCAGGTGCGCTCGCACGTGTCGAGATTACCTGTGCGCCAGGGGCCCGGCTGGCCCACCGCGAGAATATCGCCCGGGCGGTCGTTCTACGAGAGCGATACTCCCAGGAGCGACCCTATGCCGTAGGTGACCGCGGCCGCGGCACACCCGAACACGATCTGCCGCGCAGCGGAGAACCAGGGACTGCGGCCGTTGAAGAGCGAGGTGAGGAGGCCGCTGGCGCAAAGCGCCGCGGCACTGAGGGCAATACTGGTGCCGATCGCGCGTGTGCCCTGAAGGAAGAGGAACGGCGCCACCGGGAAGATTGCACCGAGGGAAAAAAGCGCGAACGAAGTGGCCGCCGCGGCCAGCGCATTCCCGCCGAGCTCCTGCGGGTCGATGCCGAGCTCCTCGCGCGCGAGCGTATCGAGCGCGGCCTTCTTATTGCTCATCAGCTCGGCGGCCACCCGCTCGGCGTCCGCCTTCTGCAGGCCTTTGGCCTGGTAGATCAGCGCCAGCTCGTTCTGTTCCGCCTGCGGCGTCTGCTCGATCTCCTCGGCTTCCTTGGCGATCTGGGTGCTCGCGAGCTCGCGGGCATTGGTGACCGACAGCCATTCGCCGAGTGCCATGGAGCAGGCCCCCGCCACGAGTCCTGCGAGGCCGGTGAGCAGCACCACGCGATTGCCGGCGCCCGCGCCCGCCACGCCCATTATCAGGCAGAAGTTGGAGACCAGACCGTCATTGGCTCCGAGCACGGCCGCGCGCAGGTTGTTGCCCGAGGCGCCGCGATGCCAGCGCTCGGCCTGCGCGACATCGGCGCCGGTGACGGGCGATCGCGCGGGCGCTCGCGCCAGCTCGCCCAACACTGCGGCATGACCACGCTCTTCGGCGGAGATGGCGTGCGCATCCTGCTGGCTCGCGTACTTGTTGCGGTCGGAGAATTCAGCCGCGGCGATGGTCGGCATGACGAAACCGGGACCGAAGCGCGCCGCGAGCTTCGCCAGGAGTCGCGTGCGAAAGCCCGGCACGTAGCGCTCCTCGCCGACGCCGGCTGCGGCCAGCTTGCCGCGCCACAGCTGGGCGTGCCGAGCCTCGGCCTGTGCCAGCTGCAGAAACAGGTCCTTGCGCAGCGGGTCGGGCTCCGCCGCTGCGATCGCCGTGTAAAGGGCCGCTCCGTCGAGCTCGTCGCGCAGATTGTCCCGATAGCGCTTGATGTCATCGGCCGCCATGAGGGCAACTCCCGATCACTCGATTCCTGTTTCCACTCGCCAGCGCGCGGCCGTCACCGTGGGCTCGAGGCTCAGACGGCCGACGATCTGCTCGAGGACGCTGTCCGAGCCGTGTTCGGCGGAAAGCTCCGCAACCACCTCGACCCGATCGGAGTCCTCGATGTTGGAGCTGTCGAGGCGATGCAGACGGATGCCGCCGGCGGTAAGCCCCTGCAGCAGCAGCGCACGTATGTGCGCCTCCGTGTCGCCCCGGCAGACGACGTTCACCACGTAGCGGCTCGGGGTTTCCGCCGTGGCGAGTGGCTGGCGGTTGATCCGTTGCACCAGCGGGCGCAGCAGGAGATTGACGACGATGACCATGCCGGCGGCGAGCGCAGCATACGACAGCGCGCCGCCTCCGGCGAGAACCCCCACGGCTGCCGAGCACCACAGCGTCGCGGCCGTGTTGAGGCCCCGCACGTTCAGCCCTTCGCGGAAGATGATGCCGGCGCCGAGGAAGCCGATGCCCGAGACCACCTGCGCCGCCACGCGCGTGAGATTGGCCTCGCCGGAAAAGAGATTCTCGTACACGACGAACGACGCCGCACCGAGCGCCACGAGCGTATTGGTGCGCAAGCCGGCGAGTCGCTGGCGCCACTGGCGCTCAAAGCCGATGACGGCGCCGAGCGCGACGGCCGTGCCGAGGTTGAGCGCCGCCTGAGTAATGGCAACGGTCATCGCGACTCTCCCGGTCCGCACTCGGGAGTCTGGCAGTCGCCCTCCTCCTCGATCTGCACGGTCGTGTGCTCGACATGGAGCCGCTTGGCAAGCCGTGCGTGAATCGCCGACAGACATTCGCCGTGCGCCGTGCCGGGCGCGAGGTTCGCGTGCAGCGTGACCGTCGGCCGCTCGCCGGTCATGGTCCAGACGTGCACATGGTGCACTCCGATCAGTCCGGGAACGTGGCCGAGAAGTTCCGCTTCGATATGCGTCACGTCGAACCCCGCCGGGACGCCTTCCAGCAGCACATCCGCCGACTCGCGGGTGATCGCCCAGGCGGAGCGCAGGATCAACGCCGATATCAGCAGCGAGAGCAGCGGATCGGCAAGCGTCCAGCCGGTGAGGAGAATGATGATCGCGGCGACGCTCGCGGCTGCGGAGCCCAGCAGATCGCTCATCACATGGGCGCGGGCACTACGCTCGTTCAGCGACAGACCGCCCGCGAGCGCGAGCAGCGCCACGAGATTCGCCACCCCGCCGAGTATCGCAATGCCGAGCATCAACGGTGCATTCACCGCGGGAGGATGCAGCAGTCGCCGCACCGCCTCGTACACCACCCCCAGCGTCAGCAGCAGCAGCAACTGGCCGTTGATGAACGCCGCGAGAGGCTGATAGCGGCGATGACCGTACGTGCGTCGTGCATCCGCGGGGCGGCGCGCGGTGCGGACGGCAATGACGGCCAACAGCAGCGAGGCCGAGTCGGCCAGCATGTGCGCCGCCTCGGCCAGCAGCGCGATCGAGTTCGCCAGGTACCCGCCGACCGCTACCACCAGCGTGAAGGCCGCGAGAACGATCAGCGCCGCGATGAGGCGCTGCCCGCCGTGCTCGTGGTGGTGGCTGTGGCTGTGAGCGGCGTGTGCGTGGTGCGGATGTCGGGAGTGATGGGCCTCGCTGTGATGATCGTGCGTCACGTGTGCCTACCCGTCGTGAACCTCATGAGCCCCCGAAGCTCCCTGCTGCCAGCCTGTGCGACCGCCTGCCCCGGGATTCACTATACCATACCCCCTACCCTATCTGGCGATCGGCGCGAACCCCCGCTGATCGGTGCCGCGTACCGTTGCGGTGTGACGCGGTGCCCGCGCGGCAACGCACCGGCGCGGTCTGAAACCGCAGCCGGTCCGGCGGCGCGGCGCACCCCGGCCCGCCCAAGGTCGCGCTAATTCCCGCCGGCATCGGCCGTATCATCGGACGGTCGGCGGCGCCTGCGCGGAGGTCAATGATATGAGAGTCGGATTCATCGGACTGGGAAACATGGGGTCGGGCATGGCGGCCAACCTGCTGCGGGCCGGGCACGAGCTGACGGTATTCAACCGCAGTCCGGAAAAGCGTCGCCCCCTCATCGAGCTCGGTGCCCGGGCGGCCGAAACGGTGGCGGAAGCCTGTGGCGGCGAGGTCGTAATCACGATGCTGGCAGATGACGGTGCGCTGCGGCGAGTGGCACTCGCGGAGGAAGGGATCGTCGACAAGCTCCGCCAGGGCACGACGCACATTTCGATGAGCACGGTGAGCGTCGAGCTCGTCCGCGATCTCAGCCAGGCGCACCAGCAGGCGGGGCAGCAATTCGTCGCCGCGCCCGTCTTCGGCCGCCCCGAAGTGGCCGCCGCCGCGAAGCTGTTCATCGTCGTTGCCGGTGCCCCCGCGGCCGTCACGATCTGCCAGCCGCTCTTTGACGCCATGGGGCAGAGGACATTTCCGTTCGGCACGGAGCCGGCGGCTGCGAGTCTCGTGAAGCTCGCTGGCAACTTCATGATCGCGGCCACCATCGAGACGCTCGGCGAGGCGCTCGCGCTCCTCAGCAAGGGGGGTGTCGACCCCGGCCGCTTCGTGGATCTGCTGACCTCGACGTTGTTCCCCGCGCCCGCATACCGAACGTACGGCGCTTTGATTGCCGCGAGCCGGTTCCAGCCGGCCGGTTTCGCCGCCCCGCTCGGACACAAGGATGTCCGCCTGCTGCTCGCCGTGGCCGAATCGCTGCGTGTTCCCATGCCGATCGGCAGTCTGCTGAACGACCGTTTCCTGCGCCTGCTCGCGCAGGGCGGCGAGAGCCTGGATTGGTCCGCCATCAGTCAGCTGGCGGCTGCCGACGCCGGCCTGCCGCGCATCAGTCGCTCCTGACACCATCACGACGTTCCCGGCCGTTGGCGCGGCGAGGTTCGTCGCGCAGATCGCACCAGTGGTCGCGAGCCGCGGTTCGCTCATTCTTCCATGTCGCATACTCCGGCCCGCGCCATTGCGCGAGGAGGTTTACCGTCATGTGGAACAAAGCGCTCGCCGCGGTCCTGACTGTTGGAGTGATGGGGACAATCAGCTCGGTCGGGTGGTCGGCGAATGAGGCTTCGGGGGCTGCCGTCGTGAAGTACATGACTACCGCGAAGGTCAGCTTGCAGGAAGGATTGAGGGCTGCTGAATCGGAGGGACAGCCGATCTCCGGTAAGTTCGAAGTGAATGAGGGACACCTCCAGCTCTCCGTCTACACGGCGAAGGATGGCAAGTTCTCGGAAGTCCTGGTCGATCAGAACACCGGCAAGGTGGCAAAGAGCGAGGCGATCACCGGGAACAACGACCTCGCGGACGCCCAGAAACAGATGGAGGCTTACAGCAAGTCGAAAACATCGCTCAAAGCTGCCGTCAGCCAGGCGGAGATGGCCAACCCCGGCTATCGGGCAGTCAGCGTCATCCCGAGGCTCAGTAATGGCCGCCCCGTTGCTGTTGTTTCCATGGTGCAGGGCACCCAGGTGAGGTCCATAGCAGAGCCGCTGACGTGAGATGATTGCAGGCGCGTGAGCGCCAGGCTGCCTCGACCACGGCGGGGGTGATACCCTTCGCCCGTGGCTCGCTTGGCTCATCGGCGCCTGATTGCCCTCATCGTGCTCCTGTGCCAGGTGGCGACGGGGGCGCAGGTGCATGTGGTCCACGCGCAGGCGCCCGCAACCCCCGCCTCCGGGCAGGCGCACTGCGCGGAACACGCACAAGCGAACGCCACGACCGCCAGGGAGCAAACGCCCGCACCTCCCACGGACCGTGTCCGGCATTCGGACTCCTGCGGTCGCGGCTGTTGCCAGTGCCCGTGTGCCCAGGCACCGGCGCTCGCCACCGCGCTCGCGGCGGTCTCCTCGACCACACACGGGCCAGTGACCCTTTCTTACCGCCTACTGGACGTGGCGCGCGTCGCTAGCGCTTTCTTTCGGCCTCCCATCTGATCGCCGCGAGTCGCTTTCGAGCGCCGCTCATTGACTCCGGACCTCAGGTCCTGAGCTCAGACTTGCGCGCCGTTCCCACTCCGCGAGTCGTCGGGTCTACCAATGCGAACGCATCAGCCAGAGCGATTGTTTGCCCCGCTGCTGTCACGACGCCGCTTCGTGCAGGGCATGGCGGGCGCGGGGGTGCTGCTCACCTCGCGGCGCGCCGGGTGCCTCGCACCGGTCCGATATGACCGTGCCGTCCTGACGGGACCGGATTTCGATCTGACGATCGGTGAAGTCGCGGTCAACTACACCGGGCGCAACCGCACCGCCACCGCCGTGAACGGCCAGGTGCCGGCGCCGCTGCTGCGCATGCGTGAGGGCGACGCAGTGACCGTCCGGGTCACCAACCGCCTGCGAGTGCGAACTTCCATTCACTGGCACGGAATGATCGTGCCCGCCGACATGGACGGCGTGCCTGGCGTGAGCTTTGCCGGCATCGAGCCTGGCAGCACGTTCGTTTATCGATACCGGGTGAACCAGTCCGGAACCTACTGGTACCACTCGCATTCGCGCTTCCAGGAGCAGACCGGCCTGTACGGCCCGATCGTGATCGAGCCCCGGCGCGGTGAGCGCCACGGCAGCGATCGCGAGTACACCGTGCTGCTCTCGGACTGGAGCGATGCCGACCCGGAGTGGCTGTACGCCACACTCAAGCGGCAAAGCGACTATTTCAACTTCGGCAAGCGCACGGTGTCCGACTTCTTCGCCGACGTGCGCGCCCAGGGCCTCAGGGAAAGCACGGCGGACCGCAACATGTGGGGACAGATGCGCATGGATCCCACCGATCTCGCCGATGTCGGCGGCGCCACCTACACCTACCTGATGAACGGGGCTACGCCGGCCGGAAACTGGACGGCACCTTTCGAGCGCGGCGAGCGGATCCGGCTGCGCTTCATCAACGGCTCCTCGATGAGCTTTTTCGACGTGCGGATCCCCGGCCTCCCGCTCACCGTCGTGGCTGCGGACGGCCAGGACGTGGAGCCGGTCACCGTCGATGAATTCCGACTCGGCGCCGCGGAAGTGCTCGATGTCATCGTGTCGCCGAGCGCCGAGCAGGCCTACACCATCTTCGCACAATCGATGGATCGCTCGGGTTACGCGCGCGGCACGCTCGCACCGCAGCCCGGGATGACGGCCGCAGTTCCGCCGCTGGAGCCGCGCACTCTCCTCACCATGCAGGACGTGGGGATGGGCCACGATATGGCCGGCATGCCGGGCATGGAGCACGGCGGACACGCCGCTGCAGCATCGACGACCGTCTCACCCGGATCGGCCGCGCGATTCGGGCCCACGGTAGACATGGTCGCGGCGCAGACCGCGCCGCGGCTCGATGATCCGGGGCCGGGCCTGCGCAGCAATGGTCGCCGCGTACTCACCTACGCGGACCTGCACACGGTCGGCGGCCCGATCGACCCGCGTGGTGCGGAACGTGACATCGAGCTGCATCTCACCGGTCACATGAGACGCTTCATCTGGTCTTTCAACGGCCAGAAGTTCTCCGAGGCCAGGCCGCTGCGCTTCGCCTTCGGCGAACGGCTGCGCAT
>Ga0318495_10000578_pt1 | contig 11619 bp, 11 predicted proteins | sample GRESIP108b1f25_FD_203752 | JGI IMG/M metagenome (GOLD analysis project Ga0318495, IMG submission 203752) | Tropical soil microbial communities from Luquillo Experimental Forest, Puerto Rico - GRE.SIPMG.108b1f25 | ecosystem: Environmental > Terrestrial > Soil > Tropical forest > Bulk soil...
AGGTCGAAGGCGATCCGGGTGGCGTAGCCCTTGCCGCTGCGGCCGATGACGTCGTTGCCCTGGATGTCGTCGCAGGCCCGGACGCAACGGTCGCACAGGATGCAGGCGTCGTGGTCCACCGCGATGACCGGGTTGGACAGGTCGGCTCCCCGGCCTGAGCCTGCAGGCAGGCCGACTACCCCGGTCAGCCCGAAATGGTCGGCCAGCACCAGCAGCTCGTTGTCGCCGGTGGTGGTCTGCTTGGCGTCGCGCTCGCGCGCGGGCTGGTCGGCGAGCAGCAGCTCGGTGAGCATGGCGCGGTTGCGCTCGACGTCGGGCGTGGCGGTCTTGACCTCCATGCCGTCCTCGCACGGGCGCACGCATGCGGCGGCGTAGGCGCGCGCCCCGACGTCCACCACGCACATCCGGCAGACGCCGACGGGGTCGTAGCGCTCGTCGTGGCACAGGACCGGGATGTCGATGCCCGCGTCCTTGGCCGCGGCCCAGATCGTGGTGCCGTCCGCGACGGTGACCGCCACCCCGTCGATCGTCAGGGTGACCGTCCCGGCCTTGGCGGGAGCGTGAATGGCCATAACTCAGTATCCACCGTTGCGGGCCAGTGCGTACAAATAGGGCTCTTGGCCTGCAGCCGCCAGGGGCCTGGCGGCGGTCCCGGTCTGATCCGCATCCGCGGTGCCACCCCGGCGCATGACCCTTCAGGCGGTCCCGGCGCGGCTGGTTGCCAAAAACGTCCTAATCCGGCGCATCATGTCGCAGTATTATAACCGCAACTAAATCCGGCCTGATCATAGGAGGTCGTGTTGTCTGCGTCTTTAGCACAATCCGTCCAGACGGTCTTCATCTTCGCCCCGTCCTCGTTCCCGCCCATCGCCCTGGGGTTCTTCGGCCTCGCCACCGGCTACATGATCTACGGGACGCAGGAGCTGTTCGGCTACCCCAAGCGTGACGAGAAGGTCGACTTCGCCATGGGCCAGTGGGGCATCTGGATGCCCGGCTTCTTGCAGTTCGTCACCGGCATCTACCTGTTTGCCGGGCTGACGCTGTTCGGCACGTTCGTGGGGGCGCCGCCGCTGTACATGGCCGCGCTGGCGTTCACCGCGTACGGCGTGCACTGGTTCGCCATCGGCTGGAACCGGCTGCGGCAGGCGGACATCCGGGTCCAGGTCGGCATGACGGTCGCGTTCACGCTCATCTCGGTGCTCGGGATCATCGTCTTCTTCCACGCGCACGACTACCAGGTCGGCGGCGTGTTCATCGGCCTGACCTGCGTTTACGTGACCGACTTCTTCGTCAGCCTCAAGGCCGACCTGCCGAAGATCGGGAACCCGGCCGAGAAGGCGCTGGGCTTCTTCCACCTCGGCACCGGGTTCTGGCTCTTCTACCTGATGTTTGCCGTGGTGCTGGACTTCACGTCGAAGTTCACCCTCCAGTTCTAGGCCAGCCGCAGGTCCGCCAGGCTGGCCTGGTCCGGGCGGCCCTCGCTGTCCAGCCCGCGGGCGGCGTAGTAGCCGTCGATCATGTCCCGCAGCCGCTCCGGGGTCAGCGTCGCGACCCGGCCCGACGCGACCGGGAGCGGCTCGGACAGCAGCCGGTCCGGCAGCCAGTCGTCCTGCGGCCGCCAGCCCTCGCGGAGGTTGAACACGCGCTTGGCCAGGACGATCCGGCGCGCGGTCTGCCGCAGCTCGGCTCCGCTGGTGTCCCAGCCGGTCACCGCGGACAGCAGCGTCGCCCACTCGTCGAACGGCTCGCTGAACACGCCGCGCAGGAACTTGCACAGGATCAGGGAGTCCATGACCGCGGCGCGGTTCTCGGTCTCCACCGCCGCGGCCACGTGCCCCCGCCCGCCGGCCAGCCGGTCGAGATCACCGGACAGGTCGGCCTCGTAGGCCCCCGACCGGTTGTGATCGGCGCCCCGGGAGTTCACCGCCAGGCCCAGCGCCATGGCCTGCATCGTGCGCGGCTCGTAGCCCGGCAGTTCCAGCCCCTTGACCTGCAGGGCGAACGCGGCCGAGCCGCCGCCCACCCGCTGCGCCGCGCGCCGCGTGCCCTCGGCGAGCAGTTCGCCTAGTCCCTGCCGGGCGCCGATCTCGTCGAGGGCCCGGATGAGAGCGTCCGCGTCGCCGAACCGCAGCCACGGCGCGTTGATCAGTCCCCGTTCGGCGCATTCCATGGCCCAGGCGATGGTGCCGCCGGCCGAGATGGTGTCCAGCCCGAGCTCGTCGCACCGGCCGCTGGCGGCCAGCACGGCGTCGGGGTCGGACACCCCGCACATCGGGCCGAGCGCGAAGACGTTCTCGTACTCCACGCGCGCCCGCTGGCCGTCGCGCGTGCGGTAGATGTGCTCGCAGCCGATTGTGCACGAGGCGCAGCTGTTGCGGGTGACCGTGCGCATCTCCGCCAGTTCCTCGGCCGCCAGCTGCGGCGCCTCGGCGAACGTCGCGGCCTGGAAGTTGCGGGTGGGTAGCGTGCTGATGGCGTTGAACGCGAGTAGGTTGGCCAGCGTGCCGAGCTCACGGTACTTCGCGGTGGCCGGGCCGAACGAGCGGGCGCGCAGGTCCCGCGCGGCCGCCAGGACGGCCTGCGGGTCGGCCGGCGCCACCTTCGCCCCGGCTTTCACCGCCACAGCCTTCAGCCGCTTGGCCCCCAGCACCGCGCCCAGCCCGCCGCGCCCGGCGTGCCGTCCGTCGTGGGAGATCGTGGCGTAGCGCACGCCGCGCTCGCCGGCCGGGCCGATCGCGGCCACCCGCCAGCCCCGGCCGAGGCGCTCCCGCAGGCGGCGCTCCGCCCCGGCGGCCGGCAGCCCCTGCAGGTCGGCGGCGTCGGTTAGCCGGGCGCCGCCGGAGTCGACCAGCAGTACCGACGGGCGGGCGCACGCGCCGCGCACCACGATCGCGTCGTAGCCCGTGAGCTTGCCGGAGATCGCGAAATGGCTGGATGACAGGGCGTCGTTCAGCATGCCGGTCAGCGGCGACTTGGCTACCACCGCGAACTTGGCGCTCGTGGTCAGCGGCGTGCCCACCAGCGGGGAGAACACGAAGGCCAGCGGCGCCTCGGGGGCCAGCGGGTCCACCCCGGGCGGGCCGAGAGCATGCATCAGCCAGGCGCCCAGGCCGGCGCCGCCGATGTAGGCGCGCAGCAGCTCATCGCCCAGCGGCAGCACGCTGGCCGCGGCCGTCCCCGCGTCCACGACGAGCGCCCGTCCGAAGTAGCCGCCGGCCACCACCTGGATCAGCCCCCGGCGTCCGCGGCCAGGAAGAACACCGTGTCGCCGGTGGCCAGGGGCATCTGGCCGTCCCGGGTGATCTGGTCGCCGTTCAGCGCGGCCACGATGTGCCCGTCCAGGGCCAGCCCGGCGGCGTCCGCGGCCCCGGCCACGGTGGCCGCGCGGGCCGGCTGCGGGCCGCGGTGCCCGTCGGCCAGCGCGCCGAACCGCTGGATCGTGATCTGCGGCGCCGGGCGGGCCCGCGCGGCCTGGTAATCGGCCGGCTCGTTGACGTTCACGACCGAGTCCAGGTCGGGATCCAGCGCGGCCAGTACCGGGTCGGCGCGCAGGGCGGCCTCGTCCAGCCGGGTGACCGTGCACTGCTCGAACAGGAACGCCGGGCGCAGCCGGCGCTCCTCCACGAGCCGCCCGGCCACCGGGGCCAGCGTGGTGCGGTAGGCGGCGGCCAGCGGCTGCGGGTAGCCGCGGGCGACGGGCAGGCCCACGTCCGCCCCCTCGTCGGCCGCGCGCAGCACCCGCCGGACGAACGCGGGATGCAGGAAGGGCAGGTCGGTGGAGCAGGCGAACGCCACCTCGGCCCGGCCGGCGACCGCCGCCAGGCCGGCCGCCAGCCCTTGCACCGGGCCCAGGCCTTCGGTCGGGTCGTCGACGACGTCAGCCTCTGGCGGCAGTTCCGGCAGGGCCTGCCCCGGAGCGCGCACCACGAGGACCGGCCCGCCGGTCGCCCGCGAGACGATGCCGACGGTCCGGCGCAGCAGCGTCGAGCCGTGCCATTCCAGGGCCGCCTTGGGCGTGCCCATCCGGGACGACCGGCCGCCGGCCAGGACAATCCCGGCAGTAGTCGACATGCTCCGATCCTACGTTCCGGTCCCGCCCGCCCGGCTCGGCGCGGGCGCCGGGGGCGGCCGGCCCGCCGGGCGCGGCGGGACGGCCCACTGGTGGCGGCTTCCCTGGTGGATCGCGGCGTAGATACGGTCTCGCAGGGAGTTGGCCTCGTCGTCGGTCAGGCTCCGCTCCAGGTGGCGCAGCACGACGCGCACCAGCAGGTTGCGCTGCCCGGGCCGGGCGCCCAGCCGGGCGGCCGCCGCGGTGGGCAGGTCCTCGCACGGGGTGCTGGACAGGATCGTCACGTCCTCGACGCTGTCCGCGTCGGCGCCCAGCGCCTCCCTGACCCGGTCCCCCAGCGTCTCGTCGTCGGCCGCCTCGTCCACCGCCACCGACAGGTCCCGGCGGATCGCGGGCATGGCCGAGACTGGCCGGTATGGGGCCAGGTCGGCCATCTGGCTGGCGATCCGGGGGTCGGCCGACCGCAGCAGCCGGATGTCCGGGATCTCCTTGCGCAGCATCAGCAGCCGGTCCAGCCCCATGCCGAGGGCCAGGCCCCTGCGGTCCGCCAGGCCGGCCCCGGCCAGCACGCCGGGATGGGCCAGCCCGCACTCCCACACCTCCACCCAGTCCGCGCCGCGCAGCACGTCGACCTGGCGCCCGTCGGTCGTGTACGGGTGCTGACGGGGTTCCTGGCGGCTCGGGCGGCCCGGCAGCAGCGCGCCGAGCAGGATGGTGATCATCTCGTCCAGGTCGGCGTCGCCGAGCGGTCTTCGGCTGATCCGCCACAGGTCGAGCTGGTGCGGGGCGGGCGCGTGCTGCCAGTCGATCGCGTCCCGCCGGTAGACGATGCCCGGGCACACCAGCAGCACCTCGTCGGTCCGGTCGTCGGCCAGCCGGCGCAGCGCGGGCGGCAGCATCGCGCTGGTGCTGCTGCGCAGCACGCGCCGGTCGTCGACGTAGCGGGTGTACCGGGCGTCCCTGGTGACGGCGGCGGGCTGGTAGCCGAGGTTGTCGTAGTTGTCGGCGATGGTCACCATCCGGGGGCCGCGGCACCACCGGGCCTCGCATCCCCAGGCGCTGGTCAGCGCCGTGACGGCGGTCTTCACGAGGAGCTGGATGGCGTGCGGCCCGTCCGCGGGGTCGCTCAGGTCGGTCATCGCCAGGTCGCGCGCAAGCTGCGCGGCGGTGAGATGGGAAGGCATCGGGACTCCTTGGTCTTCGACGGCGGGCTGGGGACGGGCCTCCCGGCTCCAGCCGTCGGATCGGAGTCACTCGCTAGCGCGCGCCGGCACCTCCCGACGGCCCACTACGGGCCGGGAGGCTGGCGAATCGCCGCGCTACCGAAGCCATGACCCAAGGATATCTCGGCGCGCCAGCGGATAATCGGACCGCGGTCCCGGCCCGGAGGTAAGCGGATCCCGGCCCAGAAACGTGAAGGGGACATGGCCAGCGAAACGTTGGATTTCGCCGAGTTCTACGCGTCGGCCAAGGACGACTGCCTGCGGGCGGTACTGGCCAGCACGGGCGACAGGCAGGCCGCGGAGGACCTGGTCGCCGAGGCGTTCGCCCGCGCCTGGGCCGCCTGGCGCAGGGTGAGCAGGCACCCGGCGCCGCGGGCCTGGGTGGTCCGGACCGCGCTCAACACCTGGGTGTCCTGGTGGCGGCGGCGCCACCGCGAGGTCGCGCTCGGCCAGGCCGACGGCTTAGCCGCCGCGCCTGGCGGCGAGGACGCGGAGCCCGTCGACCGGCAGCTGATGGCCGCCTTGATGCGACTCCCGCTCCGGCAGCGCCAGGTCGTGGGGCTGCGGCTGTTCCTCGACCTGGACACCGCGCGCACGGCCGAGGTGCTGGGCATCGCCCCGGGCACGGTCACCGCGCACCTGACCCGCGCCATCGCCGCGCTGCGCGAGGAATTCACGTCCGCTCGAGGCCAGGAGACGCCATGAACACCGACAGCGAGCTGCTCACCGCGGTCAGGGAGTCCTTCGCCGGGGCCCGGCTGCGGACCCCGCTCGACGCGACCATCCGCCGCGGCCGGGCGCTGCGCGCGCGGCGCCGGATAGCGGGCCTGGCCGGTGCCGCGGCCATCGCCGGAGCGGCCGCGCTGACCGCGGCGCTGCTGCTCCCCGGCGGAGCCGGCCAGCCGGCCGCGTCCGGCCCGGGCCCGGCCGCCTCGGTTACCCCGCCGGGCCCGGCGCGGCTGGCGGCCTGGACGGTGACCCGGGGACCGGGCCGCACGGTGACCATCCTGATCCGCCAGCTGCGGGACCCCGCAGGATTGCAGCGCGCGCTGCGCGCCGACGGGGTGCCGGCCGCCGTGGCCTTCCAGGGCGGAACGCTCTCGGACACCCCGCCGCTGCCGAAGCAATGCCTCGACACCTCGCTGTCGGACGAGGCGAACGCCCAGCTCCAGAACAAGATCCTGGGCCAGTCCTTCATGGACCCTCGCCACGGGATCGCGCTGGTCATCCACGCCGCCGAGATCCCTGACGGCATCGGCCTGAACCTGACCGTGCAGTCGGGCGGCAACGGGTGGGGATGGAGCCTCGGCCTGGTCCGGGCCAGCCCCGAGTGCACCGGTTCCTGACCCGCGGCCGGATCGGCGCCCCTCCCGGCTGCGGTCCGCGGCCTCCGTTACGATGTCGTGTCCGGGGTCAGCAGGCCCCGGCGGCGCCGGATCGCGAGGTCGGCCTTGGTGAACAGCGTGTCGACCAGGATCCCGATCACCAGGATCACGATCACGATCGACCCGACACCGGCGAAGTCCTGCAGGTTCTGGTCGTTGTCGAGCAGCACGCCGAGCGACGGCTGGCCCAGGATCAGCACCAGCAGCTCGCCGGCCATCAGGCTGCGCCAGGCGAACGCCCAGCCCTGCTTCATCCCGGCCACGTACGCGGGCAGCGACGCGGGCAAGATCAGGTACCGGTACAGCGTGACGCCGCGCAGCCCCATGGTCTGGCCGGCCCGCAGCAGCAGCGGCGGCGTGTAGTCCACCCCGGTGATCAGGCCGTTCGCAATCGACGGCGCGGCACCGAGCACCATCACGAACAGGATCGTGAGCGTGGACAGGCCGAACAGGACGATCCCGACTGGGAACCACACGATCGACGGCATCGTCTGCAGGCCGGTGATGATCGAGCCGACCGCCGCGCGCAGCAGCGGGATCCGGGCCACCAGGATCCCGATGACCGACCCGATGATCAGGGCGAGCGCGTACCCGAGCACGGCGCGGCGCAGGGTGATCCCGATGGCCTGCCACAGCAGCGCGTGGTGCAGCTGGCCCCACAGGTCGGGCAGCACCGTGCCCGGCCCCTTGAGCACGTACGACTTCCAGCCGGTGAGGTGCACGACCTGCCAGACGACCAGGATCAGCGCGATGGCCAGGAGCTTGGGCCAGGCGGCCGACCAGGCCGAGTGCGCTACCCGGGCCGGGCTGCGGTGCTGCGGGGGCGGCCCGAGTTCGAGCCGGTCCAGCCCGGCGATCGCGGTGCCCTGCTCCGCGGTCGGCTTCGGCGTGGGCCGTGTCTCAGTGGCCATGGCGGCTCATCTCCTCGCGGAGGCGGTCGGTAATCGTGGCGGCCATCCGGGCGCCCTCCGGCGAGTCGATCCGCCGCGGTCCCGGCCGGGGCACGCGGTACTCCTCGATCACCCGGCCCGGACGGCTGCTCAGCACGACCACGCGGTCGCCGAGGCGCGCGGCCTCGCGCACGTTGTGGGTGACGAACAGGACCGTGAGCCCCTGCTGGCGCCAGATCCGCTCCAGCTCCTCGTGCAGCAGGTCACGGGTCATCGCGTCCAGCGCGCCGAACGGCTCGTCCATCAGCAGCACGTCGGCGTCCTGGGCCAGGGCCCGGGCCAGGGCCACCCGTTGCCGCATCCCTCCGGACAGCTCGTGCGGCCGCTTGCCGCCGAAGCCGCCGAGGTCGACCAGGTCCATCAGCTCGGCGCACCGCGCCCGCCGCTGCGCCTTGGGCACGCCCCGGGCGCGCAAGGCCAGCTCCACGTTCCGCGCGGCCGTCAGCCAGGGGAACAGCGCGGGCTCCTGGAACATCAGGGTCACCCGCCTCCCCTGGGTGGAGATCGAGCCGGCCGTCGGCTGGTCCAGCCCGGCCACCAGCGACAGCAGCGTGCTCTTCCCGCAGCCGGACGCGCCGATCAGGCAGGTGAACTCGCCGGGGGCCACGGTCAGGGACACCCGGTCCAGGGCCAGCACCGCGGACGGTCCCCGGCCGTAGACCTTCGAGACCTCGCTCAGCCGGACCGCGGCCTGGCCGGCGGCCTCCTCGCCCGGACCCGGATGGGCTGACGCCCCCGGAGCATGCTCCGGGGGCGTACGCCGCCACTGTGCCACGCTCACGAGCCCACCTGTGACTCTCCGGCCTTGGCCAGCAGCTGGTTCAGCGGCCCGAGGTCGTACAGGGCGCTGAGGTTGCTGACCGGGCTGAGCAGGCCGACGTCCACCGCGTGCTGCGCGTCGGTCGACAGCGACGCGGCGATCGGATTGTCGGTGAACGTGATCTGCTGGAACGAGGCCGACAGCACGCTGGGCTTCAGGCCCTTGCCCAGGATGGACTCCAGCTCGGCGTTGGCGGCAGCCTGCGCCGCGGCCGGGTGCTGGTGGATGAAGTTGTTCGCGTCGATCTGGCCCTGCAGGAGCCCGTCGACAGCGCTCGGGTGCGCGGTGAGGAACGACTGGGTCACGACCAGGTTGGTGGTGACGAACTGGCCGCCGGGCCACAGGCTGGCCTCGTTGACCAGCACGTGCCCGCCGTCTTGCACCATCTCGGTGTCATACGGCGCGGGCTCCCAGCCGCCGGCGATCTGGCCGGACTTGAACTCCAGCACGGCCGCTGAGTTCGGTGAGACCGGCTTGATGGAGACGGCGCCGCCCCCGGTCGTGGTCGTGGCCAGGCCGTGCTGCTTGAGCCAGTAACGCAGCGCGACGTCCTGGGTGTTGCCGAGGGACGGGGTGGCCAGCGACTGGCCCTTGAGTTGCGCGGCGCTGGTGATGCTCGACTTGACCACCAGCTGGGCACCGCCGGACGCGGCGCCCGAGATGACCTTGATCAGCTTGCCGCCCGACGTCTGCCAGGTCTTGATCGCCGGGTTGGGACCTACGTAGGCCGCGTCGAGCTGGCCGGCCAGCAGCGCGGTGGACTCCTCGGTTCCCGTGCTGAACGGCGTCAGCTTCAGGGTCACGCCGTGGCCGAGGTCCTTGGTAAAGAGCCCTTCCTTGATCCCCACCAGCGCCGGGGCGTGGGTGATGTTGACGAGAAAGCCGAGCCGCAGGGTCACCGGCGCCGACGAACTGCCCGAGCCAGCCGAGCTTGACGTGCTGGATGAACCGCATGCCGCGGCCATTGCGGCGGCTAGCAGGATCGCGGCCGCCGCGCCCGCGGCCCGCAGCGTTCTTCTCAAGGTTCGCCCGCCCCTCATCTCGTCCGCCGGTCCCTCCTCGATCAGTTGTTTCCGATCGAAATTATCGACTTAGTAGGCAATGCGTTTATACCACAGCCCATCCGGGACCGCATGCTCACGCGGCGTCAGACCACGGGCCCGCGGCGGTCAGCCGCCGGCGTCGCCGGAGTCCTGGAAGTCGATCCCGGCCACCGACGGGTACCGCTGCAGGCACTGCTGCAGTTGCGCCAGGTTGGCGTCGCTGGCGTGGTCGGTGCGGTAGGTCACCCCGCCCGCCATGGTCTGCGCGTTCTGCTGGCGCGGCAGGGCCTCCGCCCGCACGTTGGGGACGTGCGAGCAGGCGGTGCGCACCTTGAGGATGGTCGCGACCGAGGTGTTCGGCTTGAAGCTCACTGTGGCCCACTGCTGGCCGAGCGCGGAATCGAACTTCGCGCAGCCCGCCACGCCCAGAGCCAGCCCCAGGGCGAGCGCCACGGCCCCCGCGGCTGCGGCCGAGGGGGCCCGGTTGCGGGTGTTCCCCCGACTGGACTCCGGCACGCCTGTCAGCTTAGTGCGGCCCGGGAAGCGATCTTGCCCGCGCCGGAGCCGGCGGCCGGGCACGGACAAGATCGCTGGCGGGAGCGCGACGCGTTCCGGATGATGCGACACTTAGGCCTAGTCATGGCACCTCGTCCGCACATCCTGGTCGTCAACGGCGACAAGGTCCGCCAGCCGGTCTTCATCATCGGCGCCCCGTTCTCGGGGGTGGACCTCCTCGCGCGCGCCCTGAAGAGCTCCCCCGGCTTCCACGTGACGATCGGCCAGCGCAGCGTGCTGAGCGTCGTGTACGCGTTCGCGCGCAGCCCGTCGATCCAGCGTGGCCACGGCGAGGCGGCCGCGACCGTGCTGCGCGATGCGTTCGCACAGGCCTGGCAGGTCACCGCGCACGGCTGCCTGGGCTGCTCGCCGGCCTGCCGGGACGCGGGCGGCGTGAACGGGGCGGGCAGCTGCGTCGCCGGGCGCGACATCGGCCGGTACGGGGACGCGACTCCCGACCTGATGTACTGCGCCGAGGGCCTGGTCTGCGCGTTCCCTGACGCGCGGCTGGTGCAGATCATCCGCGACGGCCGGGACGTGGTGGCCGCCATGCTCGCCGACGCCGACTCGCTGGCCTGGTTCAAGCCGGGCGTGGTCAACGTGGACAGCGAGTTCCCCAACCCGTTCTTCGGCATCGAGACCGAGGCCGACCTGGCCGCGTGGGCGGGCCTGTCGCTGGCCGGGAAGTGCGCGATGCGCTGGCGCGGCTCGGTCAGGACCATGGCCAGGTTGCGCACCAGCCTGCCCGCCGAGCGGCTGACCACCCTGCGCTACGAAGAGGTGCTCCGGCAGCCCGCCGCGGCGGCCCGGGCCGTGTCCGGATTCATCGAGGGCCAGGTGACCGCGATCGGGGTCCGGGCCCGCGGGCCTGGGGTGGCCGGCTCGCTCGCCACCCCGTCCGGCGGCTGGCGCCGGGCGCTGACCCCGCAGCAGGCCACGGACGTCGAGCAGGTGGCCGGCATCGACCTGCGCCGGGTCGGCTACGGAGCCTGATCCCGGTCAGCCGGGCTCCCCCAGGTCGGCGTGACACCCGGCGGGAGCGGCACGGTGAACGCGTTCAGCAGGAATGACACGAGCGTGTAGTACCCGCACAACGACACCAGCTCGACCATCCCGGCGTCCCCGAGCAGCTGCCGGGCGGTGGCGTAGGCGCCGGGCTCGACCTGGCCGCGGTCGGTGAGCTGCCGGGCCACGGCGTAGACCGCCCGCTCGTCGCCGGCCTCGAACGGCGGCTCCTCCCCCCGGCCGATGGCGTCCACCACCTCAGCGGCCACGCCGTGCTCGCGGGCCATGCGGGCGTGCGCCCACCACTCGAACTCGGCCTTCCAGCGCGCGCCCACGGTGATGATGGCGACCTCGGACAGCCTGCGCTCGATCGACGTCTCGAACCGCACCACGTGCCCCAGCGAGGCCAGGCGCCGGCCGACGCGCGGCGCGCGCACGAAGGCGTTGAACGGGCCGATCAGCCCGCCCTCGGAGTTGACCAAGTCGGCGCCGCGGGAGTCGACGATGGCGTCCCACACCGACCGCTGGGCGGGATCAAGGTCGTCATATCGCAGGTAAGGCAGACGGCT
>Ga0318495_10000585_pt1 | contig 11569 bp, 3 predicted proteins | sample GRESIP108b1f25_FD_203752 | JGI IMG/M metagenome (GOLD analysis project Ga0318495, IMG submission 203752) | Tropical soil microbial communities from Luquillo Experimental Forest, Puerto Rico - GRE.SIPMG.108b1f25 | ecosystem: Environmental > Terrestrial > Soil > Tropical forest > Bulk soil...
GTCTCGATGCGGTTCGGGCTGACCGACGGCCAGCCCAAGACGCTGGATGAGATCGGCAAGGTGTACGGCGTGACCCGCGAGCGGATCCGCCAGATCGAGTCCAAGACCATGTCCAAACTCCGGCACCCCTCGCGCTCCCAGGTCCTCCGCGACTACCTCGACTAGGTTCGAGACCCGCTAATCCGCTAAGACTCTGGCCGGGGGCGGCTGGGCTGTACGCCCTCGGCGGCACGCCGCTATGGTGATCACTGTGAGTCAGTCTGCGGCGAGCGCCGTGGGGGGTGTACACGGGTTTGCGCCGGCGCTGACCAGTTTCGTGGGCCGCGCCGGGCCGGTGGCCGAGGTTATCGGCCTGCTGGAGCGGTACCGGCTGGTGACGGTGACCGGGCCGGGGGGCTCGGGGAAGACCCGGCTGGCAATCGAGGTGGCCAATCGGGTGGCGGGCCAGTTCGCCGACGGGGTGTGGCTGGCGGAGCTGGCGACCACGCGGGACCCGGCGCAGGTGCCCACGTTGGTGGCCGTGGCGCTGGGGGTGCGGGAGCGGTCGGGGGAGACGTCGGCGGATGCGGTGGCGCGGGTGCTAGCCCGACAGCAGCTGCTATTGGTGCTGGATAACTGCGAGCATGCGATCGACGCGGCCGCGGCGCTGTGCGCCAGGCTGCTGTCGGCGGCTGATGATTTGCGGGTGCTGGCGACCAGCCGGGAGCCGTTGCGGGTGGAGGGGGAGGGCCGGTACCGGCTGGCACCGCTCGCCCTGCCTAGCCCGAATGACCCGGCCGATACCGGGTGCGAGTCGATGGCGTTGTTCGCGGACCGGGCCCGGCTCATTGACGCGCGCTTCGCATTGGACGGGCAGGCCGGGCCGGTGGTGGCGCGGCTGGTGCGCCGGCTAGACGGGATCCCGCTGGCAATAGAGCTGGCGGCGGCGCGGGTGGAGGCGCTAGGCGCCGCCCAGCTGCTGGATCTGATCGGTGACCGGTTCGATCTGCTGACCGCGGGTCACCGGATGGCGGTGGATCGGCAGCGGTCGCTGGCGGCCACCGTGGACTGGAGTTACCGGCTGCTCGATGACCACGAGCGGCAGGTGTTCCGGGCGGTGTCGGTGTTCCCGGGACCGTTCACTCTGCAGGCCGCCGAGGCGGTGGCAGGGCCGGGGACCGGCCCGGCGGTGCTGCACCTGGTGGACTGCTCGCTGCTGGTGCCGCCGCGGGCCGACCCCGACGGCCGGTCCCGGTACGTGATGCTGGAGACGCTGCGCGCCTACGGGGCCGGGCTGCTGACCGAGGCGGGCGAGGAGGCCAGGGCGGCGGCCGCGCTGGCCGGGTATGCACTGGAAGTGGCCGAGCAGGCCGCCGCGGGACTGCAGACGGGCACCGGCGAGCTGGCCGCGGCCCGGTGGCTGGACGCCGAGGATGCCACCGTGCGCTACGGGCTGGCCTGGGCCCTGGAGCACGACGCGGACATGACCTTGCGGCTGGCCGTCGCGCTGGCGCCGTGGTGGTACCTGCGAGGCCGGCCGGCCGATGAGTATCCGCTGCTGCGCCAGGCCGCCAGGCACGCAGCGCCGGGCAGCGAGGCCTGGTGCGCCGCTGAGTCCTGGCTCGGCTGGGCGGCACTATCCTCGGCTGATCTGGCCGGGTCCCTGGGTCATTTCACCGCGATCCGGGACGCTGTGAGCGGTCGGCGGCCGTCCCGGATGCTGGCGGACTGCCTGGGCGGGCGGTCGTTGACCTTGGTGAACCTGGGCCGGTTCGGTGAGGCGGCCGAGGATGCCCGCCGCGCTTTGGCGGTGGCCCGGGAGATCGGTCACCCGGCCGGGGAGGCGCTGGCCCTGGCGGACGTGACCATTCCGATGTGCTACGCCGGCGATTTCGAGGGCGCCCTGCGGCTGGCCCGGCAGGCCGAGCAGATCCCGGCCGACATCCCCGGCTGGATAGCCCGGCTATCCAGCAACATCTTGACGGCCGTGCTGCTGGCGGCCGGGGATCTGGCCGCCGCCGAGCGCAGCTGTGCGGCCGGGCTGGCCCGGGCCCAAGAGGCGGGCGACGTGCGGAACCAGCCGCGCATGCTGGCAGACATGGCGAGCTTGGACCTGCGGGCGGGCCGGTTCGAGGACGCCGCGGCGCACCTGCGGGAATCGCTTCAGATCGCCGCGCGAGCCGCCAGCCGGGTTGAGGTGCTGAACGGCCTGGATTGCTGCGGGCACCTGTGCGCCGCCACCGGGCGCGCCGCCGAGGCCCTCACGGTGTGGGCGGCCTACGTAGCGATCTTGCGGCAGGACGAGTTCGCCGATCAGCCTGCGTATGCGCTACGCCGGAACGAACCGTTGCGCCAGGCCCGGCAGGTGCTCGGGGACGATCGGGCCCGGGCGGCCGAGGACCGCGGCGCGTCGATGAGCCTGGCCACCGCCAGCGAGTACGCCCTCCTGCTCACCACGCCCGGCCCGCAGCAGTGCGCTGCGGCGCCGGGCGTGGGACAGCTCAGCGCCCGGGAACGGGAGCTGGTCACCCTGGTCGCCCAGGGCCGCACCGACGCCGAGATCGCGGCCCTGCTGTTCATCAGCGTCCGGACCGTCGGCTCGCACCTGGACCGGATACGGGACAAGACCGGCTGCCGCCGCCGCGCCGACCTGACCCGTCTGGCCCTGGCGGCGGGCCTGGTCTAAGCGGCGGATCCTTCGCTCTGGCCCCAGCCCGCCAGGGCGTCGTATGCGTAAGCTGCGGGGCGATCCGGACCTGCCACCAGCCTCGACGGCCACCAGGCGGCCCGGCCGGCCAGCGCGGTGAGCGCCGGGACCAGCAGGAACGCGTTGATGAACGCGGAGATCAGCACGCCTGTCGCCACGGCGAACCCGATGTCGGCGACCTGCGGGGAAATCATCAGCAAGGCGAAGCTGGCGCTCAGCACCAGGCCCGCGGCAGCGACCGCCGGGCCGGCCATGCGGATGGCGGCCGCGGCTGCTGGCCGTGCCGCGGCGCCTTGCCGCATCTCCTCACGCAGCCTACTGATGATCAGGATGTTGTAGTCGGTACCGATGCTGGCCACGAAGAGGTACACGATAATGGGCAGCGTGAAATTGATCCCCGGGCGGCCCAGGATGCCCTGGAATACCGCGACGGAGGCACCGAGCGTGGCGGCGAAGCCGAGCACTACCGAGGACATCAGGTAAAGCGGGGCCAGCATGGCCCGGAGCATGATTAGCAGGATTAGCAAGATCGCCACTCCGGCCAGCGGGAAGATCACCCTCATGTCGTGCCCGACTACTGTGCTCACGTCGTCGTAGGCGGCGGTGTCCCCGCCGACCAGGGCCGTGGTTCCGGCTGGCGCACGGGTGCGGGCGACGGCCTCGACCGCGTGCACGGTGCGGAACGCGGCGCGGCTGAACGGGTTGGCCGACAGCTGCAGGTCCAGTTCGGTGACCTGACCGTGCCCGGCGATCCTGCCCGGCGTGACCAGGCCGACGCCGGGAACCCGGCGCAGGTCAGCGGCGAAGCCGGCCAGCCGCGCCGCGGTAGGTGCGGCGTGGTCGGCGGTGATGATGACCTGGGTCGGGTTGAGCGCCCCGGCTGGGTATCCGCGCTGCAGCTCCTGGTAGCCCGCGGCGGACTGGCTTCCGCTCGGGTAGGACTGCTGGTCGCCGTACGAGGCGTGATAGTGCAGGGCGCCGACGGCGAGGACGGCCAGCACGGCGACGGCGCCAGCCGCGACCGGAGCCGGCCACCTGGCGACCAGTCCGGCCGTCCGGCCGGTGACCTGGCTGCGGCGGGCGCGGGTCCACCGGTGGCTGCGGGCCCGCCTCTTGGATCCGATGGCCAGCGCCGCGGGCAGCAAGGTCAGCGAGGTGAGCAGCATGGCCAGCACCGCGATGGCCAGGGACGGGCCCAGGACACGGAACGTGGCCAGGCCGCTGGCGAGCATCGCGGCGAAGCTCACCGCGACAGCCAGCGCGCTGGCGACCACGGCGTGGCCGACCTTGGCGATGGCCGCGGCCATGGCGGTCCGGTGGTCGTTTCCGGCGCGCAGCCGGTCCCGGTACCGGTACAGCAGGAAAACCGCATAGTCGGTGCCGACGCCGAACAATACGACGGGCAAGAGGTTGGTGGTGGTCTGGTCGAGGTGGAAGCCAAACAGGTGCGAGGCGATGTTCAGCAGCCCGTTCACCCCGGTCCCGGCCGCGTAGACGACCCCCACCACCAGGAACGGCACCCCGGGGCTGCGGAACAGCAGCAGCAGGAGGACCAGGATGGCTGCCAGCATGCCGTAGGAGGCCAGCTGGCTGGTGAGGGAGCTGTCCGCGTCGGCGGCGGCCTGCCCGGTCAGCTGCGCGCGCAGCCCACTGCCGGCCAGCGCGCGGCCGGCATCGGAGCGGATATTGGCCACGGTCTGGTCGGTCCCTGGTGCTCCGCTCTGCCCGCCGAAGCTGACCGGGGCCAGAGCGATCACATCATTGGGCGAGGGCTGAGCGACCTGGCTGACCCGCACCGTGACGGGCTGGGCTGGTGACTGCGGACCAGCCGCCTGGCGGCGGCCCTCGACCCCGGTCAGTCCCGCGATCGCGTGATCGGCGACCGCCAGGTCACGGCCGGTCAGCCGGTGCCCGTCCAGGCGGCTGATCACCAGCACGGCGGTCGCGTCGCTGCTCGGCGCGCCGAACGCCTTGTCCATGGCCGCCTGGGCCCGCGCCGATTCGTACCCGGCCGGCAGCTGGGCCGCCTCGCCGGAAGGTGGCGGCGACTGGCCAAGCGCCGCGCTGATCGCCATCAAAGCGGCAACGACGAGTACCCACCCTAGTGCCACGCGGCCAGGGTGCGCCGTCACGGTCCTGCCTAGCCGGGCGAACAGCCCGCGTTCGGGAACCTGCCCGCGATCGTCCCCGGCCTCAGAGCCTTCCCGGGAAGCTGAGTGGACATGCATAGATGCTCCTTCTGTAGCTGGCCGCGATCCCCGCCTAACGGGCAGGCTCCTCCCTGCGGCGGCGTGCGGGCAGGGGACGATCCACCCCTTTTCCGGAGACGGCAGGGGATGGGCAGAACTACCTACAGGCGGCCCTGCCGGGCCGCGTGGTCTTAGGCAACTGCGTGCCGCTCCGCCCGGACAGCGCCTGCGCCGCGGCGGTCACCGGGCTGTGGGTGATTCCACCCCGTCGGCCGCCGCGCGCGAAAAGGGGAATGCTTACCCCTGCCCCCGGCCTGGCACGTAGGGAAGGCTGCTGGACTGGGCCGGAACAGCCGGCCAGTCGGAGCAGACAGGACAAGACCATGGCTTCATCCCTGCCGCGTCTGGCCTGCCCGCATCGACAGCACTCACCTAGGATCCGAGATGACAGACCTGCCAGTGCCGCCGCCGGGCCCCGCCCGGCGCGCGAGGAAACACGCCTGCCAGCATAGGCCCCGGTGCCCGGACGCGCGGGCGGCGGATCGCTTCAGAGCCAGAGCCGTGACCAGCCATCCCGAGCAGGGATGGAGCCTGCTCTGCAACGGCGTGGTGCTGTTTGACGATGGCGGAGCGCTGGTCCCGGGAGGCACGACCGTTCCGCCCGCGAGGACACGCAGCCGCCTGGTCGGCAAAGCAGCCTGAGCCGCTGTAGCCGTGGCCGCTAAGGGGGAGACGCCCTGGCGCAGTGCCTCGCGGACGATCTCCACCCGGCCCTTCGCGCCGAGCTTGGTCAGGATGTGCGAAATGTGGGTCTGCACGGTGCGCCGGGACTGGAACATGCCCCGGGCGATGTCAGACGTCGAGTCGCCCCTGGCAACCAGGGCGGCGATCTTGACCTCGGTCGGCGTGAGCGCCTCCCAGCCAGTGGCTGCGCGCTGCCCGCGCGGGCCGCGGCCCCCGCGCCTGACGCCGTAGGGGCGAAGCCGGCCCTCGGCCCGCCGGATGTCCCATTGGGCGTCCAGGCCCTCGTACAGACCGACGGCCTCGTTCAGGGCGGCCCGGGCCTCCTCATCCTGGCCTCGCTCGGCCAGCACGGCGGCCAGGTCCTCCAGCGCGGCGGGTAGCTCCACTGCCGGGCCGGCCTCCCGGTAGTGCGCGATCACCTCACGCAGCAGGGCCGGGTCAGACTCCAGCAGTCCCCGGCACCGCAGGCTGGCCGCGGCCGCCCGGGCCGGCCGGGTTTCCGCCGCCGCCTCCGCCTCGCAGGCCCGCGCCGCGGTTCGCGCCATCGGCCTGTCGCCGGCGGCGAGCGCGAGCCGCACCAGGTCCGGCAGCCACTGGTGGGTCAGGGTCATCTCGAAGTCGGGCCGCGGCAACAGAGCGGTCAGCGCCTGCATGGCCCGCCGGATCTGTCCGCTCTGCTCCAGCGCGAGCGTGTGCGCGGCGACCAGGAAGTCCTGGTTCTCTCGGTCGGAAATAGTCAGGATGCGGAGGCCCAGGCCTTCGCGAAGCTGCTGGTCGGCTGTCGTGCGCTGGTCCCGGCGCCCGGCGATGAGCGCGGCCACGCCATGCAGCAGCAACGCGGGCCCGCGTTCGCGGCGGCCGGAATACGTGAGCTTGGATGCGTCGGTGTCAAACGAACTCAGCTCGGCCAGCGCGTCGTCCCACTGGCCGAGCCAGTACCGCAGGATGGCCGCGGTGACCGATGTCGGGCGGTCCGGAGAGCCACTTTTGTGAGCGTGCTCGTGGGCCTGCCGGAGAGTCAGCTCGGCCTGCGGCCAGCGGTCGAGATTCTGCAGGGTGAAGATGCGGCCGTCGAGGGCGAACGAGCGCAGGTCCGAATGGGCGCGGTCGTCACCGAGCGCGGACAGTGCCTGGTCGATGTAATCTAGCGCGTCGGCGTGGTCGCGCCTGATGGAGCGGGTAAGCCACAGATCGGTCAGGGCGTGGGCGGTCGCGAAGGCGTCAGCAACCTTCTGGGCGACGGTTAGGGCCTCGCGGGCGGTCGCGTCTGCGGCGTCAAGGTCGCCGGCGCTGTTCCGCTCGAGCATCGCCAGAAAGGCCAGCATCCGCGCCTGCCACCTGCTGGGCAGGCCAGTGGACGCGAGCGACCTCCGCAAGGTCAATTCCGCGTCACCGTCATGGCCCGCGCTGAGCTGAGCGCGAGCCAGCGCCCAGTGCGTCTCGGCCCGGCGTTCCGGATCGGTCATCATCGTCAGCGCCGTGCTGGCGAGCCCGGCCGCCTCCTCGCAGGATCCCGCCGCGAGCAGGGCCCACACGAGGCTGGCCATGAGCCCGTCCCGGTGCTCATCGCCGACGGGTGTCTCATCCAGTTCCCGCTGCAGTAGCTCGGCCGCAAGTTGCGGTGCCCGGGCGGCCAGCGCGGGTGCGGTCTGAATGAGCCAGTTCCGGGCCCAGTCCTCACCCGGTCGCCTCGCGGCGAGAAGCTGCTGCGCCACGCTCGAGGGGCGCGCACCGGTGGCCGCGAGTTCCCGTGCCGCCTCGGCGTGCAGCGCCGTGCGCAGCGCTGTTGGCATGCTCTCGTACAGCGCTTGCTGGATCAGCTGATGCCGGAACGCCAGTTCGGAGCCTGAGCTGACCAGGATGCCGGCCGCTACGGCCTCTTCGAGGCCCGCGGCCAGGCTCGACGCGGACCTGCGCAGCAGCACGGCCAGGTCTGTGACGGCGAACTTCCCGCGAAGTAGCGCGGCGGTGCGCAGCATCTCGGCCGTCTGCACCGAGACCGAGCTGAGCCGGTCGCTGAGCGCCGTGGCCAGCGATGCCGGCATCTGTTCCTTGGCCACGGAAACCTCGGCAGTCGCGGAACAAAACTCCAGCGCCTGCTCGCGCATCAGGGCGTCGACAAGCTCGCGCAGGTAGAGCGGATTGCCGGCGGCCTGAGCGGTCAGCTGGCGTAGCGCATCCCCCGGCGGCGAGCCGACTATCGCTGTCACCAGGGCCGCGACATCCGCCTGGGCCAGCGGCCCGAGCGTGATCACCGCACCGCTCCGGCGGGTCACGGCCGCCCGCAGCTGCCTCACTTCCGCCCGGCGCGGAGAGGGCCAGCACGTCGCGATCAGCAGCAAAGGCAGCTGATCAACGGAGGCGGCTAGCTGGTGCCAGACAATCAAAGACGCGTCGTCGGCCCACTGCAGATCGTCGACGACCATCACGGTGGGAGCGGTCGCGCATAGCTCATCGACCAGCGTCACCAGCACCTCGATGCCGGCGTCCGACGGATCGTCGTCGGCGAACAGCCCTTGCCGCCGCTTCCGCAGCAGGCTGGCGGCTTGCGCCCGCCGCGGGTCAGGCGAATTTGACCGTACCTGGAGGCAGTCCAGCACCACGCGTAGCGGCAGGCGCTCCGTCAGCTGGTCTGCGACCCCCCACCCGATATCCCATCCCAGGTCGCTCGCTACAGCCAGGCCCTCTGCGACCAGAGACGACTTGCCGATGCCGGGCTCGCCTTCGACCCATACCACCGCTCCCTCACCGCGACGGAGCGCCTCGACGGCCGCGCGAAAGGTCGCGAGCTCCTGACCGCGGCCCACCCACTCCGGCGGCCGGTCGAAAGGCCACATGGTAGTAACGTACGACCCACCGACAGCCAATGCCTAGACCAGCGCGAACGAGACATACGTCAGGTGACGTAGGTCAGTTGCCGGGCCGGTCAGCAGCCAGATCGACAAGGTGCAGGTGGGTCCTGGCGTGGACATGCTCCTGTCATCCCGGTTATCGCCGCCGCGGTCTGGCCGGGCGCGCCGCCGCGCCGCCGCGCCGGTGACGTCACCTGACCGATGTTCACGACACGGACAAGGTGTTCGCTAGTAGAGCGCCCGCCACTCACTGCGGGCACACTGCGTCGGCTACCTCCGAGGTGATCGTCCATGATGGCCAGCCAACCCCGAACCTGTACCCCGACGGCTCGGGCGCGGACACGGTTATCGCTGTGTGTCAGTCTGCGGCTAGCGCCGTGAGGGGCGGCGTACACGGGTTCGCTAAAGCCATGACCAGTTTCGTGGGTCGCGCCGGGCCAGTGGCCGAGGTCGAACGCCTGCTGGAGCAATACCGGATGGTGACCGTGATCGGGCCGGGCGGTGCGGGCAAAACCCGACTGGTCGGCGAGGTAGCCAGGCGGGTGGCGGGCCGGTTCGCGGACGGAGTATGGCTGGCCGAGCTGGCCGCGGTGCGGGACCCGGCGCAGGTCCCGGCAGCGGTGTCGGCAGCGCTGGGGGTGCGTGACCTGCCTGGGGCGCCCGTCGAAGAAGCGCTGGCGGCGGCGCTGTCTCAGTACCAACATCGGCTGCTGTTGGTACTGGACAACTGTGAGCATGTGGTCGCCGCGGCGGCGGAGCTGTGCGCCAGGCTGCTGCCCGCCTGTGCTGACGTGCGGGTGCTGGCCACCAGCCGGGAGCCGCTGCACGTGGCCGGGGAGGGCCGGTACCGGCTGGCGCCGCTGGCCCTGCCCGATCCCGATGACCTGGCCGACGTGGCCAGAGCCGAGGCGGTGGCGCTGTTCGCGGACCGGGCCCGCCTGGTCGATCCAGGATTCGCGCTGGACGGGCCGGCCGGGTCGGCCGTAGCGCGGGTGGTGACCAGGCTGGACGGAATGCCGCTGGCGATCGAGCTGGCCGCGGCCCGGGTGGAGACATTGGGGCTCACCGAGTTGCTGAACCGCCTCGATGACCGGTTCGACCTGCTGACTACGGGGCATCGGCTCGCGGCCGATCGGCAGCGATCGCTGGCCGCCACCGTTGAGTGGAGCTACCAGCTGCTCGATGAGGCCGAGCGGCGGGTGTTCCGGGCGGTGTCGGTGTTCCCGGGGCCGTTCACTCTGCAGGCCGCCGAGGCGGTGGGGGGGGCGGGCGCCAGGTCGGCGGTGCTGCGCCTGGTGGATTGCTCGCTGCTGGTACCGCCGCGGGCGGATCCTGATGGCCGGTTCCGGTACGTGATGCTGGAGACGCTGCGAGCCTATGGGAACAGGCTCCTGGCCGAGGCGGGCGAAGACGCCGATGCCGCAGCCGCTCTGGCCGGGTACGCGCTCGAGGTGACGGAGGAGGCCGCCGCGGCGCTGCAGACCGGTACCGGCGAGCTGGCCGCGGCGCGGTGGCTGGATGCCGAGGAGGCCACGACACGCCAGGCGCTGGCCTGGGCCCTGGACCATGGCGCGGGCATCGCGCTGCGGCTAGCTATGGCGCTGGCGCCGTGGTGGCGGTTGCGGGGCCGGTTCGTGACCGGGTACCCGCTGCTGCGCGAGGCTGTCGGGCAGGCGAAGCCCGGCAGCGACGCATGGTGCGCGGCGATGTCCTGGCTCGGTCGGATGGCGCATTACCTCGCCGGTCCGGCCGGGGCACTGGACCATTTCACCGCCGCCCGGGACGCCATCGGGGACCGATCGCCGTCTTGGGTGCTGGCGGATTGCCTGAGCGGGCGATCAGGAGCGTTGGCGAACCTGGGCCGGTTCGACGAGGCAGCCGACGATGCCCGCCGTGCCCTGGCGGTGGCCCGTGAGCTCGGCTATCCGGCCGAAGAGGCGATGGCCCTGGTGGACCTGGCCACCGCCGCGTTTTATACCGACGATCTCGGCGGCGCGGTGAAACTTGCTCAGCAGGCACAGGAGCTCCCGGCCGACATCCCTGGCTGGATAGCCCGGTCAGGCAACAACATCTTGACGGGCGCGCTGACCCTGGCTGGCGACCTGGGCGCCGCCGAGCGCAGCTGCGCGGGCGGGCTGGCCCGGGCCCGCGACGCGGGCGACCTGCGGAACCTGGCCAGGCTATTGGTACGGATGGCGTTCCTGGACCTGGAGACCGGGCGAATGGAGGACGCCACGGAGCACCTGCGGCAATCGCTCAAGGTCGCTGGGCGGATCGGCAGCCAGGCTGAGACGTTCAGCGGCCTGGACTGCTGCGGGCACCTGTGCGCCGCTACCGGGCGTCCCGCCGAGGCCATCACGATGTGGGCCGCGCGCGCCGCGCTGGCCCGGAAGCATGGGTTCATCGATCCGCCCTCGGAGGAGGGCCGCCGGGCCGAACCGCTGGACCAGGCCAGGCACACGCTGGGCGAGGCCCGCGCCCGGGCGGCCGAGGACCGCGGCGCGGCGATGAACATGGCCGCCGCCGCCGAATATGCTCTCACGCTCAGCGCCCACGGCCCGCAGCCGCCGGCGCCACCCGGACCGGCCAGGCTCAGCCCCCGGGAACGCGAGCTAGTCACCCTGGTCGCCCAGGGCATTACCGACGCCCAGATCGCCGCCAAGCTGTTCATCAGCGTCCGCACAGTCGGCTCGCACCTGGACCGGATCCGGGAGAAGACCGGCTGCCGCCGTCGCGCCGACCTGACCCGCCTAGCGCTCACCGCCGGCCTGGTGTCGACCTTATGCCCATGCGATCCGGGCCTGTCATGGGCCTCGACGGCCACCACGCGGCCGGTGATGACGCCGCCGCGGCCGTCGCCGCTACGGGGAGATGCCGTGGTGCAGTACTTCGCGGACGATCTCCACCCGGCCTTTCGCGCCGAGCTTCGCGAGAATGTGCGAGATATGGGTCTGCACGGTCCGCCGGGACAAGAACATGCTCCTGGCGATGTCAGATGTCGAGCCGCCCTCGGCGATCAGGGCGGCCACCCTGATCTCGGTCGGCGTGAGCGCCTCCCAGCCGGAGGCGGGGCGGCGCCCGCCCGGGCCCCCGCCGCC
>Ga0318495_10000590_pt1 | contig 11538 bp, 8 predicted proteins | sample GRESIP108b1f25_FD_203752 | JGI IMG/M metagenome (GOLD analysis project Ga0318495, IMG submission 203752) | Tropical soil microbial communities from Luquillo Experimental Forest, Puerto Rico - GRE.SIPMG.108b1f25 | ecosystem: Environmental > Terrestrial > Soil > Tropical forest > Bulk soil...
GTCTACACCCAGACACCCACCGGCACCCACGTGGCCACCCACGAGTCCTTCAGCGGCCAGCCGGTGCAAGCCAACATCACCGGGATGCAATCGGCCCTGGACAAGTCACTAACCGACTGGCTCGGCCACCTGAAAGCCACCGCCGAATCCACGTCCCCCTTGCAGGCCGGCCGTGTGCCCGGCCGGGCACGATGACCTGAAAGCAAGGAAGAAACCAATGACCACATGCGCGCCGCAACCGCCCGGGTGGACCTGATGGCGCAGAAGGCGCAGATCGCCCGGCTGCCCGCAGGCCGGCCTGCAGCCGTCACAATCACGCGAACCATGTGACGCCTTCTCACCCAGGAGGAACCGAGGCTGGAATCGCCGTAACCCGCACCCGGTGCAACACGGACAGGACATGCCAGATACGCGGAAACCCAGCAGTGAGGGGCCGCGGATACGCCGCATCCCGAGCCCTGCACGGGGATGCCGGCCTGGTCATTACTACTGGTGCTGGATAACTGCCACGGAAGGAACGCTCACGATGACGTTCAGCGATCAGGAGATCATCAGCCGGTTCCCGGTGGGGTATTACCCGCTCCACCCGAATGCCGTGCTCAACTTTCAATTGAACCGGTTCTGGGAGTGGGTCGGCGAGGAGCAGATGCTGGCGGAGCTGCGGGCGGCAGCGCCCCGCATCGCCAGCCTCGCGGACTGGGTACGGGAGATGCTCGAGCTCAGCGACAAGGCGCTGGCCGACAGCCGCAGCTTGCCCGCCGCCTACTACGCCCGGATGGCGCAGTTCTTCCTCGCCCCTGACGACCCGCGGTACCAGCCAGCCCTGCAGCGGTTCCTGGACAACGTCCTCCCAGGGTTCGGTGTCACCCCCGATGACCACCACCTGATCCGCTACCAGCAGGGGCAGCTGTCGGCCTACCGCTTCACCCCGTCTAGGCCGCGCGGGACGATCGTCGTGTTCGGCGGCTACGACAGCTACATCGAGGAATGGCTGCCCGCGGCCCTCGCCTTCCGCGACGCCGGGCTGGACACCGTGGTCTTCAACGGCCCCGGCCAGGGCACGGTCCTGGATGCGGGCACGCCGATGACCCCGGACTGGCACCTGCCGGTCGCCGCCATCCTGGACTACTTCGGCCTGGCCGGCGTCACCCTGGTGGGATTCTCCCTCGGCGGCTGCCTGGTTATCCGCGCAACCGCGCGCGAGCCCCGGGTCGCCCGCGCCATCGCCTGGGACACCTGCACCGACTTTTACGGGTCGGCGACCCAGGATCTCGGGGCCGCGGGCCTCGGCGCCATCATGGCAGACTCCGGCCAGATTCCCGCGCCGGTGGTGAACGCGGCCGTCGCCGAAGCCGGCAAGACGGACCTGGAGACGGACTGGGCCTTCCGCCAGGGCGAGCGGGTGATGGGTGCCGCCACCCCGGCCGACGTCTTGAAGGCCTGGCGCGAATACAACACCGGCGACGTCTCGCCCCTGGTCACCCAGGACGTCCTGCTGATGGCCGGCACCAAGGATGTCCTTATTCCGTTCCCGATGCTCGGCGAACAGCTGCTGACGCTGACCGCTGTGCGATCGGTTACCGCCCGGGTTTTCACCGAAGCCGAACACGCAGCGGCCCACTGCCAGTGCGGCAACACCGGCCTGGCTTTCAAGGTGATCCTCGACTGGCTGGACGCATTCGGCGGTCGGACGACCGTATAACGCCAGGTACACGGGTGATCATCGCCCGGTTCTCCAGGCAGGCGCGCGGAGATGATCACACCCGCGTGCCACCCGGCATCGTGACCGGTCACACTCCCGGAAAGGAAAAGGAAGGAAGGAATGAACGCTACGGACGTCAGTGCCATGAGGCCGCTACCCCAACTATTGTTCCCCGACGACCTGCAGTTCTGGTATGAGACGCTGCGGTGGCTGGGCCTGACCGCCTACGGCGGCGCGGACATCGGCGAGGTGGTCACCACCGCGCAACGCATCACCGCCGGCGATTACGGCAGCTGGTATGAGCAGTGGGCGGCGACCGCGGCCCGCGTCGAGGCCGAGGCCCGCGCCCAGCTGGCCGCCGGCCACCAGGTCAGCACCCGCGACGGGCTGCTGCGCGCCGCGACCTACTGGCGCAGCGCGGAGTTCTTCACCCGCGATGCCGACCCGGACCCGCGCGGGCGGGCCGCCTACGACGCCAGCGTGCGCTGCTTCGCCGACGCCGCCGTGCTGATGTCGCCGGCTGTGACGCCGGTGGAGATCCCGTTCGAGGGCACGGCCCTGCCCGGCTACCTGTACGCCCCGCCGCGCGGCGGCCCGCAGGCCACGCTCATCATGCATGGCGGCTTTGACGGGTGGGCCGAGGAACTGCACCATTGCGGGGCGCTGGCCGCCCAGGAGCGCGGCTACACCGTGATCACCTTCGACGGGCCGGGCCAGGGCAGGCCCTGCTACGACGGGCTGGTGTTCCGGCCCGACTGGGAGAGTGTGGTGAGCCCGGTGATCGACTGGGCCGCGGCCCGCCCCGAGGTGGACCCCGGGCGGATCGCCCTGGCCGGCTACAGCATGGGCGGTGGGCTGGCCCCGCGGGCGGCGGCCTTCGAGCCGCGGATCGCGGCGCTGATCTGCATCGACGGGATCTACGACATCGGCCAGGCCTACACCGAGCGCCTGGGCCTGGGCGCGGACACCGAACGCCGGCTCACCGCCGAGTCCGACCCGAGCTCGACGCCATGGCGGAGCAGGTGATGCAGACCAACCCGCTGGTCCGCTGGGCCTGCCGCCAGGGCATGTGGTCGTTCGGGGTCGGCACGCCGCGGGCGTTCCTGGCCGCCAGCTTGGCCTACCACCTGCGCGGCGGGGTCGCCGAGAAGATCACCTGCCCGGTCTTCGTCGGCCGCGGCGAGTCCGACGTGTTCTTCCTCGGCCAGCCCGAGGAACTGATGCCGCACCTGACCGCGCCCGCCACCCTGGCCAGCTTCACCGATGCCGAGGGCGCCGGAGCCCACTGCCAGGCCGGCGCCCAGCGGCTGCTGTGCGCCCGGATGCTCGACTGGCTCGACGAAACCCTGGCCGGAACCCAGACCCGGCCCGCATCCAGCCGGCCATAACCACCCCGCCACCGACGTATCCAAACGCAGCGATCACGCAAAAAAGAGGGACTAAACCATGGCCTGCGAATGCCACCGGATCGTAACCGGTCACACTCCCGGAAACTAAGGCGCAGCCCCGCTGGCATACGCACCGGCGTTACCCAATCCGGCCCGGACCTCGACGTGACCGCAACGGCTGGTTACCGGGGACAAGGCGCTGTGAGCCCGTCGGCTGGCCCGCCATCCGGCACGCCACGTCCGCGCCCGAACGGACATTCTGTGAGCATGGGCACACAGATGCCTATTACTTCAGTAGGCATTCCTATTCGGCGATCTGATTTCCTATCAGAATGATAGGGAAGAGCATGCCGCAATCGTCAGCAAGGTCGAGAGAGCGCGAGTGAGTATTCCGGTTTGTGCATAGATTTGCGTGCGGATGAGGCACTCATTTCGGCATGCATGTGAGTGCGTTGGCGACGCGGTGGACGTGGTGAGGTGGCGGCTTCCCCCGTCCCGTCGTGACGACGGAACGAGGGCGACTGCGTTCAGCCGAGCTTGATGTGCCCCCGGTAGAGGAACCGCCCGGTGCTGACCTCGTCCTTGAAGTCCACCCGGCCGGTGGCACCCGCGAAGCCGCCCGTGCCGCTGCCCGTGGCGATCGGGTGCTGGCAGCGCCCCTTGAGCTCCGCGCCGGTCGTGATGTCGGGGTCCCACTTGGACTCGAACTTGTAGTTCGTCGCGAACGTCCCTGCCGGTCCGCCGTTCAGGCTGCCGACGAAGACCTCCCGACCGGTCTCGTGGTAGACCCCGCTCGGCGCTCCGTGGTCGGTGGCGGTGTCGATCTTCGTGTACCAGCAGCCCTCCAGGCTCCCCGTCATCACCAGCGTGAAGTCCGTGAAGTCCGCATACCCCGCCGGGGGCGGGCCGCACGCACCGGCGGTGTCGGCAACCCCGACCCCCGAGATCTGGGTGGTGGCCGCGCTCGCCGGGGCTGAGAGGGCCATCACCAGCAAGCCGCCCATCACCACGGCCAGTAGCGCCAATCGCTGAATCTTCGTGCGCATGATTCCCCCCTGCAGGCCTTGGCCCCTTGTCACCCAGCACTGCAACTCGGGTGTGTGCAGGAGCGATGCAGAACGCATGCAGACGGTATGGAGATCTTCCTCCCTGGGGTGCCCCCGAGACCCGCAGTGCTGCTGCCCAGAATCTGCCAGCCGCCGCACCGTGCGGTACTGTCAGGCACTCGAAACCGCATACGGCCTGTGGCTTTGCTCCTTCACGGGGATGGACTTGATGGACTTGAATCACTGACCTCAGCTTTCGGGTCAGAGATGGGCTCGGCCTGCCCGGTTGGGCCATGGTTCTTGTTGGGCAGGAGTTGGGGGAACTCCGTGTTGAGCACGCAGAACTCGTTGTCCCACGGGTCGCGCATGACCCAGAACTCGAAGCCGCGTTCGTGCTGATGGTCCCACCGGCTGGCGCCCAGCGCTTCAAGGCGCTTGACCTCGGCCGGGAAACCCGGTCATTCGGCCGGGCGACCAGTCGGAGTCGCGCCCAGGCCCAGCTCGTACCTCCTGTCCGACGCTACAGCCCGCCTCCTGGAAGCGAGAGCGTCATGACGACCAAGACCCCCTACCGACCGGCCGGACCACCGCTGACCAGCCCACCACCCAGGCTCGGCCACGAGGCACTCACATCGGCATGTGATTGTGTCCAATCCCCGCAGGCGAACGGGCCGACGCGCTAGCAAGGCTAGGTGATTCAGGCGGCAGGCTGTACGTTCGCAAGCGCCTTGGTCACGTGCTTGGGCCAGTCGGCGTTTAGCGCAGTCTCCAGCTTTCCCCTGATCAGTTCGCGGTCCTCGGGCGGCAGCTCAGCTATGAGTCCCGAGGTGTAGCGGATTGTCAGCGTGTCGGGGGCGGAGCACAACATCGCGTACGCTCGCCGGGAGAGCTCCAGGTACATGCCGATCGCCTGCTGCTCAAGCTCGTTCTCCGCAGTTTGGAAGTCGACTCCAAGGCGTTCCCAGGTCAGGCCGATATCGGCCAGCCAGCCGGTGATGTCGGACAGGAACAGCACTTTCTTGTCGAGTGCGGCGGCACACCGGGAGCCCGCGTCCAGCATGAGCGCGAGATCACGCCCTAGCGGAATGGGTTCACCATCCGGTCCGGCTGGCCGCACGACCTGCGTGACATAGGGTGCGATGGCGAACGCGGCCTCGGTGACCTCGGCGTCTGCCTGATCCTCAGGCCAGGGCAGGGCGGTGACCAGGAACCACGACGGGTCAGTCATCCACGTTGCTGCCTGCGTCACCGGGCTCATCCTCCCCGGCCATCGTGACATTCATAGTTCGGGTTCGCCAGCTTCGGCTTCGCGCTCGGCGAGTCGCCCGGACGGCCGGATCGGCGGCTTGGGAGGCTGGAGGACTGCGCCGCGGTCCTGTTGCTGCCAGGACGGGAATGCCGGGCCTAGGTCTTCGTAGTCGGGGTCTTCGTGCGGCTCCATGACGCTGCGGCGTTCGGCGATCCTCTCACTGAACGCCTTCCGGGCCTCGGCCAGCTCCCGCATCCAGGCCGGGGGCTGGTACTCGTGCCGCTCTTCGGGCGGTGTGTCGAGCTCGGCCCGCTGCTTGTCGGTGACCTCTTCGGGTTCGGCCGACCGCAGCGGCTCGATCCTCATCTCTGGGTTCCGGCGGCGCAATTCGGCGTCGGCGGCCACGGCCAGCCGCCGCTGCGGCTCGGTCGCCGCCTCCCACGCCCGGCGGTCGTCCATCAGCCCGCTCAGGATGCCTTCCTGCATCCGGTAGGCGGACTCCTGCAGGCGGCTGTGCTCGGCCTGCTGCTGGTGCTGGGCGGCCAGCTCGTGGTCTCCGGCCTTCTGGGCGACCTCGGATTCGGCCTGGCTGCGGATTACCCGCAGCCGGGCGTCTTCGGCGCTGGCCCGCACGGACCCTAGTTCCCTGCCGGTGTGCTTGGGCGCCCACGCGGTCTCGGCCTGGTACTGGTCGCGGATCAGCCAGAGCGACCCGTCCGCCCGGTCCCGCAGGTCCGTCCCGTCGGCCGGGCCGAGCGCCCGCCACGCCTCATACCACAAGGCCCGCTTATCCGGGTGGTCGGTGACCGGCTCTGGCCCGATCGGCTGCCGCTCGTCGTCGTAGCAGAACAGTTCCCGGTAGGCGCCGACCGCGCTGGCCCGCTCCTGCCAGCGCTCACGTTCACCCAAGTCGGCTGGCACCGGTCCTAGCGCTTTAACCGCCCACGCGGGCTGGTGCTCGGCGGCGTGCTGCCCGATCCGGTCCCGCCGCTCGTCCATCAGCGTGGCCAGCTGGCCGAGGTACTCGCGGATCTCCGGGTCGGCCACTTCTGGCACCCGGTCGGCCCACCGGCCGGGCGGCCGCGGGGTCATCGCGCTCACCGAGCGCCGCATCCTCGCGTCGATCACCGCGGGAATGTCCCGGGCTCCGGCCAGGTCATGGGCCCGAACGGCGTCCCGCACCGCCCTGCCCGGATCCTCACCGGCCAGCTCGGCGGCGCGCATCGTCCGGTAGAGCCACCGCGCGGTGGGCGAGCCAAGCTTGCCATTGGTGATCCCCCAGGACTCGGCCAGCGCGGACTGCACGATCGGGCGGAACCGCTCGGCGTCGGCCCGTTCGGCCACATCCATCCAGATCGTGTACAGCAGGCCAAGATGGTCGGCGTTGGAGCGTTCCCGCGCGCGGTACTCCGTCGCCGCCAGGTCGGTGGCGTCCCGGGCGAGCACGTCGGCGAGCACCGCCATCCCCTCGTCGAGGTCACCGTGCGCCGGGCGCTGGGCCTGGTGTCCCCGCCGCTCGCGCTCGACCTGGCGGAACCGGGCCAGCTCGGGGGCGGGTCTGGCCAGCGGCAGCGGGTCGGCGAGCTTCGGGTTCGGCGTGATCACCATCAGCACGTTGTCGGATCGGCCGCGGGTGGCCCCGACGTAGGTGCCCTGGCGGTCATCTCCCGGCGCGACGACGGTCCGGGTGGCTGCCACGGTCCGGCCCTGGGCGACGTGCTCAGTCACCGCGTATCCCAGCTCGGCGCTGCGGTACCCGGGAAACAGGAATGCTTGTCCTGTCCAGCGCGGCGCCTGGGTGTGCGGGTCGGCCTCCAGCATCCGGCGGACCACCGGGCCCCGGGCCGTGATCGCCTCGATGCGCAGCAGGTGCTTGTTGGCCAGAGGCACGCCGCCCGCATCGACCGAGTGATCGTTTTCGGTGCAGACTAGCAGGTCTCCGATGCTGGCCCGCTGCCCATCGGCGATCTCGATCGACGGGCCGTCCCTGGCCACCAGGCCGAGGTGCTGCAGGTCGCCGCGGACCCGGCGGCACAGCTCGCGGCGCAGCTCGTGAGAGCGGGCGATCAGCAGGCAATCTTTGCCTTCCAGTGCGTGGGCGACGTAGGCCTGAGCGGCAGACTCCAGCGTCTGCTCGGCTGTCCCGGCCCTGATCCGCCCTTGCTCGGCGTAGTCGGCCAGCGCCGCAGTCTTGCCTTCACGCAGCGCCAGGGACGCCGACCGCTCCCATGCCTCGGTGAACCGCACCGGCTCGGGAAGCTGCACGTACCCCTGGGTGCGGGTGACCAGGCTGGCCCCTCCGCCGTTTTCCACCGCCTGGAGCTGCTGGTGATCCAGCGCCATGACCACCTTGGCGCCGGACCTGGCCGCGTAGTCGACGATGTCGCCCAGGTCCGGGCTGCTGACCATGGACGCCTCGTCCATGGCGATCAGGTCACCGGGACCGAGCGCGACCGGCCCGAGCGCCCCGCGCTGGTCTCTGAGGTGGCCGAGGAACTGGGCGAAGTTGTAGCTCTCGGCCACGCCTGCCGCGGCGAGCACGTCGCGGGAGGACTGCGACGGCGTGACGCCGACCACCCGGCCGTGCGGCCACGCCCGGCCGATCGCGGCCAGCACGTGGGTTTTCCCCGATCCGGCCGGGCCGACGATCACCTCGACACGACGGCCGGATGTCAGCACGTGAAACGCGGCCGCCGCCTGATCCATCCGCAGCCCGCACGCCGCCGTCGCGGTCCCCGCATCAGGCGGCCCGGCAAGTGCGGCCTCAAGCTCAGCGGCCTCGGCCCCCAGCGCGCGGGCCGCCTCCTCCTGGGTCATCGCCGGGGCGCCCCGGGCACCTGCCTGGGCCACCAGCTGTTCCTCGCGGGAGACCTGGACCCTGGTCGCGTACTTGATCCCGCCGTGCCGCCGGTACACGCTGCGCCCGTCGGCTCGGCGCAGCGAGGCGGGCACCGGGACCGCTTCCGGTGCCTCCAGGCAAGCCACCGGGCCAAACTGCCCCGCCAGCGCCCGGCCGGCCATCTCCTCCAGCAGCGCTGCCTGCCAGTCCGGATCAGCGGGACGCCGGGCCAGCACCCGGCCCAGGTTGGCGACGAGATCGGCACGCGTCCACTTGGAGTTCTCCCGCGCGCACTTCTCCAGCGCCTTGTGCGCGGCGCGCGTGATGTCATCGTGCGTCAGTTCCGCGCCTGCGTCACGCGGCGCGCCGCCGTCGCGTCCCAGCCGCGTCACGCGCCGGTACAGCACGCGAGATCCACGCCCGCCTGCGCCGCCGCCTTCGCCTGCCAGCCGCGGGCCGCCGCATCCCAGTCGATCACGCCGTCCTTGCGCACCCGCGTGCGCAGCGTGGCCCGTTCTTGCAGCGCGGCCAGCTCGCGCTGGTTCGGCGCGCGCCCGTGCTCGGCCTTGAACCGCGGCACCAGGTCTCTGGCTGTCAGCTCGGTGATCTCGGCCCTGCGGTGGCTAAACACCGCCATCAGGTCGGCGCCGATGCCGTCGATCCCGAAGCCCATGCCGTCGGCCCGCGGCACCCAGCTCATCCCGAACCGCCGCGTCAGCGCCGCCTCCGCGTGCACCGAGGCGATCTGGCCGGCGGCGCGCACATGCTCGTAATACGCAGTGGAATCCGGCGCCCGGCCTTTGCCGTCCTCGCGCGTGATCGCCACGTGCGCGACCTGGTTGTGCTCGTGCAACTGCATGTCGCCGTCGCGCGAAGTGTGCTGGTACCACGACGCGACAATCAGGTCGGCCTCCCGCCACCTTCCGGATTCCCGGCCGTCCACCCGCGTCACATGACTGCCCGTGCGCACGTACCCCGCCTCACGCTGGAAATACGCAAGCGCCGCGTTATTAGCGGCACGCAGTGTCTGGTCGACCTCGGCCAGGAGCCCGGCGGCGAGCATCTCGGCGTGCGTGTCGCCGTCGTCCCGGGCGCGCTGTACCGCGGCGCCGAGGCTCGCGTGGAAGATCGAGATGTCCTTCGACCACGAAACCGTGAGATCGAAGTACAACGGCGATTGCCGGGCATGCCGCTGCGCCTCGATCCGCAACTCCGCCTTCCGGTGATCGTCGGCATCGGGCTCGGCGGTGAGCAGGCTCTGGTAGATCTCCGTCGCCTTCCCTGCGTTCGCCGGAGCCCGGCCGAGCTTCTGCCCGTCCGGTCCCTTCCGCTGGCCGAACAGCATGTCGTACGGCTCCCGCTCCACCTGCTGGCCTGCCGCGAAGCCCAGCCGTTCGGCGCCCGGCCCCCACCACCTTCCCGGCGGTTCTCCCGCCTCCGCGGCCGCGAGATAGTATCCGGCGCCCCGGTAGGCTTCGCCGACCGCGCGCCAGGCATAGTCCAAGTCATAGCCTTTGGCGATCGTCGCCATCACGGCCACCGCCCGACCTCCGGATGATCTTGACTGCCCGCGCTCGCTCGCTAGTGCATTGGTGTGATGGGCAGAAGAGCAAGATCAGGATGCAAGACTTCGGGGTCGAGGTGAGCGGCACGAAGATGAGCAACAGCGGCCAGGAAATCAGAACAGAAAGGTCAACAGAGTAGAGGGGAGGCTGCAAAGTCGTAGAAGTGATGGACGCCGGACCTGAGAGAACGCGCATCGCGGCAGCGGGCGTTACGAGTGATCGGTAGCTGGCCAACCGTTGCAGCGGGAGTGCCAGCGATCGAAGACCGGGAAGCACGCGGCAGTACGAGTGACTGCGAGAGGGGATCCCGCCTCTGAGAGGGCGCGGCCGCGCGTACTTCACCGCCGCCGCCATCGTGCTCGGCGCCCCCACACTGGTGACCGCGCGTGGGGGCAGCCCGATGGCGTTCGTGTTCCTGCTCTTCGCCTTCGTAGTGGGCGGCCTCGTGTGGCTGCCGCGACCCGGCGCTGATGACCGCGCCGCCATTCGGTTCGCTGCGCAGATCCACCTCCGGCGCCATGACCGGCGTTGAAATAGCCGACGTCGTGGCCCGCGCGCAGACTCACAGTCGTGGTCATGAGCAGCTTCCGCAGGTAGCTGATCGGGATCTGTACCGGGCTCCGGCGGTGGCGCAGCCACCCGCCTCGCCGGCATCATTCGTCCCAATGAATGTGTTCGGGAGCGGGCTCTGCACGGCGGGAAGGTAACGCAGCCCGCTGACACCCGCAGGTGGCGGCTGTCTCTCAGCGCGGTCCCTGGCCTAAATCGGGTACTCGGCTCCCACCCGGAAAGCCGCAGCGCGCCTAACTCGTGCAGCACCGCGGCGACGAGCGGGTCTTCACCGGCGCCGGCGAGATCCGCGCCGTACTGAGCGACCGGTTGGCCCGGGTCAACGGCTGGCGGCGGGTCGCCTGACCTTCACTGGTTTGGTTGCAGCGCCGGGGTCCGGTTGCAGACCATGAGGGGCAGTGAGCACAGCGATCGAGCAGCTCGCAGCACGAGCCGGGGGGCTGGCATGAATGCCCGGCGCTACGACGCAGTCCTGTTCGACTTGCTGAGCGCCCTTCTGGACTCATGGACGCTATGGGCCGAGGTAGCCGGGGACCCGCGCGGCGGTGGCGGGAGCAGTACCTGGCGCGGACCTTCAGCACCGGCCGGTACGTGCCCTATGAGTCGCTGGTCGCCCGGGCCGCCGGGATGCGGGGGCTGGACCCGGCGCTCGCGCGGCGGCTGACGCAGGCCTATGGCCAGCTGCGGCCGTGGCCCGAGGTCCCGCGCGTGCTGGCCGCGATCGCCGCCACCATGCCGGTCGGCGCCGTGACGAACTGTTCCGGCGAGCTCGGGCACCAGGCCGCCGGCCTGGTCGGCGTGCCGTTCGCGGTGACGGTGACCGCGCAGAGCGCCGGAGCCTGCAAGCCGCGGCCCGAGCCGTACCGGCGGGCCCTCGACGCGCTCGCGCTGCCGGCCGGACGAGTCTTGTTCGTGGCCGGGTCGCCGTACGACATCCCCGGCGCCGGGCGGCTCGGCATGGATGTGTGGTGGCACAACCGGATCGGCATGCCCGCCCGCCCGGGACCGGGGCTGGTCGCCGAGCACCGCTCACTCGACCCGCTCCCGGCCTTCGTCAGCGGCACGGGGGAGTGATCATCCCTAGGTAGTGTCACGTTCAGGGCATGACAGCTTGGACAACGCGCGCTACCGGGTGCGGCTCAGCGTGCCCCGCGCCGGCGGCTGGCGCGCGTGGGGAAC
>Ga0318495_10000591_pt1 | contig 11525 bp, 12 predicted proteins | sample GRESIP108b1f25_FD_203752 | JGI IMG/M metagenome (GOLD analysis project Ga0318495, IMG submission 203752) | Tropical soil microbial communities from Luquillo Experimental Forest, Puerto Rico - GRE.SIPMG.108b1f25 | ecosystem: Environmental > Terrestrial > Soil > Tropical forest > Bulk soil...
GCATCACCTGGGAGCACGACGCCCACCGCTTTTTCAAGCGCGCGCACGGGGCCGCGCACCTGTTCGGCAGGCCCTCCGAGCACGTCGCGAGGATCGCCGCCACCGTCATCGACGGCTGACATCGGGTGTTGAGCTTTCCGGCGCCCGGCAACGACGCGTGGTGCGGGCACCGCGGGGGCCGGTCACCCGGCCTGGCCCTCAGCCTGGCCGTCCACCGGGCCCTGGCCGCTGACGCTCTCGCTCTCGATCCGGCCGGCGTCCCACACCGGCAGGCCGGGCGCATAGGCGTGCACCGCTTCGGCCAGGGCGCGGAGCCGGAGCTTCTCGTCGTGCAGTTCCACCACCGCGCCCCACTGGTCCGGGCTGGACAGCTGCCGTGCCACGGCGCCGGGCAGGCACTCCTCGCCGGGACGCACCACCGCCAGGCGCGAAAGCCACTCCGCCGAATCCCCGTCGTGGTCCTCCGGCAAGGTGCGGAACATGACCAGCCCCGCGACCTCGGCCCACGGGATAAGCCGGGGCGGGTCGCCCAGGTAGACGCCGGCGTCCCCGACCGCCAGCAGGACCTGGCCGGCGACGGCGGCGCGATCCTTCCACGTATCGCGGCCGCACCAGATCATCCCGAGGAAGAACAGCCCGAAGTAGATCACCTCCACCACGCTGCTGTACCTGATCACCCAGCCGTAGACGGCCATCGTCAGAAAGGGAACCGGGAAGGCGACCATGAAGAAGATGGCCCAGAGAGAGGAGCGCTCGCGCCGGCGCAGCACGTACCGGGTGGGCCCCGGGTAGTCCAGGCCACCCGGGTGCTGTGTCACCATCTCGTCGGCCCTTCTGCCGGGTCGGCCGGACGGCCTGCCGGCCCGCATCAGCAGCAGCGCCGACGCGGCGAACAGCGCCAGTGAGGCCGGCATCGGGTCAGCGGAGATCGCCCAGACGTCCTGGTAGCGCCTTGCCATCATGGGCTCGCCGTCCAGGTCGCCGGCCACGGCGAAGACGTAGAACGGCAGTCCCGGCCGCAGGCGGCCAGCCGCATGACCAGCACGGTCTACCCCGCCGCGCGATGGTGTGATATCCCCGCTCCCGATGTCCCCACAACGATCACACGTGCGCGCGCCCACCGCGGTTCGACCTGCCGGTGACCGGATGCCCGGCCGTGCGCCATCCTGTCCCTTAGGCCGGTGCGGTGGCTGACCATCTTCCGCGGAATTCGGGGTGAGCGATGTATTTGAGCCCGGCGGATGAGGAGCGGCTGCGGGTGTTCGCGGTGGCGGAACTGGCGCGCCGCACGGCCGCCCGGGGTCTCGCGCTGAACGCGCCGGAGGCGACCGCGCTGGTGTGCGACGAGATGCACCTGACCGCGCGGGCCGGCGGCTCGTTCGGCGACGTGCTGGCCGCGGGCAGGCGCGCCGCCGCCTCGGCGCAGCTGCTGCCCGGTGTCGGGGAGCTGGTGGACGAGATCCGGCTGGAGGTGCTGCTCGACGAGGGCAGCCGCCTGGTGGTGCTGCGCCGGCCGTGGGCGGCGGAGCCGGACCCGCCGGGCGCGATCTTGCCCGCGGGCGAGCCGGTCGTGCTGCACGAGGGGCGGGAGCGGCAGCGGCTGACGGTGCGTAACGGATCGGCGCGGCCGGTCCGGATCTCGTCTCACTACCCGTTCTGGCGGGCCAACCCCCGGCTGGAGTTCGACCGCGAGGCGGCCCGGGGACTGCGGCTTGACATCCCGGCGGGCTCCTCGGTGCGGTGGGCGCCCGGCGAGGTGAAGCAGGTCGAGCTCGTGCGCTACGGAGACGACGATGACCACCCCTCGTGACGACGGGTTCGCCATGCCGGCCGAATGGGCTCCCCACCAGGGATGCCTGATGCAGTGGCCGACCCACACCAGGGCGGAGCTGTGGGGAGACCTGCTGGCGGACGCCAAGCGCGAGTACGCCGCGGTGGCGCGCGCGATCGCCGCGTTCGAGCCCGTGATCATGGTGGCCGGCCCGGCCCGGGCCGGCGAGGCCCGCGACCAGTGCGGCGGCGGCATCGAGATCCTGCAGGTCACCCAGCAGATCCCTTCGGGGGCCCTGCGGTGAGGCTGTCACGCGAGGACTACACCGCGCGTTTCGGCCCCACCACCGGTGACCTCGTCCGCCTCGCCGACACCGGCCTGTGGGTCCGGGTCGAGGATGACCACGTCGGCTACGGCGACGAGCCGGTGTGGGGCTATGCGAAGAACTTCCGTTCCCGCCAGGCGCAGTTCGACCGGGCCACCCCGGACAGCGAGCTGGACATGCTGATCGCCGGCGTGGTGGTGATCGACCCGTTCCTGGGCGTGGTGAAGACGAACATCGGGATCAAAGAGGGGCGGATCGCCGGGATCGGCCGGGCCGGGAACCCGGACATCACCGCGGGCGTCGAGCTGACGATCGGGCCCAACACCTGGCCGGTCGACGGCTACGGGATGATCGCCACGGCCGGCGGGATCGACAGCCACGTGCACCTGATCACGCCGAGGCTGGTCCCGGTGGCCCTGTCGGCCGGGATCACCACGCTGATCACCGCCGGGTTCGAGGAGCCGCCCTACGTCATGGACAAGACCCTGCGGGCGTTCGAGTTCTTCCCCGTCAACCTGGGCCTGCAGGCCAGCGCCCGCACCGAGATCCCGGGCCAGGTCGAGCGGGTGCTGGAGGCCGGCGCCTGCGGGCTGAAGATCCACGAGGACTGGGGCGCGTACCCGGAGATCATCGACGCCACGCTGCGGCTCGCCGACGCCCACGACGTGACGGTCTGCCTGCACACCGACGGGCTGAACGAAGCGTGCGAGCTGGCCGACACCGTCGAGGCCATCGGCGGGCGGGCCGTCCACGCCTACCACGTGGAAGGGGCGGGCGGCGGCCACATCCCGGACCTGATCGCGATCACCGGCGTGCCGAACGTGGTGTGCTCCTCGACCACCCCCACGATCCCCTACGGGCGGGCCACGGCGGCCGAGCACCTGGACATGATCCTGCTGGTGCACGGCGGCTCCGCGGCCGTGCAGGACGACGTCGGCGCCGCCCGGGAGCGCATCCACCCGGCCACGATGGCCGCCGAGGGCCCCCTGCACGAGCTCGGCGCCATCAGCGTCGTGAACAGCGACTCCCAGGGCATGGGCCGGATCGGCGAGACGATCCGCCGGACGTGGCAGCTGGCGCACGCGATGAAGCGCTGGCGGCAGACCCCGCCCGGGCAGGACTGGCCCGGTGCGCCCGGCGCCGGCCCCGGGCCAGACGACAACCAGCGGGTGCTGCGGTACCTGGCCAAGTACACGGCCGAGCCAGCGCGGGTCCACGGCATCGAGCAGGAGGTCGGGTCGCTGCGCCCCGGACGGCTCGCCGACATCGTCCTGTGGCGCCCGACCCACTTCGGCGTCCGCCCCGAGCTGGTGCTGAAGGGCGGCTGGTTCGCCTGGGCGCCGAGCGGGGCGGGCAACGCCTCGGTCGAGGGCGCCGAGCCGCGGCGCTACGGCCCGCACTGGGCCGGGCAGGGGGCGGCCCCCGCCGCGCTGTCCACCACCTTCGTGTCCGCGGCGGCGCAGGCCGCCGGCATCGGGCGGCGGCTCGGGAGCCACCGCCGGTTCGTGGCGGTGCGCGGCACCCGGCAGGTCTCGCGCGGTGACCTGGTGGCCAACACGGCGGTCACGCCGGTGGAGGTGGACCCGGCCGACGGGACGGTGCGGCTGCGGGGGCGCGTCCTGGCCGCCGACCCGGTGTCCGAGGTCCCGCTGAACCGCCGCTACCTGCTCGGCTAGGCCGGCCGGCAGCGCGGCGGCCCGCCCGGCCCCGTCAGTCGCCGGTGACGCCGTCGATCCGCTCGCGGAGCAGGTCGGCGTGGCCGTTGTGCCGGGCGTACTCCTCGATCATGTGAACGTAGATCCAGCGCAGGTCGAAGGTCTTGCGGCCCGGGACCACGAAGATGTCATCGAGTGACCGGCCCGCGGCCGCCGCGCGGGCCAGCTCGCATTCGGCGGTGAACGTGGCGAAGTCGGCCTCGGCGCCGTCCGGCTCGGCGAGGTCGAAGTCCCCGTCGGGGAACTGCTCGCTGCAATACAGCTGGCCCAGGCCGGCCTGGCCCGCGAAGCGGCGCCGGAACCAGGCCCGCTCCACCTCGGCCATGTGCCGCACCAGCCCGAGCAGGGACAGCGTTGACGGCTCGACCGCGCGCCGGGCGAGCTGCTCGCCGGTCAGCCCCTGGCACTTGAACAGCAAGGTCGCCCGGTGGTAGTCGAGCCAGCTGTCCAGCGACTGGCGCTCCCCGGCGACCGTCGGCGGATCGTGGCGGTCGATCTGCGGCGCGGTCCATGTCACCCCGACATCGTCCTGCCGGTTCCGGCGCGCCCGCAACCGATTTCAGGCCGGCTCGTGCCGCCTGATCCAGGGGCCCGGTGTATCAGCAGGGCCGTTAGGCGCTCCGGCCTGCAAAGAGATTTCGCGGTCGCGGATGCGGGCCACCGCCGGTGTCCGGCACCCGGGGCCGTTGACCGAACGGGGAAATGTGATGGACGCCGCAATGATGTTCATGGACTGCCCGGAGTACATGGACAAGCACGGGGCAGTCAGGTGCGGGCTGCCAGCCGAGGTGGAGAGCCGGTACACGGTCAGGTCGACCGACGGGCCGCTGGAAAGCGCGAAAATCCGCTGCCCGCGCGGTCACTGGTTCAACGGCCCGGTGGAGTTGCTCGCCCTGAGCCGGCCCCAGGGCGCCGTCGTCTCCCGGTCAGCGGACGGCGACAGGCAGGACACAACCCCGCTGCCGGCCAGGAGAGCACGGCCCGAGTAGTTTCGCGCTCCGGCGTGGGTCTGCTCCGAAAGGCGCGGGCCCGCACGCGCGATACTGGGCGGGTGAGTGAGCACGATCATGGCCCCGGCGACAGATTCGGCCCGGACTTCTGGGACGAGCGGTACCGTTCCGCGCAGCGGATCTGGAGCGGCGACCCGAACCCGCAGCTCGTCTCCGAGGCCACCGGCCTGCCACCCGGCAAGGCGCTGGATGCCGGGTCCGGCGAGGGAGCCGACGCCATCTGGCTCGCCCGGCAGGGATGGGCGGTGGTCGCGGCCGACATCTCCGGCGTCGCGCTGGAACGGGCCGCGCAGCATGCCCGCGACACCGACCCGGCGGTGGCGGACCGTATCGAGTGGCGGCAGGTGGACCTGCTGGCCAGCCCGCCCGAGCCGGACTCCTTCGATCTGGTCTCGGCGCAGTTCATGCAGCTGCCGCCGGAGCCGCGCACCCGGCTGTTCACCGCCCTGATCGCCTCGGTCCGGGCGGGCGGGACGCTGCTAGTGGTCGGCCACCACCCGTCGGATCTCACCACCGGCGTGCCCCGCCCGCCGATGCCCGAGGTGTTCTACTCCCCGGACGACATCGCGGCGCTGCTGGACCACTCGTGGACGGTCGGGGTCAGCGAGGCTCGTCCCCGGCCGGCGAAGACCCCCGACGGCGACGAGGTCACCGTGCACGACTCCGTCCTGGTCGCCACCCGCCGCGCGGCCGCGGGCCCGCCGCCGTAACGCCCGGCAGCGCGGCCGTCCAGCCGCCGTAACGCCCAGGCAGCCCGGCCGTCCAGCCGCCGTAACACACGGCGGCGCGGCCGTCCAGCCACCGGCCCGCCCGCAGGCCGGGAGAAGATGGCGGAATGGATACCGAGCGGTTCCTGGCCTCGGCGTCCGAGCTGCTCGCCGTCGCGTCGACCGCTGACCGGCCCGGCGACCTGCGGCGGGCGCTCGGTTTCGTGGTGGACTTCGTCGGGCCCGGGTTCACGGTGGAGCGGTTCGAGTCCGGCGGCAAGCCGAGCGCGCTCATCTACCGCGGCGCGCCGCGGCCGCGTTTCCAGATCATCCTCAACGCGCATCTCGACGTGGTCCCGGCGCCGCCGTCGCAGTTCCTGCCGCGCCGCGAAGGCGACCGGCTGTACGCGCGGGGCGCCCAGGACATGAAGGTGTCGGCGCTGATCGAGGCGCAGGTCTTCCGCGAGCTCGCGCCCGGGCTGCCGTATCCGCTCGGGCTGCAGCTGGTCACCGACGAGGAGGTCGGCGGGCGCGACGGCACCCTCCACCAGATCAGGCGCGGTGTCGCCGCCGAGTTCGTGGTCATCGGCGAGCACAGCGGCCTGCGCATCGTGACCGACTCCAAGGGGATGATCACCGCGACGCTGCGCGCGGACGGCCGCAGCGGCCACAGCGCCTACCCGTGGCTGGGGGACAACGCCCTGGTCAAGCTGCAGCGCAGCCTGGCCAGCGTGCTGGACGCCTACCCCGTCACGACCGAGGAGGCGTGGCGGACGACCGTCAACATCGCCCGGATCGAGACCCCCAACCAGGCCCGCAACCAGATCCCCGCCCGGGCGGAGGCGTGGCTGGACATCCGCTTCCCGCCCGAGGACACGGACCTGAACGGCAAGACCGCCGAACAGATCGCCGCGTACCTGGCGGGCTTCTGCGAGCCCGGTGTCACCCCGGTGGTCGACTACGCCGACCCGCCGCACCACGCCGACCGGCGCCGCGCGGAGATACGCGGGCTCCAGCAGGCCGTGGCGAACCAGGGGTACCAGGGCGATTTCCTGCGCAAACACGGCGCCGCGGACGGGCGTTTCTACTACCAGCGGGGCACCGACGCCGTCATCTTCGGCATCGGCGGCGACGGCCTGCACGGCCCCGACGAGTACGCCGACATCACCACCGTCGGCCCGTACTACCGGGCGCTCACGGAATTCCTCCGCCATCCCCGGCCAGCCTGAGCTGCTGCCAGGCCCGGGCCGAGCCGCCGGGCGGGTCAGCGGTTTCTGGTCACCTTTCTGCGGTAGGCGAGGCTCCCGGCCCCGGCCAGCACCGCGACCCCGCCGATGACGAAGAGCGGGGCGTCCTCGGTACCGGCCGTGCCCCCGCCGCCGGTCGCCGGGGCGGCGGTGACCGGGCTGGCCGTCGGGTTCGACGTCGCCGGCGTGGTGGGGTTCGCGGTGACGGTCTCGGTCGTGACACCCGTGTTTGGCGTGGTGGTGGCCGCGGATGAGAATGAAGTGTCGGCCGACCCCGGGGTGGAGGTGGAGGACGTCGAGCAGGCCGAGACCGCCGCGGAAACGAAGATGGTCATGGTGCCGCATCCGAGGACACTCAACATCGCGCTGAGCCCTGCGCCCGCGATGGTGGTGCGCACCTTCATGGAACCCCTCCTCAGGCGGCCGGCCGGTGGCGGCCCCCTTCCCGGTTCCGGCACCAGGAAACCGGCGCCGCAAGGAAATACGCGCGGCGATCCGGTCGCGGCCCGCGCCGGCTGGAGGCAGGTCCCCGAAAGCGCCGGCGGCCATGAAGGTAAAGCCCATCGACGGCACAGACACACAATGACCTGATCACTGGAATATCAGGCTACGCGGGTATAACACTTCGGGGAAGAAGGAGGGAGGGGACGGCGGGTTGCCGAAGGTGGAGTGGCGGCGGGTAGCCGGGTTCCGTGTGGTCATGGCCTGGCCGCAGACCGGGTGCGCCCCGCCGCCCCGCGCGCCGGTCCGGCTGCGGGCCCGCGTGGCCGGGATGGCCGGGGTCCTGCTCATCGTGGCCGGGGTCGCCGCCGTCGGCGTCGCGATCGGCGCGCAGGTGTACGCGCCGCATCCGTCCCCGGTGGCAGCGGGCATTCTCGGGCCGTTCGGGGGCCAGGCCCACCAGCCGCTGCGGCGCTCGATGCCGGTGGCCGTCGACATACCGGCCATCGGCGTGCACTCGAAACTGCTGCACCTGGGGGTCAACGCCGACGGCACGATCCAGGTGCCGTCACTGGACGCGCGGGCCGACGAGGCCGCGTGGTACAAGTACTCCGCCGCGCCCGGCGAGATGGGGACGTCGGTCATCGAAGGTCACGTCGATACCTACCTGGGGCCCGCCGTTTTCTTCCGCCTGGGCGCCCTTCATCCCGGGGACAGTATCGACGTGCGGCTGGCCGACGGGGTCACCGCGGTTTTCCGCGTCACCGGCGTACGCCAGTACCCCAAATCCCGTTTCCCGGCCAAAACCATTTACGGCGCGACCGGCTTCGCGGCTCTGCACCTGATAACGTGCGGCGGCGTTTTCGACTACACGACCAGGAGTTACCTCAGTTCCACCGTGGTGTTCGCGTCCCTCACCTCGGCCCGGCGCACGGTGATGCGCGGCTGAGCCGTTGCCACGGTCTAACCGCGGCCGAGCGTGCCCCGGATCAGCGTGGCGAGCCCGCGGGCGGCCATGGTCCATGCGTGTCATTGTGCCGGGCACCGGGGCCGGTGTGACCGCGGCCCGCCCGCCCGGGTCACGCGGCCGGCACCGTGGGCGCGTAGATTTGGGCGGGGTCGCGGCCCGGCTCCAGCGCGGCGGTGCCACGTCCTTCGCGGAAGCTCTGGAACGAAACCCATGGACCGGATCAAGGCGCAGACGTCCGCGGTTGCCTGATCGCGGGATGCCCGCAGCGCCAGAGAGGAGCCACCTCGTGGCGATCACGCCGCTGCGGGAGCGCCCGGCCTTCGCGGCCCTCGCCAAGCACCATTCGGAGCTGGTGGGCCGCCATCTGCGCGAGCTCTTCGCCGAGGACCCCACCCGCGGCGAGCGGCTGTGCGCCGAGGCCGCCGGGCTCTACCTCGACTACTCGAAGAACCGCATCACCGACGAGACCCTGAGCCTGCTGTTCCAGCTGGCGCAGCAGTCGGGGCTCGAGCGGCGCCGGGACATGATGTTCGCCGGGGACCGGATCAACGTGTCCGAGAACCGTTCGGTGCTGCACGTCGCGTTGCGCATGCCGAGGGGGACCTCGCTGATCGTCGACGGCACCGACGTAGTCGCCCAGGTGCACGAGGTCCTCGACCGGATGGCCGATTTCGCCGGCAAGATCCGTTCAGGCGCGTGGCTGGGGCACACCGGCCGGCCGATCCGCAACATCATCAACATCGGCATCGGCGGATCCGACCTGGGGCCGGTGATGGCCTACGAGGCGCTGCGCCACTACAGCGACCGCCACCTGACGTTCCGGTTCGTCTCCAACGTCGACGCGACCGATTTCGTGGAAGCGACCAGGGACCTGGATGCGGCGGAGACCCTGTTCATCGTTTCGTCCAAAACCTTCGGGACCCTGGAGACGCTGACGAACGCCACCTCGGCCCGCGACTGGGTGCTGGGCCAGCTGGGCGACCCCGCCGCGGTCGCCAAGCATTTCGTGGCCGTCTCGACGAACGCCGAGCGGGTGTCGCAGTTCGGGATCGACACCGCGAACATGTTCGAGTTCTGGGACTGGGTCGGCGGACGGTACTCGATGGACTCGGCGATCGGCCTGTCGACGATGGTGGCCGTGGGCCCGGAGCAGTTCGGTCAGATGCTGGCCGGCTTCCACGCGATGGACGAGCACTTCCGCACCGCTCCCCCGGCGCAGAACCTGCCGGTGATCATGGGCCTGCTCGTGGTGTGGTACGTGAACTTCTTCGGGGCCGCCTCGGTCGGCGTGATGCCCTACGAGCAGTACCTCAAGCGCTTCCCCGCCTACCTCCAGCAGCTCACGATGGAGTCGGACGGCAAGCGCGTCACGCTCGACGGCACGGTGGTGGACTACCAGACGGGCCCGGTGTTCTGGGGCGAGCCCGGCACCAACGGCCAGCACAGCTTCTACCAGCTCCTGCACCAGGGGACGCAGCTGATCCCGGTCGACCTGATCGGCTTCGGCCAGAGCCTCAACCCGCTCCGCGACCACCACGACATCCTCTCGTCGAACGTCTTCGCCCAGGCGCAGGCGCTCGCGTTCGGCAAGACCGAGCAGGAGGTCCGGGACGAGGGGACCCCCGAGGCGGTGGTGCCGCACCGGGTCATGCCGGGGAACCGCCCGACCAACGTCCTGCTGGCGGAGAAGCTGACCCCGCACACGCTCGGGGCGCTCGTCGCGCTGTACGAGCACAGCGTGTTCACCCAGGGGACCATCTGGGGTATCGACTCGTTCGACCAGTGGGGGGTCGAGCTGGGCAAGGCGCTGGCGGTGGCGATCAGCCCCGAGCTCGAGAGCGCCGCCGAGCCCGACCTACGGCACGACTCGTCGACCAACGCGCTCATCCGGCGCTATCGGGCACTGAAGGGCTAGGAGACGGATATGGCGACTGACAGGCCGATGCAGATCGGAATGGTCGGGCTGGGCCGGATGGGGTCCAACCTCGTGCGGCGGCTCATGCGCGACGGGCACCGCTGCGTCGCCTACGACGTGAACGCCGACGCGGTGAAGACGCTCGAACACGAAGGGGCGACGGGCTCCGCCTCGCTGGCGGACTTCGTGGCGAAGCTGGACAAGCCCCGCGCCGTCTGGCTGATGGTGCCGGCGGGGGTGGTGGAGCCGACGCTCGACCAGCTCGTCCCGCTGCTGGAGCCCGCGGACACGGTGATCGACGGCGGGAACTCCTACTACCGCGACGACATCGCACGGGCCAAACGGCTGGCGCCCAGGGGGATCGATTACATCGACTGCGGGGTGAGCGGCGGGATATGGGGGCTCGAGCGCGGCTACTGCCTCATGATCGGCGGGGAGGCCGAGGCGGTGCAGCGGCTCGACCCCATCTTCAAGACGATCGCCCCCGGGCCCGGGAACGTCGAGCCGACCCCGAGCCGGACCTGGGGCGGCACCGCTCCGGAGGGGTACCTGTACTGCGGCCCGAGCGGCGCCGGGCACTTCGTGAAGATGGTCCACAACGGGATCGAGTACGGGATGATGTCGGCGATCGCCGAGGGCCTGAGCATCATCAAGCACGCCAACGTCGGCAAGGTGAGGCAGGACGCCGACGCTGAGACCACTCCCCTGCGCGATCGCTGGGCCTACCAGTACGACATCGACGTCGCCGACGTGGCGGAGGTCTGGCGGCGCGGATCGGTGATCTCGTCGTGGCTGATCGACCTCACCGCCGAGGCGTTCGCGCGCACGCCGGACCTCCACACCTTCGCCGGCCGGGTCTCGGACTCCGGTGAGGGCCGGTGGACGGTGGACGCCGCCGTGGACGAGGGGGTTCCCGCCCCGGTCATCACCGCGGCGCTCTACGAGCGCTTCGAGTCGCGGGGCCTCGGTGAGTTCACCGGCAAGATCCTTTCGGCGATGCGCAGCGAGTTCGGCGGCCACCACGAGCGGAAGCAGTAGGCCGCGGGATGCATCACGAGCTCGAGGCGCTGCCCGACCCCGCCGCGGTGGCCGCGGCCGGGGCGGTGTTCGTGGCCGAGCACGCCCGGGCGGCGGTCGCCGCCACCGGCAGCTTCCACTTCGCGGTCAGCGGCGGGCACACGCCGTGGGCGATGTTCGCCGAGCTGGCGTCGGAGGCGGTCCCGTGGGACGCGGTCGTCATCTACCAGGTGGACGAGCGGGTGGCCCCGCCCGACGATCCCGACCGGAACCTCGCCCACCTCCGCCAGGCGCTGGGTTCGGCCCCCGCGCAGGTGCGGGCCATGCCGGTCAACGACGGCGACCCGGTGGCCGCGGCGGCCGCCTACGCGGGCGTGCTGCCCGCGCACTTCGACCTCGTCCACCTG
>Ga0318495_10000596_pt1 | contig 11494 bp, 10 predicted proteins | sample GRESIP108b1f25_FD_203752 | JGI IMG/M metagenome (GOLD analysis project Ga0318495, IMG submission 203752) | Tropical soil microbial communities from Luquillo Experimental Forest, Puerto Rico - GRE.SIPMG.108b1f25 | ecosystem: Environmental > Terrestrial > Soil > Tropical forest > Bulk soil...
AGATGCTCGTCACCGCATCCTGGCTTGCGTCCTTGACGGGAAGCGCTTCCCCTTTCGCGACCATGAGGTTGAGCCAGCACCACCGCTGCAAGTGACGCTTGGCCTCCGCGAGGTAAGCTTCCGACAGATCGATGCCGAGGGCCGGCAGGCGCGGCCATGTCTGCTTGAACGCATCGAGAAAGCGCCCGGTGCCGCAGCCCACGTCGAGCAGCCGCAGCCGCCGCTGATCGCGTCCAGCGAAGACCTCGTGCAGCGGTAGCAGCGCTTGTCGGCGCGTCGCATTCGCCGAGCCGTTGAAAAGCACCTCGACCTGCGTGTCGTATCGCTGCGCCGAATCCTCCGTCAGCCAGCCGCCCGATTGGAAGTGGAAATTCTGCAGATAGTAATCGGGCCGCTTGCCGCGCGTGTCCTCGGTCATCACCTGCCGGTACTGTCGTCTCTCACGGCGGCGATGCACATCCGGCAAATCCTCGAAGAAGAGACGCGAACGGTTGAGCACGAGCGGCAACGTGCCGTCATGATCGGCGGGCAAGGGATAGATGCCGGCCTCGACGTTGGCGAGGTCTTGCCGGAACAGCACCGCCATGTCGGCGTAAAGGCGTCGCCGGTCGGGCACGGGCGCACGGGTGTGAGCGCGCGGCCGCGTGCTTGCACCGGCACGCTCACGCACCGCTTGGGACAGGCGCCGCATGACCATGCCGTGGCCGACATACCAGGCAACCCGCGGCAGCTGCCTTACGCCGTAGGCGATGCGAGTGGCGAACTGGGAGACGGGATCGGCCATACCGTCGCTCCTCAGCACGGTAGAACGCTATTCCCCAACAGCGGCAAAGAGCAACTGTTCCGCCAACGCCGCTTCGCGCTTTGGCATCCGGCGACGCGCGTCGACCTCACGCGCCGAGCTTGACGGCGAGATCCTCGAGATTCGCCGCCGCGACGTCGACCGGCGCCTGGGGAGCGGCTTCCCCGATGCCCGGCCCGTGCTCGTTCGGCCGTGCGATGTGAGCCGTGCGCAGCCCGCATTTGGCCGCTTCGAGAAGATCGTTGGTATGCGCCGCGACCATCATGCAGTCGCCGGGCGGCAGATCGAAGGCCTCGCAGGCCGCGAGGTAGACGCGCGGCTTGGGCTTGTAGTCGCCCGCGATTTCCGCGCCCAGGATCGCGTCCCAGGGAAGATTGTTGCGGCGCGCGAGGTCGACCATCAGCGAGATGTTGCCGTTCGAGACCGGCGCCAGCAGGAAACGAGGCTTGAGCCGAGCCAAACCTCCCGGCACGTCGGGCCAGGCGGGAAGGCGATGCCAGGCGAGATTGAGACTGCGCGCCGCGTCCTCCGCCAGCCCGGAAATCCCGAACCGCGGCAGGATGCGATCGAGATTTTCCCGGTGCAGGAGGTCGAGCTTGCGGAACGCCATGCGGTCGGCGCGCACCTCTTCCAAGGCGGGCTGATACTGCTTGCGCCAAGCATCGGCGAACGCGGGCCAGTCGAGCTTGTGTCCGGCAGCCCCTAGAATGGCCTCGGCCTCGCGCGCGACGCCGGTGCGAAAATCGACCAACGTCCCGAACACATCGAAGAACAGCGCCTTGACGTTCATCGCCGACTGACCGTCAGGAAGATCCCGCCGGCTCCATGCCCTTCGACTTGAGCACCTCCGCGGCGGCCGGGCTGGTGAGCGTCTTGAGCAAGGCCTTGGCGGCGTCGCCCGCCTTGGCCTGGGCGCCGAGCCCGGCGGCATAGACGGTATAGTTCTGGATCTCCGCCGGCAGCGGACCCACAAGCGTGACGCCTTTCACTGGTAGGATTTCGCTGATCTGGTGAATGCCGAGCTCCGCCTCGCCCTTGGCCACGTGCTCCGCCACCGCGCCGCCCGGGATCAACTTGGCCTTGGGCTTCACCTCGCCGGCGATACCGAGCTTGTCGAGGAGACCGGCGACATAGATGCCGCTCGAGCCGCCGGCGGCGGGATCGATATAGGCCACCGACTTGGCCGCGAGCAGCGCCTGCTTGAACGCGGCAACCGAGCCGATATCCGGCTTCGGCGTGCCGTCCTTGACCACGACGCCGACGCCGACGCGCGCGAGGTTTGCCCGGCTGCCGGCGACGAACTTGCCCTCCTTCGCGAGGTCGTCGACTGCCTTGGGCGTGAGCACGGCGAGGTCGAACGCCTCGCCGCCCGCGATGCGCTTGGTTAGGGCGCCGACCGTGTCGTTTTGGACCGTCACTTTGTGGCCGGTCGCGCGCTCGAAGTCGGGGACGAGCGCCAGCAGCACCTGCTTGAAGGCGCCGGCTGTGAGCACCTTGATCTCCGCCCCTGCGGCTGCGCGCGGCGCGCCGGCGGCCATGAGCACCATCGCAAGCCCCAGCAACACTGTTCTCATCACGTCCTCCATTGCTTGCCACATCTTAGCGTAAGTGTCGCGCGGATTACCGTAAGTGCTGCGCGGACAATGACTTCTCGTTCCAGCATCCGCTGCTTTCGCGCTTGGTTCCCGGCGCAATGGTGCAATGCAATATTTCGGGATATATTCTAGCCTCATTTAGGTTTATACTTCCAAATCAAGGGGTTGATTCGCCGATGGGGTCGAAGACCCGCCCCCACGGTTGAGTTATCCACAAAGCCGCGTGCGGAGTTGATGTCTGCAACCGGCGCTATCCGGGAACCAAGGAGAGTGTGCGTGATTTGATCGGCTGCCGGGCCGGGACAACGAAAGGAACATAACCCATATGTTCGGAAGCCTTGCACGGTGCGCGCTCGTCTTTGCCGGCCTCGTCCTCGTCATTCCCGATACCTTAGCCCACGACAGCTGGATCTCGCGCGGCGGCCACCGCAACGCCGCTGGCGAATGGTGCTGCGGCGAAGGTGATTGCTTCGTCGTCCCGAAGGAGCGCATCATGATGACCGGCGAAGGCTATGTGATCATCCATGGTCCGCTCGCCGGCATCGGGCCGTCGATGTACGAGGCGATTCCGTTCGCCGAAGCCCAGCCCTCACCCGACGGCGAATTCTGGCGCTGCAAGCGGCCCGACGGCAGCCGGCGGTGCTTCTTCGCGCCCCCGCCGTCGACCTGAGGCGCTAGCGACGCCGTCCAGGATTTCGGTTCTGCGAGGGACGCGGCGCGGCCGACGATCGCACGCTCTGCTTGAGCGCGGCCTTCAAATCGGTCGGCCGGTCGTATTTGCGCAACAGGTCGCGAAAGGCCTCGTCGGCGAGCTCCTGCAACGTCTTCATCGAATCGCGCCCGAGCAGATCCAACGCCTGCCAGGTCTCCTCGTCGAACTCCACCAGCTTGCGCCGGGCATCGGTCGGCTTCTTGGCCATGACGACCTCCTCCGCTGGAACGACCGCTGCGCCGGAGCGTTGATCGCACGAGGGTGCGATGGTCCGAGAGAAACAGCCTACACCCTATCCGGCCGAGAAGGCGCGCGGCGGTGAAATCATCTTGCGACGGCCCTGGCAGCGCGTCGTGTTCATTCTTGGCCTCGCCGCACCGGTCCTCCTGCTGATCGGGCTCCTGATCCTGCGCTGACGACACATCCCCGGCGGACCCGGACGGTTACGCGCATCGCCCTCGCATTGGCCGCGGGGCGGGACGCGTGTTACCCATAATCGATGCCGGCACTGATCCTCCCCCTGGCCGAGGCGGCGGTGCATCTGCCCGCCCGCGGCGCGTTGATCGGCCTCGACCTCGGCACCAAGACGATCGGCGTCGCCGTGAGCGATCCCGACCGGCGGCTCGCGACCGCGGTCGAAACCATCGCTCGCAAGACGTTCTCCGCCGATGCCGCGCGCCTCCTCGCCCTTGCCGCCGAGCGGCAAGCCGCCGCCTTCGTGCTCGGGCTTCCCATCAATATGGACGGCAGCGAGGGTCCGCGCGTGCAATCGACGCGCGCCTTTGCGCGCAATCTCGCGCGCTTGACCGAGCTTCCGATCGCGCTCTGGGACGAGCGGCTGTCCACCGCGGCGGTCGAGCGCGAGCTGATCGCGGCCAATGTCACCCGCGCCCGCCGCGCCAAGGTGATCGATCAGCACGCCGCCGCGTTCATCTTGCAAGGCGCGCTCGATCGGCTCGCCCGCGGCGCGCTGGCCCCGTCACGACATTGAGGCTGTCGAAACGTCCGAGCCCGCTGCGGTTACGCCGCCGGCAAGGCGCGATCGATGAGACCGCGCGCCTCGTCGGGAGCGATGCGGCTCGTTCCATACATGGCGCCGTAGCGATCATGGAGCCGCGTGCGCGCGAACAGGTCTGCGACCTCGGGAGCGCTCCGCCGTAACGCCGCCGCCGCCGCCAGTAACGCAAGGCAATCGATGGCGGCACGCGCCTCGCCCTCGGCATCCTCCGCCGCAGCCGCGCGCGCGATGACATCGACCGCCGCGCGCGCGTTCGCCAGATCGCCCGCTTCCTCGGCAAGCACCGCCAGCACTGCGCGCGCAGCTTCGCCGTCGCGGCCGAGCACCCGCAGCACGTCGAGGCACATCACGTTGCCCGAACCTTCCCAGATCGCGTTGACCGGCGCCTCGCGGTAGAGTCGCGGCAAGATGCTCTCCTCCACATAGCCGTTGCCGCCGAGGCACTCCATCGCTTCGTAGATCAAGCCGGGCGCGCGCTTGCACACCCAATATTTCACCGCCGGTGTGAGCAGGCGCGCGCGCGCGGCCTCGCGCGCATCGCCCTCGGCGAGATCGAAGGAGCGTGCGAGCCGCAGCGTGAGCGCGGTCGCGGCCTCCACCTCGAGCGCCATGTCGGCGAGCACCGCCCGCATCATCGGCTGATCGGCGAGGTGCTTTTGGAACACGGTGCGATAGCGCGCGTGGTGGATCGCCTGCGCCAGTGCCATACGCATGAGGCCGGCGGACGCGATGGCGCAATCGAGCCGCGTGAGCTGCACCATATTGATGATGGTGCGCACGCCCCTGCCCTCCTCGCCCACGCGCCAGGCGAACGCGTCCGCGAACTCGACCTCCGAGGAGGCATTGGAGCGGTTGCCGAGCTTGTCCTTGAGGCGCTGGAAATAGAGCCCATTGACCGACCCATCGGGACGAAAGCGCGGCATGAGAAAGCAGGTGAGGCCCCCTTGCGCCTGCGCCAGCACCAGAAAGGCGTCGCACATGGGCGCCGACATGAACCATTTATGGCCGCTGATCGCGTAGGCCTCGCCCGCGGGTTCGGCGCGCGTGGTGTTGGTGCGCACGTCGGTGCCGCCCTGCTTTTCGGTCATGCCCATGCCGAGCGTGATGCCGCCCTTTTCCCACCACGGCCGGAACCGCGGGTCGTAACGGCGCGACATGATCTTGGGCATGAACTTGGCCACCAGCGGCCGCTCGACCGCGAACGCCGCGACCGCGGCATGGGTCATGGTGATGGGACAGAGGTGGCCGGTCTCGACCTGCGCCGCCATGTAGAAGCGCGCGGCGCGGGTCACCTGCGCGGGTGCGCGCGCCGGCGTTGCATCCTCGCGCCAGGTCGAGGCCGCCAAGCCGGCGGCGACGCTCTCCGCCATGAAATGCTGGTAGGCCGGGTGAAACTCGACGACGTCGCGCCGATTGCCCCTGGCGTCGAACGCCTTCAACTCGGGCGGGTTCTCGTTGGCGGCACGGGCGAGGTCGAACATCTCGGCCGTGCCCCAGTGCTTGCCGAACGCCGATAGCGCCGCCGCGTCGCGCGCCCCGCCATTGGCCGCGACGGCGCTCTGCAGCGGCCGATCGCTGGCGTAGAGATCGACGTCCACGTAGGGCGGCGACTGGTTGAGCACCTCCTCGGCGCGCATCGTCCGCTCCATCCGCCGCGTACCCGCCAGCGCGAGCGTCCATTGATAGCCCGATTTCGCCGCCGTTTCAGCCTGCCGCCCGCTTGCGAAACATCCACAGCCGCCTTGACCAACTCGGCCCCCACTCCCTTGCGGCCGGCCACGGTCGGGCCTATAGAAGCGGCTTTAATGAACATCGCTCAAAAGTCCACCTTCGTCCTCAACCAGCGCGATCTGTTGGGGATCGAAGGGCTTTCGCGCGAGGAGATTTTGGGGCTGCTCGACCTCGCCGAGCACTTCGTCGACCTCAACCGCCAGATCGACAAGAAGCAGGTTTCGCTGCGCGGGCGAACGCTCATCAACTTGTTCTTCGAGGTCTCGACCCGCACCCAGGCCTCCTTCGAGCTCGCGGGCAAACGGCTCGGCGCCGACGTCATGAACATGTCGGTCGGCTCCTCCTCCATGCGCAAGGGCGAGACGCTGATCGACACCGCGATCACGCTCAACGCCATGCATCCGGACATCATCGTGGTGCGCCATCACGCCTCGGGCGCGGTCGAGCTGCTGGCCAAGAAGGTCGACTGCTCGGTGATCAATGCCGGCGACGGGTCGCACGAGCATCCCACCCAGGCGCTGCTCGATGCGCTCACCATCCGCCGCAACAAGGGCCGCATCGAGCGGCTGATCGTGGCCATCTGCGGCGACATTCTGCACTCGCGCGTCGCGCGCTCGAACATCATTCTGCTCAATGCGCTGGGCGCGCGGGTGCGCGTGGTCGCGCCGTCGACGCTGCTGCCGCCCGCCATCGAGCGCTTCGGGGTCGAGGCCACGCGCGACATGCGTGAGGGCCTGCGTGACGCCGACATCGTGATGATGCTGCGCCTGCAGCGCGAGCGCATGAACGGCTCGTTCGTGCCCTCGACGCAGGAATACTTCCATTATTTCGGGCTCGATCAAAAGAAGCTCGCCTATGCCAAGCCGGACGCGCTGGTTATGCATCCGGGGCCGATGAACCGCGGCGTCGAGATCGACACCGCGGTAGCCGACGGCGCCCAGTCGCTCATCCGCGAACAGGTGGAGATGGGGGTCGCCGTGCGCATGGCCGTGCTCGAGGCGCTGTCGCGGAACCTGCCGAATGCCTGACGCCGCCGTTGTCGTCTTCGCTGGCCCTGAGGCCGCTCCATGATGATGCTCACCGAGCGCCGCCCGATCCTGCTCGCCAACGCGCGCATCCTCGACCCCTCGCGCGATCTCGATATCGACGGCGATCTCCTGATCGCCGACGGCGTGATCCGCGAAGCCAAGCGCGGCATCGGCGCCGCCGGCGTGCCGGAGGCGACCGAGGTCATCGACTGCAAAGGCAAGCTGGTCGCGCCCGGCCTCGTCGACATGCGCGCCTTCGTCGGCGAGCCCGGCGCGGAATATCGCGAAACCATCGCGTCGGCGAGCCAGGCCGCCGCCGCCGGCGGCGTCACCACCATCGTGTCCCAGCCCGACACCTCGCCCGCGATCGACGATCCCGCGATCGTCGATTTCGTGCTGCGGCGGGCGCGCGACACCTCGATCGTGCACGTGCAGCCCATGGCGGCGCTGACCAAGGGCCTGCGCGGGGAGGAAATGGCCGAGATCGGCCTGCTCAAGGCGGCGGGCGCCGTTGCCTTCACCGACGGCGCCAAGAGCGTGACCAACGCGCAGGTCATGCGCCGCGCGCTGACCTATGCGCGCGATTTCGACGCGCTCGTCGTGCATCACACCGAAGATCCCGACATCGTCGGCGAAGGCGTGATGAACGAGGGCGAATTCGCCGCGCGGCTCGGGCTTGCCGGCGTGCCCACCGCGGCCGAGACCATCATGCTCGAGCGCGACATGCGGCTCGTCGCGCTGACCGAGAGCCGCTATCACGCCGCCTCGCTCACCTGCGGCGAGGCGCTCGACGTGCTGCGCCGGGCCAAGGACCAAGGCCTCCACGTCACCGCCTCCGCGTCCATCAACCACCTCACCCTCAACGAGATCGACGTCGGGCCCTACCGCACCTTCCTCAAGCTCAAGCCCCCGCTGCGCGCGGAAGAGGATCGCGCGGCGCTGGTGGCGGCGCTCGCCTCGGGCCTGATCGACGTCGTCATGTCCGATCACAATCCACAGGACGTGGAAACCAAGCGCCTGCCGTTTGCCGAGGCATCGCCCGGTGCGATCGGGCTCGAGACCATGCTCACCGCGGGGTTGCGCCTCGTGCACGCGGGCGAGCTTGCGCTCATGACCTTGCTCAAGGCGATGTCGAGCGCGCCGGCGAAAATCTTAGGGCTTGCGGCCGGAACGCTGCGGCAAGGCAGCCCCGCGGACGTGATCGTGCTCGATCCCGACGTGCCCTGGGTGCTCGACCCCGCCGAGCTCAAATCGAAGTGCAAGAACACGCCCTTCGACGAGGCCAAGCTCGAAGGGCGCGTGGTGCGCACCATCGTCGCCGGCCGCACGGTCTACGAATACGTGTAGGGTGCCGCGGGCGCCGCCCTCTAGACAACCAAAGGAGGCATGGAGCAGTTCTTGCTCGCGTCCCTGTTACCGCATCCGGGACACGTGGCTTAAGTTAGTGCGAGAGAGAGCGTCCATGCCGCCATGGCTCTACCCGTCGCTGTTGCCGGCCTACGCCGCCGCACTCGGTTTCGGCTATCTCTGCGGCTCGATCCCGTTCGGGTTGATCCTCACCCGGCTCGCCGGCACCGCCGACATCCGTGCCATCGGCTCGGGCAATATCGGCGCGACCAACGTGCTGCGCACCGGCCGCAAGGGGCTTGCGGCGGCGACGCTCATCGGCGATGCGCTCAAGGGCACGCTCGCGGTGCTGCTGGTCTATTACTATTACGGCAGCGAATATCGCTATTTCGCTCACGAGCTCGCGCTGCCGACCGCGGCCGGTGCCTTCCTCGGGCATCTCTTCCCGGTTTGGCTCGGCTTCAAGGGCGGCAAGGGCGTCGCCACCTATATCGGCCTGCTGCTGGCGCTGGCGTGGCCGGCGGCAATCGCCTTCTGCCTGATCTGGCTCGCGGTCGCCGCGCTGACCCGCTACTCCTCGCTTGCCGCGCTCGTTGCCAGCGCGGCGACGCCGTTCGCGCTGTGGCTCATGGGCCATCGGCCGGAGGCGGTGCTATTCGCGTTGCTCACGGTGCTGCTGTGGATCATGCACCGCGCCAATATCGCACGCCTCGTCAACGGCACCGAGGGCAAGATCGGCGCGCCTTCCGGCGCGTAACGCGGGATATATCCGAACCGGTCTGACCGCCTATCGGTCGCAAAGGTCGGTTGGGCCAATAATGAGGCCGGCGATCCCTTGTTCGACCGGGGTGCACTCTTGTCTTGTTCCCGGAGACGGCTGAACCGTCGGAGCGCCGAGGATGGTTATGGTTGGACTGGTGGGAGGCAGGAAGGGCTGAAACGGCTGGGTTTGCCGGCTGCTCGTGTTCGTGGTGGCCCCCGAGGTTCCGCCTTGTTGCTGAGCGAATCCCGGCGAAGGACATAGCAATAAGCCCGCGGACGAGATCGCGAGCACGGCGACCGGGAGCTTCACCTTAAGTCTCTCCATTTCGGCTGCTCAAATCGCGGCATTGTCCGGCTGGAGCGAGCAATCTGACGTCGTTTCGCGCGGCGCGTCAATGGCCTCGCGCGCGACGGTGCGGTGCTACGCGTTTACCTGGGGCGCGAGAACGGGACCGGCGGTTTGCGTCCCCTTCCTGAGCGCGAATTGGGCGGCCAACGCCATCCCGAAAGCCACGAAGAACATCGTTCCCGTGGCGACGAAGCGCAGCTTGGCTGCGTCCCAGGTCGCATCCGGCTGAGCCTGTATCGAAAGCAGCGGCGGAAGGAGCAGGAAAACCGTCACTATGGCAAAGCCCAAGCAATTGAGCAGCCGCCACGCGAGGGTTGAATAAGAGTGATCGATGTCCGGCAGATCCCGCCATGTTTGACGGTCAAGATAATAGGAAATGTAGACGCAAACGAGCGCGGGCCCGAACCCCCACGCGAGCATCTCAGAGAAGAGTTGCAGGACCGGCTTCGACTGGAACGACGCGGCTCCGAAGTAGTGAACGGCAACCGTCAGTCCCAATGGACCCGTCACGAACGCGACCGCAAACGTCCAACAGTAGGTGATCAGGTGGGACTGGCCGAAGTGCGTCCCCAAGGATTGCCCGACAAATCGGATGAGAAGGATGGCAATGATCGCCGGTCCAAAAATGGTGAGCGCGAACATGACCCATCTCAGCGCGCGATCGGGCTCGATGCCAAGCTCGTGGCCGGTAAACAAGTCATAGGTAATGGCCGAGATGTGGACCCCAAGATAGACCGAGGCCATGAGCGCGATAATGTAGACGATCCAATAGCGCAGCGGATTTTCAGGGGGCGGAACGCTCACGTCCACGCCAAATTCTCGCGCCTCCGCATACAATTCGTCTCGGGACGCGTTCCTATAAATCAGATAGCAGGCGACCAATCGAGCGAAGGCCTTATGAAGGTCTTTCACGCCGGTGGCGATCCGCGCGATCGCGGGGTCGGCGGCGCCGGCCGATCGCCAGCTGCGCATGACCAAGGAGGTCTCTTCGAAATCGCGCAGCAGCTTTTCGCAGCCGAAGCTGTCGTCGGCGAAGAAGGTCGCATCCTCGCCGGCTTCCTGGCGCGGCGTCAGCCACCACTTCATGTAGCAGGTTTCCGCCCATTGCCGATCGGGCGTATTCCTGTCCTTGCGAAAGTCCTGCTCGCTCAGCCCGGTCGCGCCGCCCGCCAGGTCGGCGATCGCCGCCGGGGGCACGTGCAACGACAGCTGGATCTGCGCAACGATCTTCCTCGCAAGCTCAGGGATGCTGATCCAACTCTGGATCGTGTTGCGCATCATCAGCAGGACGTTCCATTGCGCCTCGCGGGTCAGCAAATAGAGGTAGATCGCGCCGATGCCGGCGATGATCAGCAAATAGGAGGGCGATTCGCCCTTGGCCGCCTCGAGCCAGTCGCGGATGACCTCCGGCAGCTCTTTTTGGAACACGGCGGCGACTTCGACCACCTGCCTGTGCTCGTAGACGAGCAGCAGGAAAAAACCGCAGGCGAAGATCACGAACATCCAGCTGCCGAGCCGGTACTGCTGCGGGCTCGTCAGGTAGCGCGGGACCGTCGGGATGTCGGCGAGCGACACGGAGCGTCGGGCGAAGGCCTCCAATGCCAAGCGCACGGCGAACACCATGCCGATCAAGGTGATCGCCAGATGGGCGAACCAGGGGACGCTCAGGGAGGGCATATCCGCCGCGGGCTCGCCTTGCTGTGCCAGCGCCGGAGCGCAAACGACCAACAGCGAAATGCCGGAAAGAAGGGCACGAACCATATCCGAGGCTCCCGCTCGAAGAGGTCGCTGGACCCGTCTGCGCGCGCTATGGAGGTGCGACCCCCGCCCATATGCTAGAGCCGACGCGAACGCGCGTGAGTGAAGGAGCTCACATGGCCGTCCGCCTCCGCGCATTCCGCCTCCGCGCATCGAGGCGCTCGCAGACCGCGCGGTCACAGGGCGAAACGGCAGCGGCGATCATCCACCCAGCCATCTGCGCGACGCGAAGGCTACGCCGTTATCGCCGCGCGTTCAATTGCGCCAAAGTTGCCCGCGATGCGGACATAAAGTACGCCAAGTACGCCGGGGCGAGTTCTCAGAGGCGAATCATCCGTGAGCGAAGACGGCGACGGCGTGCGGCTGAGCGAGGAGCAGCGGCTCGATTGGCT
>Ga0318495_10000597_pt1 | contig 11491 bp, 9 predicted proteins | sample GRESIP108b1f25_FD_203752 | JGI IMG/M metagenome (GOLD analysis project Ga0318495, IMG submission 203752) | Tropical soil microbial communities from Luquillo Experimental Forest, Puerto Rico - GRE.SIPMG.108b1f25 | ecosystem: Environmental > Terrestrial > Soil > Tropical forest > Bulk soil...
CTCCTGCGCCTCCTCCACGTTCCCCTGCCACCGGTAGATCGAGCGCACACCGGGGAGCACGTTCCCGCAGGCGGCGAGCTTCTCCTCCACCAGGGTGCGCGCGATCCGCGCCGCGGTGTCGGCGTCGGGCGCGGTGACGAGGACGACGACACAATCGGTCACGGCTCACCTCCGGGCGAGAGTCTCGCGCCGCAGCGCATCGCGCGCAAAGCCCTCAACGGAAGAGCTGGGTCCACAGGAGCGCCTCGGTGCCTCGCGGCGCGCGGCGCACCTCGAGCGCGAGCGACGCGCCCGGGAAGTGGACACGCGCCTCGGCGCCCAGCGTGAAGCCGTCCCGCGGCGTGGCCTCCGGGTACCAGCGCCACGCGGCCGTCCCGAGGAGCGCGGCGCGATCCCCGCCGAGGAGGCGCAGCACCCCCGTGGGCCCGAAGCCCGGGCGGAACGCGCTCCCGCGGAAGCCGGCGAGCGGCGGCGACGCCGCGAGCTCGGCGTCGAACGTGGCGAGGGCCGACAGCGCCGAGCCGAGCGTGACGACTGCGGGGCCGCCGCCGAACTCCACCTTCCCGGCCACGCACGAGGCGCAGCCCGCGTCGCGGACGCGCTCGGCGCCGGCGCGGAAGCGCCACGAGAAGCGCTGGTCGAAGCGGTCGATCTCGTTCAGCGAGGCGATGTCGACCAGCCACGCGTCGTCGAGCCGGAGCCGCCGCTCCCGCGTCGCGAAGGAGCCGCGCACGCGCAGGAACTCGAGGCGGGTGCGGGGCGAGAAGCCGGGCGGCGGGTCCGCGAGGTCGTGGAGCGCGATGCGCCCCTCCAGCGCGAGGAGCGGGCCGTCCTGCTCCGAGCCGCCGCCGCCCACGGAGAAGCGCGCCGAGCCGTGGCCTCGGTCCGGGCCGCCGGTCGCGGGCGGCTGGAGCACGAGCGGCGGCGAAACGACCGGGATCGCCGCGCGCCGCTCGAGCAGCGCCTGGCGGAGCGCGAGGGCGTGCGCGTCGCTCTCGAGCGCGATCTCCTTGCCGTGGCGGAGGTCGACGAGGTCGGCCGCCGCGTCGAGCGTCCGCGCGCGTCCCACGTCGTCGAGCCCGGCCGGGAGCGGCGCGGCCGGGTCGCGCGCCACCGCCTCCACCGCGTCGAGCGCCGCGGCGTCGAGCCCCGCCGTCCGGGCCTGGAACTGCGTCCGGATCGAGGGCCGCCAGCGCACCGCGCGCACGAGGCCGGGCTCGGCGGCCACCGCCTTCACGGTGTCGGCGGGGATCACGACCTTCCCCACGCGCGAGAGGAGCTGGAGCCGCGGCGCCGCGGCCTCCAGCGCGCCGAGCACGTGGTAGCTGCAGTTCTCGGTGAGGTACCAGTAGTCGAACCAGGTCCCGCCGAGCTCCCAGAGGTGCGCGACGAGCATCGCGACCTCGGACGGCTCGAGCGCGAGGTCGTACTCCCACAGATCGCGCGACTCGTAGTCGGCGTACTCGCGCACCTTGTAGAAGTACGGCCGCGCCGTGAACTGGCCGTGGAAGAGCCCGGTGAGCCCCTTCACCGCGTAGAGGAGCGCGTTCGAGGTGTCGGTCACCGCCGCGTAGTCGACGCCCTGGTCGAGCAGCTCGTGGCGATCGTCGCGCGCCCCGCCCTCCACCTTGTCGAGGCGAAGGAAGGTGTGGCCGAACGATGAGGCTGGGTTGTTCAGGTAGTACGACGAGAAGATCAGCGTCACCGAGCGCGCCTGCACGCGGGTCCAGAACGCCTCGAACCGGGGGCAGCGCTGGAGCGGGAGGCGCGCGGGGTCGAGGCCGAGCCGCGAGGCGACGAACGAGAGGCGCGCCGGGAACCTGCACTGAGGGTGCATGGCCTCGGCGCGCTGGGGCTCCCCGAGCGGCCGGTCGGGCTCGGCGGAGGGCGGCGCGAAGAACGCGGCGAGGGTGGCGTCGAGCTCGGCCGCGGGGTCCGTCTTCCCGCGGGGGGAGAGGAAGAACGCGCTCCCGTCGGCCTCGCTCTCGACGCCTCCGAGCCCGCGGCGCCAGTGGCCGAGCCGCAGCCACTGCGTATCGGCCGCGAGGTTCAGCGCGTGCGCGCGCGCGAGGAGCTCATGGAGGTACGGCGGATCGGGCTCCGCAGCCGAACCCCCGCCCTGCTCCGCGGAGGAGGAGGGGGCTTGAAGCGAGACCGCAGCGGCGAGGGCGAGCGCGAGCAGGTTCATCGTCGAGGGGAGGAGCAAGCGACCGCCCCTCCCCTCGCCTTCTACCGTATGACCGGAGCCTTTAGCCGAGCTCGTTGCAGGCGAGCGCCTTGTCGGACTTCAGCGTGGAGAGCGTCTTCTCCACGTCGGCCTTCGAGCCGTCCGGCACGACGGTCGAGAAGTTCTTCTGCAGGGTCACGCCCACCGCCTCCGCGTCCTTGCAGCCGGCCAGGTGCGAGAGCGTGGCGATCGTCTCGCCGGAGCCACGGGACACGTCCTTCGCGAGCGCCTCCTTGTTCGCCTCGATGAAGAGCGAGGCGCCCTTGGTGCCAAACGCCGAGTCCCCGCAGTTCAACGTGCCGGTGGAGATGCCGAAGGTCTGGTTGCCGAACGTGCCGTTGGTCGTCGCGGCGAGCACCTGCACGAGTCCGGGCTGATCGCCGAAGAGCAGCGAGCCGAGGCCGCAGCCCGCGGGGCCGTAGGAGGAACGGCCGCCCTTGGCGGGCAGCGTCGCCTGGGCGGCGGACGCCGAGCCAGCGAAGGCGACGAGGGCCAGGGCAACGATCATTCTCTTCATGAAGTTTTCTCCAGAACGTTTGGGGATGTGAAGCTGCCCCGTCCGATTAGCAGGCAAGCGGCCTGGCGAGTGCAACGGATGAGCACCCAGTTGGGGCTCAAGCGCGACCGCGCCGACACCAGCGCACACGCTCACAGGAACGCGCGCCACCACACGAGCGCCTCGTTCGCGAGCGGCGCCCTGCGCCACTCGAGAGCGATCGAGCCGCTCCGGAGGTGCGCCCGGCCTTGCACGCTCCACGCATACGTCGCCGCCGGCGCAGCGCTGGGCAGCCATCGCCAGCTCGCGTTCGCGAGGAGGGCGAAGCGTGAGGACGAGGCGAGGCGGAGCGTTCCCGTCGGTCCGAGGCCGAGCCGCGCGGCGCTGCCGCCCGTCCCTTTGAGCCCGGGCGCCGCGGCGACCTCGGCGTCCACCGTCCCGAGCGCCACGACGGCGTCGCCGAGCGCGACGTGGGACACCCCCGCGCCGCCCTCCAGCTTCCCCGCGACGCAGCGGTCGCACCCGGCGTCCAGGATCGTCTCCCCGCCCACCCGCAAGCGCCACGACGGCCGGTGGTCGAAGCGGTCGATGGCGTTCAACGAGGCGAGCTCCAGGAGCCACGCCTCGTCGAGCCGGAGCGATGGGCGCTCCGGCGTGAAGCGCAGGCGCACCCTGCCGAACTCGAGCTGGGTCCGCGGCGAGAAGCCGGCGGGTGGATCGGCGAGATCGTGCAGCGCGGCGCGGTACTCGGCCACGAGGAACGCGGGCTCACCCCGGCCGCCGCCCGCCGCGAGCCCGAGCCGGCGCGACGGATGACCGGCGTCCGGGCCGCCCGAGGGCGGGGGCGGAGCGTCGAGCGGCGCGGCGATCACGCCGGTGGCGCCCCGCCGCTCGAGGAGCGTCTGCCGGAGCCGGAGGGCGCCTGGGTCCGTCTCGTTCACGATCTGCTTCGCGTAGCGGAGATCGACGAGATCGAGCGCCGCGTCGAGCACGAGCGCGCCCTCGGCGGCGCTCCAGCCGGATGGCAGCGCGGTCGCGGGGTCGTCGGCGAGCGCTGCCACCTGGTCGAGCTCGCGGTCCGGCATGTCCCGGGTGCGGGCGGCGAACTGCGTCTGGATCGAAGGCCGCCAGCGGACCCGCTCCACGAGCCCTGGCGAAGCCGCCACGGCGCGGACGGTGTCCGCGGGGACCGTGATCCAGCGGAGCTGCGCCGTGAGGTCGAGCCGCGGCGCGGCGGTCTCGAGGAGCGCCAGCACCTGGTAGCTGCAGTTCGCGGTGAGATACCAGTAGCGGAACTCGGTTCCGCCGAGCTCCCACAGGTGCGCGACCAGCATCGCGACCTCGCCGGGCTCGAGCCGCAGGTCGTACTCCCACAGGTCGCGCGACTCGTAGTCCGCGTACTCGCGCACCTTGTAGAAGTACGGGCGCGCGCTGAACCGGCCCGGGAAGAGCCCCGCGAGCCCGCGGATCGCGTAGGCGACAGGGTTCGTCGTGTCGACCTGGGCGGCGTAGTCCGCCCCCTGGTCGAGGAGCTCGTAGCGATCGCCCCCGGCGCCCGGATCGGCCTTGTTGAGCCGCAGGAACGTGTGGCCGAAGGCCGAGGAGGGGTTGTTCAGGTAGTAGGACGAGAAGACGAGCGTCACCGAGCGGGCGGCGACGCGGCGCCAGAACGCGCCGAGCCGGACGCACTCCTGGCGCGGCAGTGACTGTGGGTCGAGCTCGAGCTTCTGGACGAGGTACGCGAGCCGCGCCGGAAACCTGCACTGCGCGTGCATCCGCTCCGGCTCGATCGACTCCTCTCCCTCCGGCTCGGGAACGGCCGGCGAGAACATCCCCTCGATCGTGGCCTCCAGCTCGCGGGCCGGATCCTCCGCGCCTCCCGGCGCGAGGAAGAACCCCGGCGTGCGCGCCTCGCTCCGCCAGCCGAACGCGCCGCGGCGCCAGTGGCCGAGCCGAAGCCACCCGGTGTCTCTCGCGAGCCCGAGCGCCCGCGCGCGCTCGACGAGCGCGGCGGCGTCGGGACGGGGCGCGCCGGGACCGACGGCAGGTGGCGGGAGTGCAGGCGCGCCGGCCGCGAGCAGCGCGGCCGCGAGGGCGACGGACGGGGTCATCGGGCGAGAGCGGGCCGCGGGCGGCGCCGCCCTCGGCGTCGCTCATCCGAGCACGCTACACGCGAGCGACTTGTCACTGCGGAGCGTGGAGATCGTCTTCTCGACGCTCGCCTTCGCGCCGTCCGGCACGATGGTCGTGAGCTGCTTCTGCAGCACCACGCCCACCGCCGCCGGATCCTTGCAGCCCGCGAGGTGCGACAGGGTGACGATCGTCTCGCCGGAGCCGCGCGCCGCGTCCTTGGCGAGCGCCTCCTTGTTCGCCTCGATGAACAGCTCGGCGCCCCGGACGCTCACCGCGGCCTCGCCGCAGTTCGAGGTGCCCGTCGTGATCGCGAACGTCTGCCCACCGATGCCGTTCAGGGTCGCCGCGATGACCTGAATCGCGCCGCCCTGGTCGCCGAATGCAAGGGAGCCGAGCCCGCACCCCGCCGTGCCGTACGCGTGCTTCGGGCTCGACGACGAGCTCGACGACGAGGAAGAGGTCTGGGCCTGCGCCGCCGTCGCGAGCAGCAGGAACAGAGCTCCAGCCAGCAGCTTCGAAGCTGTCTTCATCTCTCACTCCTGGAAGGGACCGCGTGACCGCCACCGTTTACCGCGGCCAGCCGGGCGCGCGTTCCCTCCGTTGGGTGCGCACCCGGCGTGGCTACGTGGACGGCTTCGCCGACGCCCTCGGCGCCGACGGCGCGCGCGCTCCCTTGGCGGTAGCCCATGCCACGCCGGCAACGCCTGCGCACACGCCCGCGAGCCCGAGCGGGCTCACCCGTTCGCCGAGGAGCGGCCAGGCCACGACGTACTGCGCAATCGGCGTGAGCTGGAGCCATACCGCCGCCTCCGAGACCGACAGCGAACCGTACGCGTCGCTCATGAGCACCTGCGCTGCGAGCGCGCAGAGCGCCATGAGCACGGCTTGCCACCAGATGCCGGCGCCCCCGGGCCAGGGACCGAAGGCGAACGGGGCGACCACCGGGAGGCCGGCGAGGCAGAAGAAGAAGAAGATGGTGGGCGCGTTCTCGGTGCCGCGCATCGCGCGGATCACGTTCGCGCTGGTCGCCGCGAAGACCGCCGAGCCGAGCGCCGCCGCCTCACCCAGCCCCAGCCCGAGCGACAGGGATCCGCCGCCGAGCACGAGCACGACGCCCAGCGTCGCGACCGCGAGCCCGGCGAGGAGATGCGGCGTCGGCCGTTCACCGAGCGTGAACACGGCCATCCCGGTCGCGATGACCGGGAACAGGTTGTAGATCATGCCGGCCTCGCCGGCCGGGATCCGCGCGAGCGCGAAGAAGTACAGGACCACCACGATCCCGCCCGAGATGCCGCGCGACACGAGGAGGCGGTAGTTCGCGGGGCGCCACGAGGCGGGGCGCAGGAGGAAGTACGCGCCGGTGACGGCCGCGCCGATCACGAACCGCACGACGGAGAGCTGTCCGGCGCTGAACCCGCCCGCGCCGCGCGAGACCCGGCGCGCGAGCACCGCCATGAGCCCGAACGAGATCCCGGTCCCGATCAGCTCGAGGCGGGCGACGAGCTTCCGCCGGCTCAAGTCGGGCCTGCCGTGACGACGTCCGCGGGCGCGTGGCCCAGCTCCGGACGGTGCCCGAGGAGGCTCCCGTACACGACGCCGGCCGCCCCGACGAGCACCCCGACCGCCGTACCGGCCGAGATCGGCTCCGCGAGGAGCGGCACCGCCCACATGAAGCTCGCGACGGGCGTGAGCTGCTGCCACACGGCAGCCTCCCCCACGGTGAGCGCGCCGTAGGCGTCGGTCATCAGGATCTGCGCGCCGAACGACAGGACGCCGACCCCCACGCCGAGCGCCCAGGTCGCGGGGTCCTGCGGCCACGGGCGGAGCGCGAACGGGAAGGACACGAGGAGGCCGCCGAGACAGAACGCGAAGAAGATCGTCGGCGCGTTCACCTCGGCCCGGAGCTTCCGGATCGCCGTGACCGCCGCGGCCCCTAACACCGCCGAGATGCCTCCAGCGAGCTCGCCCGGTCCGAGGCCGATCCGGAGCGTGCCGCCGCCCATGACGAGGACCACGCCGAGCGTCGTGAGCGCGAGCGCGCCCGCGAGGTGGATGGTCGGGCGCTCGCCGAGGGAGAAGATCGCGAGGATCACCGCGAAGACCGGGAAGGTGTTGTTGAGGAGCGTCGCCTCGCCGGCGGGCACGTACGCGAGCGCGATGAAGTAGAAGAGCACCGCCAGCCCGCCGAAGATGCCGCGCGCAGCGAGGAGCGGCCAGCGGCCGGGCCGGAACGTGCCTGGCCGCGCGCCGAACAGCCCGAGGGTGATCGCGGCCCCCACCGCGAACCGGATCGTCGTGAGCTGCCCGGCGTCGAAGTGGTCGGCGCGCGCCGAGGCCGCCTTGGCGAGGCAGGCCATGATGCCGAAGAGGACGGCGGAGAAGAAGAGCTCGACCCGCGCGCGCCCCTTCGCGTGCTTCATCGAGCGAGCTCCGCAAGCTCCTGGAGCTGGGTCTCCACGGCCCCGGCAAAGCGCACCACGTCGGCGGGCGCGCTGGTGAAGCGGAACAGGGCGGCCTCACCGCCCGCACGCGGCGGGAGCCCCGACGCGTCGGCCAGGAAGGCGCCGAGGTCGACCCCGATCTCGATCACGACCGCCCCGCCCTCGGCGAGGCCGAGCTGCAGCCCGAAGGACGCCCCCGCCTGCCACGCGAAGCCGGGCTCCCCGCCCTGGAACAGCTCGCGGATGCCGCCGGCCAGCGCCGCCGCGGCCTCCTCCTCGATCCAGAGGGGCGGCAGGCGCACGAACGGCCACCACTCGCGGTCCCGCTGGTCGAGCCACTCGACCGCTGCCGTGGCGAGCAGGCGAACAGGCGCGGGATCGCCCGGGCGGACGGTCTCGCGCTGCACGAGATCGATCGCGAGGCGGATCGCGCCGGAATCGCTCGGGAGGTGGGGCACGAACGGTTGCTACCAAGTTTTGAGCCCGCTGCAAAACGGGTGGGCGGGATGAGCGACGACCTCCGAGCCGTTTCTTCCGCTCCCCGAGAGCCCGCCCGGCAGCCGCGCTGGCTCGAAGCGGGCGTACCGGTTAAGGAAAGCCACCCTCATGAGCGAGCCTGAACTCATCGTCGTCCGCGGTGCCCGCGAACACAACCTCAAGTCGGTCGATCTCGCGATCCCGAAGAAGAAGCTCGTGGTCTTCACCGGCGTGTCGGGCTCGGGCAAGTCGTCCCTCGCCTTCGACACCCTCTACGCCGAGGGGCAGCGCCGCTACGTCGAGAGCCTCTCCTCGTATGCCCGCCAGTTCCTCGGCCAGATGGAGAAGCCGAAGTACGACACGATCCGCGGGCTCTCGCCCACGATCTCCATCGAGCAGAAGGCGGCCTCGAACAACCCGCGCTCCACGGTGGGGACCATCACCGAGGTGCACGACTACCTGCGCGTCCTGTACGCGTCCATCGGCATCCAGCACTGCACGGGCTGCGGCCGGCAGGTGGGGAAGCAGACCGCCGAGCAGATCGTGGACGCCATCCTCGCGCTCCCCGAGGGCTCGAAGCTGCTCCTGCTCGCGCCGCTCGTGCAGAACCGCAAGGGCGCCTACCAGGAGCTCCTCGGCGACGCGGCGAAGCGCGGCTTCGCGCGCGTGCGGGTCGACGGGGCCGTGCACTCCCTCCAGGAGCGGCTCGCGCTCGACAAGAAGCTGAAGCACGACATCGAGCTGGTGGTCGACCGCCTGGTCGTGAAGACGGAGCGCGGCGGCGCGGCCGAGGAGAAGAACGGCTTCAGATCGCGGCTCACCGACTCGGTGGAAACGGCGCTCCGCGAGGGCAAGGGCACGCTCATCGTGGCCGACGCCGAGCACGAGCAGCGGGTCGGCCCGGGCATCGACCCCGAGGAGTACAAGAAGCACGACCGCTTCTTCTCCGAGCACAACGCCTGCCCGTACTGCAGCCTGTCGTTCCCCGAGCTGGCGCCGCAGAACTTCTCGTTCAACTCCCCGCTCGGCTCGTGCCAGGACTGCCAGGGCCTCGGCACGCGCGCCGAGATGGACCCGGACCTCATCATCCCCGACCCGTCGCTCACCATCCGCGAGGGCGCGGTGGATCCCTGGGCGAGCGGCATGGATCGGGGCGAGGGCTGGACGTTCGAGTTCGTCGAGCACCTCTCCCGCTCGCTGGGGCTCGACCTCGACACACCGTGGTCGAAGCTCCCGAAGCGCGACCGCGAGCTCGTGCTCCTCGGGAACGAGGGGATGCCCCGCGCGCGCATCGTGTGGGAAGGCGTGGTGAACCAGCTCCACCGCCGGTTCAAGTCGACGCAGTCCGAGACGATGCGCCGCTACTACATGAAGTACTTCTCGGACAAGCCGTGTCCGGCGTGCGCGGGCGAGCGGCTCCGGCCCGAGAGCCGCGCGGTGAAGATCCGCGAGCGGTCGATCGTGGAGCTCTCGCGCCTCACGATCCGCGAGGCGCACGACTGGCTCGGCGCGCTCGCGCTGCGCGGCAGCGAGGCGCGCATCGCCGAGGAGCTCCTGAAGGAGATCCGGAACCGCCTCAAGTTCCTCCTCGACGTGGGGCTCTCCTACCTCTCGCTCGAGCGACCGGGCCCATCGCTCTCCGGCGGCGAGAGCCAGCGCATCCGCCTCGCCTCGCAGATGGGCTCCGAGCTCACCGGCGTCATCTACATCCTCGACGAGCCGTCGATCGGCCTGCACCAGCGCGACAACGGCAAGCTCCTCGCCACGCTGAAGCGGCTGCGCGACATCGGCAACTCGGTCGTGGTGGTCGAGCACGACGAGGAGACGATGGAGGAGGCCGACTGGCTCGTGGACTTCGGCCCTGGCGCCGGCGAGCACGGCGGCCGGATCGTGTCGGAGGGTGCGCCCGCCGAGGTGAAGCGCGATCCGGCGTCGCTCACCGGCGCGTATCTCTCGGGCCGGCGCGAGATCCCGGTCCCGGCGACGCGCCGGAAGGGGAAGGGCGCGATCACGATCGCCGGCGCCCGCGAGAACAACCTGAAGGACGTGAACGTGTCGCTGCCGCTCGGGTGCTTCGTGGCGGTGACCGGCGTCTCGGGCGCGGGGAAGTCCACGCTCGTGAACCACATCCTGCGGCCCGCGCTCATGCGCCTCCTCTACGGCACGCGCGAGGTGCCCGGGAGGCACGGCGGCATCTCCGGCCACGAGCAGATCGACAAGGTCATCGACATCAACCAGCAGCCCATCGGCCGCACCCCGCGCTCGAACCCGGCCACGTACACGAAGGTGTTCGACGCCGTCCGCGACGTGTTCGCGCAGACGCCGGAGGCGCGCGCGTTCGGCTACCTGCCGGGCCGCTTCAGCTTCAACGTGAAGGGCGGCCGGTGCGAGGCGTGCCAGGGCGACGGCATGAAGCTCGTGGAGATGCACTTCCTCGCCGACGTGCTCGTGCCCTGCGAAGTGTGCCACGGGAAGCGCTTCAACGAGGCGACGCTCCGGGTCCACTTCAAGGGCAAGAACATCGCCGACGTGCTCGACATGAGCGTGGAGGAGGCGAAGCAGCACTTCGAGCACCACCGCGAGATCCAGCGGGTGCTCGGGACGCTCGAGGACGTGGGGCTCGGCTACGTGAAGCTCGGCCAGCCCTCGCCCACCCTCTCCGGTGGCGAGGCCCAGCGCATCAAGCTCTCGCGCGAGCTCGCGCGCGTCGGCACCGGCCGCACCCTCTACATCCTCGACGAGCCCACCACCGGGCTCCACTTCGAGGACGTGAAGAAGCTCCTCCACGTGCTCGACCGGCTCGTGGAGGCCGGCAACTCCGTGATGGTGATCGAGCACAACCTCGACGTCATCAAGTACGCGGACTGGATCGTGGACATGGGGCCCGAGGGCGGCGAGGACGGCGGCCGGATCGTGGCCGAGGGGACGCCGGAGGAGGTGGCGCGCGTGAAGGAGAGCTTCACCGGCCACTACCTCGGCAAGGTCCTCGCGCACCACGCCGCGCGGGCGCGGGCCGCCGGGGATCGCGCCAGCGCCTGATTCGCGGCGGCTGCCGCCGCGGCTTCCGGTGCACCGCGCACGAACGTGTCCTCGCGCCCGCTCGAGGGGGTTCCCCTCGCCGTGCATCCTGGGGTACGCCTTCGGCTCCCCCTTCCACCTTTGGAGTCGACCATGCCGAGCACGATCGAGAACCTGAAAGTCGCCTTCGCCGGCGAGAGCCAGGCGAACCGCAAGTACCTCGCCTTCGCGAAGAAGGCCGAGCGCGAGGGCTACCCGCAGATCGCGCGGCTCTTCCGCGCGGCCGCGGACGCCGAGACGATCCACGCCCTCGGGCATCTGGCGAACATGGGCGGCGTCGGCTCCACGCTCGAGAACCTGAAGGAAGCCATCGCCGGCGAGACCTACGAGTTCACCGAGATGTATCCGCCCATGGTGGAGCAGGCGATCGCCGAGCAGCACAAGGCGAAGACGATGCTCGACTGGGCGAACCGCGTGGAGAAGGTCCACGCGAACCTCTTCCAGCAGGCGCTGGCGGCGCTCCAGTCCGGGCAGGACCTCTCGCAGATGGACGTCTACATCTGCCCGGTGTGCGGCGACCTCGAGTTCGGCGTTCCGGAGAAGTGCCCGGTGTGCGGCACGCCCGGCGCGAAGTACGAGAAGGTGAAGTGAGCCCACTCCCTCTCCCCCGCGCAGCGAGGGGAGAGGGTCGGGGTGAGG
>Ga0318495_10000610_pt1 | contig 11389 bp, 8 predicted proteins | sample GRESIP108b1f25_FD_203752 | JGI IMG/M metagenome (GOLD analysis project Ga0318495, IMG submission 203752) | Tropical soil microbial communities from Luquillo Experimental Forest, Puerto Rico - GRE.SIPMG.108b1f25 | ecosystem: Environmental > Terrestrial > Soil > Tropical forest > Bulk soil...
CGGCGACGGGACGGGCGTTTTGGACAACCCTCTCAGGGGACGAGGAGCCTCGTGCCGGCGCCCGCGGCGGCGCCGAGGAGGCCGCCGACCAGGACGTCGAGGGGGTAATGGGCGCCCAGGTAGATGCGCGAGAGCGCGATGCCCGTGGCGAGCAGGAGAGCCACCGGACCCGCGCAGTACGGCTCGCCACCGACCGCGATCGCCACCGCGAACGCGGCGCTCGTGTGTCCGGAGGGAAACGAGAACGCGTCCGGATTCTCGGCGAGCGCCTCGAACCCCGCGATGGCGCTCGTGGGCCGGGCCCGGTTCAGGCTCCGCTTCAGGACCTGCGCCGCGAGGGCGCCCGCGAGCGCGCCGAGGCCGACGCGCAGTCCGAGGTGGACCGTGGGTCGCTTCGCCGTGGCGAGGAGCGCGAGCGCGCTGGCCGTCCAGGTGCGCGCGTCTCCCACGCCCGTGAGCAGGCGAGCGATGCGCGTGCGCCAGGGGCTGTGGTACCGGCGGAACTGGAGGAGCAGCCGCTCGTCGTAGCCCAGGAGCCTGGCGAGGCGCGCCAGGCGCTCCGGCTCGACCGGCGCGCCGGCGAGCGCTCCCTCGACCGCCTGGAACTCGAGCTCACGGCTCTCCATGTCCGTCATCCTGTCGACGGCCCGCGGCGTGAGCGTGGCCGGTCTGCAACATCTTCACGGCGACCGCCCGCCGGGAGCCTCCCTTTGCGCGGGCATCTCACCGGGCTGCTCCCCCGCGCGCCTCGGCGAGCAGGGACGCGTCCACGAGCCCCGACAGGTCGCCCTGCGGCGCGTAGTCGAGCTCCTGCGCGCGCCGCGCCCCCTCCGCTAGCTGGGGCGCCAGGGGGTCCGAGACGGGCTCGAGGCGCGAGAAGGCGTCCTGGAGCACCGCGTCCGGCAGCGGGTGCCCGGTCAGCGCGCCGTACTGCGCGTTCGCGGCGCGGGCGAAGCTGGCGCGATCGGCGCTCCACCGGTCGGTGAGGGCGAGGTGGGCGCGCAGGACGGCCACCACGTCGCGGCGCCGGCTCTCGAGCGCGCGGCGGGTCGCGACCACGACGGTGATGGGAAACTGGCGTCCCTCCCACAGGTCCCGCTCGTCGACGAGGACGTGGCCACCCGCCTCCGCCACCAGGCGCGCCCCCCACGGTTCGGGCACCCACGCCGCCTCGATCTCGCCGCGCCCGAAGAGGCCCAGGATGTCGGGGTTCGAGAGCGGCGTGACGCGCACGTCCCTCGCGCCGTCGCCGACGCGGAGCCGCTGCTGCCGGAGCCACAGCCGGAGCGCGATGTCCTGCGTGTTGCCGAGCTGCGGCGAGGCGACGCGCTTCCCGGCGAGATCCTGCGGCGTCCGGGCGCTCCTCGCGACGAGGACGGCACCGCCCGAGGCCGCCCCCGCCACGACGTGCAGCGCCTCGCCGTGCGAACGGAGGTAAGCGATCGTGGCCGGTCCCGGACCCACGTAGCAGACGTCGACGTCGCCGGCGAGGAGCGCCTCCATCGCGGCCGGCCCGGCGTTGAACTGGCGCGTCACGACGGGACCGCCCAGCTCGCGCGCGAAGAGCCCCTCGGCGTTCCCGACCAGCGCCTGGGCGTGGGTGAGGTTCGGGAAGAAGCCGAGCCGCAGCGGGGCGCCTTCCCCGGGGGCCGATCCCTTCTTGCAGGCGGCGAGCGCGGCCGCCGCGAGCAGCGCCACGCTCCTCGCGCGACGTGTCACACCGCCTCCACCAGCCCCCAGCGGTGGCGGATCCGCACCTCGATGATCCGGAAGAGCACCTGATCGACGACGGAGCCGACCGCCACGATGGCGATCATGACCCCCATGACCTGGGCCACGTCGAGCAGCTCGCGCCCGGCCTGGAGGAGCTGCCCGAGCCCGCCGGCCACGAACAGCAGCTCCCCCGCCATGAGCGCCCGCCACGCGAAGCTCCAGCCGAGCTTCAAGCCCGTCACGATGCCGGGCAGCGCGCCGGGGAGGAGGACCCCCAGGTAGAACCGGGCGCCACGGATGCCGAGCACGCCCGACGCGCGCAGCAGCAGTGGATCCATGGACGCGACGCCGTCCTCGGTCGAGATGGCGATGGCGAGCAGCGACCCCATCACGACCACGAACACGATGGCCATCTCGGAGAGCCCGAACCAGAGCAGCGCCAGGGGCAGCCAGCAGATGGACGGCAGCGCCTGCAACCCGAGCACGAGCGGCTTCACGGTGGAGCGCATCCAGCTCAAGCGCGCGTTGGCGATCCCGAGCGGCACGCCGATCAGCGCCGAGATGAGATAGCCCTGCCCGAGCCGCGACAGGGACCGCAGGATCGCCGCGCCCAGCCGGCCGTCCGCCGTCATCCGCATCAGGCTGCGCCCCACCGCCAGCGGCCCGGGGAAGAGGTAGTGCGGCCAGGGCCCGATCCTAGACGCCAGCTCCCACAGGAGGAGGAGCACCGTCAGGAACGCGGCCCGCTCCAGGATCGGCCCTTTCTTCATCCGCGACCTCCTTGCCGCCGCCGATGGGGGGCGGCGTCTCGGCGATCCTCTGGACGCGGCCGAGCATGGCGCGGATCCGGCGCGACATCTCGACCAGCGCCTCGTCATCGGGGTCGCGCGGCCGGGGCAGTCGCACCTCGAAGTCCTGCAGCACGCGGCCGGGCTGGCCGGCCATCACGACCACCCGGTCGCCCAGCACGAGCGCCTCGCGGATGTTGTGGGTGACGAACACGACCGTCTTGCGATCGCGTACCCAGATCTGCTGGAGGAGGTCGTGCATGCTGGCGCGCGTCTGCGCGTCGAGCGCCCCGAACGGTTCGTCCATGAGCAGCACGGACGGATCCATCGCCAGCGCCCGCGCCAGCGCCACCCGCATCCGCATCCCACCGGACAGCTCGTGGGGGAGGGCGCGCTCGAAGCCGCGCAGGCCCACGCGCTCGATGAAGGCGGCCGCTCGCGCCTCGGCGTCGGCGCGCGACATGTGCCGTCCGCGCAGCACGAAGACGAGGTTCTGCCGGACCGTGAGCCACGGAAACAGCGCCGGCTCCTGGAAGACGAGCATCCGGTCCGGCCCCGGGCCGGTCACGTCCTTGCCGTCGAGCGAGATGTGGCCGCCCGACGGCTTCACGAGCCCGGCCAGCGCGTAGAGGAGCGTCGACTTCCCGCACCCCGACGGGCCGAGCAAGCACACGAACTCGCCCGAGTGCACGTCGATGTCGACGTTCTGAAGCGCGACCACGTCGTTGCGGAACCTGTGCCCGACACGGCGGGCGGCGAGCTTCGCCACGCCCTCGCGAGCGCGCGAGGGAACGAGGAGATGTCGGGCCGAGAGGCGCTGCCGAAGCCGCTTCAGCACGCGCTAGATGATGGGACGGCGGGAGCGCCTTGGCTCGGTGGGGCGCAGGCTCTCTTGGGGAGCGATCGAGCGCGTCAGGGCCCCCTACCGAGGCCCATCCTCGGGAGCAGGGCGCGGCCCAGGGGCCCGGTACAGCAGGAGCCTGCAGCTCAGGCCACCGTTCCGGACGCGCATCGCGCTGCACGGCTGCGCCGGCAGCACCCGCTCGAGAGGGCGATCGGGAGCGAGCACTGCGGCCTGCCAGCCGATCGCGCGCTCGAACAAGGCGGCGAGCGCGCGCCAGGCGGCCTGGACGTCGTCGGCGAGGCGGAGCCCGTACGGCGGGTTCACCGCCAGCAGCCCGGGCTCGTCCGCGAGCTCCGCCTCCGCGGCGTCGCAGCGGGCGAAGCGGATCACCCCCTCGAGCCCTGCGGCGGCGGCGTTCTTCTGCGCGAGCCGGAGCACCCCTGCGTTCCGGTCCGAGGCGTGGATCGGCGCCGGCGCGCTTCGCGCCAGCGAAGCCAGCCTCGCCCGCACGGCCTCGGTCGCGGCGCGGTCGTGGCCCGGCCAGCGCTCGAACGCGAAGGTCCTTCCCAGCCCGGGGGCGCGCCGCGCCGCGAGCGCCGCAGCCTCGAGCGCGAGCGTCCCGGAGCCACACATCGGATCGACGAAGGGACGCGAGCCGTCGTAGCCCGCCGCGAGGAGGACCCCCGCCGCGAGCGACTCGCGCAGCGGCGCCGCCCCCACGCGCGGCCGCCAGCCCCGCTTGAACAGCGGCGCGCCGGCGGCGTCGATCGAGACGGTCGCCGTGCCCCGGTGCCGTCGGACGGCGAGCTGCGCGCCCGAGCCGAAGCGGTGGCGGGCGGCCGAGAGCGCGGCCGAGAGCTCGCGCTCGGGACCTTCGAAGATCCGCAGCGCGACCGCGTCGGCCACGCGCGATCCCAGGCAGGCGAGCGCCAGGGCGGACGCGCCGCTCGCCTCCGCGCCTCCTGGGACGGCGCGCGCCACTAGGCCGATCCCGCGCAACTCGCCGGCCAGGACCTCCTCCAGCCCCGGTGCACACGCCGCGAAGAGGCGCTCTCGCTCGCTCACGGGGACATGTTCTCACGACGCGAGCCCTCGCTCGAATGGACCCGCTCGCCAAGGGGCGCGGATTCGGTTAAGAAGCGGCGGGCCGTGGCGGCGCCCCCGCCTCCTCTCTCCATCGGCGCGCGCGACCCCTCCACATGATCTCAGTTCAGAACGTCAGCAAGGCCTTCGGGCCGAAGAAGCTCTTCGAGGACGTGAACGTCGCCTTCTCTCCCGGGCGGCGCTACGGCCTCACCGGCCCGAACGGCGCCGGCAAGACCACCTTGATGAAGATCCTCGCCGGCGACGAGGAGGCCGACAGCGGCACGATCCTGCGGCCGAAGCGGCTCGGCATCCTGCGCCAGGACCAGTTCAAGTACGAGGACGACCGCGTCATCGACGTGGTCCTCATGGGCGACGCCGTGCTGTGGTCGGCGATGCAGGAGAAGGACGTCCTGCTCGCGAAGTCGGACATCTCGGAGGAGGACGGGCACCGCCTGGGCGAGCTGGAAGGCGTCATCGCCGAGGAGGACGGCTACACCGCCGAGGCGACCGCGGCCGAGCTGCTGGAGGGCCTCGGCATCCCGCAGGAGGCGCACGAGCAGCCCATGCGCGCCCTCGCCGGCGGCTACAAGCTGCGCGTGCTGCTGGCGCAGGCGCTCTTCGGCCGGCCGCAGGCGCTCCTCCTCGACGAGCCCACGAACAACCTCGACATCGACTCGATCCGGTGGCTCGAGAAGTTCCTCCACGCGTACGAGGGCGTGCTCGTCACCATCTCGCACGACCGGCACTTCCTGAACGCGATCTGCACGCACATCGCCGACATCGACTACGAGACGATCATCACCTACACCGGCGGCTACGACGACATGGTCCGGCAGAAGGGCCAGGTGCGGTCGCGGGTGGAGTCGGAGAACGCCGAGAAGCAGAAGAAGGTCGCCCAGCTCCAGGACTTCGTGGCCCGCTTCCACGCCGGCACCCGCGCCTCCCAGGTGCAGAGCCGCATCCGCGCCATGGAGAAGCTCAAGCTCGAGGACCTGAAGCGCTCGAACATCCAGGCGCCCTTCATCAAGTTCGAGCTGGCGAAGCCCTCCGGCAAGCAGACCCTCACGGTGGAGGAGATCGCAAAGAGCTACGGCCGCCGCGAGATCATCCGGCCCTTCAGCGCGCTCGTCACCCGCGGGGAGAAGGTGGCCATCATCGGCAAGAACGGCGTCGGCAAGACGACGCTCGTGCAGCTGCTGGTGGGTCAGCTCGAGGCGAACGGGGGGACCGTGACGTGGGGCCACCAGGCGTCCGTCGGGTACCTGCCGCAGGACCACACCGGCCTCATCCGGCCCGGTACCACCGCCTTCGGCTGGCTGCGCGAGCTCGAGGACAAGCTCACGAACGAGGAGATCTCCGGCCTGCTCGGGCGCATGCTGTTCTCCGGCGAGGAGCGGATGAAGCCCACCGACACGCTCTCCGGCGGTGAGATCGTGCGGCTCCTCATGTCGAACCTGATGCGCACGAAGGACAACGTGCTCGTGCTGGACGAGCCGACCAACCACCTCGACCTGCAGGCCATCGCCGCGCTGGGCGAGGGGATCAACCGCTACGAGGGCACCGTGCTCATGGTGACCCACGACCAGCAGCTCATCGGCGAGGTGGCCACGCGCATCTGGGCGCTCCGCGAGGAGGAGCCCGTCCTCGACTTCAACGGCACGTTCGACGAGTTCCTGGAGAAGCACCCGGATCTGGCGGCCCACCACCGGTGAGAAGACAGGTCAAAGCCCCCGAGGTCGCGCGCGAGCTCGCGCCGGGGCAGTCGACCGCGCTCCTCCAGGAGCTGCACCTGCTCACCCGGGAGGGCGACCTCAACGCCGACAGCCTGCGCAAGCTGAAGCAGGTGAACCACCTCGTCCGGCTGCTCCGGCCGGCGGTGGAGGACGTGCTCGCGCGCTTCGGCGACCCGCTGCTCGTCGACTGTGGGGCGGGGAAGGGCTACCTCGGCTTCATCCTGTACGAGCTGTTCGTCGGACCCGCCGGGAAGGGCACCATCGTCTCGGTCGAGTCGCGCCCGGAGCTGACCGCCGCCGCCGAGGCGCGGGCGCGCCGGCTCGGGTTCGAGCGGATGCGTTTCGTCACCGCCGAGCTGGAGGCCGCCGAGCTCCCGGCCCGGGTCCACCTCGTGACGGCGCTCCACGCCTGCGACACCGCCACCGATGATGCCCTCGCGCTGGCGCTCGGTCACGGCGCCGATCACGTGGCGGTGGTGCCCTGCTGCCAGGCGGAGGTCGCGCGCCAGCTCGAGCGCGCGGGCGCGCCCTCGCCGCTGCTCGCGCCGCTCTTCGAGCACCCCTGGCACCGGCGTGAGTTCGGCTCGCACCTCACGAACGTCCTGCGGGCGCTCGCGCTCGAGGCGCACGGCTACCGCGTGACGGTCACCGAGCTCGCCGGCTGGGAGCACTCGCTCAAGAACGAGCTCATCCTCGGAAAAAAGGTGCGGGCGCGCGATGCGGCCGCCGCGGAGCGGCTGGAGTCGCTCGCGTCGGCGGCCGGCGTGCGCCCGAAGCTCCTGCGCCTCCTGGAACGGAGCGCCAGCTCGGCTGGCGGCTGAGACGCTCTCGCCGCCCTGGTTCACCAGCGCGGTAGGCGCGGGCGTGGCAGACGAGGCGGTTTGCGTTTTGGTTGCCGTGCGATATTCCTGCCGGCCGTGCTGACGATCCGCTCCCCTCGCGGCCTCCGGGCCGCCGCCTGCCTCTCTCTCTGCCTCGCCGCGGCCGCCTGCCAGCGTGGGCCGAAGGGCCCACGCGTGCGTCCGGCGCCGGTGGTCGCCGCCGCCGCCGTCTCGGTCCGCGACGTGCCCGTCGAGGTGCGCGCGGCCGTCGACCTCCGGCCGTTGTTCGCGGCCGACGTGGGGTCGAAGGTGGTCGGGTACCTCGACGCGGTGCTGGTCGACCGCGGCGACCGTGTCCGGCGGGGGCAGCTGCTCGCGCTCGTGCGCCCCTCCGACCTGCCCGACCAGCTCGCCGCGGCGCGACACCAGCTGGCCCAGGCGCAGGCCTCCGCGGCGCTGGCGCGCGCGAACAAGGAGCGCGCCGAGCGGCTCGCGCCCTCGGGCGTCGTCTCGCAGCAGGAGTTGCAGCAGAACGAGGCCGCCCTCGCCAACGCCGAAGCGGCGCTCCAGGCGGGCCAGGCGAACGTGGGCGTGCTCGCGACGCGCCTCGGCGAGACCCGCATCGAGTCGCCGCTCGACGGCGCGGTGTCGGCGCGCCGGCTGGACCCGGGCGCGCTGGTCGGCCCCACCTCCGGGACCGGCGCCGTCCTCACCGTGGAGCGCGACGACGTGCTGCGCGCCTTCGTGCCGGTGAACGAGTCCGAGGCGGGACTGGTGCGGGTGGGCCAGGACGTGCGCCTCACGCTCGACGCGTTCCCCGGCCGCGAGTTCACGGGCAAGGTCGTGCGCCTCGCCCCCGGGCTCGATCCGCTCACGCGAACGCTCGACGCGGAGGTGCAGCTCAAGAACCCGGGCGAGCTGCGGAGCGGGATGTACGGCCGCTGCGCGATCGTCACGGCGGTCCATTCGAACGCGGTGGTGGTCCCGGCGGTGGCGGTCCAGATCTCCGACGAGCGGCAGTACGTCTACGTCCTGCAGGGCGAGAAGGTGAAGCGGACCGAGGTGAGGACCGGCATCGACGGCGGCACCTGGCTCGAGGTGATCTCGGGCCTCGCGCGCAGCGACGTCGTCGTCATCGCGGGCATCGACGGGCTCGCCGACGGCGCCACGGTCCAGGCCCAGCGCGACGTCGATCCCTACACCGGGCAGAAGACGGTCTCGGCCGCCGAAGGCCGATAGCCCCCGCCAGGAGACTGAAACATGTGGCTCACGCGGATGGCGCTGAGGAACCCCGTCTTCATCCTCATGCTGTCGCTCATGACGATCGCGCTGGGGTGGATCTCGCTCCAGCACCTCGCCGTCGACCTCTTCCCCAACATCGACATCCCGATCGTCCGCGTCGCGACGTTCTACACGGGGGCCGCGCCGGAGGACGTCGAGAAGTCGATCACGGTGCCCATCGAGCGGGCGGTCTCGGCGTCGCCGGGTGTCGACCGCGTCGAGAGCACCTCGAAGCAGGGCTTCTCGGCGGTCTCGGTCTGGTTCCAGTACGGCACGAACCTCGACAACGCCCAGTTCGACGTCTCGCAGCGGATCTCGCAGATCCTGAACACGCTCCCGCCGGGGATCCAGCAGCCGTTCGTCCTGAAGTTCGACGTCACCAACATCCCCGTGCTCGCGGTGGCGATGACCGCCGACGGGCTCGACGAGAAGCAGCTGTACGACCTCGCCTACAACGTCGTGGAGCCGCAGCTGGAGCGGCTGCCCGGCGTGGCGAGCGCCACCGTCGCCGGCGGCAAGACGCGCGAGATCGAGGTCATGGTGCACCGGGACGCGCTCCGGGCGCGCGGCCTCGGCATCCTCGACGTGCTGGACGCGGTGAAGAGCTCGAACCTGCTCCTCCCCTCGGGCGACCTCAAGGCCGGGGTCCGGGACTACAACGTCTTCTCCAACACCCAGTTCGGCGAGGCGAGGCCGCTCCGGGACGTGGTGGTGAAGCGTCCCGCCGAACGCGTCGGGGCGTCGAGCGCGGCGCCGGTGAGGTTGCGCGACGTCGCGAAGGTGGTGGACGCGGCCGCCGATCAGTCCGAGATCGTGCGCGTCAACGGCTCGCGCGGGGTCTTCTTCCGGGTGCTGAAGCAGCCGGGCGCGAACACGGTGGCCGTGGTGGACGCCGTCAAGGCCGCCATGCCGAAGCTGCGCGACGTGCCGCCCAACGTGAAGCTCGCCATCTCCTTCGACCAGTCACAGTACATCCGCGCCGCGATCGGCGCGCTGCAACACGAGGCGGTGCAGGGCGGCCTGCTGGCCGTGCTCGTGATCCTGATCTTCCTGGTGAGCTTCTCCGCCACGGGCATCATCGCGGTGGCGATCCCGCTCTCCATCGTGGCCACCTTCGTCCTGCTCTACTTCTCGGGGCAGACGCTGAACGTCTTCACGCTGGGCGGCCTGGCGCTGGGCGTCGGGCGCCTCGTCGACGACTCGATCGTCGAGCTCGAGAACATCCACCGGCACCTCGCGCTCGGGCAGGACCGCCGCACGGCGGTGCTCAACGCGGCGCAGGAGGTGGCTGGGCCCATCTTCGTCTCGACCATCACCACCATCGTGGTGTTCTTCCCCGTCGTGTTCCTGGGGGGCGTCGCGAAGAACCTCTTCCTCCCGCTCGCGCTCACCATCGCGTTCGCGCTCATCATGAGCTTCTTCGTGTCGCGGACGGTGACGCCGCTGCTCTGCCTCCGCTACCTGCACGCCGAGCACCCGGGACGCGGCAGGGGATACGCCGCCTGGATCACCGCGCGGTTCGACGCGCTCGACGAGGCCTACGCGCGCGCGCTGCGCTGGGTGCTCCGGCGCCGAGGGCTCGTCATCGGCGGGATCACCGCCATGTTCGTCGGGTCGCTCTTCCTGGGGCGCTTCATCGGGACCGAGTTCTTCCCGCAGAGCGACGAGAGCCAGTTCCAGGTCATCTACAAGACGCCCATCGGCACCCGCGTGGAGCTGACGGAGCAGGTGACGAAGCGGATCGAGGCCGCGGTGCTGCGCGAGCTCGCGCCCCACAAGGCCGCCGAAGGCGGGCCCATCACCACCACGCTCCTCTCCGACACGGGCCTCCCGCTCGGGCGGAGCGCGCTCTTCTCCGCCAACACCGGTCCGCACTCCGGCAACCTGTCGGTGAACCTGGTGCCGCACGCTCAGCGCGCGCTGACCGACGACGAGGCCACGGACGTCGTGCGCAAGGTGCTGCGACAGGAGTTGCCGGGGACGCAGGTCTACTACTTCACCGGCGGCATCGTGAAGCGCATCCTCAACTTCGGCACCTCCGCGCCCATCGACGTCGAGATCTCGGGGTACGATCTCGAGGCGGGGAGCGCCTACGCCAAGCGGCTCAAGGAGCGGCTCCAGGCGGAGATCGGCCGGGACGGGCGACCGCTGCTGGCGGACCTCCAGATCTCGCGCGAGGAGAACTATCCCGAGCTCGACGTCGAGGTGGACCGCGAGAAGGCGGGCATGCTCGGCATCAGCGAGCAGCAGGTCGCGCAGTCGGTCCTGACGAGCCTCGTCGGCTCGAACCAGTTCAGCCAGATCCCGTTCACGGACGCGAAGACCGGCAACCAGTACTACATCAACGTCCGGCTCGACGACGCGTTCCGCTCCAAGGTGTCGGACCTCTCGGACGTCTACCTGCGCTCCCCGGGCGGGAAGATGGTCGCGCTCGCCAACATCGCCAAGGTGAAGCGCTCCTCGGGCCCGGTCACCATCGATCGCAAGTACCTGCAGCGGATCGTCGACGTCACGGCCAACCTGCCGCCGGGCATCGATCTCGGGTCGGCGAGCGCCGCGGTCGAGCGCGCCATCCGCGACGTGCCGCCGCCGGACGGCTTCTCCGCCCGGCTGGGCGGCCAGACGGCAGCCCAGCGGGAGGCGTTCAGCGGGCTCATCTTCGCCGCGCTGCTGGCGGTGGCGCTCGTCTACATGATCCTGGCGAGCCAGTTCCGCTCCCTCGTCGACCCGCTGGTCATCATGTTCTCGGTGCCGATGGGGATCACCGGCGTCATCGTCATGCTGCTCCTCACCGGCACGTCGCTCAGCGTGAACAGCTTCATGGGCGTCATCATGATGGTCGGCATCGTGGTATCGAACGGTGTGCTCCTCGTGGACTTCGCCCGTGTGCTGCAGTCGCGCGGCCAGCCGCTCATCGAGGCCACCGTCCAGGCCGGCAAGACCCGGCTCCGGCCCATCCTCATGACCACCATCGCCACCATCGTCGGCCTCGTCCCCATGGCGCTCGGCATCGGGGAGGGCAGCGAGACGAACCTGCCGCTCGCGCGCGCCGTCATCGGCGGGCTCACGGTCTCGACGTTCTTCACGCTGTTCCTCATCCCGGCCCTGTACACGCTGCTCGAG
>Ga0318495_10000611_pt1 | contig 11389 bp, 14 predicted proteins | sample GRESIP108b1f25_FD_203752 | JGI IMG/M metagenome (GOLD analysis project Ga0318495, IMG submission 203752) | Tropical soil microbial communities from Luquillo Experimental Forest, Puerto Rico - GRE.SIPMG.108b1f25 | ecosystem: Environmental > Terrestrial > Soil > Tropical forest > Bulk soil...
CAACAGTGCCGACCTTCTTCATGGGGGGATCTCTCCGACCGATGGGCGTAGCGGGGGAAGGGGCCGACCTGTAGCAAACGGAGCCCTCCGGGCGCGTGCCGATTCTGCGAATTACGCGTGAACCCGGCGCGCCACATGGCGGACGCCTCGAGACCTTGTGGACGTTCGAACCAGCGGCCAGATTTGGCGAAGCTCGCTCTCTCGACACCAGCGGTCAGTCGTTCGAGCGGCCTGATGTCTCCTCGTTTCCGGCTGGATCGCTCAGCCGCGGAGGCAACATGGACCCAGGGCAGGAACACTTCCCGGCGCCTCGCGAAGGGTTCATCCTGACGCACTTCATCACGAGCCGTGACGTCACGCGCTCAGCCGCCTTCTATCGGGACGTACTCGGCGGACAGGTCGTCTTCGAGGGCGAGCCCACGGCCATCAAGCTCGCCAACAGCTGGATCATCATCAACGTCGGAGGCGGACCCACCGACGACAAGCCGGAGGTCATCCTCGAGCCGCCGCGAGACCCGCACCGGACGAGCTCGTTCCTGAACATCCGCGTCGCCGACATCCACGCGGTCTACGACGAATGGCGGCGCAGGGGCGCGGAGTTCCTCACGCCTCCCAAGCAGCACGCGCATGAGATCCGTTGCTACATCCGGGATCCCGACGGCTACCTCATCGAGGTCGGACAGACGACCGCGATGCCAGGGTGACAGCCTCTCCGCGCTCGCCGAGGAGACGATGCGCCTCCTCCTGGTCGAAGACGACCACGGTGGCCTCCGAGGGCAGCCATCAGGAGGGTGAGCAGGGCCGGCTCGGCCTGGCGGTGCGCCCGCTCACGCCCGACGAGCGCCAGCGGGCCGGCGTGAGCGGCGGCGTCCTGGTGCAGGACGTCCAGGGGCCGGCCGCGCGCGCCGGGATCCGGCCCGGCGACGTGGTCCTGGCGGTGAATGGCACCCGGATCGACGCCGTCGAGCAGCTCCGGCAGCTCGTGTCGAAGTCGGGCAAGCACGTCGCCTTGCTCGTCGAGCGGGGCGACACCCGCCTCTTCGTGCCCGTGGACCTCGCCTGAAGTCTTCCCAGGCGGCGGTCGCGGTGACGCGGAAGCCGCCCGCGGGCGAACGGACCTCTACGAGGGTTCTGAGCAGATTGCTCAGGACCTGAGCGCTCGCCGGCGAGTGACGTGGCCAAAGCTTGCGACGTCCACGCGGCGCGGCCCTCCCTTCATCGCGAACAGCGCGCCTGCGCTCGCATTCACGCTGCCAGCCGACACCGTGGCAACGGGTTTGCAATGCAGGTCAGGGAGGACATGAGCCATGAAGCCGATCCCTCCCTGGATGATCGAGGACGTAAGGCCGCGGCACGACGAGCGCGTCGACGGACGACGCCAAGTTCGCTTGGAGATTCCCCTGCCCCGACCTCTCGAGGATCCGCGTGAGCAGCCGCCACCACCCGAGGTGGTGATCGTCATCGAGCCGTAGAAGGTGCCCGATCATGCACCCTCACAGCCTTGAACCCCTGCCCGCTGCGGCGGCCGCGCGCGACCGACCCACCGGGGCAGGGCTCGGCGTCGTAGAGCGGAGCTCGGTCGAGCGCTTCAGGTCCATGCTCGAGGACTCGAAGCGCCAGCTTCTCGCGTCGGCGAGGAGAACTCAGGCCGGACGCGCCGCCATCGACGACGACGATCTCGCGGATGACTTCGATCTCGCAAACGCGGAATATTCACAATCGCTGACGTCGCAGTTGCTCGAGCGGGAGAAGTACGCGCTCGACGAGCTCCAGAGCGCCCTCGATCGCATCGAGGATGGAACTTTCGGGATCTGCGAGGGCTGCGGCGGAGAGATCTCGGAGAAGCGGCTCGTGGTGCGCCCCACGACCACGCTCTGCATTCACTGCAAGGAGGACGAGGAGCGGGAGATGAAGAGGTCTTTCGGGTGAGCGCAGCGGACCCCATCACTCGCCGAGATCGCTTTCAAACCGGTCGGCGCTCCTGGGGAGGCCGCGGCTTCGTGGGCCCCTGGTCATAGCTGGCAGCGGATGTTGCAGGCAACCTGGCGCCGCGGCTCGAAGCTCGTCTGCCCTTCGCGCTGGCGACGACGATCGCGGTCAGCAGCATCACCGACCAGCTGCCCAGGATGACCGCGATCGCCGCCCAGCCACGAATGACCGAGCGGTCGGCCAGGATGATCAAGACGGAGAAGACGCACAGCAGGTGGACGCAGAACACCTCCAACGAGGCTTTGCCGAGCATCACCAAGGGCGGGATCGCGAGCGGCTTGAGCGCTGACCGGAACCGGATCGCCAGCGCCGCTACCGCCGCAGCGTCCACGATCCGTCCCGGGCCGAGACTCCACTTGTCGAGCAGCCAGGCGGACTTCTCGAATGCGACGAGTCCCTCGATCTGCATATAGCGCAGCGCCAGAAAGGAGCCGGAGACGATGGCCGCCGGAACGACGAGCCGTTTCGCCCAGGCGTCCAGAGGCAGGTCGTCTCGAGCCCAGCGCACGCCCAGCCACAGGCCAATCAACCACCACAGCTGCCATGCCCACAGGTCGAACGCGCCCATCTGGTTCAAAGGGACCTGCAGGCCGAGATCGCCCGTCAAATGGCGGTACGCGAAGTTGCGCAGTCCAACCTGCGCGAGCAACCAGAGCGTGCCCCCGCCGGCGAAGGCGTACCTCCACCCCCGTCGCGCGCCCAGCATGAGGGCGAACGGGGTCAGCGCGAGGAAGACGATGTAGATGGGCAAGATGTCCAGCAGCGGCGGTCTGTAGAGCAGCAGCGCCGCGTCGAGGTAGGCGCGAGTGCGGCCCGCCGCGTAATAGAAGTCGAGCAGGTTGTGCACCGCGGGGTGGTTGCCGCGAGCGGCCAGCGGGGCCCCGATGGCAAAGGCGACCACCAGCAGCAGCAGGTGGTAGCCGTACAGCCGTCCGGCTCGCGCCCACAGACGGCGGCACATCGTGCCCCAACCTTGGCGCTCGGCCACCCGGATGTAGATGAGGCCTGTGAAGAGGGCGGAGAGGAAGATGAAGCCCTCCGTCCCCGCGAAGAAGCCGAACGGCTGGTTGACGTAGGTGCTCAGAGGGGTGGGCAGATGAGTGGCGGTGATCCACAGCAGCATCAGGCCGCGGAGCGCATCGAGCTCTGACACTCGACCTTGCATTCCACCCGTCACTTGGTTGCAAACCGGCCCGCGCCTGCGCTGCACCCCTGCAGACCCTGCGAGACCAGGCGGTGCCGAGCATCCAGATCCTGCTTCAGGTAGGCGTTCCAGAAGACGAGCGTCTGGACCTGGACGCACTGGAAGAGCCGGTCGGGCGGGTCTCCCGCGGCGGCGAGGCCAGCGAACTCCATGTGCGTGGCGCCCTCGAGCTCCACGTCATACTTGTCGCCGGGCGGGGCCCTCAGGAAGGCCTCGTTGCGCCACGACGGCGGCTCGCCGAAGGGTCCGAAATCGCGCGAGCCATACATCAGCAGCACGGGCAGGCGGAGGTCGTCCCAGGAGTCCGCGGTGAGCCCAAGGCGGCCCGCCCCCTGAGGCGACAGCAGCACGATGGCAGCCACCCGTCGATCGGCGAAGCGCTGCGGCCCGTGCTTCCCCGGCAGGTGGACGGTCGTGCCGCCGATGAGCGCGGCCGTGTAAGCGCCGAACGAGTGACCCGCCACGCCGATGTGCCCGAGATCGAGCTTGCCGGCGAGCTGTGGAGCAAAGCTCGCGACATGCGCGAGCGAGTCCAGGACGAACGAGACGTCCCGGGGGCGATTCTCCCACGCGCGGGGATCGCTGAGAGCCTGGTGAAGGGTGCCGCGAAATCCGCTGTCCGCTACGGAATCGGCGTGAGACGGATGGATGCTCACGTAGCCGAAGCTGGCCCAGTATTGTCCCAAGCCCGAGTAGGCGTCCTTCGAGGCCAGCGCTCCGTGGGAGAAGACGATGACGGGGAACGGGCCTGCCGCGTCGGGGTAATGAATTTGGAGAGGGATGTCCTTCTGCCGGGCGCCGTCGCGCAGGACGCGGTCGACCGTGAGGACCCTGTACGGAGCCGCGCGCGAGCGCGAGCTGGGCGGGTCGAGACCCCACGTCGACTGCGACCACAGCAAGATCCCCATGCAGGCGGCAAACCGACGAGCTCTCCCCCGGCTCATCGATGATCCCCGCCGCGACGGCACCCGGTAGACGTGTTCGCCACGACGTCCGGGTGCAAGCGACTCGCTGCGGCGCGCGCCTGCCCGTTAGGATCGCGAGGTCCGGTTACGGGAGCCGAAGTGCGACGGGCGGTGGCTGCTGCCTGAAGGACTCGCGCTCCGTTCGTAGCTTTGCCGCTGGGCGCCAGCGGCTCAGACATCCAGGCCAGTGGTGCCTCCCACCCTCCATGGCCCGGCGAACGTTACGGCGTCTCACCGCCGGCCCGTACGAGATGCGCTGTCGCTACGCCCGCGCCCTCACCCCTTCGTTTTGTCTCCAGCGCAGCGCTGCTCGCCATCGAGACTCGGCGTGATCAGACTCAAGCACATCCATGGGGGGAGCGTCATGTCCGAGACGGGAAGAGGGCTGGCGAGGGGGCTCATGCTCACGGCCACCGCGCTGGCGATCGTCGCGTTGGGGATGCTGACACGCGCGCAGACCGACGGTGGTCCGCAAGGCACGCTGCTCGACTTCCACACGATGACCCCGGTGTCCGGCCCATACGTCGGCTCTTCCAGCCCGATTCGCGGCGTCAACGGCGGCAGCATGCCGTGGGTCATCGATCACGGCGACGGCACGCTTCGCGCCGACGGCCAGCTCGAGGTCTTCGTGAGCGGGCTCGTCCTGGCTCATGATCCGCTCGTTCCGGCGGCTCAGCAGGGCACGAACCCGAGCGCGACGTTCGCCGTGATCGTGAGCTGCATGACCACCAGCGACGGCGGCGCGCCGGTGATGACGAACGTGACCACGCCGGCCGTGAATGCGACGCCGACCGGCAACGCGGAGATCCGGGCGAAGGTCGCGCTCCCGACGCCTTGCCTGGCGCCGGTCCTTTTCGTCGCGGGCTCGAACGGTGCGTGGTTTGCGACCACCGGTTTTCCGGCGCCGGCGGCGGCCGACGGCGGCACCGGCGACGGAGGCACCAGCGACGCGGGCACTGCCGACGGCGGTACGACCCCCGGGACCTTCACCCTCACCATCCGGGGATTGGCCTTCTCGCCCGACAACCTGACGGTGGCTCTTCCTCGGCGTCGGCACGCGCAGCTTCACCATCCCGGCGAACGCCGCGACGGGGACGGTCATCCACTACTACTGCCGGAACCACATGTCGATGATGGTGAACGCTGCCACGGCGCGGATCACCATCGGACCGCCGGGCACGGCGCCGACCGCGCCCACCGCCCCGACGACGCCGACGACGCCGACGACGCCCAGCCCTGGCGGCTACTAGCGCAGCTCCAACGTCGTGGTAGGCGCAGAAGCCGCGGCCGGCGCCGGCCACCACGACCGCGCGGACCGAGCGACCAAAAGGTCGCGACACCCAGCATGTTTCCCGAGATACTCCTCGTAGTCGGAGGAGGCGCATGCGACCGGAGAGAGTCCGCGCACCGGGAGATCTCGGTGTCCGCCTCATCGTGGCCTACAAGGGGGTGAAGGCGGTCGCGGAGCTCGCCCTCGCCGTGGTGCTGGTGGTCCTGGCGGCCTCCGGCGAGCTCGTCGCGCTGAAGCACCTCGCGACCCATCTCCGGGAGCACCTCGCGAGTCGCTGGAGCGTGCTCGCCGGCCGGGCCATCGGGGCGCTGGCGAGCGAACGGGGCGTCCATCTGATCGAGATCGGGCTCGCGCTCGACGGCCTCGTGTCGAGCGTGGAGGCCATCACGCTCTGGCGGGGCTACCGCTGGGCCCCGTGGCTGGTCGTCGTCGCGACGGCGTCGCCCCTCCCTCTCGAGATCGCCCAGATCGTGCGTACGCCCCGGCTGTCGCGGGTAGGCCTGGCCATGGTGAACTTCGCGGTCGTCGGCTACCTCGTTCTACGCATCGCGAGGAAATGGCGACGCTGAGGGCGGTCGCCCGCACGGCGTGGCCTTCCCGGCCAGCTCAGCTCAGCAGAAACGCTTGCGCAGCTCGCGCTTCAGGATCTTACCCGACGCGTTTCGGGGCAGATCGTCCACGAAGTGCACGACCTTCGGGACCTTGAACGGCGCGAGCCGCTGGTGGCTGTGGAGGATGAGCTCCTCGGCCGACACGCGCGCGTCGGGCTTCAGGACCACGACCGCCGTCACCGCCTCGATCCACTTCGGGTGCGGGGTGGCGATGACCGCCACCTCCTTCACCGCGGGATGCGTGTAGAGCTGGTCCTCCACCTCCCGCGACGCGACCACGACGCCACCGGTGTTGATGACGTCCTTCTTGCGGTCGACGATGACGATGTAGCCCTGCGCGTCAGTCCGCGCGAGATCACCCGAGTGGAACCAGCCGCCGAGGAACGCCTCCTCGGTCTCCTCGGGCTTCTCCCAGTACCCCTCGCAGAGCTGTGGTGACCGGTAGACCACCTCGCCGACTTCGCCCGGCGCGACGTCCCGCATCTCATCGTCGACCACACGCATGTCCACGAACAGCACCGCCCGGCCGGCCGAGTCAGGTCGCTCTGCGTGCTCCTCCGGCCGCAGCACGGTGGCGAGAGGGGCGATCTCGGACTGCCCGAAGCAGTTGTAGAAACCGAGCGCGGGCAGGCGCGTCTGGAGTTGCTTCAGGACCGGCACCGGCATGATCGAGGCGCCGTAGTAGCCCTTCCGCAGGCTGCTCAGCTCCCGGCGGCCGAAGTCGGCGTGATTCATGAGCGCGATCCAGAAGGTGGGCGGCGCGAAGAAGCTGGTGACCGCGTGCGCTTCCACGTCGCAGAGGACCGCGGCCGGTTCGGGCGCCTCGTGCAGCCGGTTGGTGGCGCCCACCGCCAGGTACGGCATCAGGAAGACGTGCATCTGCGCGGAGTGGTAGAGCGGCAGCACGTGCAGCGGTCGGTCGGAAGCGGTCAGGTCGAGCGCGGCGATGCAGCTCGCATACTCGTGGACGAGCGCCCGGTGGGTGAGCATGGCGCCACGCGGAGCTGCGGTCGTGCCGGACGTGTAGAGGAGCTGCACGAGATCGTCGTCTCTCACCTCGACGCCGGGCTCCTCCGCCGGCCCCGCGTTGGCCCACGCGGCGACGTCGAGCGCCGTTCCACCGCGGAGCGTCCCGTGGTGCGCAACGCCCAGGCGCCCGCGGATGGCGTGGACCCGCTCCTCGAGCGAGGGGTCGGCGAAGATGGCGCGACTCCCCGACTGGTTCACGATGTAGGCCAGCTCCTCGCCGCCGAGCGCGAAGTTCACCGGAACGTGCACCAGCCCGGCCTTGGCGCAGGCGAGATACAGGATGAGGTAGGCGTCGGAGTTCTTGCCGTACGCAGCCACGCGGTCACTCTTCTTCAGCTTCAGCTCGAGCAGGCGACACGCGACGCGACTCGCGGCTATGTCCAGGGCCGCATACGTCCAGCTTCGCTCGCCGAACACGAGGGCCACGCGCTCGGGGTCGCGACGCGCGCTGCGGCGGACGAGATCTCCCACGGTGCTGCTCCAGATGCTCGTCATCGCGGCTCCTCCTCCCGGGCGCTCAGCGCGCCAGTGCTTGCAGCATCAGCTGCGCCACCTCGATGAACGATGCGTCGTCGGCGCGCGATCCTACCCGACCGACGCCCAGTTCGCCCAATCAGGCGCCGCGCCGGCGCGCTCACTTCCGGAGGTTCAGCGTCGCGACCTTGCTAGCGCTGCCGAGCGTCGCGGTGATCTTCACCTTCTGCTTCGTCGGCGGGCTCGTCGTCTTGATGGAGAACTGGTAGGAGCTGCTCCCCACCGGGATCGTGATGCTCCCCGGCGCCGGGATCGGCACGAGGCTGGGGGCGCTGCTCACGAGCGTCACGACGGTGGGAGCGGTGGCCGGTGCCGTGAGGGCGACGGTCACCTTCACCGTCTTCCCTCCCCTGACCGAGCCCGGCGTCAGCGCGAGGTACGAGAGGATCGGCGCGCTGGTGGGCGCAACCACGGTCACCTGCGTCGAGTCGGTGAAGGCCTGGCCGCCCGTGGTGTAGCTCGCGCTGAGGGTCGCGTTCCCCTCGGCGACGGCGGTGAGGAGGCCCGAGGCGGACACGCTCGCGACGCCTGGGACGGACGACGTCCAGCCGCTGAGGGTCACCGCCTGCGTCGAGTCGTCGGTGAAGGTCGCGGTCCCAGTGAGCTGGAGGGTCTCGCCGGCAGTGAGCGTCGCTCCGTCCTGGTCGATCGCCACCGAGGCGACGACCGTCGCGGTGACGGTGAGGGTCGTGAGCTTCGCCGCGACCGCGCCGAGCGTCGCGCTGATGTTCGCGGACCCGATCTTGAGCGTGGTCGCGAGCCAGGGTGGCGACGCGAATGACGCGACGCTCGCGTCGTTCGACGCCCAGGTCACGGACGGCGTCACGTCGTTCGACGCGCCGTCGGAGAACGTGCCGGTCGCGTGGAACTGGACGTCGACGCCCAGCGGGACCGATGGCGCGAGCGGGTCGAAGGCGCGGGGTGAGAGGGCGGAGGCCGTCACCGCGATCGCCTGGAGCGTGGCATTCGTGACCGTCCGGGTGACCGTGGCGAGCTGGCCGCTCGCGGCGTGGAACGCGCTGATCGTCGAGGACTGGCCCACGGCGGGCAGCGCGAGGATCACGCCAGGATTGGCCACGTCGTTCGAGACGGTGAACGCGCTGACGTTGGAAGAGCTCCAGGCGACGTCGCCGGTGACGTCCGCGGTGGTCGCGTCGGTGAGCGTGGCGATCGCGGTGAGCTGCTCGGAGAGGCCAATCGGGAGCTCGCCCGTCGCCGGCGTCACCGCGATCGAGACCACCTCGGCGGGCGTGACGAGGAGGGCCGCGGAGTCGGCGGAGCCGGAGCACGACGCAGTGATCGTGGTCTGCCCGAGGCCGAGCGCGGTCGCGATACCGCCCGAGACGCTCGCGACGGCTGGGTCGGACGAGGTCCACTGCCCGGTCGCGGTGCAGTCGTCCAGGAGGCCGTCGTGCGCGAGCTGGGCCTGGAACTGATGGGTGCGACCCTTCGCGATCGTGACGTCGGATCCGATGGTGAGCGTGGCCACGCCGCCCGACCCGCTCGTGTTGTTGCCGCCCCCAGGGATGCCCCCGGTGGAACCTTGCTTGTTTCCGCCGCAGCCGGCGGTGACGAGCGCGATCAGGAGCAGCGGGGTGCGGATGCGAAACATGGGTCCCCCTCCGGACTATCCGAGAAGGCCTCCAGCCTCGCGCGTTCGAGGAAAATCCGAAGTCCCGTCGTCAAGGTAATCCATTTGGTCCAAACTCCGCTCGGAAGCCCGTCGAGGGCTCAATTCTTTCCCCTACGTGTAGGACCTCTCGAGAGGCTGGCGCTCGTGGGTGTGACGGCAAAGGTCCCTTGAATCCATGTCGTTCCGCCACGGCGCAGGCGAAGGGTGGGGTCCGCCCCTAAGCTAGAAAGGACCGGAACGGACCCGCTCCTCTACCGTGAGAGCCAACCTCACGGTATCGGTGCGGGCGCGCCTCGGAGCGGAGATGGCACACGTCGAGGATCTGCGTAGCGCACCCAGGCTCTCGACCCACTGTCGGGTCGAGGTGCGCGATCGCTATGCGAGCTGGACCGCCGAGACCGAGGACCTCGGCCCGCGGGGGTGTCAGCTCCTGACCGGGCGCCCGGCCAGGGTGGGTGACGTGCTCACGCTCGAGATCTCGAGCGCGCTGGTGCCGACGCCGCTCGTCGTGATGGGCCTCGTGGCGTGGTCAGCTCCTCCGCCCGTGGGGCGGATCGGGGTCGCGTTCGCCGGGGCTCTCACGTCGTCGCTGTCGCCGGAGCAGTGGTTCGCGCGGCTCGTCGCGTCGGATCCCGCGGCACGGGTGCGTGACGTCCGTCGCACGGTCGAGCTCGATTCGGTGCTGTACCTCGCAGCGCCGCCGGAAGGCACGGTGCCCCTCTCACCCGACGAGGCGCGCCTGCTTCGGGCCATCGGCCGAGGGAAGACTCTCTCCGCGATCTGCGAGGCCGTCGACCCGAAACGCCTGCGCCGCGCGCTCTTCGCGCTCTTGTCGAGGCGTCTGGTGACGCTGTCGCGCGCTGCCTCGGTCGACCCAGCGCGGTGGGAAGCCGTGATCGGCGAGGCGGAGCTTGCGCATGCCACAGAGGAGATCGCCCGGACACCGACGCCGCTGGGGTCGTCCGTCCCCCGGCGCAGTCAGGACGCCCAGCGGCTCTACGAGCGCGCGGTGGAGTTGCTCGTGGCGGGCAATGCGGTCGCGGCGGAGGCGCTCGTCCGGAGCGCCGTAGCCGCGGCCCCGGACGATCCCATCCTGAAGAACGTGCTGAAGCGCTTCCTGGGCCGCTGACGACCGACCGCGGAGGTGGCGACCACTACGCTGCTTTCACCGCCTTCGGCAGCGGCTTCCCCTTCTCGAACGCCGCGTTCTCGCCGAACTTGGCGACGATCTTCTTCTTCGTGTCGAGGCCGGTGGCCGCGATGACGAACTTTGGGACGCGGCGGGCGCGGTTGTCTGCCACCCACTTCGTGATGTCGGCTCCACGAGCCCTCGCACCGCGAGCCGCGCGACGCGCCGCGCGCTGGCCGTTCAAGGCCAAGTTCTTCTCGAGCTCCTCCGCGGCGAGCTCCGCGACTCGGCGCTGGATGGCAGGGCTGATCTTGGCGATAGCTTGCGCTACCGCCGTGGCGATGGTCTCTTCGATGCTTTCAGTAGCTCGGGGCATGGGTTCTCCTTGAGTGACTTGTATTCTGCCTGTCGCAACGCGGCGTGGCCAGCTTTCGTGAGGGCAACGCACCATCAACGGCTCTGCGCATTCCGTATTCCGTCCGCGAACTCTTGGACACGAACCCTGCACGCCGGGCACGCTCGTGCCTTCCGGTACTTGTTGTCGTTCGCGGGAACCGCGTGGTTGCAGATGAGGACGTCATACAGCCTCCGGCCCTGGCGCTCGTTCTTCTTGACGATGGTCCGCCAGACTTCCGGGACCGTGAATCTCTTGGTCTTGCTCTTCGGCTTTGCCCTAGCCAAGCCTGTCTCCCCCCCACCTAGCGCGCCGGAGATACCACGTAGCAGCGGGCCATTCGATCATGATCGTCAGGGAAAGCACCCGCTACACCAGTACCCGTCGGGGCGAGTTTCGAGACGTCACTTTGCCGGGCTCACACGCCAGGCGTGCGTGTCCGCCTGGGAGCCGATGGCCAATACTCCCCCTCCCTCCCAGCCGCGACCCGATAACCGCGCGAGCCAGTTGCTTTGCTCGGGGCGTCGGTGAATGGGTTCCGATGTAGGGCGTGGAGCTTCATGAAAGTTAACCGTTCGCTTGAATGAGGTTCGACATCCGAGCGCAGCCT
>Ga0318495_10000612_pt1 | contig 11386 bp, 13 predicted proteins | sample GRESIP108b1f25_FD_203752 | JGI IMG/M metagenome (GOLD analysis project Ga0318495, IMG submission 203752) | Tropical soil microbial communities from Luquillo Experimental Forest, Puerto Rico - GRE.SIPMG.108b1f25 | ecosystem: Environmental > Terrestrial > Soil > Tropical forest > Bulk soil...
CAGCAGCCCGAGCACCGTGGGCAGCAGCCACCGGGGAACCCTGTTCACTCCTTCAGCCTAGGGGGTGGACGGTGAGACTGTTCGTCGGGCTGGCCCCGCCTCCGGCGGTCCTCGATGACCTCGACGCAGCGTGCGCGCCGTTCCGGCCGACGCGCGACGACCTGCGGTGGACCAGCCGCGAAGCGTGGCACATCACGCTGGCCTCGCTCGGCGATCTCGCGGCCTCCGTGACCGCGGCCGCTCGCCGGGCCGACGCCGCGCCGCCGGATTCCAGCCGCCGGTACCGGCCGCACCTGACGCTGGCCCGGTGCCGCGCGCCCGCCGACGTGCGCTCCATCGTGGCCAGCCTGGAGGGGTACGAGGGACCGCCGTGGACAGCCGAAGAGATCTACCTCATCCGCAGCCGGCTCGGCGGACACCCCCGGTACGAGGTGCTGGGCACCTGGAAGCTCAGGACTGGCTGAGCTTCTCCAAGATCGGCGCGGCCGCCCGCAGGATCGCCCGCTCCTCCGGAGTTAGTTCCTGCAGCCGCTGCGCGAGCCACGCCTCGCGGCGCCGGCGTACCCGGTTCACCAGCGCGCGGCCTTCGGCGGTCACGGTGAGGAGCACCTGCCTGCGGTCGGTCGGGTGCGGCTCACGCTGGACCAGGCCGCGTTCCTCGAGCACGGCGATCACCCGGGTCATCGAGGGCGGCTGCACCTTCTCATGCTCGGCGAGTTCTCCAGGAGTCATCGCCTGGTGCCGTTCCAGCGCCGCCAGCGCGGCGAGCTGGATGTCGGAAAGGGCCGTTTCCGTCCCGCCAAGTCCGAGGCGCTCGACCCGCAGACGCCGCGCGAGCCTGCTGATAGAAATCCGCATCGCGGTCGCCAGCCCCGCATCCGATCGCATACCCGCCTGAGGCATCCACCAAGTACATCATGCGCGGCGGCGTCCCGGTTAGCCTTGTTGGGTGAGCCGTACTCCCGGAGCAGAACCGCCCCCGCCCCCGCCGCCGCGGGAGGCCGACGACCGTACGGTGACCCTGGTCGGCACCGCCGGATGGGCAGTGGCGCTCGTCGTCCTGCTCATCGTCCGCGACAAGCTGCCCGCCGGGTCGCAGTGGTGGGTGTGGACCTGCGTCACCGCGCTGGCCATGGGGCTGTTCGCACTCTGGTACGTGCCGGTGCTCAAGCGCGGGCGGGCGCGGGCGGCCGCTGCGCGCGCTCAGCTCTCCGAGTCGGCTTCCGGGTACGTGTCCCGGGACAGCGGCTCGAACACCGTCTCTTCGACCGAGACCCCTGGCAACTCCACGAGGTCGTAGCCGAACTCGTCGATCACCGGGACGTTCGCCTGCGCCGCGGATCCGGTGAGCACGGCCTCGGAGTGCGCGCCGCAGCCGTGGTCCGCCGATACCACCCGGCCGTCGTCCGGCGCGAAGGCGTTACCGCAGACGCCGAACACGCGGCCGAGCCCACCGCTGAGCGGTACGAAGAAACCACAGCTCAGGCACTGCGCGGGTGCGGCGCGGGACAGCGGTGTGCGGGGTCCGTGATCGGTCTCGTACCAGCGCTGCGCCGTGTCGTCGCGGCCGTAGGCGGACAGCACGCGGGACCGCCCGGGAGCGGGCAGCTCGGACATTTCCTCCGGGCCGGCCTCGGCGTCATCCGCGTCGGTGCGGGGCGCGAACCAGTCGGTCACCGCGTCATCGCCTTCGAGAACCACCAGCGGCACAAGGCGCTCATCGTCCGCGCTGGCCGGCAGCAGGTCACCGATGCCGACGTCGCCAGGGCGAAGCCGATCCTGCCAGGGCACCCACGCCGGCGCGAGCAGGGCGTCCGGGCCGGGCAGCAGGACGCTCTCGTCCACCGTGACGGCCTTTGACCGGGGTGCCCTGGCCAGCGTGACGGCCCACCGCCAGCCGGCGTACGCGGGATCCAGGCACTCGAACAGGTGAGTGACTACCCGGTCACCCGCGGCCTCGACGCCAAGATGCGCGCCGAAGAGGGCAGGCTTCACTCCAGCCTCGTCGATCAGGGCCTGTTTGGCCTGCTCAACGGCTTCCGCGCAGATCTGGTCCGGTTCCTTCGCGCGGGTTCGGGTTGTGCTCACGACAGCCAATTCTCGCTCCTCCGGCGGTCCAGCGCGAGGGCAGCCGCCAGGTCATCCGCCCCAGGGGCTCGTCGCAGTGCCGCTGACCAAGAATACTGGGTACATGCGGATGTCCAATGCGCTGCGGCGAGCTGAAGACGCGGCCCATGCGACTGGCCGCGCATTCAGATCGGGCACGCAGGCCGGCGGCAGGGCGACCCGCCGCACCGGAAGCTTCGTGCACCGGATCACGGGAGCCCAGGGAGCGGGCCGCACCGGCCTGGCCACGCTCTTCGAGATGACGGCTACGAGCGGCGCCGCCGACGCGTTCGTCACCGTGGCGCTGGCCGGGACGATCTTCTTCAGCACCTCTGTGGACCAGGCACGCGGCCGGGTCGTGCTGTTCCTGGTCATCACGATGGCGCCGTTCGCGGTGCTCGCCCCGTTCATCGGACCCGCGCTCGACCGGATCCAGCAGGGCAGGCGGTTCGTGCTCGCCGGGACGATGCTGACCCGCGGCCTGCTCTGCTACGCGATGTCCGCGAACGTCGCCAACTCGGTGACGCTGCTGCCCGCCGCGTTCGGCATCCTGGTGCTGCAGAAGGCGGGCGGGGTCGTCAAGGCATCAGTGACCCCGCGACTGCTGCCGGCCGAGATCACGCTGGTGACCGCCAACGCGCGATCCGGCCTGATCTCGATCGCCGCCTCCACGGTGGCGGCGGGCATCGCCGCCGCCGTCCAGTTCACCGGGGGCGCGGCGTGGACGCTGCGGGTCGCCATGCTGATCTACCTGGCCGCCATGGTCATCGCGCTGCGACTGCCCGAGCAGGTCGACGTCCCTGCACAGCCGCCGGCGCCGAGCCCGGCCGCGCCGCCGGGGCCCGCCGCGAATCCGGCCAACGGCCGGCAGCCGCCCCCGTATCCGGGCCAAGGCGAATGGCGATCCCAGACGCTGCCGCTCGAACCCGCCGCACTGCCGCCCGCCGGCCATGCCAAGGGCCACGCCAACGGGCACCGGGGGCGCTGGCGCACCCTGGCCAGCGTCGGTCCCGTGGTCACCGAGGCGATGACGGTCAACGCGGTGCTGCGGGCCTTCTCCGGCTACATCCTGTTCCTCCTGGCGTTCCTGCTGCGCAGCGTGAGCCTGGGCACCGCGCACCACTCGGTGTCGCACAACTTCGCCCTCGGCGCGCTGGCCGCGGGCCTAGCGGCGGGCAGCCTCGCCGCGATGGTGCTCGGATCCTTCTTCCGCGGCAGGGCGCCCCACCTGATCATGTTCAGCGTGCTGGCCATCGCACCGGTGGTCACGGTGGTGTGCGCCTGGACGTTCGGCCTGTGGGCGGCCGTGGTGGTCATGTTCACCGCGATCTTCTGCGCCAGCCTGGCCAAGCTCGGTCAGGACTCGATCGTCCAGCGAGAGATCGGGGATGAGATCCGGTCCTCGACGTTCGCGGTGTCCGAGACGATCAACCAGGTGGCGAACGTGGCCGGCGGCCTGGTCGGCGTGCTGGTGTCGATGCTGGACAACGGGTCGGCTGGCCTGGCCATCGCCGCGGCGGGCCTCACCGTCGCGCTCGTCTTGCTCCTCGGCCGCCGCAGGCAGCGGATCCGCACCGCGTGGCGGCAAGCCCCCCAGTCAGCCCGGCCCGCGCCGCAGGCTAGGTAGCCCCGCGGCGCGGGCCGGATAACGCGATCCTGCGCGCGGGAGGGGCTCTGGCCTATATGACTGGAAGGCAACGATCCGATCGCGTGCTAGCGGCCGTCCGGTGTCCTGATCCTCGTCGGTCTTCGATAACGCGAAAGATCCTACGGGCTATAGGTCGAGGGATCTTTCGCATTAATTCGATCTTGGCGCGTTTATATGGGCAAATAGGGCAGGCGGCCGCGGGACGCGGCGGGGCTACCAGAGGCCTGCCGGGAGCACCTGTCCTGTCGCGTGCTCGATCTCGAGCAGGGCGCGCTTGCGGCTCAGGCCGCCCGCGTAACCGGTGAGCTTGCCCGTGCTCCCGATCACCCGGTGACAGGGAATGATGATGCACAGCGGGTTGCGGCCTACCGCCGCTCCGACGTCCCGCGGGTCCGTTCCGGGGCCGAGGCGGCGCGCGAGATCACCGTAAGTGGTCGTCTGCCCGTACGGCACCTGGCTGATCAGGTCCCATATCCGCCGGTCGAATTCGCCGCCGCTGGCCACGATGGGCAGGTCGAAGGCGCTCCGGTCACCGGCGAGATACTCGTCGAGCTGGCGCGCGACTTCCTCGAATCCCGCACTGACGCGGAGCCCGAACGACGTCCGGTCGGGCCGGGGCCAGTGCCGCGGAAAGTACAGCCCGGCCAGTCCCCCGTCTTCCCGGACGACCGTCAGCTCTCCCAGGCTCGTCGCAAGCACCGTGTGCACGGTGCCCAGGGCCGTCCCAGTCTCTACCGTCATCATGTGCTCCTTTCACCACCATGTAGACGCGCGAGCCCGACCGGGCGTGAGACGGCAGCGGCGCGAAGAGCGCGGACGGTCACACCGCGCGCAGGGCCTCCGCCGGGGCCAGCCTGGCGGCCTTGAGTGCCGGGTAGGCGCCGGCCAGGGCTCCGGTGCCCACGGCGACGCCGAGCCCGGCGATCGCGGCGACGGCGGGGAGCACGGCCGGCTGGCCGGCTTCGATCGCGTAGCCGACGGTCGCGGCCGCTCCGAGGAGCACTCCGGCCACCCCGCCGAGCGCCGAAAGCAGCAGCGACTCCACGAGGAACTGCGTCCCGACGTGCCAGCGGGCGGCGCCGAGCGCGCGGCGCAGGCCTATCTCGGTCCGGCGCTCGAGCACCGAGATCACCATGATGTTGGCGATACCGACGGCGCCGACCAGCACGGCTACCGCGCCGAGCGCGAGGAAAAGCCCGGTGAACGCGGTCCCTGCCGCCGCCCGCGCCGCCAGGATGCTGGACGGCCTGCTCACCTGCACGCCCTCCGGCTGCGCCGGGTTCGCGGTGAACGAGAGCACGTTGGCAACCGCCTGCACCTGGTCCGGGAACGCGCGCAGGTACAGCTCGGTCGGATGCCCGCCGAGGTCGAGCAGCGCGTTGGCGACGGGGAACCCGACCAGCGCGGCCTCGTCGATCTCCGGCGCCAGCGGCACTGGCCGCAGGATGCCGATCACCGTGAAGTACCGGCCGTCCAGGTAGACCTGAGTTCCCGGCTGGACCCGGTCGATGCCGAGGGTCCGCGCCGCCACGGCGCCGAGCACGACAGCCGGATAGCGTTCGGTAGCCGCGCTGATGAACGTGCCGTGCGCGACGCTGCCGCCGAGCGTCCGCAGCAGCCCGGGCTGGGCGGCGAGCACGGAGATGCCGCCGCTGTCGACGGCGGGCACCAGATCTGTCCGCAGCACGGCCGCTCCGGGCACGTACCCGATCGCGGTCACGGACTCGACTGGCGGAATCCGCCCGATCATGGCCTCGGCCGTCAGCGGCAGCGGGGCAGGCGACCCGTCCATGCCCTGCCCGGCCGAGACGGTGAGCAGGTTGGCTTCGGCGCCGAGCTGGCTGAGCAGGTCGGCCTTTGACGAGGCCGAGATACCGAGCACCGCCACGCCCGCCGCGATCCCGATCGCGATGCCGAGCGCGGAAAGCGCCGCGCGCAGCTTCCGCGCGCGCAGGCTCAGCAGGCCGCCGAGCACGAGGTCGCCGGCCCTCACGAGCACACCCTCCTGTCGTCTTCGACCACGTGTCCGTCTCGCATCATGACGTGCCGCTCCATCGCGGCGGCGACGGCCTGATCGTGCGTCACCACCACGACGGCAGTGCCGTCGTCCGCCAGCCCGGCCAGCACGGCGATGATCTCCGCCCCGGCCGCCGAGTCGAGGTTTCCCGTCGGCTCGTCGGCGAACACCACGTCGGGGCGCCCGGCGACGGCGCGGGCGATCGCCACCCGCTGGCGCTCGCCGCCGGACAGCTGGGCGGGCCGGTGTGCGAGCCGGTGGCCCAGCCCCACGCGGTCCAGCGCCGCGATCGCCGCGGCACGCCGGTCGCCCGCCCGCACGCCCCGGTAGAGCAGGCCGAGCGCCACGTTCTGCACCGCGTCCAGGTGGTCAAGCAAGTGGAACTGCTGGAAGACGAAACCAAGGCGGTGCGCGCGGACCCGGGACAGCTGGGCGTCGGACAGCCGCGACACCTCCTGGCCGCCGATGGTGACGCTGCCGCTGGTCGGCCGTTCGAGCGTTCCCGCCACATGCAGGAGCGTCGTTTTGCCGGAGCCCGAAGGGCCAAGGACCACCGTCCGTTCCGCGGCATGGATTTTCAGGGTTACGGCGGCGAGCGCTCGCACGGGCGGCGCGCCCGGATATGTCTTGCAGACGTCGTTCATCGCGAATACCTCGGTCATGGCGACGGAACCTCGACCTCAAGGCCGGCCGCGAGCTGTGCGCCGGATACCTGGACCAATGTGTCGGAGAACAGCCCGGTCTGCACGGGGACGAGCTGGCGGGTGGCCAGGGCGCCGCTGCCGTGCACCACGTCGACCGCGTAACCCCCGCCGGCCAGCGCGACCAGGGCGCTGACCGGTACCGCCAGGACGCCGTGGGCCTGCGCGGAGACGACGTTGACGGAGACCGGGGCCTGGTCCAGGTTCCCCACCGCCGCCGGATGGGTCAGCCGGACGGTCATCGCGACCGTGTCCTGGCTACCGCCCGAGCCGCCCGAGCCGCCCGAGCTGCCCGAGCCGCCCGAGCTGCCCGAGCCCGGCTGTCCCGGCGAGGCCCCGTCACTGGGTGTGCCTCCTGAGGCCATAGCAACGGAAGAAACAGCCGTGACAGTTCCGGGAGTCGTCGTCACCCCGTCGGGCAGCGTTACGGTCACGTGGTCGCCGGCGCGCACCAGGTACTCCTGGTTGACAGGAAGCTGGGCCACCACCACGGGAACGGGCGAGGTCGCGGTCAGCACCGTCGCTCCGGGCTGCGGCGTCGCACCGAGGCTCGCCGCGACGTTCACCACGCGCAGCGGGCCGGGTTCGAACACGACCTGGCCGAGCGGCACCGTCCCCGTCACCGGCAGCCCGGTGGCCTGCTGCCACAGCTCCACGGCGTAGGCGGTCGCCCCGGTGAAGTAGTCGCTCACCGTCAGGTAGGCGCCGTAGCCGAGCGCGATCAGGTTGCGGTCGAGCTGGGCCACGTCCGGGCCGGGGACGACGCCTTCGGACAGCGCCCGCCACTGCGGCCTTGCGCCGTAGAACAGCGTGACAGGTGCGCCGTCCACTTCGTAGACCCGCTGGCCGCGGCGGATGATCGCGCCCGCGGCCGGAAGCGCGGTGTAGGCGGTGCCGGGCGCCTGGTTGACGACGGTATCGGCCCCCGCGTAGCTGAGCGAGCCACTGACCTGGACGGTATTCGTGAGGTTCGTGCGGACGACAGGCGCGGCGCCGGTCGGGGTTTGCGGCGCGGCGGCGGGGCGGGAAGGGCGCAGCGCGTAGCCGCCGAGCAGCGCGCCGGCGGTGACCCCGGCGGCGAGGATCGGCACGGCCACCGCGGCGGCCCGGGGGCGGCGCTGGCCGCTTCGCGGGTTACGGAGCGCGGCGGGGCGCGGTGCGCGGTCAGCCGTCATTGCTCAGGCTCGGTAGCGTCGACGCCTGGATCTCCGCGGTGATCTGGGCGCTGCAGGCGTGGGCGGCATGCTGCCAGACCGGGCTCTGCTTGCCGCCCGGTGGCACCTCGCTGGCGGACATGCCGAAGCCGTGGCCTGGCGTGTACGTCGACCGCGACGTCGGGTCCTGCACGTGCGGCATGCCGTGCGCGCGCAGGCATTCGGCCGTCCGCACGCCGGCCTGCACGAGCTGTGGCGGCGCGGGCGGCTCGCTGCCCGGGTTGAGGCCGGCCCGCGTCAGCAACTGGCCGCAGGCGTGCTGTACGGCGGCCATCACCGCTTGCGAGGCGTCCTCCAGGCTGCGGCTGTCGCTGTAGACCTGCCCGCTCGGCGTGAGCACCGGGTCGGTGTACCCGGGGACGCCGTGCTGGCGGATGCACACGGCCGCGGCGTGCAGCGCGCTGGCGTGGGCACCGCTGCTGCCCTGCGCCGCCGCGTGCGCGCTCTGGCTGACGCTGGGCACCGCGGGCGAGGCGGCTCCTGAGCCGCCGCAGCCTGCCGCGGCGGACGCTATCAGCGCGACGGCCGCCCAGCCGGCCGCTCGTCCGCGCACTCGGTTCCTGTTCATCGGGTGGCACCTCCTGGCTTCGCCGTATCGACGACGCCAGTTCTACGCGGCGCGCCGTGACAGGGGCCCAACAGGAAAGGGCGGCCATGACCTGTGGTTGTTAGGCGGCTGTCATCTCCCGGCTGTTATGTCCTTGTCATGCCGGCGGGGGCACCATGGAAGCGTGCGCGTCCTGGTAGTGGAGGATCAGAAGGTGCTCGCCGACCGCATCGCGGAAGGCCTGCGGGATCAGGGCATGGCGGTGGACGTGGCCTACGACGGGCCGACCGCGATGGAGGTCAGCTCGTACACCAGCTTCGACGTGATCGTGCTCGACCGCGACCTGCCGCGCGTCCACGGCGACGCGGTGTGCGCGTCGCTGGTGGCCGGGCCGTCGACCGCCCGGATCCTCATGCTCACCGCCGCCGCCGGGGTCGAGGACCGGGTGGACGGCCTCAACCTCGGTGCCGACGATTACCTCGGCAAGCCCTTCGCGTTCACCGAACTCGTGGCGCGGATCCGCGCTCTCGCCCGGCGCAGCCCGTCCGCCGCGCCGGTGGTGACGCGCGGCGACCTCGTCGTCGACCGGGCGCGGCGGCGGGTCACCCGGTCCGGGCACCTGATGGCGCTGACCCGCAAGGAGTTCGGCGTGCTCGAGATGCTGGTCGCGGCCGACGGCGGCGTGGTCAGCGCCGAAGAGCTGCTCGAGCACGTCTGGGACGCGAACACCGATCCGTTCAGCAATACCGTGTCGGTGACGATCTCGCGGCTGCGCCGGAAGCTGGGCAATCCCTGCCTCGTCGAGACCGTTGTCGGCAGCGGCTACCGGCTCTGCGGACAGCCGGGACAGACCGGCCGGCCGGGAGAGACGGGACGGCCGTGATGGTCCCCCGCTCCCCGCGCTTTATCGGGCGGCGGCCGGTGCGGCTGCGCCTCGCGCTCATCTACAGCGGCCTGTTCCTGCTCGCCGGGGCCGTGCTGCTCACCGTGACCTACGGCCTGGTAGCGGACAGCCTGCCGACGACCGCCGCGGCCAGCCAGGCCGGCAAGTTCCTCGCCGACCCGTCTTTGTATCCGGGCGCGAAACTGTGCAAGGAGAACGCGAAAAACCCCGCGCAGGTCGAAGGCTGCAAGGAGGCCGCGACAAAGGCCGCGCAGCAAATCGCCAATGCGAGCGTGCAGGCCGCACGCGCGCAGACCCTGCGGCACCTGCTGTTCTACTCTCTCGCTGGGCTGGCGGCCATGGCGCTGGTCTCGGCCCTGCTCGGCTGGATCGTGGCGGGCCGGGTCCTGCGCCCGGTGCACGCCATCACCGCGGCGGCGCGGCGGGCCTCAGAAGAGAACCTGGGCGAACGGATCGGGCTGACCGGGCCGGCCGACGAGCTCAAGGAACTCGCGGACACGTTCGACGCGATGCTGGCCCGGCTGGAGTCGGCGTTCGCCAGCCAGCGGCGTTTCGTCGCGAACGCCTCGCACGAGCTGCGGACGCCGCTTACCGTGATGCGGACCGCGATCGACGTCACCCTCGCCAAGCCCAGACGGACTCCGGATCAGCTCGAGGCGATGGCCGCCGAGGTCCGGCAGGCGGCCGAACGCGCCGAAGCGCTGATCGAGGCGCTGCTCACGCTGGCGCGCAGCGACCGCGGCCAGGGACCGCGCTCCGCCCTTGACATGGCCGTGTTCGCCGAGGACGCCCTAGACGCGGCCGCGGCCGCGATCAAGGCCGGATCGCTGACCGTGCGTCCGGTACTCGAGCCAGGCACGGCGGTCGGCGACCCGGTACTGGTCGAACGGCTGGTGACGAACCTGGTCGACAACGCCGTCCGGCACAACGTCCCAGACGGCTGGCTCGAGGTGACGACCGGGAGCGAAGACGGCATGGCCTTCATCTCCGTCGCCAACAGCGGGCCGGTCATCCCGGATGCTGAGGTCCCGGCGCTGTTCGAGCCGTTCCGCCGCCGCTGCCCGCACGACGGGCCGGCGGGCACGGGGCTGGGCCTGTCGATCGTCCAGTCTGTGGTCAGCGCGCATCACGGCAATGTCGTAGCATGCCCCGGTCCGTACGGCGGCCTCGAGATAACCGTCATGCTCCCGGCAGTCTGAGCATCAGCACTGCCCGGCCGCGATATCGCGGCCGGGTGGCGGTGCCCAACGTGGGTCAGGGCTCGATGTCTCCTGCTACCGCGCGCAGCAAGGCGGCGATCTGCTTCGCTTCCTTCGGGTCCGGATGCTTGCCGCGCCGGTACGCGTCAGAAATGCCGTCGAGCAGCTTCATAAGGTCCTCGATGATCGGGATCATCTCATCGGGCTTCTTGCGGGCATGCTTGGCGGCAGCGACCGCGGGCGGGGCCTCGAGGAGCCGCACTTGCAGCGCCTGCGCCCCCTTGCGGCCTTCCACGATGCCGAACTCGACTCGCTGTCCCTTTCCGAGCGTGGTTGTCCCCTGCGGCAGCGCTGAAGAATGCACGAAGACCTCGCCCCCGTCATCACGGGCGAGGAAGCCGAACCCTTTTTCGGCGTCATACCACTTGACCTTGCCGGTAGGCACGAGCACGACCTCACGTCGTTAGGAAATGATCACCCGGCAAGCCATGCTCGGCTAGCGGATGCTATGGGCGCTTTCTAGGCTATCGGTACCGCACGGGTAATGGCAGCAGGGTTATCGGGCCCTTGGCCGCGTCCAGGACGCCGCGCCGCGCTCCCCGGGGGGACGCGGCCCCTTGCTGCCGCAGGTTAGCAGCAGGGGCCACGTCGGTCACGGCCTCACACGTTCGGATGGTGCTGGGACGGGATCGCGTGCGAGGCCGTGAGTCCATCGGCGAATCCTCTGCCCCCCGGTTTCAAGATCGCTCTACGGCTATACCCAGGGGTTATACACAAAAACATGAGACGAGGGAACGGCCCCGGGCTGCCCCGGAGCCGTTCCCTCGTTCGCTTGAAGCAGACGGCTGGACGTCAGAAGTCCATGTCGCCGCCGCCAGGGGCGGCGGGCGCCTTCTCCTTCTCCGGCTTCTCCGCGATCACTGCCTCGGTGGTGAGGAACAGGCCGGCGATGGACGCCGCGTTCTGCAGGGCAGAGCGGGTGACCTTCGCCGGGTCGATGATCCCGGCCTTGAACATGTCGGTGTACTCGCCAGTGGCGGCGTTCAGGCC
>Ga0318495_10000627_pt1 | contig 11316 bp, 10 predicted proteins | sample GRESIP108b1f25_FD_203752 | JGI IMG/M metagenome (GOLD analysis project Ga0318495, IMG submission 203752) | Tropical soil microbial communities from Luquillo Experimental Forest, Puerto Rico - GRE.SIPMG.108b1f25 | ecosystem: Environmental > Terrestrial > Soil > Tropical forest > Bulk soil...
GGACTCGGCGATCCGCTCGACGCCGATCTGCCTGGTCCTTCGCGAGGACATCGAGATGTGGAAATCGCTCGCGGCGGTCAAGCCGGCGGAGGGCGAGCTGTCGACGTACGCCAGGTCGATCCTCGCCGTGCTCCACGAGCGCGGCGCCAGTTTCACCCAGGAGCTCGAGCGTGCCTCGGGGCTGTTGCCCGGCCACTTCGAGATGGGGCTGACGCAGCTCATCGGCCACGGCCGTGTCACGAGCGACGCGTTCGGCGGTGTGCGCCGGCTCCTCACCCCGCCGAGCAAACGGCGCGGCGTGACGGCGCGCGCGCCGTTCGCCCCGCCCGGCCGATGGTCGCGCTTCCGGGACGACGCGGGCGAGACCGTGCGCATCGCGAGCGAAGAGCAGGCCGAATTCGTCGCCCGGCGCCTTCTCGACCGCTACGGAATCGTGTTCCGCCGCGTGATCGAGCGCGAGCGCATCCCGGTCGCCTGGCGCGACGTCGTGCGCGTGTACCGCCACCTCGAGCTGCGCGGTGACGTTCGCGGCGGCCGCTTCGTGCAGCGGTTCTCCGGTGAGCAGTACGCGCGTCCCGAGGCTGTCGAGCTGGCCCGCCGGCTCCGCCGGCTGGACGCTCAGCGACCGTTCGCACCGATCGACGTGGCGGCGACCGACCCTCTCAACCTGCAGGGTGTGCTCACGCCCGACCCGAAGATCCCCGCGCAGGCGCGCGGAAAGGTGCGGGTCGCGTAGCGACTTCTCGTGGCGCATGGGAAGGTGCGCACGATGCACCCGACACCGCCATTTCCTGAATGTCGCGGTTCTCGACACCGAGCGGTTAGAAACTCTTCGAGATCCCCAGGATGAACCCCGAGCGCGGGGCGAGCTGGGCCTCGTTGACGTCCTGGTACACAGGAAGCTGGACGTAGCCGTACATCTCCGTGCCACCGTCGCCGGTGCGGAAGCGCACGCCCGGAGACAAGGAGATCGCGCCGGAACCCGTCGAAGCCACTCCCGAACCCCGGTAGTCGTCGCGCCCGGCGTGGCGCGCGTTTGCTTGGAGCGAGAAGACCCAGCGCTGGCTTGCCGTGTAACTCGCCCCGACCGATGCCACGTACTCATCGCCGACGCGGTACTCCAGGGAATTGCGCCCGTTGATCCGCGCCGAGCCCGACACGAACCATTCGACCGGCTTCGGAAACCGGTGGCGCACGTAGTAGAGGCTGACCAGCCCATCGTACGAGCCGGTCCCGGGCTGGATCGTCGGCTCGTTGATCGCTCCTCCGCTGTCGAGCAGCTCGTAGGCGCCCGTCGGCAGTTTCGCGGACACGCCGCCGACGAGGAGATCGTTCGCCTTGACGAGAAACACGTACCGCGCACCCACGGCGACGTCGCCGAACCCTCGCGTGCCGTCGGTGTTGGTGAAGTGCTCGTCCGGAGTGCCGACGTCGTCGAAGTGCTCGTGGTTCTTGTCCACGACCAAGGGGAGTACGCCGAAGACGCTGACGCGGGACGTGACGCCGTATGAGAGGTCGAGCAAGAGCGTCGTCGTTCGCGTGCTGATCTCGCGGTGGTGATCGGGCTCGATCGTCTGGCTCTCGAAATCAATTCCGGGAACGAGCACCTCGTCGGTCGAGTGGGAGCCCTGCAGCTTCTTGGTTTGGTCGACGTACCGGAACGACAAGTCGACCTGAAATGAGCCTGCCGTCTCCACGCCCAGGTCCGAGTGGGTGACGAGGAAGCAACTGGCCGATCCGCAAGACGCCGAGGTCGGATGGGCCGCCGCGGCGGCGAGAAAGACGAACACGAACACGGATACACAGCGAGCGCTGGGAGAACGCATGCGGTCATCTCCTGGCGCCGTCCAAACGGCGCCGATGCTGAACGATGGGAAACGAGAGTCGGGTTCAGCAGGAGAAGCGCGGGGGGCGATCAAGAGGTGCGCGCGTGGGTTCCCCGGGACGAAGCGAGTCGGACGCGCGAACGCCGGCCGACTCGAGTGGCGGGAGAACCGCGATCGGAGCCGCGAGCACCGCGCGTTGCGGGCTCGCGGGCGCGCTTGCGCTGCCGCTTTCGGCTCCCCCGCAGCCCACGCTGCGCACCGAGCACGACGCTCCCGAATCGCGGGACGCGCAGTGGCACGATGAGCCACACATCGAGCAGCCGTGCGCGCTCCAGGCGTGGACCTGAGCGAGCAATATCAGCCCGCACTGAAGGAGCGAGACGAGAGCGCGTCCGCGGATCACGATGCCGATCCTACCCCACGCCGCACGCGAGCGCGTATCATCGCGGCATGGACGAGCACACCATCACCGGAATCCATCACATCACGGCGATTGCCGGGGAGCCTCAGCGCAACCTCGACTTCTACACGGCGGTCCTCGGCCTCAGGCTCGTCAAGCTCACCGTCAACTTCGACGATCCGGGGACCTACCACTTCTACTTCGGCGACGCGCGCGGGGCGCCGGGATCGATTCTGACGTTCTTCCCGTGGGTGAGCGTCCCCCGTGGCCGCGCGGGCACCGGTCAGGTGGCGGCGGTCGCGTTCGCCGTGCCGGCCGGATCGCTCGGCTACTGGCGCGAGCGTCTCTCGCGCCATGGCGCCGAACTGGCGGACAAACGTTTTGGCGAAGAGGTGCTCCGCTTCGAAGATCCCGACGGCCTGGCGCTCGAGATCGTCGCGACGGTGAGCGCCGCGGGAGGCGCGGCCTGGAACGGCGGGTCGGTCGATCCGCGGCACGCGATCGCCGGGTTCCACAGCGCGACGTTGCTCGAAGAAGGCTACGAGAACACGGCGGCGCTGCTCGAGAAGGTCATGGGCCTGAGCGCCGTCGCGACGGAGGGGAACCGCTACCGCTATCGCATGGGATCCGGCGGGCCCGCCTCGACCATCGACGTCGTTTGCGCCCCCGACAGCAGACCGGGACGCCTCGGCGCGGGTACGGTGCATCACATCGCGTGGCGGACGCCGAACGACGCCCAGCAGCTCGCATGGAGGAAGCGTCTCGTCGGCGACGGCTACAACGTCTCGCCGGTCATGGACCGCACCTACTTCCATTCGATCTACTACCGCGAGCCCGGCGGCATCCTGTTCGAGATCGCGACCGACCCGCCCGGGTTCGACGTCGACGAGTCACGAGACCATCTCGGCGAGCATCTCATGCTGCCGCCTGACGTCGAGCCCTATCGGAAGAGCCTCGAGCGCGCGCTTCCGCCGCTCACGTTGCCGCACGCGAGCCGATGACCGCCGACCCTCACGCGGGCCAGCCCGTCCTGCACGCGGGAGCCGCGCTCGCCCACGCCAGGATCGTCGCGGTCCTTCTCCACGGGCGCGGCGGTTCAGCGGAGGACATTCTCGGCCTCGCCTCCGAGCTCTCCGCGACCGACGTGGCCTACATAGCACCTCAGGCCGCCGGCGGCACCTGGTACCCGCACTCGTTCCTCGCGCCGATCTCGCAGAACGAGCCGTGGCTCGGCTCGGCCCTCCGGAGGGTCGACGCGGTGATCCGCGACTTGAACGTCGTATCCGACCGCGTCGCGATCATGGGGTTCTCCCAGGGCGCCTGCCTCACCCTCGAGTTCGCCGCGCGAAACGCAGGGCGGTACGCGGCCGTCGTCGCGCTCACGGGCGGACTGATCGGCCCTTCCGGGACGCCGCGAGATTACCCCGGCTCGTTCGACGGAACGCCGATCTTCATCGGGTGCAGCGACGTCGATCCCCACGTCCCACTCGAGCGGGTTCACGAGTCGACCGCCGTGCTCACGCGCATGGGCGCCAGCGTCGACGAGCGCATCTACCCGGGCATGCCGCACACGGTGAACCAGGACGAGATTCATGCGGTCGACGCGCTCCTTGCGCGGCACGTCCGTCGCTAGCCGCACAGACGCGTGGCCGAGCGCATCTCACTTGGCGGGAATCAGCTTTTTCTTCTTGAGCGCCGCGACGGAATCGCGGGAGAGGTAGTCGATGAGCGCGCTCGTGTTTTCCTTGAGCTTCTCGGTGTAGACCTTCTCCCACGCGGGGGCTTCGAACGGGCGGGCGAAGTACCGGGCGCGGAGCCGCAGGGTACGGACGACCGTCGTCGAGCCGCCGATGGGGGCGCTCGCTCCGACGAACATTCCCATTCCGCCGCCGCCATACCCTCCGACGCCGATGCTCACGTGCGCGGAAGAGGTCTTGACGGTCTCGTCGATGGCGAGCGGGACGTATCCGATGACCCCGTCGACGTCGAGGCTCTGGACTTTCGTCCGGACGGCGTCCTCCGATACGAAATCGGCATCGGTCATCACGTCCGAGCCGAGCGTCGTCACGACTCCCCTCTTCTTCAGCTCGGCGCTGGCGGCTTCCTCGAAGGCCCGCCGTTTTGCTTCTTCCTTGATCTTCGCGACCACCAACACCTTGCGCGCGGGCGCGGGTGTCTCGTCCGCTGCGCTCTCCGTCGCCGCCGCAGCGGCGCCGGGGCCGCAGGGTGCCATCAGAAGCAGCGTGACCGCGAGACGGATGAACGAGCGTCGCATTCGCTCATGATATCAGGACGTCATGCGCCGATGCTTCGGCGTATCGCCCGCGTGGCGATGACCACGCGAGCGCTTCCTGGCGTCGCGAGCGAGCTTGTGGCGCACCACGTCGAGCGCTTCGCCCTCGATCTGACGGATCCGCTCGCTGGAGAGCCCCATCAGGCGGCCCACGTCCTTCAGCGAGGCCGGCTCTTGGTCCTTCCCGCCGCCGAAGCGCAGCATGACCACCAGACGCTGTCGGGGCGAGAGTGCGCTGAGCGCCTCGCGCGCCGCGCGCGCACGCTCGTCGTCCAGCATGGCGGCCTCGGGGCCCTCGTCCGAACCCGCGAGCCGGTCCCCCCACGTGAGGTCGGAATCGGCCGAGACCGGCGCGTCCAGCGACACGGAGCCCACGGCGAACACGTACGCCCGCTCCGCCTGACGGGTCGACAGGCCCAGGCCGGCTGCGACGTCGCTCGGGCTGAGGTCGCGCTCTCCCGGCGACCGGCCACGGTTAATGGCGTCCATCACACGCCAGCGCCGCACGACCGAGTAACGCGGGGTCGTGATCACGGAAGATCCCGTTCCCAGCGCTTCGACGATCGCCTTGCGGATCCACCACACCGCGTAGGAGCCGAACTTGACGCCGCGGTCCGGATCGAACCGGTGGGCCGCCTCGACGACGCCGAGATTGCCGGCGCCGACCAAGTCCTCGAACGAAACGCCCCGGCCCTGGTAGCGCCGAGCGAAGATCGGCACGAGATTGCGCGCCTCCTCGATGAGGCGCTCGACGTCGCGGGAGGAGTCGACGCGGCCCGTCCCGGATCGGGACCGCTGGCGATGCGCTTTCCTTGCCTCGGACGCGGCGCGGGAACGGTCGTTGGTCTTCATGTGTGCCTCCGTTCCACCGACGATAGGGAGGGGCATCCCGGCGGGCATGGACCGCGGACGCCAAGTTCCTGGCCGAGCGCGCCGCCCTCACTTTGGGCGCAACGACGCCCAGATTCGGGTCGGATCGGCTAGGATCGAGGCCGGTTTTGCCGAGGATGAGGGCTTTCGCCGATGTCGCCAGCCGCTGCGGAGCCGACCTATCTCGTCCGCGTCGTGCGGCTTCTGCTCGACGACGCGATTCGCGCGGGCGCGAACCGCGAGGCGCTCGTGGCGGATCTGGATCTCGACGTGAAGATCCTGGACGAGCCCGACGCCCGCCTGCCGCTCGCGAAGGTCGCGGCGATCGTGCGCACCGTCATCGCTCATGCCCCCGGGCCGGCGTTCGGTCTGCACGCGGGCTCGGCACGAAAGACGAAGGACGCCGGGCTGATCGGCTACGCGATGCTCCACTCCGCCACGCTCCGCGGCGCTCTGGGGCGTCTGGTTCGGTACGGCCGCATCATGGGCGACCACAACCGGATCGAGCTCGACGAAGCCGAATCCTCGGCAACGATCACATTCGAGGGGCATCCCGTGCTCGAGGCGATCCACGAGTACACCGAGCTGTCGGTCGCGTGGCTCGTCGCGGGAATGCGCGAGATCACGGCGACCGCGCTGGCGCCCCGCGAGGTGCGATTCCCGTATCCGGAGCGGCCGCATGGCGCCGACCTGCGCGCGTTCCTGCGCTGCCCGATTCAGTTCGAGGCGGCCCACACCGCGCTCGTCATGAAGCGGGAGGACCTCGATCTTCGTGTCGTCGGCTCCGACCCGACGCTCGTGGGCTATCTCGACCGACTGGCGGACGAAGCGGTCAAGAGTCTGGGCGACAGCGGCTCCACGACGGGACGGCTCCGGCAGGTGCTCTGGTCCACGCTGAGCGACGGCGCCCCCACGCTCGCGGCCGCCGCCACCGCGATGGCCGTCAGCCCGCGCACGCTGCAGCGGCGCCTGAGGGACGAGGGAACGACCTTTGCCGGAGCCCTGACGGCGCTCCGGCAAGAGCTGGCCGTGCGCCTCCTCGAGGATCGCTCGCTCGCCGTGTACGAGGTCGGCTTCCTCCTCGGGTACGCGGAACCGACCGCGTTCCATCGCGCGTTCCGCCGCTGGCGCGGTGTGTCTCCGAAGCAGTTCCGGGAGACGGCCGGTCGCCCTTGACTGGTGGCAGGCCCGGCCTAACTTCGTCTCTGACGGATGATCTGGAAAGACGCCGACTTTCAGAAGGCCTACCGCGAAAGGCTTGGGCACATCCAGGCGAGCGGCGATGCCGAAGTGCGCGCTCAGTCGATCGCGTTCCAGGCCGAGACCCACAAGGCCGGGGGATCCCAGGCGGACAACTTCGCGCAGCGTGTCGGGACCGCTGCGGACGTCATGCTCTCGGGTTACGTCCGCAGCGCGATCGATGCGTTCGATCGAACGCTCGCGGACATCGAGGCCGAGCTGGTCGACGCCGATGTGGACGCTCTTCGGGCGAGCCTCGAGCAGGAAATCGCACGGAGGGCGAAGTCGCTTCCGGCCGCGCTGCGAGACTTCACCAAGCCCGGGGCGCCTCCGGCCGTGCTGCGTGCGATCCTCCAACGCGCCCCGGTGAAGGCGCGCGAAGTCCTGGCCGAGCGCCTCCCGGCCGCGCGCGACCGGGGTCATGCCCCTGGCGCCGTCCGGGCGTGCGAGATGCCCGACCGCGCGATCTTCATCGGCCACGAAGCCCGCGACGCATCGCTGGCCGATGCTTTGAGGCTCGCGATCACCGCTGCCGTCGGAGACGACGTGGCCTTGTACACGTCGTCCGATCTCGAACGCATGCGGACCGGACGCGACGGCCACGAGCGCGCGCTCGCCCAGCTCAAGAGAAACCGGATGACGCTGGTGTTGCTCACACCGCATTCGAGCGGAGACCCGTTGCTCTGGTGGACGCTCGGGGTTGCGGAAGGCGCGGGAAGGCCGACCTTCGCGCTGCGAACGGCCGGAGTGAGTGCCGACGGTGCGCTCCCGCTCCGAGCGGAGCAGGACATCCAGCTGGCCCAGCGCGAGGAGATCGTTCGACTGCTGCGGGCCATCCAGACGGAGTTGAGGCGGCGCGGGAAGGATCTTGCGGAGCTGGATCTCGACCGCGTCCTTCGCGAGGCAGCGCGCTAGCTCCAGTCCAGGCCCGGCGATTGCTGATCGGCCAATGCTTCGAGCGCTTATGCCTCGCAGAGAGCGAGCCCGTGCTCTTGCGTCGCTCCCGCGACCGGCGTATAGCGGTCGCGAATCCACGACCGTGGACGATCGCACCAGGGGGATGACCATGAACCGCTGCGCTGGTCTCGTGCTCCTGAGCTTGGCGTGTGTCGCCGCCTCGACTTCGATGATCTTCGCCGACGCCTTCGACGGCATGGTCCTCACGGCCGACAAGGGGACGGGGGGCGTCGGCGTTGCGCTCACCTGGACCGGAGGGCAGCCGACGTTCCGGGTCTACCGGTCGACGGTCGCCCAGACGACACTCGATCCCGCCAACCAGATCGGAACGACGGACGTCCGGTCGTTCAACGACACGCCGCCGAGCGGCGCGATCTTCTACTACGAGATCAAGAGCCCGTGCGTCTACAACCCTCCCGAGATCTGCAACGGCATCGACGACGACTGCGACGGGACGATCGACGGGCCCGGGAGCGAGGCGTCGTGTCAGCTCCCCCACGCGACCGCCCAATGCGTCAGCGGCGCCTGCGCGGTCGGGGCATGCGACTCCGGGTTCGGGGACTGCGACACCAACCCGGCGAACGGCTGTGAATCGGATCTGACGAGCGACTCGGCCCACTGCGGCTCGTGCGCGATCAACTGCGACGCCAGCCTCGACAATTGCCATCACAGCGCCTGCCTCGCGAGCGCGTGCGGGGCGGCGTTCGACACTTCGAGATGCCTGGCGCCGCGGGGGAGCACGTCCGCGGCCGGAGCCTGCGCGTTCGCGGCGGCGAATTGCTCCGCCGGCGCGCTCGACTCCGACCACGACGGTCTGCCCGACGTCTGGGAGGATGCCGGCCGCATCGACAACAACTGCGACGGCATCTACGACTCGAACGACGCGTACCTTCCGGACTCCGACAAGCGCGTGCGGGACGTCTACGTCCACATCGCCTACATGGGCCCCTCGACCCACCTCTACCCGACCCAGGACACGAGCGCCCCGGGCTGCCCGACCGTGAGCTTCTCCGAGCCCCCCACGGGCCACATGCCGCAGCAGGACTCCATCGACCTCGTCGTTCGCGCATTCGCGGGCGCGCATCTCACGCCCGCCGCGAACCCCTGCGGGAAGAGCACCGACCCGCCCTGCCCTTCGGGATTCAGCTGCGTCGACTTCGCGTGCCTGCCCAACTGCACGAGCGATTCGCAGTGCGCGCAGTCCTGCAACGCGGACTGCCAGGCGCTCGGAGGAGCCCGGTGCGTGCCGCAGGGCACCGCCGGCGGCAACGTCTGTCGGCTGTGGCGCCTTCATGTCGATCCATTGCCCGCGGCCGGAGTCCCGCACCACGACATCGTGAGCTACGGCACCGTCTCCTCTGCGTGTGCCAACACGTCCGGCGGCGGCTCGATGACCCCCGGCGACCAGGCGAGCCTGTTCGACTACAAGAGCGCGCCCAGCTTCGATCCTAAAGAGCTCGCGTTCAAGCACTTCGTGCTGTTCGGCCACGACAACACCTGCTACGGATCGGGATCTCCCGGCTGCGGCGACTCCACGTGCCCAGCGGTCGGAGACGGCCGGCCGAAACCGGGCACGACGGGTCTTTCAGAGATCAAGGGGAACGACTCGATCGTCTCGCTGGGCGTTCCGCAATTCCAGTACTCCGCGGACGACCGCGTCGTGGCCGAAGCGGGGACGCTGATGCACGAGCTCGGGCACAACCTCGGCCTCGATCACGGTGGTCCGGCCGGGGTGACGAACCCGAACGTGCCGAAGGTGAACTACCTGAGCGTCATGGGCTACCTCTACCAGGCCGTGGGCATTCCGTACACCGACACGCCCGGGTCGACCGCTCTAGCCGGGCGGCGACCCGACTTCTCCCATCAGCCGCTCACGACGGCGCTCGACGAAGGAAACCTCTCGGAGCCCGCGGGGATCGGCGCCCCGGGGCTCCAGGAGCCCAGTACGCGATACCTCATCCGGTACAACCACCCGAACACACCGGTCTGCCCTTGCCCGGTCGACCCGTGCACGGGACTTCCGTACGCGAACTGCGGCGGTCTCGCCGCCGGCTCGGGCGCGGCTGGCGGAGGCGTCCCGCCGATCGACTGGAACTGTGACGGGATCATCTCTCCGGTCGGGATCGCGGCGGACATCAACGGGAACGGGATCCCCGGCGAGATTCACGACCCTGCGGGGACCGCCGACTGGGACAACCTGTTCTACGGGTACCAGTGCCAGGGATCCTACGTCGATGGCCCGACGGGACCGACGGCCCAGGGCGCGCCACGGCCCAGCGCTCCGTGAGATGGCAGTTGTCGGACTAACATGACGCCCGGGAGGTGGGGCGACGCATGGCGTGGTCCGGCTGCAGGGCGCGGGGACCTGGAAACCGTTTTCTGACCGGCCTCGCCATCGCGTGCGTCCTCGTCCTCGATTCACGAGCGAGTGAGGCCGATCGCACCCCACCATCCGACTACGCGCTGCGGCACTGGGGTACGGACGACGGGTTGCCCTCCCACACGATCACCGACATCAAACAGGCTCTGGACGGGTATCTCTGGATGGCTTCGACGGCGGGTCTCATCCGTTTCGACGGCCACCGCTTCACGGTCTTCGACCAGCGGAACGCCGGACTCACGAATCCACGAATTGCTGCCGTCAGCTTTCTCGATGGCGGCGGCATCCGTGTCATCGGGGAGGACTTCGCGATCCTGGAGTCGCCATCGATGGCCCCGCCCCGATTCACGGCACGCGGACGCCTGCCAAAGGGGTCCGAGGCGGCGTCCCCGAGGGATGCGTCCACGCTCGTCGATCGTTCCGGGAACGTCTGGCTTCAAGCGGCCGACGGGATCGAGGTCCGCGAGCGCGTCGCCAGCCTCCTGAAGCGGCAGGTGGAGGAATGACCATATAAAACCCAGGCATTGCCGAAAAAAGACCCGGCTGGCGCCCCGGAGGCGCAACTCGGGATCGGATGCGTCCGGAGGTCGACAAATTCTGCGGTGCCCGCGTGTCACTTTTTTGCGTGCCGGACGTATAGATGTATGACGACGTTTATCCAGGAGGTCGCCCATGAGTACGGAGCGCGACCGCAACGGTCTCTGGAAGCTCGGAATTCTGCTCGCTTTCGGTCTCCTGGTGTGCGCCTCCGCAGCCTGGGGCCAGGACGCGTGCGTCACGGCCGCGGTGCCCAGCGCGTTCACGCTCCCCGACAAGAGTGTCCACGCCGCCGGCCGGCTGACCGTGTGCACGATCCGGGCGCTCACGCCGGTGGTCGGCCTGCACCGCGCGTGGGTTCCGGCGTGTCGCCGGATCGCCTCTCGAGCTCGTCGGCTACGAGGCCTCGGCCGGGCGAAACTCGTGGACGTACACGCTGCAGCGCTGGGACCGGACTGGTGTCGGCGAGACGCGACACACGAAGTAGCGGCTGGGACGGTGTTGGGATGGGCTATCTTGTGCCGTGCGCAAGTCGCTCGGCCATGCCTGTCTCGCTCTCGCCGCTCTAGCCGCCACTGAACTCGCTCGCGCCCAGTTCACTGACGCCCACACCTACGACAACACTCCCGTGGGGACCAATCAACTCGAGCTGAGCTACGCGTACGTGCGCGCCGACGCCTCGCTCGACGGCTCGCTGGTCATCGTCGGGGCGAAGCTTCACCTCAATCAAGGAATCATCGATTACACGCGCTACTTCGGCGCGTTTCGCCGCCTGATGTGGGTGGAGGCGGGTGTGCCCGTCGCGAGGGTGGAC
>Ga0318495_10000633_pt1 | contig 11269 bp, 8 predicted proteins | sample GRESIP108b1f25_FD_203752 | JGI IMG/M metagenome (GOLD analysis project Ga0318495, IMG submission 203752) | Tropical soil microbial communities from Luquillo Experimental Forest, Puerto Rico - GRE.SIPMG.108b1f25 | ecosystem: Environmental > Terrestrial > Soil > Tropical forest > Bulk soil...
GTTCGTCACCACCTGCTCGAAGAGGACCGGGTCGACCTCTACCCAGGGAAGCCCCGGAGGGAGGGTGGTCGTGACCGCCCGCCCCGCAAGCCCCGCGTCGAGGCGCGTCAGCGCCACGCCCACCAGCTCCTCGAGCGGCACCCACTCCCGCTTCACCTCGATCGCTCCCGCCTCGAGGCGCGTCATGTCGAGGAGGTTCGCCACGAGCCGCTCGAGTCGCGCCGACTCCTCGCAGATCGTCGCGATCAGCTCCGCCCTGCGCGGCGCGTCGAGACCCGCACCCCCCGCGCGTAGGGCCGATCCCGCCCCCGCGATCGCCGCGAGCGGCGTGCGGAGATCGTGCGAAACCGCGGAGAGGAGTGAGCTGCGCATCGACTCCGTGCGCGCGCGCAGCTCGGCCGCCTCGGCCTTCCCCGCGAGCCCCGCCCGCTCGAGTGCCAGCGCCCCCTGCCGGGCGAGCGCCTCGAGGAGATGGCTCTGCTCCGCGTCGAGAGGCCGGCCTGCGACCCGCGGCACGTAGGCGATCACGCCGAACCGCTCGGTGTCGGTGGCGAGCGGGACGCACTCCGCCCCCGCCCCCGGAATCGTGTCGGTGCCGAGCCCCGCCGGCCTCCCGTGCTCGTGCACCCAGCGCGCGACCCCGAGATCGCGGGCGTCGAGCGTGGCTGTCCCGGAGTGCGCCGCTTCCGCGAGACCTCCGACGGGCTCGGCGAGAAGGACCACCACGGTTCCGTCGAACGCATCCGCCGCGCGCGAGGCAATCGCGGCCGCGACCGACGGCGCGTCCGCCGCCGCGCCGAGGTCCCGGGCGAGCGCGTAGAGCGCCGAGGTGTGCGCCTCGCGCTGGCGCGCCTCGCGCTCCTGCATGCGGACCCGCCGCGTCCGCTCGGAGAGGAGGAACCCGACCGTGAACATCATCACGAACGTCAGCACGTGCCGCGAGTCCGAGACGGCGAAGGTGAACCGGGGCGGCACGAAGAAGAAGTCGTACCCCGCCACCGACAGCGCGGCGGCCAACGCCGAAGGGCCGCGGCCCACGCGCAGCGCCGTGAGGATGATCGCCACGAGATAGACCATCACGACGTCCGGGAGCGCCAGGTACTGGTCGGCCAGGAAGGCGATCGCGGTGGCGGCCGCGACGAGCTCCCCCGCGAAGAGGTAGTCCGGCCACTCGCTCCGCCGCTCCGGCTCGTCGGAAAGCCTCGGCCCCGACTCCGTGCCCCCCGACATCACGTGCACGTCGATGCCGCCGCTGCCCCGGATCAGATCCTGGAGCATCGACCCCCGGACGAGATCGCGCCAGCGCGAGTGCGTCGGCCGCCCCACGATCAGCCGCGTCGCGTTGTGCCGCCTCGCGTACTGCAGGATCGCGTCCGCGGGCGCGGTGCCGGACAGGCGCGCGATCGACCCGCCGAGCGTTTCGGCGAGGCGCAGGTGGGCGTCGAGGCGCCTTCGGTCGTCGGGGCCGAGCGCGAGCGGCCCCTCCACCCAGACCGCGGTCCACGTCGCCTTCAGCCCCTCGGCCATGCGGCGCGCGGCGCGCACGAGGCTCGCCGAGGTCGGGCTCGGCCCGACGGCCACGACGATCCGCTCCGTCGTCGGCCAGGTCGCCCCGATCGCATGCTCGACCCGGTAGGCCCTCACGTCGGCGTCGACCAGGTCGGCGGTGCGGCGCAGCGCGATCTCGCGCAGGGCGAGCAGGTTCCCGCGCCGGAAGAAGCTCTCGAGCGCGTTCGCGGCCATCTGCGGGACGTAGACCTTCCCCTCGCGCAGGCGCGTGAGCAGCTCCTCCGCGGAAAGGTCGATGAGCTCGATCTCGTCGGCGCGCTCGAGGAGCGCGTCCGGCACGGTCTCGCGGACGCGCACGGTCGTGATCTGCGCGACGACGTCGTTCAGGCTGTCGACGTGCTGGACGTTAAGGGTGGTGTGGACCTCGATCCCCGCATCGAGCAGATCGAGCACGTCCTGCCACCGCTTCGCATGGCGGACGCCGGGGGCGTTGGTGTGGGCGAGCTCGTCGAGGAGGAGGATCGCCGGCTTGCGCGCGAGCGCTCCCTCGAGGTCGAACTCCTGGAGGACGACGCCGCGGTACTCGACGGGACGGCGCGGGAGCAGCTCGAGGCCCGCAAGCAGCGCTTCCGTTTCCGCGCGGCCGTGGGTCTCGACGGCGCCCACGACGACGTCGGTGCCCTCCGCGGCGATCCGGCGGGCGCCCTCGAGCATCGCGTAGGTCTTCCCGACCCCCGGCGCGAATCCGAAATAGACCTTCAGCTTCGCGCGGCGGCTTCTCGCCTCGGTCTGGCTGACGCTCGCGAGCAGCGCGTCCGGGTCCGGTCGAGACGCGGTCTCGGCCATCGCGCGGTTCCTCCTGGCCCGCTGTCCTTGTATCAGAAGGGGACGCATTCGCTCCAGAGCGGACCGGTTCTTGACACGAATCTGATGCGCCGTCGCCTCTAATTGAGAGCGATCGGACACCGGGATCGCTACCGTTTCCGCCGTGGGGAGGAACCGACCGATGAGAGTTCGAAAGACGATCACGCTCGCGGCCCTCGCGGCCGTAACACTCGGCACGGCGGCGGTCGCGGAGGACGCGCCGGCTCCCAAGAAGCCGGAGCCGTTCGCGTTCGCCGATTTCACCTGGCTGACGGGGAACCCTCGGACGACGGAGTCCCCGCTCGACTCGAAGGTCTTCACCGGCGAGTTCCGGGTCGACGTCAACTTCACCCAGAGCTTGAACCATCCGCAGGACCACACGATCGGGGGCTCGAGCGAGATCTTCCGCTCCGGCGAGGTCCAGCTGACCCAGCTCGGCGCCGGTGGCGACCTGCACTGGAACAACGTCCGCGGCCGCGTGATGACCCAGTTCGGCATGTACTCGCAGACCACCCCGCGCAACGACGCGAGCCCGACGGTCGGACAATGGCAGCTCGATAACGCCTATCGGTACGTGTCGGAGGCGTACGGCGGGTACCACTTCGACGCGTTGAACGGCATCAACGTCGACGCCGGGATCTTCATGTCGTACGTCGGCCTGTTCAGCTACTACCAGTTCGACAACTGGGCGTACCAGCCCTCGTACGTGTCGTCGAACACGCCGTGGTTCTTCAACGGGGTGAGGATCCAGATCTTCCCCTCCGACAAGCTGAAGATCGAGCCGTGGATCGTCAACGGCTGGCAGTCGTACGGGAAGTTCAACGACGCCCCGGGGTTCGGCGTGCAGATCCTCTGGCGGCCGAACGGGTCGATCTCGGTCCTCGGCAACCAATACTACGGAACCGACACCCTCGGCGTCTCCGACCGGAAGCGCCTCCACACGGACGACAGCGTGCAGTGGAAGTACCTCGACCGGCCGGGGCGCGCGCTCGACAAGGCGGCGATGACCTTCACCGTCGATGCCGGGTGCGAATACGGGGGCGGCGTGAGCTGCCGGAACGGCTCCGCGGCGAGCCCGTCGCAGTACTTCCTCGGGTTCATGACCTACCAGCGCCTCTGGTTCGACAAGGACCGCTACGCGGTCACCGTGGGCGGCGGGGCGATCAACAATCCCGGGCGCTACCTGGTTCTGCTGCCCCCGATCAACGGGGCCACCGCGGCCTCGGGGACGCCGTACTTCACCGAGGCCCCGGGCAACGAGTTCCGCGCCTGGGACGCCTCGGCGACGTTCGACTGGATGCCCCGTCAGTTCATCACCTTCCGGGCCGAGTTCAATCACCGGTACGCCAACGTGCCCTACTTCTCCGGATCCGGAGGCATCACGCCGACGGGCGGGAACACCGGCCCCCCCGGATCGATCGTTCCCAATTTCACGCCCGATCTCGTCAAGACCGAAAATCGCTACACGCTCGCGATCCTGGTCAAGATCTGAAGGCCGCCATGAAGGACGTCGTGTTCCTGCTCCTGACCCTCGTCTTCTTCGGCGTGTCCTGGCTCTACGTTCGCGCGTGCGAGCGGGTCTGAGGAGGCGCCGTGAGCGTCGAGTACGTCGTCGGGTTGCTCCTCGCGATCGCGCTGCTCGGCTATCTCGTTTACGCGTTGCTGAAGCCCGAGAAGTTCTAGTGAGGACCGCGTGACCCTCAACGGGTGGCTCCAGATTCTCGTCTTCGCCGGCGCGATCCTCGCGCTCACGAAGCCGATGGGCGCGTACTTGCACCGCGTCATGGAAAGCGACCGCCATCCGCTCTCCCGCCCCTTGGGCTGGCTGGAGCGCGGGATCCTGCGGTTCTGCCGCGTCGACGGCGCCGAGCAGACCTGGCCGCAGTACGCGATCGCGGTGCTCGTCTTCTCCGCCGCGACGCTGATCGTGGCGTATCTGATCCAGCGCCTCCAGCTCTTGCTTCCCTGGAACCCGCAGCATCTCGGCCCGGTGGAGCCGGGCTCGTCGTTCAACACGGCGGCCAGCTTCACCACCAACACGAACTGGCAGGGGTATTCCGGCGAGACGACGATGAGCTACCTGTCCCAGATGGCCGGTCTCGCCTGGCACAACTTCATCTCGGCCGCCGCGGGGATCGGGGTCGCGATGGCGCTCGCGCGCGGCCTCACGCGCGCGGGGGACGGGAAGGGGCCCGGGACGATCGGGAACTTCTGGGTGGACCTGACGCGCGCCACCGTCCACGTGCTCCTGCCGCTGTCCTTCGTGTTCGCCCTCGTGCTCGTCTCGCAGGGCGTGATCCAGAACCTCTCGCCGTATCGCGAGATCGCGACCGTCGAGGGCGGCAAGCAGGTCCTCGCGATGGGCCCCGTGGCCTCCCAGGAAGCGATCAAGCAGCTCGGGACGAACGGCGGAGGGTTCTTCAACGCGAATGCCGCCCACCCGTTCGAAAATCCCACGCCCCTGTCGAACTTCGTCTCCATGCTCCTGATCTTCTTGATCCCCGCGGGGCTGACGCACACCTTCGGCCGGATGGCGCGCGACCGCCGCCAGGGATGGTCGATCTTCGGCGCGATGGCCGCCCTCTTCTTCGCGGGGGTGCTGGTCGCGTACGCCGCGGAGGCGGCGGGAAGCCCCCTTCTCGAGCGCGCCGGCGCCGCGCACGGTCCCGGGAACATGGAGGGGAAGGAGGTCCGGTTCGGCGTCGCCAGCTCGGCCCTGTACGCGACCGTGACGACCGACGCGTCCTGCGGCGCCGTGAACGCGATGCACGACAGCTTCACCCCGCTGGGCGGGCTCGTTCCGCTCTTCAACATCCAGCTCGGCGAGGTTGTCTTCGGAGGGGTCGGCGCCGGACTGTACGGGATGCTCGTCATGGCCGTGCTCGCGGTCTTCATCGCCGGCCTGATGGTGGGCCGGACCCCGGAATACCTCGGGAAGAAGATCGAGACCCGCGAGGTCAAGCTGGCGATGCTCTACGTGCTCGTCTTCCCGCTGGTGATCCTCGTCGCGGCCGCCTGGTCCGCGGTCGCCCCCTACGGCCTCTCTTCCCTCGCGAACGCGGGACCGCACGGCCTCTCGGAGATCCTCTACGCGTACACGTCGGCGGCGGGGAACAACGGATCCGCCTTCGCCGGCTTGAACGCGAACACCGGCTGGTACAACGTGACGCTCGGCCTCGTCATGCTCGCCGGACGGTTCTGGATGATCGTTCCGGCCCTCGCGATCGCCGGGGTCCTGGCGGGGAAGAAGGCCGCGCCGCCCTCCCCCGGAACGCTGCCGACGACGGGCCCCCTCTTCTCCGGGCTGCTCGTAGGCGTGATCGTCATCGTCGGCGCGCTGACGTTCTTCCCCGCGCTGTCCCTCGGCCCCGTCGTCGAGCACTTCCTGGCGGCGGCGGGAAAGGTGTACTGAGATGAGCCGCCGCGACGTCCGCGCCGTCTCCGCCTGGGAAGGCCCGCTGATCCGCGCGGCGATCGCCGACAGCCTGCGGCGCCTCGACCCGCGGGTGACGATCCGCAATCCCGTGATGTTCGTCGTCGAGGTCGGGAGCGTCCTGACCACGCTCGTCGGGATCCGGGATCTCGTGGCCCCGACGGCCGGAGCGCAATCCCCCGCCTTCACCCTCCAGGTCGCCGCGTGGCTGTGGTTCACCGTGGTCTTCGCCAACTTCGCCGAGGCGCTCGCCGAGGGGCGCGGGAAGGCGCAGGCGGCCGCGCTGCGCGGGCTCCGGCAGGAGACGACCGCGCGCAAGCGCCTCGGGGGGAAGGAGCTGAAGGTCCCGGCGTCGACGCTGCGCCGCGGGGACGAGGTCGTCGTCGAGGCGGGCGAGGTGATCCCGGGAGACGGCGAGGTGATCGAGGGGATCGCCTCGGTCGACGAGTCGGCGATCACGGGAGAATCCGCCCCCGTGATTCGAGAAAGCGGCGGCGACCGCTCCGCCGTGACGGGAGGCACCCGCGTTCTCTCCGACCGGATCGTCGTGCGGATCGGCGTCGATCCCGGCGAGTCGTTCCTCGACCGGATGATCGGACTCGTGGAGGGGGCGAAGCGCCAGAAGACCCCGAACGAGATCGCGCTCCACGTCTTGCTGTCCGGGATGACGATCATCTTTCTCATCGCGTGCGTGACCCTCGTCCCGTTCGGGACCTACTCCGGCCTGAGCTTTCCGGTGCCTCAGATCGTCGCGCTCCTCGTCTGCCTCATCCCCACGACGATCGGCGGATTGCTCTCCGCGATCGGGATCGCCGGGATGGACCGGCTGATCCGCCACAACGTCATTCCGACGAGCGGGCGGGCGGTCGAGGCCGCCGGGGACGTCGACACGATTCTCCTCGACAAGACGGGGACGATCACGCTCGGGAACCGCATGGCGACCGAGATGATCCCCGCGGCGGGGGTCCGCGTGGAGGAGCTCGCCGACGCGGCGCAGCTCGCGAGCCTTGCCGACGAGACCCCCGAAGGTCGATCCATCGTCGTGCTCGCGAAGGACCGCTACGGCCTGCGCGGGCGCGAGCTGACGCACCCCGAGGCCCGCTTCGTGAAGTTCTCGGCGCAGACCCGGATGAGCGGGTGCGACCTGAACGGGCGCATCGTGCGCAAGGGCGCGGTGGAGGCGATCGCCGGCCACGTCGCCTCGCTCGGCGGCAGCCTCGCTCCGGAGGTCGAGGCTGCGGCGGCGACGATCGCGAAGTCCGGCGGCACCCCGCTGGCCGTGGCGGACGGCGCGCGGGTCCTCGGGCTCGTGCACCTGAAAGACATCGTCAAGGGCGGTCTCAAGGAGCGCTTCGCGCTCTTCCGCGGGATGGGCCTCAGAACGATCATGATCACGGGAGACAACCCCCTCACCGCGGCCGCGATCGCCGCGGAAGCGGGGGTCGACACGTTCCTCGCCCAGGCGACGCCCGAGACGAAGCTGAGGCTCATACGGGACGAGCAGGCGAAGGGAAAGCTCGTCGCGATGACGGGCGACGGCACCAACGACGCCCCCGCCCTCGCCCAGGCCGATGTCGCGATCGCGATGAACACGGGGACGCAGGCCGCCCGCGAGGCGGGGAACATGGTCGATCTCGACAGCAATCCAACCAAGCTCCTCGAAGTCGTCGAGGTCGGAAAGCAGCTCCTGATGACGCGCGGGTGCCTCACCACGTTCTCGATCGCGAACGACGTCGCGAAGTACTTCGCGATCCTCCCCGCGATGTTCATGACGGCCTTCCCGCAGATCGCCCCGCTGAACGTCATGCGCCTGGCGAGCCCGCCGAGCGCGATCCTGTCCGCCGTGATCTTCAACGCGCTCGTGATCGTGCTGCTCATCCCGCTCGCGCTGCGTGGCGTGCGCTACCGGCCGCTTCCGGCCGCGACCCTGCTCCGCCGCTCGCTCCTGATCTACGGCGTCGGAGGCGTCGTCACGCCGTTTCTCGGGATCAAGCTCATCGACTTGGTCCTCGTCGCGCTGGGCCTGTCATGAAGACGATCTGGGTCGCCGTCCGGATGACGCTCGCGACGATCGTCCTGACGGGCCTCGTCTACCCCCTGGCCGTCACCGCCGTCGCGCGCGTCGCGTTTCCCCGGCGGGCTTCGGGGAGCCTCGTCGAGAGCCGGGGCCGCGTCGTCGGCTCCGCGCTGATCGGCCAGCGGTTCACCGGCCCCGGATACTTCCAGCCGCGCCCCTCGGCCGCCGGAGACGGGTACGATGCGGCGGCGTCCTCCGGATCGAACCTGGGGCCGACCTCGAAGGCCTTGCGCGATCGCGTCGTCGCCGAGGTGGAGCGATTGCGGCAGGCGAACCCGGAGGCGCCGCGGGAGGTCCCGATCGACCTCGTGACCGCCTCCGGAAGCGGCCTCGACCCGCACATCTCCCCGGAAGCCGCGGAGTGGCAGGTGCCGCGCGTGGCGCGCGAGCGCGGGGTCGATCCGGCGCGGATCCGCGCGCTCGTCGCGGCCCGCACGGAAGGACGCACGCTCGGCCTCCTCGGCGAGCCGCGGGTCAACGTCCTGCTCCTGAACCTCGACCTGGACCGGGAGCCCGGAGCCTCCTAGACGGAGTCGGGATCGCCCGGCATTGTCGGCGGTCGGCCCCCGAACTATTTGGCCGTTCCTACGAAACTCGCCCTTGCCTTCGAAAGCGCGAGACGTACATCACACGTCTCAATGACGCGAGGCGTCCCCCGGCGACCTCGCAGGAGGCTCCACCGATGTTGCGCTCCCCCCGCGCTCTCCGGCTCGCAATAGCGCTCTTCTTCCTGCTCGCCGTTTCGCCCGGCGCTCGCGCGCTGATCCACACGGGCGGCGTGACCACGGGCACGATCGCCGGCGTCGACGTGTACGACACGACGAATCCCGCGAGCCCCGTGCTGACGGATCAAACCGAGACTCTGTCGCCGACGGGCGCGTTCACGCTCGTCCACGATTCGCTGTTCGTGGCGACCGGGCTCAACGTGCGCCGGTACGACAGCCGCGACATCTCGGGACCCGCGCTCGGCACCTGGGCGGCGGGAAGCCAGGTCCTGGCACTCGCGGACGGCCCGCAGCGCGGCCTCGTGCTCGTCCTCGATTCGTCGCAGCTCTCGCTCGTCCGGTTCCCGGACGCCGGCGCGCCCGTGCTCGTCTGGTCGATGCCGATCGACGAGAGCGCCGCGGGATCGAATCCCGGACGGATCGTGCTCCGCGACGGCGGCCGCGCCTATGTCGCCGACGCCTCGATCCCCGGCATCCGGGTGATCCTGGTGGACCCGCTTCAGGCGCCCGTGACGCTCGCGACCTACGCGAGCCCGGACGGCGTCATCCACGATATGTCGCTCTGGGGCGGGCGGTTGACGCTCGCGACGGACGCCGGCGTGACGGTCGTCGGCGTGACCGGCGCGGACCAGCCCACGCTGTCCCGCCTCGGGTTCCTTCCCACGAGCCAGCCGCCCTCGCGCGTCGACGCGAACTCGCGGTACGCGCTCGTCGGAAACGGCCAGGACGTCACGGTCGTTGACGTCGATCCCGCCAGCGCCGGGTTCCTTTCCGGCACACTCGATCAGTGGCATGCCGCGTCGAGCGTTGATGCCGTGCGCCTCGACAAGGCCGACCGGGCCTACGTGCTCCTGCCCGGCGGGTACGAGATCCTGGGGGTTGGGTCGTTCGGGGGCCGGTAGGCGGCCCGGCCCGCGTCCATGAAGGGCGCGGGCCGGCCCGTCATCGGTTCCCCCTCACGTCGTACTCGAAGTCGGTCCCCGGCACCGCCTGCGGATCGTCGTAAGCGAACCCCGTCAGCGTCGCGATCGGCTGGAACGCCCCGATTCCGCGCGGCCTACGATAAAGGGTGTAGCTCGACGGCGGCGACGCCTCTCCCCACGGCGGCGCGGTCCAGCTGATGTGGAGGCCGATCGAGATCCGGTCCACCTTCAGCGTCGCCTGTCCGATCGCCTGAGAGCTGTTGAGCTCCTCGGTCTCGCACTGGGCCGTCACGCACTGGTCGAACGTCCTCCCCGGATTCGCAAGCAGGGCGTTCGCATCGTCGATCGACTGGCCGGCGTACGTGTGATTGGTGCAGGACGACTGGATCGGCTGGCCGAGGAGCAGGCCGCCCCGGCAGTGGTTGAGCAGCGCCCCCATGAGCTGCGACTCGGCCTGCTTGCACTTGTCGCTCGAGTCGTCGAAGTGCATCACCGTGCAGATGTCGCCGACCGACTTGACCCACGCGAAATCGGACCAGTCGTTGACGCAGTCGGCGTTGGCCTGGGTGAGCTGGTCGCCCGGGAACGGGGCGTCGCACAACCGCTTGAAGTACCCGATCGTCCGGATCTCGGAACAACCGCCGGCAGGGAAGGGGCCGCCGACGCAGACTCCGCCGCTGCACTGGTCGCCGATGGTGCAGATGACGCCGTCCTCGCAGGCGACGGAGTTGTTCGTGTGCGTGCACCCGGTGGACGGGTTGCAGCCGTCGTCGGTGCATGCGTTGTGATCGTCGCAGACCGTGGGCGAGCCGCTCACGCACACGCCCGACTGGCAGGCGTCGCCGCTCGTGCACGCGTTCCCGTCGCTGCACGCGGTGCCGTTCGCCTTGGCCGGGCTCGAGCACGCACCGGTCGCGGGATTGCACGCGCCGGCGGAATGGCACTGGTCGCTCGCCGTGCAGGTCACCGGGCTCGACCCGGTGCACGTCCCGGACTGGCAGGTATCGGTCTGCGTGCACAGGTTCCCGTCGTCGCACGCCGTTCCGTTCGGCTTCACGGGGTTCGAGCACGTCCCGGTCGCCGTGCTGCACGTTCCGGGCAGGTGGCACTGGTCGCTCGCCGTGCAGGTCACCGGGCTCGACCCGGTGCACGTCCCTGACTGGCAGGTATCGGTCTGCGTGCAGGGGTTCCCGTCGTCGCAGATCGTCCCGTTCGCCTTCGCCGGGCTCGAGCACGCCCCGGTCGCCGGGTCGCACGCGCCGGCGGAGTGGCACGAATCGCTCGCGGTGCAGGAGACGGGGTTCGATCCCGTGCACGTCCCCGACTGGCAAGTGTCGGTCTGGGTGCAGGCGTTCCCGTCGTTGCACGACGAGCCGTTCGCCTTGGGCGGATTGGAGCAGGAGCCCGTAGCGGGGTTGCAGGCCCCGGCGTCGTGGCACTGGTCGCTCGCCGTGCAGGTGATCCCGTTCGACCCCGTGCACGTTCCCGACTGGCAGGTGTCGGACTGCGTGCACGGGTTGCCGTCGTCGCAGGTGGTCCCGTTCGGCTTCGCCGGGTTCGAGCACACGCCGGTCGTCGTGTCGCACGTTCCGGGCAGGTGGCACTGATCGCTCGCCGTGCACGACACCGGGTTCGATCCCGTGCAAGCTCCGCCCTGGCAGGTGTCGGACTGCGTACAGGCGTTTCCGTCGCTGCACGACGTCCCGTTCGGCTTCGCCGGGTTCGAGCAGCTCCCCGT
>Ga0318495_10000638_pt1 | contig 11253 bp, 10 predicted proteins | sample GRESIP108b1f25_FD_203752 | JGI IMG/M metagenome (GOLD analysis project Ga0318495, IMG submission 203752) | Tropical soil microbial communities from Luquillo Experimental Forest, Puerto Rico - GRE.SIPMG.108b1f25 | ecosystem: Environmental > Terrestrial > Soil > Tropical forest > Bulk soil...
AAACAGAAAGGGGGCGGCGGCCGCCCGTCCCCTTTTCCGCACACCTTCTCCCCCGTGAGGGGACAGGCTCGTCTCGACTTTAAGAACCCGCCTACGCCCGCGCAGTTGCGCCCAGCGCCCGCTCTGCCATCGCGTGCTCCCGGAGCTCGTGATCCGCGAGCGCAGCAGCGAGCTTGGCGGCGTCTTCCGCCAGGCGCGGCGCGACTCGGCCGGCCGCCCCGTCCTCCACGAGCGCCCTCGCGTCGGCCAGGATCTTGCGGTGCTCCGTGAGGAGCTGCTCCCCCTGGTCCGAGGTGCCGCGGGGCGCCAGGATCCCGAAGATCCCCTGATCGCGCTCCTCGCGCTCGAAGTGCTCGCCGAGGAAGCTGACCAGCTTCTGGAGCGCCGCGCGCAGCGTAGCCGGATCGCCCTGCGCGGCCTTGACGCGGCCGACGTAGGCGGCGAGCTCGGCGTGATCGGCGTCCATGGACTGCTTCGCGGCGGCGAGCCGGTCCGCGTGCGTGAACTGCGCCGCCTCCGTCGAGCCGGCCAGCGCCTTGGTCGAGGCTTGACCCGCGGTGATGGCCTCGAGGACGTGGTCGAAGTAGCCGGTGCCCACCTCCTGCTGGTGGCGGGTGGCGGTGTAGCCCGACTTCTCGGCGGCGAACTCGGCCTGCTGCAGCTCGCTGTAGGCGGCCATGCCGCGGTCGCGGTAGTCGCGGGCGAGCTGGAACATCGCGTAGTTCACGGCGTGGAAGCCCGCCAGCGTCACGAACTGGAACCGGTAGCCCATGGCGCCGAGCTCGCGCTGGAAGCGCCCGAGGGTCGCGTCGTCCAGGTTCTTTCGCCAGTTGAACGACGGCGAGCAGTTGTAGGCGAGCAGCTTGCCCGGGAACCTGCGGTGCACGCCCTCCGCGAACGCCTTCGCCTCCTCCAGGTCCGGCTTCGAAGTCTCGCACCAGAGCAGATCGGCGTACGGCGCGTACGCCAGCGCCCGGTGGACGGCGCACGCGACGCCGCCCTTCAGGGCGTAGAACCCCTCCGGCGTCCGGGCCGTGGACCTGTCGATGAACTTCGCGTCATAGGGGTCGACGTCGCTCATGATGAGCTTGGCCGAGTCCGCGTCGGTGCGCGCGATGAGCACCGTCGGGACGCCCATCACGTCGGCGGCCAGGCGCGCCGCGGTGAGGGTACGGATGAACTGGCTCGTCGGCACGAGCACCTTGCCGCCCAGGTGGCCGCACTTCTTCTCGCTCGCGACCTGGTCCTCGAAGTGCACCCCGGCCGCACCCGCCTCGATCATCGCCTTCATGAGCTCGTAGGCGTTGAGCGGGCCGCCGAAGCCGGCCTCGGCATCCGCCACGATCGGCGCGAACCAGCAGGTACCATCCTGCCCCTCCGCGTGCGCGATCTGGTCGGCGCGCTGGAACGCGCGGTTGAGGCGGCGGACGACGTTCGGCACCGAGTCGGCCGGGTACAGGCTCTGGTCCGGGTAGGTCTGGCCGGCGGTGTTGGCGTCCGCCGCGACCTGCCAGCCGGAGAGGTAGATGGCCTTCAGCCCCGCCTTGACCATCTGCACCGCCTGGTTGCCGGTGAGCGCGCCGAGCGCGTTCACGTACGGCTCACCGTGGAGGAGGTTCCACAGCCGCTCCGCGCCGAGCCGCGCCAGCGTGTGCTCGATGCGGACGGTGCCGCGGAGCTTCTCCACCTCGTCCCGGCCGTAGCTGCGCACGATCCCGTCCCAGCGGCGGGGGTCGGGGTGCGCCGGGACCGGGCCGTGGTCGCGCGCGGCGGCCGGCTCGACGCCGCGCGGCGGCTCGCCTGGCGAGACGGCGCCGGCCGTGTTCTGCGGTGCTGGAGCGGCGGGGGAAGCGTTCGGGGCAGAGGTGGCTTGCGAATCCGTGGCCATGCGTGGAGCTCCTTTCACAGTATGACTTAGGTTGATTTGGATCAATCGCAATACGCCCAGCGCTTTCGCGGCGTTAACGTGTCGCGTCGTCCGCGATCGCGGCCTGTAAGGGTGTCAATCTTGTAAAACCAGGCGCTCGCTTCCAGACTCGCGAATCTGGAGGTTCGGCATGCACGAGGTCACCCCGCTCGGGGCGAAGCTGCGGCTGCTGCGCCGGCGCGAAGGGCTCACCCAGTCCCAGCTCGCGGGCCGCCTCGGCATCTCGCCGAGCTACCTCAACCTCATCGAGCACAACCGTCGCCCGCTGACGGCGCCGCTGCTCATCCGCCTCGCCGAGTTGTTCCACCTCGACGTGAAGCAGTTCTCCGCCGACGGCGACGCGCGGACGGTGGCCGACCTGCTGGAGGTGTTCGGGGACCCGCTCTTCGAGGCCCACGACCTCGCCGCGGCGGAGGTGCGCGAGCTGGCCGCCGTCGCTCCGCAGGCGGCGCGCGCGGTGGTGGCGCTCTACCGGGCGTTTCACGGCGCGCGCGAGGCGGTCGACACGCTCACGCACGAGCTCTCGGCCGACGCGGTGGCCGGCCTCGACGCGCGGCTGCCCACCGAGGAGGTGGCGGACCTCATCCAGCGCCACATGAACCACTTCCCGGAGCTGGAGGACGGGGCGGCCCGGCTCTGGCGCGACGGCGGCCTGTCGGTGACGAACCTGTACGCGGACCTCGTGGCTCAGCTCGAGCGCGGCCACGGCGTCCGCGTCCAGATCGAGCGCACCGCGGCCATGCGCGGCGCGGTGCGGCGCTACGATCCCCAGCGCAAGGTGCTGTCGCTCTCGGAAGCGCTCCGCCGCGGCAGCCGTAACTTCCAGCTCGCGTTCCAGCTCGGGCTGCTCACCCAGGGCGTCGCGCTCGACAGGCAGGCCCAGGATCCGCTCCTCACCTCGCCCGAGTCGCGGTCGCTGGCGCGGGTCGCGCTCGCGAACTACTTCGCGGCCGCGGTCCTCATGCCGTACGAGCCGTTCCTGGAGGCGGCCCGCCTCGAGCGGTACGACCTGGAGCTGCTCGGGCACCGCTTTCGCGCCGGGTTCGAGCAGGTGGCCCACCGCCTCACCACGCTGCGCCGCCCCGGCGCCGAGGGCGTGCCGTTCCACATGCTCCGCATCGACATCGCCGGGAACATCTCGAAGCACTTCAGCGCGTCCGGCCTGCGCTTCGCGCGGTTCAGCGGCGCCTGTCCGCGCTGGAACGTCTTCGCCGCCTTCCTCACCCCGGGGATGATCCGCACGCAGCTCCAGCAGATGCCGGACGGCGCCACCTACTTCTGGGTGGCGAGGACGGTGAAGAAGGACGGCGGCGGCTACCACGCGCCGCGGACGGTGCACGCGATCGCGCTCGGGTGCGATGCGGCGCACGCGCGGGAGCTGGTCTACGCCGACGGCGTCGACCTCGCCTCGAGCGAGGCGGTGGTGCCGGTCGGCCTCACCTGCCGCCTCTGCGAGCGGATGGACTGCGAGCAGCGCGCGTTCCCGCCGCTGCAGCATCCGCTGCAGGTGGACGAGAACGTACGCGGCGTGTCGTTCTACGCGCCGGTCGCCGCGAAGTGAACGCGCCGAGGCGTCTCGTGCTAGAAGCGCGGCCCTCCCATCGCTGAAGGAGATCCCATGCCGAAGTCGTTCTCGGGGGCAGCTCGCGCATGCCCGAGGTCGTGGTGATCAAGGTCGCCAGCCTCGACGACCCGAGCTGGTTCAGGCCCATGGCCGACATCTGGATGGGGAGCGCCCAGCCCTGGGAGCCGACGGACCCGAGCCTCCCGAAGTGCCCGAAGAATCCGCCGAGCAAGAGCTGATCTTCACCCGAAGTACGCGCGCACGACCAGCGCCGCCGCGGCGAAGCCCGCCGCGTCCGCGAGCAGCCCGGCCGCGAGCGCGTACCGGTAGCGCGTGATGCGCGCCGCGCCCATGTAGACCGCGAGCACGTAGAGCGTGGTCTCGGTCGAGCCCGCCATGACCGAGGCGAGCCGCCCGGCGTGGCTGTCCGGCCCCTCGCTGCGCAGCACGTCCGCCACCACGCCCAGCGCCGCGCCTCCGGAGAGCGGCCGGACGATCACGAGGGGAAGCACCGGCGCGGGCAACCCGAGCGCGCTCGTGAGCGGCGAGAGGGCGCGGGCGAGGTCGTCGAGCGCGCCCGACGCCTTGAACATCCCGAGCGCGACGACCACCGCCACCAGCGGAGGGATCACGCGGACGGCGGTCTCGAAACCCTCGCGTGCGCCCTCGAGGAAGGCCGGATACACCTGCCTCTTGCGCGCGAGGGCGACGAGCGGAATGCCGGCCACGGCGAGCGGGATGGCCCAGGTGGACAGGAGCTGGAGGGCCGCGCGCCACATTCAGCTGGGCTCCGCGGAGGGCTTCGGCGCCGGGAAGAAGCGGGCGAGGAGCTTCGCCGCGGCGATCGCCGTCGCCACCCCGCACGCGCTCGCGAGCACGACCGGTCCCACCACGTCGGCGGGGTCGCGAGCGCCGGCCGCGGCGCGCAGCGCGATGACCGTCGCGGGGACGAGCTGGAGCGAGGCGGTGTTGAGGACGCACAGGAGCGCCTGCGCGTCGGTGGCGGTGCCGGGGTGCGGGTTCAGCTCCTCCAGCCGACGCATCGCGTCGACGCCGAACGGGGTGGCGGCGTTACCGAGGCCGAGCACGTTGGCCGAGACGTTCATGACGATGGCGCCGAGCGCCGGGTGTCCGTCGGGCACGCCGCGGAAGAGGCGGCGGAGCACGGGTCGCAGCGCCCGGGCGAGGAGCGCCACCAGGCCGGCCTGCTCCGCGACGCGCATGAGGCCCATCCAGAGCGCCATGACACCGACGAGCCCGAGCGCGAGCGTCACCGCGGACTGCGCCGAGGAGGCGATGGCCGCCGTGAGCTCGGTCATCCGCCCGTGCGCGGCCGCGGTCGCGACGGAGGCCACGACGAGCAGGGTCCAGAGGACGCTCACGTGTGCGATTGTGGGCGCCAGCGCAGGGCGTGGCGAATTTTTGGTAGGAAGCGGCGTTCTGGAGACTCGATGATCCGCATCCGCATCCTGACCGCACTCGTGCTCGCCGTGCTCGGCCTCGCCCCCGTCGCCGGACGCGCCCGCGCCGCGCCGCCCACCATCGTCGACCTCGCCCGCCCGGCGGAGCCGGAGTGGTTCGGGGTCTACCTCATGGGCAAGAAGGCAGGCTTCTCGACGACCTGGGTGGGGATCGAGGTGCGCGACGGCCAGCGCGTGCTCGTCGCGCGCAACGTCTCGACGCTCTCGGCGACGGTCGGCGATCGTACGGTCAAGCGGACGCAGCAGGACGAGAAGGTGTACGAGGCGCGTCCCGGCGGGCGGCTGCTCGCTTTCAAGAGCCGGCGCGAGGGTGACGGCGGCGATCGGACGGTGGAGGGCCGGTGCACGCCCGAGGGCTGCCGGGCGGTGCTCACCGCCGAGGGACAGCGCGAGGAGCGCGCGCTGCCTCCGGTGGGCGAGACGGCGGAGCAGGCGGACGCGGCCCGCCTGGCGGCGGCGCTGCGCACGGCCGTGCGCGGCGAGCAGCTCGATCTCGAGGCCCTGCGCGTGAAGAAGATGGAGGACCGCTTCGTCGGGCTCGCGCGCGTCGCCGCCGGCGGCGTCGAGGCCGAGCTGACCCGGGTGGAGGAACGCGAGGAGGGGGATCGCGCCGCGACGGTCGTGTCGTTCGCGCCCGACGGGCGCGTGGTGGAGCTGCGCCTGGGCGAGGCGGTGGTGGCGAAGGCCGAGCCGGCCGACACCGCCCAGCGGCTCGACAAGGTGGACCTGTTCGGCATGACGCGCGTGAAGCTCCCGGGCCCCCTGCCGCGGGCGGTGCCGGGGTCGATGGCCTTCCGCCTGCGCGGCGTCCCGCGCGAGTTCCAGGCTCCCGACCCGCGCCAGACCTGGTCGCTGCAGCCCGACGGCGCCGTCCTGCTCACGGTGTCCGCCCGGCGGCCGGCGGCCACGGACGCGGTCCATGACGCGCCGCGCGCGCACGGCGTTCCGAAGGGGCTCGAGGACTACCTGCAGCCCACGCCGGAGGTGGACTCCGACGCGCCGCAGATCCAGGCGCTCGCGAAGCAGGTCGTGGGCGACACGCGCGGCGTCTACGCCTCGGCGGTGAAGCTCGTCCACTTCGTCTACGGCCGGCTGGAGAAGGCGTACGGCGTCTCGCGAGACCGGGCGACGGAGGTGCTGGCGCTCGGGAAGGGCGACTGTACGGAGCACGCGCTGCTCTTCACGGCCTTGGCGCGCGCGGCGGGCATCCCCGCGCGGCAGGTGCACGGGCTCGTCTACGCCCGCTACGACGACGGGGTGCCGGCGCTCTACTGGCACGCCTGGGTCGAGGTGAAGAGCGGCTCGGAATGGATCGCGGTGGATCCGACCTTCGATCAGCCGGTGGCCGACCCGACGCACATCGTGCTCGGGCGTGGGACGCAGGTCGATACGGTGGGGCTGCTCGGGGCGCTGCAGGTCGTGAGCGCGCGGCCGGCGGGGTAGCGCGGGGCGCGGTCGGGGCCCGATTGCCGCCGCCCTTCGACTTCGGCGCTGCGCGCCTACGCTCAGGGCGGACGGAAGGATGTACGACTCGCGCCGGGGCGTAATGAACCCGTTCGCGCGTAATCAACCCGTTCGCCCTGAGCGTAGCGACGCCGCAGGCGGCGCGAAGTCGAAGGGCGACGGTGGTCGGGAACGTCGCGGTCGAGCTTGGTTGACGCGCCCCGGCCTCCAGGGTGTGATGTGCGCCCCACACCTCCTCCCCGGAGCGCTCATGACCGGTCTCGACCACGTCGCCATCCTCGTCTCCGATCTCGACGCCGCCATCCGGCTCTACCGCGACGTGTACGGCCTCACGCTCGCCGAGGTGGAGGAGGTCCCGACCGAGCAGGTGAGGGTCGCCATCTTCGGGCACGGCGCCGGGCGCATCGAGCTCATCAGCCCGTCGGGCCCGTCGAGCCCGATGGCGAAGACGATCGAGAAGCGCGGCGAGGGACTGCACCACATCTGCCTGGAGGTGCCGGACATCGCGAAGGCGATGGCGGCGCTCAAGGCGGGAGGGGCGCCGCTCCTCGACGAGGTGCCGCGCCCGGGCGCGGGCGGCGCCAAGGTCGCCTTCGTCCACCCGAAGGGCAGCCGCGGCGTGCTGGTCGAGCTGCGGCAGGGGCCGTCCGAGCCCGAGAAGGCTTGACCCTCGCGCGCGGCGCGTGCCAAAAGAGCCGGAATTCCAGCGAGAGAGCGCCCGCCCGGCGCTTCGCTCAGGGGTGCTCATGTCCCGGCTCTGCGCCGCGCTGCTCGCGGCTTCGACCCTCATCCCGCTGCGGGCGCTTGCCCAGCCGGCAGAGGCAAAGCCGGCCGCTCCCGCGCCGGCTCCGGCCCCGGCCCCCCTGCCGCCCGCGGCGCCGGTGGCTCCCGCGCCCGACGCGGCCACCCGCGACCTCGTCCGCCGCGAGGTGGAGCGAGCCAAGGAGGAGATGCGCGACGAGGTCCGGGCCGAGGTCCAGGGCGCGCAGTCCGCGCGCGAGTTCATGGAGACGGCCGCCGCCGGCGAGCGCCCCAAGCTCGACTTCCTGCAGCTCAACGGTTACCTGCGCGTCCGCGGGGACCTGATGGACAACTTCGATCTGCGGCGGGCGGCCGACCCGGACGGTTACTATCTGTTCCCGCGGCCGCTGCGCGACCCCGACCACCACGGCACGCTGACGAGCGCCAACATGCGGTTCCGGCTCGAGCCGACGCTCAACGTCTCGGAGCAGGTGCGGGTGATGAGCCAGGTCGACATCCTCGACAACCTCGTGCTCGGCTCGACGCCGGTCGGCTCGTTCGCGCGCAGCGACACCGTCCTGTACCCGTTCCAGGCGGGGAGCCAGACCGTGCCCGTGGCCGGCATCAACTCCGACCGGAACTCCATCTCGGTGAAGCGGGCCTGGGCCGAGGTGCAGACGCCCGTCGGCCTGCTCTCGTTCGGGCGCATGCCGTCGTCGTGGGGCCTCGGCATCCTGTCGAACGCCGGCAGCGGCATCGACGACGACTTCGGCGACAGCGTCGACCGCCTCCAGTTCGCGCTCACGCCGATCAGCACGCCCATCGGCCCGCTCGTGCTCGTGCCGATGTACGAGATCGTCGCGACGGGCGTCACCTCCCAGGACTTCCACGTCTCGAGCGGTCTCGGCCAGCCGTTCGACCTCGACCAGGGCGACGATGCGAAGGCGATCGGCATCAAGATCGTCCGCACCGACACCGACGAGGAGAGGAAGCGGAAGCTCGAGCGCGGCGACTCCAGCGTCTCCTTCGGCGCCTGGTACATGTACAAGACGCAGTCGTACGAGTTCCCGCAGTGGCTCGCCGCCGGCGCGGTGCCGTCCGGCTCGGCGACGGCGGGCGCCACGACCACCTCGCCGCCCTCGACCGGGTCGACCAACCCCAGCAACAACGACACGGTGGGCACGCCGATCAAGCGCGACGCGTACGCCCACACGCTCGACCTGTGGACGAAGTACCAGACCAAGCGCTTCCGCTTCGAGGCGGAGCTGGCCGGGATCTACGGCCAGATCGGCAACGCCTCCCTCGACCCCAGCGGCGCCTCGGTCGGACCGGTGCTCCTGCGGCAGTTCGGCGGGGCTGCTCAGGCGGCCTGGACGCTCGGGAAGTTCACGCTCGGCGGCGAGTTCGGCCTGGCGAGCGGCGACACGAACCCCGGGTTCGGCAACCGCCCCGCGCGCGGCTGCTACACGACGTCCACCTCCAGCACGCTCCAAACCACCTGCGTCACCCCTCAGCCGGGCGACATCGACGGCCCGAAGTTCAGCCCGACCGACAACGTGCAGGACATCCGGAACTTCCGGTTCAACCCGGCTTACCGCGTGGACCAGATCCTCTTCCGCGACATCATCGGGGGCGTGACCGGCGCCTGGTACCTCAAGCCCACCGCCCGCTACGAGTTCCTCGACGGCCTCGCCGCGGACCTCTCCATCATCTACTCCCAGGCGATCTACGCCAGCTCGACGCCCTCGACCGATCACACGCCGCTCGGCATCGAGGTGGACGGCGGCGTGAACTACAAGTCCGACGACGGCTTCCTCGCCTGGCTCAACATCGGGATGCTGCAGCCGCTCGACGGTCTCGGCTACGGGGCGGGCGGCGCGCCCGCGACGGCGCCGCAGACCGACCTCTCCCGAGCCTGGGTCATCCGTTCCGGCCTGGCGGTGAAGTTCTGATGAAGCGCCGCGGCGGAAGGGCGAAGCCGGTCTCGCGGGCGGCGCTGGCCGGCGAGGCCGACCCGCGCCTCGTGGCGCTGTCGGTCTCCATCGACGAGGATGCGGCGCTGTTCGAGCAGGACATCCGCGGCTCGCGCGCGCACGTGGCGATGCTGGCCGCGCAGGGCATCGTGCCGAAGGCGGCCGCGCGCCGCATCGACGCCGGCCTGGCCCAGGTGCGGGAGGAGTTCGCCGCCGGGAAGATCCCCTTCGACCCGGCGCTGGAGGACGTCCACACCCACGTCGAGCGGCGCCTGGGGGAGATCGTCGGCCGCGACGCGGGCTACCTGCACGCCGGCCGCAGCCGCAACGACCAGGTGGCGCTCGACGAGCGGCTCTTCATCGTGGAGGCGTGCGGTCGCTGCGACCGGGCGCTCGTCGCGCTCATGCGCGCGCTGGTGGGACAGGCACGGCGGCACGAGGCGACGCTCCTGCCCGGCTACACGCACCTGCAGCGCGCGCAGCCGGTGTCGCTGGCGCACCACCTCCTGGCCCACGTCGAGGCTCTCGGTCGCGACCGGCAGCGCTTCGCGGAGGTGCGGGCGCGGGCGGCCATCTCGCCGCTCGGCTCGGGGGCGCTGGCCGGCACGACGCTCGGCATCGACCGCGAGCACACGGCGCGCGCCCTCGGCCTCGACGGCGTGACCCGGAACTCGCTCGACGCCGTCTCCGACCGCGACAGCGCCATCGAGCTCGCCTTCGCCTGCGCGCTCTCGGCGGTGCACCTGTCGCGCCTCGGCGAGGAGATCGTCCTCTGGACGACGCGCGAGTTCGACTTCATGGCGCTCTCCGACGCGTTCTCCACCGGCAGCTCGCTCATGCCGCAGAAGAAGAACCCCGACGTGGGCGAGCTGGCGCGCGGGCGCGCCGGGTGCGCGGTGGGCGACCTCGTCACGCTGCTCACGCTGCCGAAGAACCTGCCGCTCTCGTACAACCGCGACCTGCAGGAGGACAAGCGCCCGCTGCTCGACGCGCCGCGGAAGCTCTCCGAGACGGCCGAGGCGCTGGCGGGCGCGATCGAGACCGCGACCTACCGCGTGGAGCGCATGCGCGAGGCGCTCGGCTCGGGTGAGGCGCTCGCCACGGACGCCGCCGAGTACCTGGTCGAGAAGGGGGTGCCGTTCCGCGAGGCGCACGAGGCGGTCGGCGCGGCCGCCGCCTTCGCGACGCGCGAGGGGAAGGCGCTCGCGGCGCTCAGCGCGGCGGAGTGGCGCCGCTTCCACCGAGCCTTCGCGCCGGACGTCGTGCGCCGGTTCGACGCGCGGGCGAGCCTCGCCCGCCGCGAGATCCCGGGCGCCCCCGGACCGAAGCAGGTGGGGCGCCAGCTCGCGCGATGGGAGAAGGAGCTCGGGAGGGCGGGATGAGGCTCATGGTGCTGGCCGCCGCCGCGCTCCTCGCCTGCGGCGTGAAGGCGCCGCCGCGTCCGCCGCTGCCGGAGGGGGCGGACGCGGGGACGAACCCGGACGCGGCCGCGACCGCGAACCCGAATTCGACCGCGAACTCGACCACGACCCCGACCGGCTCGCCGCGGACACCATGAACCACTTCCAGCGCCGGCGCGGCGTGCTCCACGCCGAGGACATCCCGCTCGACGAGCTGGCCGAGACCTACGGCACGCCCCTCTACGTCTACTCGACCGCCACGCTCACCCGGCACTGGAAGGTGCTGGAGCGATCGCTCCGCGGCCTGCCCCACCTCGTCTGCTACGCGGTGAAGGCGAACTCGAACCTGGCGGTGCTGTCGCTCTTCGCCCGCCTCGGAGCCGGGTTCGACATCGTCTCGGCGGGCGAGCTGTACCGGGTGATCAAGGCGGGCGGCGACCCGGGCAAGGTCGTCTTCAGCGGCGTCGGCAAGCGCGAGGACGAGATCGCCTTCGCCCTCGATCAGGGCGTGAAGGTGATCGACGTCGAGAGCGGCGAGGAGCTGGCGCGCGTCGCGATCGTGGCGCGGCGCCTGAAGAAGCGCGCGCCGATCGCGCTGCGCGTGAATCCGGCCGTCGATCCGAAGACGCACCCCTACATCGCGACCGGCCTGCGCGAGTCGAAGTTCGGCGTCGGCATCGACGAGGCGCGCCGCCTCTATGCG
>Ga0318495_10000644_pt1 | contig 11239 bp, 8 predicted proteins | sample GRESIP108b1f25_FD_203752 | JGI IMG/M metagenome (GOLD analysis project Ga0318495, IMG submission 203752) | Tropical soil microbial communities from Luquillo Experimental Forest, Puerto Rico - GRE.SIPMG.108b1f25 | ecosystem: Environmental > Terrestrial > Soil > Tropical forest > Bulk soil...
ACGTGCCCGCACGCCGAGCAGCGCTGGCTGGTGAACGCGGGGTTGACTCGCTGGACCCTGCCGCGGGCCTTGTCCTCCAGGCGGCGGGCCAGCAGGCCCCAGCCCGAACGGCGGATCCCCCGGTTCAGGGCCGTCTTGGCGGCGACGTTGCGGCCCGGAGCGCTGATCGTGCCCCTGGCCGAGCGGGTCATGCTCTTGATGCTGAGGTCCTCGACGCGGATCACGTCAAAGCGGCGCGCGATATCCGTCGAGGTTTTCTCGCACCAGTCCTTGCGGCGGTCGGCGTCGCGGGCCTTCAGACGGCCGACCGCCTGTTTGACCTTCCGCCGCCGGCGCGACCCGCGGCGGGCCCTGGCCAGTATCCGCTGAAGGCGCCGGAGCCGGGCGGTCTCGGCGGCGGTCAGGCCGGGGACGCGCAGCATCTCGCCCGTGGACAGCGCAGCGCTGACCGCGATGCCCCGATCGATGCCAACGGCCTCGCCGGTGCCGGGACCGTCAACGGGGGCGGGGATCGCGGCGAACGCGATGTGCCACCTGCCCGCGCGGTCGTAGGTCACGCGGAACGACTTCGCGTTCCCAGGGACGGCACGGGACCAGCGGAACCGGACCCACCCCGCCTTGGGGATCTTGACCTCGCCCCAGTGGCGGTTAAGCCTGCGCACGTCACGCTGCTTGAGATGGACGATCCGGAACCCCTCGTTACGGCCTGCCTTGCGCCAGCGCGGGCGGCGGTGCGTCCCGGCGAAGAAGTTCGCCATCGCCTGAGCGTGGTCGCGGACCGCTTGTTGCTGCACGATCACGCTGCCGTCGGCGAGCCACGGGTTGTCCGCCCGCGCGTGGGTGAGCTGCCGGCACCGCTCCACCGAGCCAGGCATTGTCCCGCGCCCGGGACGCCACCAGGACTCCTGCTCGACGCACAAGTTCCACACGTACCGGGCGTCGGCGCAGTGCCGCTGCAGGATCTCCTCCTGCCCGCGGGACAGCTCGAGACGGTACCGGCACATACGAACATTCTAATGAAAAATATCGGTTCAATAGGGCTTATACACAGACTTCCGTCCCGCTTCGCGAGACACCGGTCTCCTCCGCGGCCTGACGGCCAAGGCATCCTCCGGAGATCCCGGTGACCACCTCCACCGGCGAGTATGCCCTGGCTGACCTGGCGGTCCAGCTGGGAGCGGCCCAGGTGGCCGACTGGTCGCCGGCGGAGCAGAACCTCGCGGCCACGGCCGCTGCGGTGCTAGCAGCCGGGAACACGGCCGGCCGGGACGGCTGGGATGACAAGGCCGGGCAGCCCAACAGTGCCCGGCGGGGCGACAGGGGCGAGCAAGGCGACGGGAACGATGGGAGCGGGCGGGACAAGGAGAGCCGGCGGGATCGCGGGGCCGGATGGGGCGGCCGGGACGTCATGGCCGGGCTCCGGGCCCGGATTCGGGCTGGCGAGGACCCGCTCGGACAGGCGTTCTGCCGGATCAGGCCGCCGGAGCAGCGCCGCGGCGCGGGCCAGACCTTCACGCCCGCGGCCGTGGTAGACAGCATGATTTCGTGGGCTGGCCGCACCCTCACCCCCGCGCGAGTCGTGGATCCCGGGGCGGGCTCGGCCCGGTTCCTCGTCGCGGCGGGCCGGCGCTGGCCGGAGGCGGAGCTGATCGGGCTGGAGACCGACCCGCTAGCCGCGCTCATCGGCCGGGCCACGCTGGCCGCCGCCGGGATGGCGGGCCGGGCGACCATCGAGGTGGCCGACTACCGCTCGGCGCGCCTGCCGCCCGCCCGCGGCCGCACCTTGTTCCTGGGCAACCCGCCGTATGTGCGGCACCATCAGGTGGCCGCGCCGTGGAAGGACTGGTTCCGCGACACCGCCGCCCGGCTGGGTGTACCCGCGAGTGGCCTGGCCGGTCTGCACGCCCATTTCTTCCTGGCCACGGCGCTACATGTGGCTCCCGGCGACGCCGGGGCACTGGTCACCGCCGCCGAGTGGCTGGATGTCAACTACGGCGGGCTGATCCGCGCCCTGCTCCTCGGGCCTCTCGGCGGGGATTCGATCCACCTGCTTGACCCCGCGACAGCGGTGTTTCCTGACGCCGCGGCCACGTCGGCTATCACCTGCTTCCGGCCCGGCAGCACGCCGCGGGCGATACGGCTGCGCCGGGTGGCCGGGGTCGCCGGCCTGGGGGTTTTGGCCGGTGGAACGCCGGTGCCGGTGGCCGCGCTGCGGTCCGCGCCGCGCTGGCGCCCGCTGGCGGCGTGCCCGTCCGGGCTGCGCCGCCGCCCGCCTGGCATGGTGGAACTCGGCGAACTGTGCCGGGTCCACCGCGGCCAGGTGACCGGCGCGAACAAGGTCTGGATCACCGCTGGTGCCGAATCCGGGCTGCCCGCCCGGTTTCTGCACCCCGCAGTGACGCGGGCCAGCGAGTTGTTCCGCGCCGGGGACACCCTGGCCAGCAGTGCCGCGCTGCGGTGCGTCATCGACCTCCCCGCGGACCTGCGCGCGCTCCCGGCCGGCGAGCGTGCGCAGGTGGCCGCATTCCTGGACCGGGCCCGCGCGGCCGGCGCCGCGGAATCCTACGTGGCCCGGCACCGTAGCCCCTGGTGGCGGGTCCGGCTGGCCGACCCGGCTCCGATCCTCGCGAGCTACATGGCCCGGCGGCCGCCCGCCTTCGTGCGCAACCTGGCCGCCGCCCGCCACGTGAACATCGCGCACGGCCTCTACCCGCGGGACCCGTTGCCGCCGGCGGCGCTGGACGGCCTCGCGGCGTACCTGCGCAATTCGGTGACGACCGGCCAGGGCCGCCTCTACGCCGGTGGCCTGGCCAAGTTCGAGCCGGGCGACATGGAGCGCCTCCTGGTCCCGGCCCCGGGCATGCTGGGGTGTCAGCCCTCCGTGTGACCTTGCTCCACGGGCACAATCTCTACCTGCCCGACCGCGTCCTCGCTTGCCTCGAAGTGCAGTGCCAGCAGATCCCGCACCACGCCTTCGGCCTGATCTAGGCGCCGGGCCTGGGTATAGGCGGGATAGGGGAGACCGTCGCCGGTGACTTCCAGCGCCCACCAGCCTTCGCTGCGATGCGCCGTCGCCTTGAAGGTTCTGGCCGTCATCAGCGATCCTCCTTGGCGGCTTCCACGCAGAGCCGCTCGAGTGTCTTCAAGATTCCTTCAGGGCGCGGGTGCAGATCATATCCAGCCGTGGTACCACATGCGGGACAGCCAGGACGTATAGGGGATGACCTCGGCGGTCAGGATCGGGTACAGGTAGGCGAAGTTGAGCAGCACCGCGAGCAGATAGGCGCCCGCCGCGGCCGCGCCCACCGCGCGCCGGGCCGGGCTCGCCCTGGCCGAGCCCATGATCAGGCCCAGGCAGAGTACGACGGCGAGCACCAGGAACGGCACGAACGAGACCGAGTAGAAGAAGAACTGCGTCCGCTTGGCGAAGGCGAACCAGGGCAGCCAGCCGGCCGCCACCCCGACCAGCACGGCGCCCGCCCGCCAGTCCCGGCGGGTCAGCCACCAGCCCAGGCACACCAGCAGGGCCAGGATGCTGCCCCACCACAGGATCGGGGTGCCGATGGCCAGCACCTCGGCGGCGTCCCCCTTGGCGCACACGCCGTGCCCGGAGGTGGGGCAACTCCAGTAGTACGAGACGGGGCGGCTCATCGTCAGCCAGGTCCACGGTTCCGACTGGTACGGGTGGTGCTTCTGCAGGCCCGTGTTGAAGGCCAGCATCGCCTTGTTGTACTCGAACAGCGAGATCAGCGGCGAGATTACCGGGATGTTCGTGCCGTGCAGCTCCGCCCAGTTCCGGTCGTACCCGCTACTCGTCGCGAACCAGCCGCTCCATGTGGCCAGGTAGGCGAGCAGGGGTAGCACGATGAACGATGCGGCCCAGCCGCCGAGATCATGCAGCAGGCCGGGTCCGGCCAGCTTGCCGAGCCCGGCGGCCCGGCGCGCGCCGACATCCCAGGCGAGGGCCAGCCCGGCGAATGCGGGGATGAACCACAGGCCGTTCCACTTGGACGCGAAGGCCAGGCCCAAGCAGACGCCCGCGCCAACCCGCCACCAGCGGATCCCGGTCCGGGGCGGGGCAGTGGGCGGCACGCCCCCGGCCGCCGCGCCCCCCGCTGGGGTGCCTCCGGCCACCGCGCTCCCGGCCACCGCGCTCCCGGACACGGCGTCGGCCAGCTTGGCGCGGTAGGCGTCGCGGTCGACCACCAGGCAGCCGAACGCGGCCAGCGCCCAGAACATCACGAAGATGTCCAGCAGCGCGGTCCGACTCATCACGAACTCGAGGCCATCCAGCGCCAGCAGCAGCCCGGCGAAGCACCCCAGCAGCGTGGATCTGGTCATCCGCCGGGCGATCCGGGCGAGCAGCAGGATGGACAAGGACCCGACCACTGCCACGGCGAACCGCCAGCCGAACGGGGACAGGCCGAAGAGCCACTCGCCCCCGGCGATGAGCACCTTCCCAAAGGGGGGGTGGACCACGAACTCGCCGCCGCGGGTGAACACGTGCGGATCGCCGCGCAGCAGCAGGCCGTTGCGGTTGTCGGCGTAGTTGTGCTCCACGCCGAACCTGAGAATGCCGAGCGCGTCGGGCACGTAGTAGGTCTCGTCGAAGATGACGGCGTGCGGATCGCCGAGCCGGTTGAACCGCAGGATCGCGCCGAACAAGGTGACCAGCAGCGGGCCCGCCCAGCCCCAGAACGCGCTGCCCGGCATCGGGGGGACCAGCCGGGCGCGCAGTGCGTCCAGCCGCGCGGCGGTTACGCCCGGCGCGGGCTCGACCCGAGTTTCCGTCATCGAGGCACATCGTATGGGCTGGCGGCGGCGCCGGTGACCGGCAATGGCCTACCGTGGTCGCGGGATGAAAGACAGCGACCCCGGCACGCTCACCGTGGCGGCCACTCCGCTCGGCCAGCCGGCGGACGCCTCGCCGAGGCTGGCGGCCGCGCTCGGGGCGGCTCAGCTCATCGCGGCGGAGGACACCCGCAGGGTGCTCCGGCTCGCCAGGGAGCTCGGGGTCCGGCTGACCGGGCGGCTGATCTCGTACTACAACGGCGTGGATAAGGGCAAGGCGGCCGAGTTCGTCGCTGCCTTGGAAGCCGGGACCGACGTCCTGCTGATCGCCGACGCGGGGATGCCCGGGGTGAGCGACCCCGGATACCGGCTGGTCGGCGCCGCCGCCGCGGCGGGCATCCCGGTAACGGTGCTGCCCGGCCCGTCCGCGGTCACCGCCGCGCTCGCCGTCTCCGGGCTGCCCACCGACCGGTTCTGCTTCGAGGGCTTCCCGCCGCGCGGCGCCGGCCCGCGGCAGCGCCGGTTCGCGGAGCTGGCCGCCGAGCCGCGCACGATGGTGTTCTTCGAGTCACGCCGCCGCGTCGCCGCCACCCTCGGCGAGCTTGCCGCCGCGTTCGGGCCGGACCGCCAGGCCGTCGCCTGCCGCGAGCTGACCAAGACGCACGAGGAGGTCGCCCGGGGCACGCTCGCCGAACTGGCCGCCTGGGCCGGGCGCGGCGTGCTCGGCGAGATCACCCTCGTGGTGGCGGGCGCGCCGGCCAGGGCGCAACCACGGCCCGGCGAGCCGGGCTGGGCGGCCAGCGTCGCGGAGGCGGTGGCAGAGGTGGCCGACCGGGAGGCCGCGGGGACGCCCCGCAAGGCGGCGATCGCCGCCGTGGCCGCCGAATCCGGCCTGCCCAAGCGGGAGGTCTACAACGCCGTGGTAGCCGGGAGCCGGGCCGGTTAAGCATGCGGGAGCGGGCCGCGCGCCCCGCTACGCTGGAGCGCATGTCCGCGACCAATCGTCACATCCTTGCCGCGCCGGCCTGGCCCTACGCCAACGGCCCGCGCCACATCGGCCATGTCTCCGGATTCGGGCTGCCCTGCGACATGTTCGCCAGGTACCAGCGGATGGCGGGCAACCGGGTGCTGATGGTCAGCGGTACCGACGAGCACGGCACCCCGATCCAGGTCCAGGCGGACAAGGAAGGCGCGACGCCGCGGGAGCTGGCCGACCGGTACAACCAGGTGATCGGCGAGGACCTGGTGGGCCTCGACATGTCCTATGACCTGTTCACCAGGACCACCACCGGCAACCACTACGCGGTCACCCAGGAGATCTTCACCGGGCTCTACCAGAACGGCTACATCTTCCCCCGCACCGCGAAGAGCGCGATCTCGCCCTCCACCGGCCGGACCCTGCCCGACCGGTACATCGAGGGCACCTGCCCGATCTGCGGGTTCGAGAGCGCGCGCGGCGACCAGTGCGAAAACTGCGGCAACCAGCTCGACCCGATCGACCTGATCAACCCCCGGTCGAAGATCAACGGGGAGACGCCGGTGTTCGTGGACAGTGAGCAGTTCTTCCTCGACCTGCCCGCGTTCACCGAGGTGCTCGGCACCTGGCTGCAGAGCAAGGCCGGGCTGTGGCGGCCCAACGTGCTGAAGTTCTCCCTCAACCTGCTCGACGACCTGCAGCCCCGGGCGATCACCAGGGACCTGGATTGGGGCGTGCCGGTGCCGATGGATGGCTGGCGGGACCGCCCGGACAAGCGCATCTACGTCTGGTTCGACGCGGTCATCGGTTACCTGTCGGCGTCGATCGAGTGGGCGCGCCGCTCCGGCGACCCGGACGCCTGGCGGGCCTGGTGGCAGTCGCCCGACGCCGAGTCCTATTACTTCATGGGCAAGGACAACATCGTCTTCCACGCCGAGATCTGGCCCGCGATGCTGTTCGGGTACAGCGGGAAGGGCGCCAAGGGGGGCACCCCGGGCTCGCTCGGCGCGCTGGACCTGCCCACCGACGTGGTCGCCAGCGAGTTCCTGACCATGGAGGGGCGCAAGTTCTCCTCCTCCCGCTCGGTGGTCATCTACGTCCGCGACTTCCTGGCCCGCTACGACGTGGACGCGCTGCGCTACTACGTCGCGGTGGCCGGCCCGGAGACCCAGGACACCGACTTCACCTGGAGCGAGTTCGTCCGGCGTAACAACGACGAACTGGTCGCCACTTGGGGAAACCTGGTCAACCGCGCGGTGTCGTTCGGCGCCCGCAACATCGGCACGATCCCCGAGGCCGGCCCCCTCACCGAGACCGACCACCAGGTACTCGAGCGCTCCCGCCAGTCGTTCGGCAAAGTAGGTGAGGAGCTGCAGCGGTCACGGTTCAAGAACGCGGCGACCGAGGCCATGCGCACCGTCGCCGAGGCGAACAAGTACATGTCCGATCAGGCGCCGTGGAAGCTGCGGGAGTCCGACCCCGAGCGGATGCGGACGATCCTGCACGTGGTGCTTCAGCTCGTCGACGACGCCAAGACGCTGCTCACCCCGTTCCTGCCCCGCTCGTCGGCCAAGGTGCACGAAATGCTGGGCGGCACGGGCCAGTGGGCCGGGATGCCGCACATCGAGAAGGTGGACGAGGACGGCGGGCCGTCCTACCCGGTGATCACCGGCGACTACACCGACGTCGCTAGGTGGGCGTCGGTCCCGGTCAGGCCGGGCACGCCGCTCGCGGTGCCGCGTCCGCTGTTCGCCAAGCTCGACGCCTCCGTCGTGGATGAGGAGCTGAAGCGGCTGGAGGATTCGTGACCGCTGCCCGCGCGGCCCGGGACGGCGTTCCCGGCCCGGGGCGGGCCCCGGCACCGGAGCCGCTGCCCGCTCCCGCGCTGGACGCCCACTGCCACCTGGACCTGATCGAGGAGCCGACGGGGGAGGTGCTCGCCGCCGCCCGGGCGGCGGGCATCACCCGGGTGATCACCGTGGGCACAGACGTTCCCTCATCATGCTGGTCGGCCGGCATCGCCAACCCCGGTCAGGGCGTCTACGCGGCGGTCGCGGTCCACCCCAACGAGACGGCCGCGGCCGCCTCGTCGCCCGCGCAGCGGGACGACGTCCTGGCCGAGATCGCCAAGCTGGCCGCCCTGCCGCAGGTGCGCGCGGTCGGCGAGACCGGCCTCGACTACTACCGAGACCACGCCCCCCCGGAGGTGCAGCGGGACTGGTTCCGCGCGCACATCGACATAGCCAAGCAGACCGGCAAGGCGCTGATGATCCACGACCGGGACGCGCACGACGACGTGCTGGCCATCCTGGAGGCCGATGGCCCGCCGGAGCGGGTGGTGTTCCACTGCTTCTCCGGCGATGCCGCGATGGTCAAGCGGTGCGCCGACGCGGGTTACGTAATGAGCTTCGCCGGCAACCTCACCTTCGCCAACGCCCCGGCGCTGCGCGAGGCCGCCGCGGCGGCACCGGCCGACCTGCTCCTGGTCGAGACCGACGCCCCGTTCCTCACTCCCATGCCGCACCGCGGCAAGCCCAACACCCCCGCGATGGTGGCGCACACCGTGCGCTGCCTCGCCGAGGTCAAGCAGCTTGCCGTCGCGGACGTGTGCGCGCTGGTCACCGCGACCGGTGCGCGCGTGTTCGGTCCCTGGTAAGGCGCCGTGGCCGACGGCGACATGCTCGGGCCCGCCGCGGTTCGCGAGATCGCGGCCCGGCTGGACGTCCGTCCGGCGAAGCGGCTGGGCCAGAACTTCGTCATCGATCCCGGTACCGTCCGGCGCATCGTCGCCCTGGCCGGACTCTCGCCCGAGGATGTCGTGCTGGAGGTGGGCCCGGGGTTCGGCTCGCTGACGCTCGGCCTGCTGCCCGCCGCGCGCCGGGTGATCGCCGTCGAGGTAGACGACATCCTGGCGGCGGAACTACCGCGGACCGTGGCCGACGTGGCGCCCGGGCTCGGGCCGCGGCTGGAGGTGATCAACGCGGACGCCGCGCGGGTCACCAGCCTCCCCGGCGACCCGCCGTCGGCGCTGGTCGCGAACCTGCCCTACAACGTCGCGGTGCCCGTCGTGCTGCACCTGCTCGGCACGTTCGGGTCCCTGGCCCGGGGGCTGGTCATGGTGCAGGCGGAGGTCGCCGACCGGATGACCGCGGCCCCCGGCAGCCGGGTGTACGGCGTCCCGTCGGTCAAGCTGGCCTGGTTCGCGTCCGCCCGCCGGGCCGGCGCCGTGCCCCGGACGGTGTTCTGGCCGGTGCCCAACGTGGACTCCGGCCTGGTGGCGTTCTCCCGGCGGCCGCCGCCCGATACCGGCGCCGGCCGGGAAGAGGTCTTCGCGGTGGTCGACGCCGCGTTCTCCCAGCGGCGCAAGACGCTCCGGGCGGCGCTGGCGCGCTGGGCCGGCGGCGCGGACCAGGCCGAGCGGATCCTCCGCGCGGCCGGGGTGGACCCCGGCGCCCGTGGCGAGTCGCTGACCGTGGCGGACTTCGCCCGGATAGCGGTTGCCCAGGGCGACGCCGCAGCGGGCTGGCCTGGCGAGTCTCGCTAGCCTGTTCCGGGCGGGCGATTAGGATCGGGGCATCGCTACCCCCGTGACCGCCGTCACCGCCAGAGCGCCGGCGAAGGTGAACCTGCAACTCGCCGTCGGTCCGGCGCGGGCTCACGGCTACCACGACGTGGTCACCGTTTATCACGCCGTATCGCTGTTCGACGAGGTGACCGTGTCCCCCGCCGATCAAGACAGCCTGGTCGTCACCGGCGAGGGAGCCGACAGCGTCCCCGCCGACGACACCAACCTCGCCGCCCAGGCCGTCGCCGGGCTGCTCCGCGCGGTGGGCCCGGGGGCCAAGGACTCCCCCGGACTGGCCATCCGCATCAGCAAGCGGATCCCGGTCGCGGCCGGCCTCGCCGGGGGCAGCGCCGACGCCGCGGCCGCCCTGGTCGCCTGCAACGAACTGTGGCGCACCGGCCTGAGCCAGGCCGAACTGTGTGAGCTGGCCGCCGGCATCGGCAGCGATGTCGCGTTCGGGCTGGTCGGCGGCACCGCGATCGGGGTGGGACGGGGCGAGCGGGTCACCCCCGCGCTGGCCGCCGGGACGTATCACTGGGTGCTGGCCTTCGCGGTCGGCGGGCTGTCCACCGCTCAGGTTTACGCCGCCTGCGACCGCATCCGCGCCGCGCGAGGCGGCGTCGAGGACAGCGCGAGCCAGGGGCAGGCCGTGGCCGGGGGCCGGGCCGCGCCGGTCAAGCAGCCGGGGCGCGCCGCCCGGGCCCGGCGCGGTGGCCCCGCGGCCCCGCCCAGCCCACTGGGCGTGGACAACAGGCTGATGGCCGCGCTGCGGTCGGGCGACCCCGCCGAGGTCGGCCCGCTGCTCACCAATGACCTGCAGCAGGCCGCGATCTCGCTCCGCCCGGAACTGCGCCGCACGCTGGCCGCGGGAATCGAGCACGGTGCGCTGGCCGCGATCATCTCCGGTTCCGGGCCGACGTGCGCCTACCTGGCCCGGGACGCGCGCCACGCCGCGGCCCTGGCCGTCGCGCTCGCCGGGGCCGGGGTGTGCCGCACCGTGGTCCACGTCGTCGGCCCGGTGCCGGGCGCCAGCGTGACGAGCATCGCGACGGAGCCGGTGTGAGCGCGGGGCGCGCGTGAACCTGGTCAACCTGGAGAGCGTCGTCAAGGGGTACGGGCACCGGGTGCTGCTCGACGGCGTCTCGGCCGGGGTCGCCGCGGGCGAGGCGATCGGCCTGGTCGGGCGGAACGGCGCGGGTAAGAGCACGCTGCTCGGGCTGCTCGCCGGGACCGAGCGGCCCGATGCCGGCCGGGTCACCCAGGCCAGGGGCTTGCGTGTCGGCCACCTCCCCCAGGCCGATCACCTGACCGGGACCGTGGCCGCCCTGGTGACCGGCGGCCGGCCGGAGCACGAATGGGCCGGCGATCCCCGCATCCGCTCGGTGATCAGCGCGCTGCTTCCCGGCATTGATTTCAATTCAGCAGCAGAACGACTGTCCGGGGGAGAGTCTCGCCGGGTGGCGCTGGCGTCCCTCCTCGCCGGCGAGCACGATCTGTTGCTGCTCGACGAGCCCACGAACCACCTTGACGTGGAAGCCGTGGACTGGCTGGCCCGGTTCCTCCGTGACCAGGGCACGGCGATGGTGGTGGTCACCCACGATCGCTGGTTCCTCGACGCCGCCACCGGGCGGACCTGGGAACTCGCCGACGCCCGGCTGCACTCCTACGACGGCGGCTACGCCGCCTACGTGCTCGCCCGCGCCGAGCGGGCCCGGATCGCCGACGCCACGCAGCGGCGGCGGCGCAACCTGCTGCGCAAGGAGCTGGCGTGGCTGCGGCGCGGGCCGCCGGCCCGGACCAGCAAACCCCGGTTCCGCATCGAGGCCGCCAACGCGCTTATCGTCGACGAGCCGGCGGCCCGAGACGGGGTCGAACTGGTGCGGCTGGCCACGGCGCGGCTGGGGAAG
>Ga0318495_10000645_pt1 | contig 11236 bp, 10 predicted proteins | sample GRESIP108b1f25_FD_203752 | JGI IMG/M metagenome (GOLD analysis project Ga0318495, IMG submission 203752) | Tropical soil microbial communities from Luquillo Experimental Forest, Puerto Rico - GRE.SIPMG.108b1f25 | ecosystem: Environmental > Terrestrial > Soil > Tropical forest > Bulk soil...
GGTACTCGGCCGGGTCCGGCGCGCGTTCGGCGTCGGTCCGGTGGCCGGTGTCGGCGATGAACCTGGCGAACATCCGGTTCGTCACTGGGGTGACGTCGATGAAGAAGCCACCGATCGTGGCCTGGTAGGCGGGTCCTTCCTCCGGGTAGTGGCGGTCGGAGCCCATGGTGAACTGCCCGCCGGGAATCCAGGCCATGCCGGTCATGTCGACGTGCACGGCTATTCCAGGGCCAGACCAATAGCCCGGGTCTGTTCGATGAGCCGTTCGCCGGCATCCGGTGCCAGCTCTCCCGGCTGGTAGGTCACCGCGTGCAACGTGCCGGTGAACGGGAACGCGCCGTGCCGCTGGTACAGTTCCCAGCACACCGGAGAGCGGCGATCGATCCCGACGTCGATGCCGCTGTAGGGCAGGAAGCCGGCGAACTGCCGGATGCCGTCAGCTGCGGCGACCTGGCGGCCGTCGAGGTCAAGCCGGATGTTCCACACCCCGCCGCCGGGTGCATCGAAGTGAGCGGTCACCTGGCCGCTCGGACCCGGAAGCGGGACCGCGGCCAGTGGCCGGCCGGTGCCGTATTCGTTGACAAACAGGTGCAGCAGGCCGTCCTCGACGTAGACCAGGTAGCCGGCGCCCTGCTCGCCGTGCGCCACCAGCACGCCCTGATCGCCGGGCTGGAAGGCCCAGTCGATCATGATGCGGAACGAGCGGTCGGCGATGAGCCGGCTGGACCGCCACCGCTCCAGGGTCGGCGTGCCGGCCAGGATCCGCACCGGTCGGGTGAAATCAGCGTCCTGCGGGGGCCGCAGGTAGTACTTCAGCCGGGTGCCCTCATAGAGCGGGAAGACCTGGTTCGCCCAGGCGGCCTGCTCCCAGGCGGCGGTCAGGTCCTTGACCCGGCCGGGTTCGGCGTCGGCCAGGTCCTCGCACTGGGTGGGGTCCTCGGCGGTGTGGTACAGCTGCCAGCGGTCATCGGAGAACGAGGTGAGCTGGCGGTGCGTGGTGACGGCTTCCCAGCCGTCCTGGTAGTAGGCCCGGTTGCCGACGCACTCGTAGTATTGCTCGGGGTGCGCGGACGCGGCGGCCGGGTCCTCGATGCTGGCCGAGAAGCTGGCTCCGGCCAGCGGATCGGCGGGCTGCCCGGCCCGCTCAGCCGGCATGGTCAGGCCGATGACGTCGACGAGGGTGGGCAGCACGTCGGTGATGTGGGTGTACTGGCGCCGGACTACCTGGCCGGCGCCGGGGATGCGGGCCGGCCAGGAGAACACGAACGGCACCTGGTGGCCTCCGGCCAGCGTGTACACCTTGTACATCCGGAACGGGGTGTTGCACGCCATGGCCCAGCCGCGCGGATAGTGCGGCCAGGTGGTCGGGCCGCCGATCTCCTCCAGCCGGGCGAAGGCCTCCTCCACCCGGCCGGTGGTGCTGACTCCCTGACTGGTACCGCCGTCCCGGAAGTAGGCTGTGGTGCCGGCGTCGCGGCCTTCCCGGGACGCCCCGTTGTCGCTGGTGACGATGAACACGGTGTTGTCGAGCTCGCCGAGTTCGGCGAGCAGGCCGCGAATCCGGCCGACGCTGCGGTCGATGCTCTCCACCATCGCCGCGTAGACCTCCATGTAACGGGCGTATACCACCCGTTCCATCGCGCTGAGCGAGTCCCAGGCCGCGACCTCCTCGCCGGGCTCGCTGTTGCGGGGCGGCAGCCGGGTGCCGTCCGGCAGCAGCCCGGTCGCTAGCTGGCGGGCGAACCGCTCGTTCCGCAGCGCGTCCCAGCCGGCGTCGTACCGGCCGCGGTGCCGGGCGATGTCGGCGGGCTTGGCGTGCAGCGGTGCGTGCACGGCGCCGTGCGCGAAGTACAGCATGAACGGCCGCGCCGGGTTGGCGGCCCGCACCTCGCGGATCATCCGCAGCGCCCGGTCGGTCAGGTCATCGGTCAGGTAGTAGCCGTCCGGGTACTGGTCGACCTGGACGACGGAGTTACCCTCGTACAGCCGGTGCGGGTGGTGGAAGTTGGTCAGCGCCTCCAGGAACCCGTAGTACTGGTCGAAGCCGCGCTGCAGCGGCCAGGAATGCCGGCTGCCGGCCTCGGACAGGTCGCTGTCCTTGCACAGGTGCCACTTGCCGACCATGAGCGTGGCGTAGCCGTTGGCCCGCATCACCTCGGCCATGGTGGGCTGGTTCTCCGGCAGTTCGGAGGCGTAGCCGGGAAAGCCCGGGTCGATGTTGGCTACGTAGCCCATCCCGGCGGCGTGCGCGTTGCGGCCGGTCATCAGCGCCGCGCGGGTCGGTGAGCACAGCGGCGTGACGTGGAAGTTCACATACCGCAGCCCGTTCGCGGCCAGCGTGTCGATGTGCGGGGTCGGAATCTCCGAGCCGTAGCAGCCGAAATCGGAGAAGCCGACGTCGTCGGCGAGCACCACGACGACGTTCGGCGCGCCCGCCGGCGGGGCAGGCCGCGGCGGCCACCACGGCCGCGAGGACGCGAAGGTACGCCCGATCTTGCCCCGGAAACCCTCATACGGACCTCGGCCGGACCCATTCGTCATCGCATGACCCCTCTCCTCGTCGTTGGCTTGTCTGGCGGGTCGGTCGCGCCGGGCAGGTAGCGTGCTCGCCTCATGACGCTTCCCGCATCCGCGGGTGGTCGGCCGCGGCAAGAGAGCGCTCGGCCATCGAGGCGCCGAGCTCGCGGGTCCGCCCCTCCGCGCCCCCGACGACGAACAGCGAAGCGGCCACCGCGAAGGACACCGGCAGTGCCAGCCGGACGGTGCGGGCGAGCTGGCTGAACGGGAAGTCACGCACGCCGTGGAAGGCCAGGGCGCGGTGGTAGTGGGCGAGCAGGTCCTCGGCGTGGCGGCGGAAGTCCTCCGTGGTCAGGCTCTGCACCAGGAAGTAGGAGACGTCGGCGACGCCCGGCCCGCGGGAGACGTTCTGCCAGTCGACGATGGCGACCGGAGCGTGGCCCTTCCCGGCGTCGAACAGCAGGTTGTCCAGGCGGACGTCGCCGTGGATCAGGGTGTGCGGCTGGCGGTCCAGCGCGTGCAGCGACCGGTCGAATCCGGCGAGCATGCGGTGGCCGGCCTCGGCCGCATCGGCCTGCAGCCGGTCGCCCACCTCGGCGAGTAGCCGCGGCCAGCCATCGGCTAGCAGCCGGCGCAGGTTCGCCAGCCGATGCGCGGAAGTGAACGTCGTCAGCCATTCGCGTCGGCGCAGCGTCGGATCGCGCCACCAGGCGGCATGCAGCCCGGCAAGCTCGCTCAGCACCGCGGCAGCCCGGTCGGCCGGGCAGCCGTGCAGCTGGTCGATTTCCGTGTGGGCGGTGACGTCCTCGAGGACCAGGGCGAACCGGTCGGTGCGCGGGTCGTAGCCGGCGGCATAACAGTGCGGGATGCTGACCTGGGTCTGGGGAGCCAGTTCGGTGAAGAATCGGTACTCTCGCTCATACAGTCGGCCCCGCCGGGCCGTTTCCAGTGACTGCGCGGTCGTCCCGGGCAGCTTGACCACGGCGGACTCTGGCGCTCGCGGCGAGCTGGTGGCGTAGCGCAGCCGGACCCGGGCGGTGCTGCCGAGGTGCCCTCGGCCGTCCCCGATCGGCTCGAGGGTCACGGCTGACACCGGGCCCGCGGTGCTCGTGTAAGTTCCGAGCGCCGCTGTCATCCAGTCGGCATCGATTTCGGACGTGGCGGCCGGGAGCGCGGTCAGGCGGTGCGGGCGCCCGGGATCGCCCAGGGTGAAAGGGGTGCTGGTCCTCGCCGTCGTCATGCCGGATCCTGGCGGCGGGAGGGGTTGCCATGGTCGAACTGTGCGAAGATGACGCGGACGGCGGCCAGCAGCCGCTCGCCTTCGGATTCCCGGATGAAGTTCTCCACGCCCCAGCCCATCATGATGATGCGGGTGGCGGCGACGGCGGTCTCGACATCGGCGAATCCGGGGAGCCGCCCGGCCCGGAATGCGGGCTCGACGACGGCCCGGATCTGGGCCTCCTGCATCTTCGCTCGGCGCTCGAGCAGGTGCCCGAGCTCGGGGTGCCGGCCGGCCTCAATCGGCGCGGTGAGGGTGAGGAACATTATCGCCGACCGGTCGATCTCCGCTGAGGCGCTGAGGATGACCTCGATCAGGTCCACCGGTCCGGCCGGGCTATCGGTCTTCTGGTTCAGGGCGGCACGGATCCGGCCCCAGGTGTCCTCGATGGTGTCGTCGAAGACGGCCTCGAACAGGGCGGATTTCTCCTCGAAGTAGTGGTAGAGCGCGCTGAGCGTGATGCCGGCGTCGTGCGCGACCCCGGACAGGGTGGTCGCGGCGTAGCCGCTGTCGGCGAACCGGCGACGGGCCGCGGCGATGATGTCGGAGCGGCGGCGGGCGCTGTCGGCCGCCGCCGGCCGGCCGAGGCGGCGGCTCTTGCTGGGCTTCTGGCCGGCGCTCACAGCGGCGATCCCACGGCTGCGCTGGCCTCCCAGGTGCGCCAGCGCAGCAGGCGGCGTTCGACCAGGCCGATGAGGCTGTTGATGCCGACCGCGAGCACGGCCAGCACGATGAGCAGCGCGAACGCGGTCGCCATGTTGAACTGGTTGGTCGCCGTGATCAAGGACTGGCCGAGCCCGCGCTGGGCTGCGATGAACTCGCCCAGGACGACGGCCAGCAGCGCGTAGACCGCGCCCAGCCGCAGCGCCCCGAACACCGCCGGCATGATGCCCGGCAGCACCACCTTGCGGAACTTCTGCAGCTCGGTCGCGCCCATCGTGGTCACGACCAGCTCCAGGTCGGGCAGGACCAGCGCCACAGCGGCCTGCGTCGGCACCTGCACGATGAAGAAGACGATCATCGCCGCGAGCACGATCTTGGAGTTGGCGCCGATGCCGAACCACAAGATGAAGAACGGCGCCAGCGCGATCTTGGGCGTGGCGTTCATGAACGTCAGGTAGGGGTCCATGACCTTGGCGCCGCGCTGCCAGCGACCCAGTATCAGGCCGGTCACCAGGCCGAGTGCGGAGCCGATGACCCAGCCGGCCAGTGTCTCCTGCAAGGTCAGGGCCAGGTTGCTCCAGAATGACCCGGTGCCCAGCAGGTGCACCAGCTGGTCCCAGGTCTGGCGCGGCGTGGCGGCATAGAGCCGCAGTACCCAGCCGCGCTCCACCGCCAGCGTCCACAGCGCCAGCGCGGCTACCAGGACGCCGACCCGGGCGAGCTGGACTCCCGTATCTACCGCGGTGATCCGCTGCCACACGGTGGCCCGGCGGGGCGGTGCGGGCTGGCCGGGCACATCGGGTGCCGCGGCCGCAGCGGTCGTGGCGGCCGGGTGCAGGTCAGACGAGCTCATCGCGCAGCTCCTTCCAGATGGTCTGCTCAATAGTCTCCAGGCGCGGGTCGAACAGCAGATCGGCAGGGCGGCGCGGCCGCTCCACTCCGACGGCGGTGTCCAGCTTGATCCGGCCCGGCCGGGCCGTCATCACCACGACCCGGTCGGCGAGCATGACCGCCTCGGCCAGGTCGTGGGTGACGAAGATGACTGTCTTCGGGCTGCCCTCCCACAGCGACAGGAACTCGCTTTGCACGGTCACCCGGGTCTGGGCATCCAGTGCGCCGAACGGCTCGTCCATCAGCCACAGGTCCGGGTCGATGGCCAGGGTCCGGGCGATGGCCACCCGCTGCTGCATGCCGTGCGAGAGCTGGCCGGGGTAGGCGTCCGCGAACCGGTCGATCCGCAGTTGCCGGAGCAGTTGCATCGCCCGGTCGCGCCGCTCGGCGCGGCCGACGCCGCGGATCTCCAGCCCGAGCTCGACGTTCCGGCGTGCGGTCCGCCACGGGGTCAGCGCGGAGCGGGCCAGCATGTAGCCGACATCCCGGGACGGCCCGTCCACCGGCTTGCCGTGGCGGAATACCTGCCCGGCCGACGGGCGGATCAGCCCGGCCAGCAGGTTGAGCAGGGTGGTCTTGCCGCAGCCGCTCGGCCCGACGACCGCGACGAACTCGCCGGGCCGGACGGTGAGGTTGATGTGCTGCGCGGCGAGCACGGTGTCTCCGCCGGGCACCTGGAAGTGCACGCTGACATCCCTGAACTCGACCGCGTGGTGTTCGGGCTGCATGGGACGGGTCACCTCCTGCGGCGCGGCGGCTTTCAGGGCCACCTCAGCACACCTTCACGCTGATGTTGTTGACGGTGTAGGCCTGCGGGGCCACGCCGTTGGCGTGCAGGAACGCGAAGCCGGGGTCGATGCGGGAGGGGTCCAGGTTTACCTGCTGGGGGAAATAGGCCAGGTTGTGCTGCACCATCTGGGCGGCCACCGGAGCGGGCACTCCGAGGGCGGAGGTCGCGATCGCGTCGACCTTGGACCGGTCGGCGGGGTTGCGCAGCTCGGTCAGCCCCTGGTCCCACGCCTGGGTGAACTTGCACAGCGCGGCCTTGTGGCTCTGGGCGTAGGGGCGCGTGGTGACAAACAGCAGGTCGGCGTAGTTCAGGTCAGCCGGGCCGGTGCCTGCGGCGAGCGAGAACGGCTGGGTGGCGATGTGCTGGGTCAGCGCCAGCGTGATCGCCGGCTCGTACGTGATCGCCGCGTCGACCAGGCCGGCCTTCAGCGCGGCCACCGTGGTAGGGGCCGTCCCGGTCGCGATGTAGGTCTGCGCGTCGGGGTCGATTCCCGCCTCCTTGAACAGGGCGCGGGCGACCACCTCCGCGGCGCCTCCGCGTACCACGACGCCGATCTTGGCGCCCTTCAGGTCGGTCATCGCGCCGCGCCAGCCCTCAGTCTTGTGCGGCATCGGGTAGCCGGTGCGGACCACGATGTCAAAATCGTTCGTGTTCCAGTAGGAGCCGAACGTGACCAGGTTCTCGCCCTTGGCGAGCAGGGGCGCCAGGTTCGCCTGGCCGAGCGGGGCCACGTCGAGGTTGCCAGACAGCAGCGCCGCCGACTCCGCAGGCCCGCTCGTCACCTGGACGCAGCTGGCCTGGAGCCCGAGCCGGCTCTCCATGCCGGTGGACTCGGCGATGTTGCGCGGCAGCGACTGGATCGTCGGGGTGCACGCGACGGTCAGCGCGGTGGTGCCGCCGGCGCTGGCGGTGCCGCCGGCGCCGGCGGCCGTGGAGCTGCCGCCACTACTGCTGCACGCGGCGGCCGCCAGGGCGACAGCGGCGATGAGGGGAACGGCTCTGAGGAACGGGTTCACGGCGCCTCCTTAGGCGACCTTGACCGGCGCAGCCGATCGGCTGGATACGGGCTGGCGGCGCTGCCGGCCTGCGGTTTAGAAAAGTATTAGTTGTCACTATTACTTTGTCAACCCTCCGGGGGACACTCTCGAGTCAGGCCCGTCGCTTACGCGTCTCGCCATCGGGCCGCACCATCGCACCGGGTGAGTAATGGGACCTTCGGCACTACTGGGTCAGTGCCGATCCCGACACCATGAGGCGTGTTTCTTCTCGTACCCGGAGGGACCCATGACCACCAGACCCCATGACGTAACTGATCTGTACCTTGCCCCCGTGGTGCTCGCGGTGGATGCGCGAATCGAGGAGCTCGGCCAGCTCGACGCCGACCAGCTGGCCCACAAGGTGGCGTTCCAGAGCGACTCACAGGACTACACCCCTCAGCTGAGGGAAGAGGCGCTGATCGGAACGATCACGTCCCTGATTGACTGCCACGGCTGGGCACTGCGCTGGGATCCCCGTGGTCTTCGCCTCACGCACGATGGACATACCCTGGTCCTCGGCGTCCCGGCCGGGTTCGGCGAGTACGTCGAGGGAGCCCCGAGGGTGTAAGGTACGGCGGCGGCCGCGGAGTCAGCCGCTGCGCGGCAGCTTGGAGTACGGCACGCCCTTGTCGACCCGCGGCTCCCTGGGCAAGCCGAGAACGCGCTCGCCGATGATGTTCCGCTGGATCTCATCGGTCCCGCCCGCCAGCCGGTAGCCCGGCGCGCCGAGGACATGCTCGGTCCACCCGAACTCGTCGGGCTCACCGGTGTCCGCGGTAATCCGCGCGCCGAGCAGGGCGGCGGCCACCTCGCCGATGCGCATCAGGTTCGCCGACGCGACCAGCTTGCCGATGGACGCCGCAGGTCCCGGCGGAGCGCCGGCGGCGGACGCCCGGGCCACGCGGTCGGTGGTGGCCGCCCGCAGCTGTGTCCGCACGTAGACATCGGCCAGCTGCTGCCGGACGACCGGGTCGCCCGACTTGCCGAGCCTGGTGGCCAGCCGGAGCAGGTCCTCGAAGGTACCGCCCTTGCGGCGCTGCGCCTGCCCGCTGGCGGTGCGCTCGAAGCCGAGCGTCGCGTTGGCGACCTTCCACCCGTCGCCGACCGGCCCGACCCGCATGTCGTCGCCAGCCTGCACGCCGGACAGGAAGACCTCGTTGAACGACGAGGCTCCGCTCATCTGCCGGATCGGCCGGATCTCCACTCCGGGCGCATCCATCGGGATGAGGAACATCGTCAGCCCGGCCTGCTTGGCGACCTCCCGGTCGGTGCGGGCCAGCAGCAGGCCGTAGTGCGCGAAACGGGCCCCCGATGACCAGACCTTCTGCCCGTCGAGCAGCCACCCCCCGCCCGTCTCGCCGTCCTCCTTCACCTGCACCGCGCTCGTCGCCACCGCGGCGAGGTCGGAACCGGCTCCCGGCTCGCTGAACAGCTGGCAGCACAATAGATCCGAACGGAGGAAGGCGCGTGCATACTTGGCCCGCTGTTCCGCGGTGCCGAAGGTGGCGATGGTCGGGCCCACGAGCCCCGTCGTGACGCTGATCAGCTCCGTCGACTGCGGCGCCTCGAACGCCTGCTCCTCCTCGGTGAAGGCCACGACGTACCGCGGCGACAGGCCGGCCCCGCCCAGCTCGGCGGACAGCGCGATCGCGCCGTAGCCGGCGTCGTAACGCTGCCTGCGGTACGCCCGGACCTTGTCGAGCAGCTCGCGCTCGGCCTCCTCGCTGATGTTCTGGAACACCGCGTAGTCCACGGGGCCCTCGGGCCGCTCGGATCGCCGCGGCAGCGCCGAGGCCAGCCATTCGCGGAGCGTGGCGCGCCACGCCTCCATGTCCGGTTCGGTCATCGGGCTCTCCCTACACAGTCAGTACGGTGCACGCGCTGATGCCTGGCGCGCCGTAAACGTGCGTGAAACCGACTTCCGGCGACCCGGCCACCTGGCGCGCGCCGGCCCGGCCCTGGAGCTGCACGACGATGTCGATCACCTGCCGCAGCCCCGACGCGCCGACGGGCTCGCCGTTGGCCAGGCAGCCGCCATCGGTGTTGATCGGCAGCCGGCCGTCCGGGGCGGTCTCGCCCAGCTCGAGCAGCTGCTGCTGCGCGCCGTCCTCGCACAGCCCGGTTTCTGCCATGTGGTAGATCTCGGCGCCCGCGTCCGTGTCCTGGACCTGTGCGACCCGCACGTCAGCCGGGCCGAGTCCCGCCGCCGTGAAGACCGCCCTGGCCGCGTCGACGCTGGGGCTGGGTCCGGCGTCCGGCGGCAGCCACGGCGCGAACACTTCGAACGAGCCGAACCGCCGGGTGCGCTTGGCCACGGCCGCCAGGCGCACCGGCCGGTCGCACAGGTCGGCGGCGCGGTCGCTGCGCGCCAGGACCACCGCGGCGGCCCCCTCGCTCGGGGAGCAGAGCATGTACTGGGTGAGCGGCGGGTTGATCATCCGGGCACCCATGATCTCGTCCGCGCTGAGCGCCTTGCGGCGCCACGCGTCGGGGTTGAGCTCGCCGCAGCGGAAGGCCTTCGCGGCCACCTGCGCGAGGAGACGGTCCTCCAGGCCGTGCGTATGCAGGTACCGGCGGTCCTTCATGGCGAAGAACTGCGTCGTGATCATCAGCCCGGTTTCGGCATACCAGTCCGCGTGGCCGTAGTCCGCCGGGCTGGCCGCGAAGGCGCCGCGGGCGTGCTTGTCGAACCCGATGACCAGCGCGAGGTCGGTCTCGCCCGCGCGGATCGCGTTCGCGGCCGTGGCCAGCGCGACGCCACCGGTGGCGCACCCGTTTCTCACGTTCACGAAGGGCACGCCGGTGAGGCCCAGCACGCTGACCAGCGTGTCCGGCTTGCCCGAGACGTTGCTCCCGCCTACGGCATAGCCGATGTCAGCCCAGCTCACGCCGGCATCGGCGAGCGCGAGCCTGGCCGCCTGCGCGCCCATCGCCATTCCGGTCAGGGCCGGGTCGTGGCGGCCGAACGGATGCAGGCCGACGCCGACGATGCTGACCTCGGCGCGCGCACTGCTCATGCGTCACCTCCTGTCGGCTGGAACGCGTAGGTGACGACCTGCGCGTCGCCTGGACCGGGCCACAGCGGCAGCAGCGTCAACGTCATGGGCGTGCCGATCTCGAACCGGGCGGGATCGCCCAGGAGCCGCGACTCCACGATCACGTCGCCGAGGTCGACGTAGCCGACCCCGTACGGGGTGAAGCCGACCTCCGGCACACGGTAGGGTGCCTTGGGTTCGAACGCCTGCACCGTCCAGGTCCACAACGCCCCGCGGTCCGCCAGTTCGACCGGCGCCATGTCCTCCCCCGTGCATTTCGCACAGCCCTTCTGCACCGGGAAGGTCACCGTGCCGCAGTTCGCGCACCGCGAGCCGGCCAGCCGCGGCGGATCGAGAGAAGCGAACAACACGGGGTCCACGGCGGACACGGTCATGACGCCGTCTCCCTCCCGCGCTGCCACCGCGGCTGCTCGCCGCCCTCGATGGCGCGCCGGCGCTGACTGATCGCCCGCCGGCCGATCGCCCAGCGGTGTACCTCGGAGGGGCCGTCGTAGATCCGGAACGGGCGCACCTCGCGGAGGTAACGAGAGAGCAGGACGTCGCCGGACACGCCGAGCGCGCCGCAGATCTGCACCGCGCGGTCGACCACCCGGTTGACCGCCTCGGCGACGAATGTCTTGGCGATGGAGGATTCGGTCCCGCCGCTGGCGCCGCTGTCGAGGACGGCGGCGGTGTGCCGGATGAGCGCCCGGCTCGCCGCCATGTCGATCTCCGAGTCGGCCACCAGCTGCTGGACCATGCCAAGGTCCCCCAGCAGGCCGCCGAAGGATCTGCGCGTGGCGGCCCAGTCCACGGCGATGCCGTGCGCCCGCCGCGCGAGACCCAGCCAGCGCATGCAGTGGGTCAGCCGGGCCGGCGCCAGCCTCACCTGGGCGTGCTGGAAACCGCGGTCGACCTCCCCCAGGACGGACTCCGGCCCGACGGCGCAGCCGTCGAAGACCACCTCGCTGTGGCCGCCGAACAGCCCCTCGTCGAGGGTTTCGAGGTCCCGTGTCACGCGCAT
>Ga0318495_10000648_pt1 | contig 11222 bp, 7 predicted proteins | sample GRESIP108b1f25_FD_203752 | JGI IMG/M metagenome (GOLD analysis project Ga0318495, IMG submission 203752) | Tropical soil microbial communities from Luquillo Experimental Forest, Puerto Rico - GRE.SIPMG.108b1f25 | ecosystem: Environmental > Terrestrial > Soil > Tropical forest > Bulk soil...
GTATTGACGCGAGGAGGCCGGCATGACCGCCCAGCATGACCAATTGACCGGGCTAACCGCGGGTGCCCGTTTCGAGAGCGGCGTGCGCGAAGCGGTGCCCATGCCCGTCGACGAAGTCGCCGACGCCTCGCCGCGGCTAGGGCCCGAGTCGCTGATATGGAAGTTCTACGGCGATCACCGCACTCAATTCTTCGGGTTTCAGCGCGTCGCGGGTGTCGAGAACTGCATCGAGCAGCTCGCCCAGGGCGTGCTCGATCACTCGGTGATCTTCAGCGACACGTTGGGACGGGCCAAGCGAACCGCACCGCCCGTGATGAAAACCGTCTACTCCAACGACCCGCACAGGTGGGGCCGCAAGGTCCGCGACTTTCACAAGCCGATCAAGGGCACCATCAGTGACGGTTCGAGGTACCACGCGCTCAATCCGGAGTTGTTCTACTGGGCGCACGCGACGTTCGTCGACCAGGTCATCTACACGACCGACACGTTTATCCGCCGCCTGTCCCGTGCGGAAAAGGAGCAGATCTTCAACGAGGGCAAGACCTGGTATCGGCTCTACGGGGTCAGCGACCGTGGCCAGCCGCAGACCTACGACGAGTTCGTGGCCTACTGGGACCAGATGCTCGACCGGTTCGTCCCGCACAAGACCGTGCTGTACGCCACCGGCTACATCAGGAAAGGGATACCGGGCCCGCGCTGGATTCCCGGGCCGGTCTGGAAGATCTTGTCTGCGCCGCTCAACGCCTACGCCCGGCTGGTCTTGGTCGGAACCCTGCCGCCGCAGATGCGTGAGGTCTGCCGGCTGGAGTGGGATGCGAAGAAGGAGAAGCGATTCCAGCTGTTCGCCGCCGTTGTGCGCGCGCTGAATCCGCTCATCAACCGGCTGCCCCTGTGGTTCGTCTACACGCCCTGGGCGGCCACGGCGTGGCGCCGCGCGAGCGTCGACCCGCGCCGACTGCACAACCGGCGCCCGATTGTCGCCTGACAACGATTCGGATGCGCAAGGGCATTGAAGCCCACCGCCAAGACCTGCTTGAGTGGTTGCGGTTCGGATGACAATCGTGGTTATCCGGTACTGAAACCGAAGGAGGGGAGCGGCGATGCAGATGACGGACAATACGGTGCTGGTCACCGGAGGTGGCACCGGCATCGGGCGCGGCTTGGCCGAAGCATTGCACCGGCTCGGCAACCAGGTGATCATCGCGGGCCGACGCCATGAGCCGCTGCAGCAAGTCGCCGAGGCCAACCCGGGCATACAGGTTCTGCCGCTGGATCAGGCCGACCCCGCCGACATCCGCCGGTTCGCCACCGAACTGACCGATCACTACCCGGACCTCAACGTCGTCGTCAACAACGCCGGCACCCAGCGCGTCGAGGACCTCACTTCCGCCGGCGCCGGCTTGGCGGAGCTGACCGTCGCCATCAATCTGCTGGGCCCGATCCGGCTCACCGCGGCCTTGCTGCCGTCGCTGCTCAAGAAGCCGCGCGCGGCGATCGTCAACGTAACGTCGGGCCTGGCATTCGTGCCCAGCGCGATCACACCGACGTATTGCGCCACCAAAGCGGCGCTGCATTCCTACACCCAGTCGCTGCGATTCCAGCTCCGCAAGACCTCGGTCCAGGTGATCGAAATCGTTCCGCCGCACGTGCAAACCGCGTTGCAGGGGCAGCGGGGATTCGACCCCAGGGCGATGCCCCTGGATGACTACATCGCCGAGACGATGACCCTGTTGCAGACCCAGCCGCAGGCCGACGAGATCCTCGTCGAGGGCGTCAAGGGCTTCCGGTTCGCCGAGCGCAATGGCATGTACGACGAGATTTATCCCGCCTTCAACGAGGCGATCACCGCGGACCTCGGCCGCGCTTAACAGCTGATCCGCGCGCGCTTCGGACGGCAGACCAACGATGAAAACCTGGCAGCCGCAAAGAGTTTGCCGTTGCGTGGGGCCCCGTTCAATCTCTGTATGCCAGCGGGCCCGGGCGTGCCTGGCGGGCTCGTCCGGTATGCGACAGGATCGATGCCATGGGCGATTTCTCGCTGTTGGACGTCCCGAGATCGGTACCGGTCGAAGACCCTGAGGCCTACCTACGGGCAGCGATCGACTGGCATTTCGGCGAGGACACCGGCTCCCCGTTCTGGTTGCGGACCGCGCGGACGCTCGACTTCGATCCGTTGACCGACGTCAAAACCTTCGCGGACCTGCGCTTGTTTCCCAACCTCGTCAACGAACTGCGCAGCGTGCCGGTGGAGGATCTCATTCCGCGCGGCTATATATCCCAGGGATCCCAGGGGTCACCCCCGCCGGTGCCCCAGATATTCGAGTCCGGAGGCACCACGGGCGCCCCGAAACGGACTGTGCAGCTGCCGGATTGGATCGCTCAGGTCGTTGAGTGGCAGACGGAGGACTTCGCCGCGGGCGGCTTCGTGTCCGGCCGGGGCTTCCTGTGCCTGATGCCGAGCGGCCCGCACGGTGTCGGCTACTTCTCCCGCCGGGTCTCCGAGCGGCTGGGCGCGATCTTCCACGCGATCGACATCGATCCCCGCTGGGTGAAGAAGGTCGCCGCGCGCAACGCGGCCGCGGAAGTCGCCGCCTACGTCGACCATGTCATCGACCAGGCCGTGTTCGTTCTCCAGACGCAGAACGTTGCGAATCTGCACACCACTCCGCCGCTGCTGGAGGCCATCGCCCGAAACGACCGCGTAGTGGATCTGGTGAACGACAAGGTCCGCTATCTGCTGCTGAGCGGTGCCCACGTGGACGCCGACACGCTCGACCTGCTGCGCGAGATCTTCCCGAACACGACGATCACCATGGCCTTCGGCAGCACCATGGTGCTTTCGCAAGCGGTGACGCGGGCCATCGACGGCGACTCGTTCGTCTTCGACCCGAGGACGCCCTACGTCGTGTTCTGGGTGGTCGATCCCGACACCGGCGAACAGGTGCCATACGGACAACAAGGCCAGGTGGTCATGAACCACATCAGCAAGGGGATGTTCATACCGAACAACCTGGAGCGCGATCTGGCGATCCGGGTGCCCGGGCCGGCAGGCCAAGTCAGTGATTCCGTCAGTGAGGTGCGCCCGGTGACGACCTTCGAGGGCGAGGCCGTCATCGAAGGCGTGTACTGAACATGGGATCCGAACAGGCAAGCGTTACAGCCGATTTGGTGAGCATCGACGCGCTCGGCCCGGACGGCGAGTATCGCACCCGCAACCGCGAGGTGATCACGAGCACCGCCGGTGTCGCGGTCGCCGAGTTGAGCGTTGTTCCGCCGCTGTACGTTTCACGATCCATCGGTGCGCAACGCAAGATCCGACCGCTGCCGGCCGCACAGCGGGAAGCAGCGCTGGCCAACGCGGCCGATGCCTTCGCCACTGCCGTTATAGGCGGTCTGGACTTCGAGAACTATGTTCGCCTGGCCAGCCGGATTTCGGGGCTGCCGATCGCGGTCACCCGCGCCGGGGCGCGCAGCGTGGCCGACGGCATGGCCACGGCATTCGACGGAGTACGGCCGGCTCGGCCCACGGGCGCCGCCCTCGACTGGCGCGAGCAGCGCACCCGCGACGGCGGTGCGCTGTGGGCGCGGCGAGGGGAGGTGTTTGCCGTGCACGCCGCCGGAAACGGCCCGGGCGTGCACGGTCTGTGGCCGCAGGCGCTCGCGCTGGGCTACCGGGTGGCGGTGCGGCCGTCACGGCGTGAGCCGCTGACCGCACACCGGCTGGTGAACGCCTTGCGCCGGTCGGGATTTCGCCCCGAAGACGCGGTCTATTTACCCACAGACCATGGCGGCGCCGACGAGATCATCCGGTCGGCCGACCTCGCCATGGTGTACGGCGGACAGAACGTGGTCGAAAAGTACGCCACCGATCCGAGGGTGGTGGTGAACGGACCGGGACGGGCCAAGATCTTGATCACCGCCGACCGGGATTGGCGTGACTACGTCGACCTCGTAGTTGACTCGATCGCCAACCTGGGTGGGATGGCGTGCGTCAACACCACCGCGGTGCTCTACGAGGGTGACCCCGCCCCGTTAGCGGGCGCGATTGCCGAGCGGTTGGCGACTATTGAGCCGCTCTCCACCGAGGACGAGCGGGCAATCCTGCCCACCCAGCCCCTGCGAAAGGCGCAGGCGCTGGCGAACTATCTGGCGGTCAGGGCGGCACGAACGATGCCGCTGCTTGGCGCCGATCAGGTGGTCGCGCCCCTGGGTGACGGCTACGCCGCAATGCGTCCGGCCCTGCACGTGGTGGCCGAGCCCGGCTCCGGCGAGCTCACCGACGCGCTGAACGTCGAATTGCCGTTTCCGTGCGCGTGGGTGTCGTCGTGGTCGCGCGGCGCGGGCGTGGAGCCGCTGCGCCATTCGTTGGTCGTCACCGCGGTCACCGGAGACGAGGAGCTGATCGACTACCTGATCGCTGAACCGACGGTCGCCAACGTCTACTGCGGCCGCCACCCGACCTTTTACGCGGCACCCCAAATCCCGCACGACGGGTTCCTGGCGGACGTGCTGATGCGCAACAAAGGCTTCGTCAGGGACTAGCTACCGAAGTTTCCGCGTGGGGAAGGGCTTGGAGACGGGCGTGGAGAAGGAGACGCGGCGACGGTCGGCAGCCCGCCAGGACCCGCACCCGCTGGCCCGCTAGGGACTTCGCTAAGGCGACTGGCCGCAAAGCTCGCGCCCTGGTCAATAATTGCCCCGTTGGTCGCGTAGTTGTCATGGGCGCTGAAATTCATCCCGTCGGCGCAGATCGGGTCCTCGGGGGCGCATACCTGAATGGTCTTGGCCTGATAGAGCGGGCCGATGACGACCGGCGGCTCGCCGAAGAAGTTCATCGCCCGATCGTTTGGCACTGAGAAGAGCACGACCGAGGACACGTGGTTGGCCACCTCCGGGTCCATCGGTTTGGGCACGCTCGCCGGATCGATCCCAGCCGGCACGGCAGCCGAGGTGACAAAGCCCATCACGGCCGCGCCCTGGGAATAACCGCCGAGCACCATCTGGGTCTTGGGGCAGTCGTGCGCCATCGAAACGACATGCGCGCCGGCGTCCCTGATGCCGTCCTCGCCCGCGCTCGTCCAGTCATGGGTAGCGGGGTAGTTGACCGGATATACGTCGAACGACCTCGCGCCAACGCGCGGGCGCAGGGAATCGATGAATGCCTGTCCTGTCTTGCCGACGCCCGGAGGGTCATCGGTGCCGCGGGCGAACACGACCTGAACGTCCGGACACGGTTCGGCGGAGGCGGAGGGGATCGCAGACGCGAGGACGGAGGCGCCAATGCCCGACACCGCGACCACCGAAGAAGCAAGGAAACGAGGGATTTGACGTGCGATCATGCCGCAATGTTCCCACTGATGTGTTTGCTTAAACCGCAAGTTCCAGGCAATTCCTGTAGTTTTCTAAAGCCCGTAACACCAGGCCGGAGCGCGGGCCCGCACTCCGATGTGGTCTGCTGGCTGTAGCCCGAGCAAAGAGGCGCACGGTCAAGCCAGAGCCACAGCCTCGACGTGTAATTCGGAATGGATGCGGCAGGAACGTGAACGTGATAGCGCAGGCCTTGCAAGCGGCCACCGACCGATTGGCCAACCCGGCGAAGGTGTCGGATCCCGACAAGCTGCGCCGCGCCGTTTCCGGGAAGACCGTGATGGTGACGGGCGCGTCCTACGGAATCGGCGAAGCGACGGCGCGCAAGATGGCCGCCGCGGGAGCGACCGTGCTGGCTGTCGCCCGGTCGACGGAAAGGCTCGAGGACCTCGCGGCGGCGATCAACGCCGGCGGCGGCCGAGCTGTCGCCTACCCGACCGACCTCACCGACGAGGGCGCCGTCAGCGCGCTCACGAAGCAGGTCACGGAGAACCACGGGCCAGTCGACATCGTGGTGAGCAACGCCGGCAAGTCGTTGCGCCGCTCACTGCATCACCAGTACGACCGCCCGCATCGGTGCGCGCGTCGTGCCCGGTCCGCAGTGGGGCGCCTACCAGGCCTCGAAGGGGGCTTTCGATCGCTGGCTGCGCAGCGTGGCGCCGGAACTGCACGCCGACGGTGTGGACGTCACATCGGTCTACTTCGCGCTCGTGCGTACCCGGATGATCGCACCCACGCCGGTCCTGGGCCGACTTCCTGGCATGTCGCCGGATGAAGCCGCCGACGCGATCGCCAAAGCGGTCATCGAGCGGCCCCGCACCAACGAGCCGCCCTGGATGTGGCCGGCCGAGCTGGCCTCGGTGCTGCTGGCCGGGCCGGCCGAGCGCGCGGCCCGGATCTGGCACCGCCGCTTCTTCGCCAATCCCGATACCCATGAGGCCGAACGATGACCGCTTTCGTATCCGAGGACGGCGTGGTTGCCACCGCGGCCCGGGCGCTGCTGCGCTCCGGCCTGCTGAGTCCGCCTTCCCCGGTCGCGGGGTTCCGGCTCATTCGTGAGGCGCGCCGGGGCGGCACGAATCCCGTCACCCTGTTGGCGGTCACGGCGGCTCGGTGGCCCAACAGGACCGCAATAATCGACGACGACGGTGCCCTCACCTATCGCGAGCTGCAATCGGAGACCGAATCGCTTGCCCTTGAGCTGTCCGGCGACGGCGTTGGACCCGGTCAAGCGGTCGGGGTTATGTGCCGCAACGGGCGGGGCTTCGTCAAGGGGTTCTTCGCCGCCGCCATGGTGGGCGCCGACGTCGTGCTCGTCAATACGGATTTCCGCACCGATGCGCTGGCGGCCGCATTGAGCGCACACCGGATCACAGCGATGGTGGCCGACGACGAGTTCGCGGAACAGGTGCGGGTCGCCGATGGTTCGGTCGCCGCCATCGACCCGGCGACGGTTACTGCGCTTGAGGGCGACCCGCGGCCCGGCGTGGCCGCATCCGGCCGGATCGTTCTGCTCACATCGGGAACCACCGGCAAGCCCAAGGGCGTGCCGCGCACACCGCAGATGCGCTCGGCGGTGGGCGTCTGGGTGACGATCCTTGATCGCACCCGGTTGCACACCGGGTCACGAGTCTCGGTGGCGATGCCGATGTTTCACGGGCTGGGGCTTGGCATGCTCATGCTCACCGTGGCCCTCGGTGGCACGGTGCTCACCCAACGCCACTTCGACGCCGAGGCCGCGCTCGCGCAGGCATCGCTGCATCGCGCCGACGCGTTCACGGCGGTGCCGGTCGTGCTCGCACGCATCCTCGACCTGCCCCAGCGCGTGCGGGCGCGAAACCCCGTGCCCTATTGGCGGGTGGTGCTGTCGAGCGGCGACCGGCTCGATCCCACCCTCGGTCAGCGGTTCATGGATGCCTACGGCGAGATCCTGTACAACGGCTACGGCTCCACCGAGGTCGGCATCGGCGCCCTCGCGACACCGGCCGACCTGCGGGACGCTCCCGAAACCGTCGGAAGGCCGGTCGCCGGCTGTCCGGTGCGCATCATCGACAAGAACGACCGGCCCGTCGGTCCCCGCGTCACCGGACGCATCCTCGTCGGCGGCGAACTGGCGAGCGAGGGCTACACGGGTGGGGGAGCCAAAGCCGTCGTCGACAACATGACCAGCACGGGAGACATGGGCTATCTCGACAACGCGGGCCGGCTCTTCATCGTCGGTCGCGAAGACGACATGATCATCTCGGGCGGCGAGAACGTCTATCCCCGCGCGGTCGAAAACGCACTCGCCGAACACCCCGACATCGCCGACAACGCGGTCATCGGTGTTCCCGACGAGCGGTTCGGTCATCGACTGGCCGCCTTCGTGGTCTTGCAGCCGCAGAGCGAGATCGACGCGCCAACCTTACGGGAGTACTTGAAGGGCAAGGTTTCTCGCTTCGAACAGCCCAGAGACATCAACATCGTCGCCAGCATTCCGCGCAATCCCGCAGGCAAGGTCGTGCGCAGGGAGTTGTCGAGCTGAGGCGGGGGCCCTCCCGGTCCTGATGGCGCTGAAATTGTTCAAGCCGTTCGCGAATGTGCGGCTGGCCGCACACTCGGCGCCGAACGTGCGGCTGGCCGCACACTCGGTACCGACTTGTCCTACACCTCGTGTTCGGGTTCTAGGGCAGCGACCCTTTGGGCCAGCCAATTGGGCGCCAGCGCCGAGATCGCGGTGGCTCCCCCCGTGGCGCCCAGCACGCCCGTCCAGGCGACCGGCCCCAATGGCGTGCATCCGAAGAACTGGCTGATAACCGGGGTCTGGACAATACCGATCAGCACACCCGCGCTGCCCAGCGCGGTCGCCACGACGAGCGGGCTGTGTCGCCGCGTGAGCAGGGTTTGCGCGAGCTGAGTGGTCACCAATGCGGTCAACCCCATTGTCGCCGTGCGACGTTCGCTGCCCGGCGTCCAGCGCCCGATCGCCCAGGCAGCCGTTGCCCCGGCGGCCGTGACGGCCCCTCGAGTGACGATCTGGCGCATCAGCGGAGCGTCCAGCGAGGGAGTAGGCCCGGTCAGTACGGCGCGCCGGTGTGCACGTCGTGCCTCTTCGGCCTCTTCGTCGGTTTGATATTCGGTTTCGTCGGGTTCCACGTATTGGGAAGTGACCGCCACCGCAAGCGCGGGGAACATGTCGGTGAGCAGGTTCACCAACAGCAGCTGGCGGGTCCCAACCGGAGCGCGACCGGGACCTAAAGCGGTTCCGATGATGGTGAACAGCACTTCGCCCACGTTGCCGCCGACCAGTATTGTCACCGCATCCCGCACACCGGCCCACATGCTGCGGCCTTCGACCAGTGCGTCCATCAGCACGCCCAGGTCATCGTCGGTCAAGACGATATCGGCGGCCCCGCGGGCGGCCGACGAACCACGGCCGCTCACGCCGATCCCCACGTCGGCCATTCGAATAGCGGCCGCGTCGTTGGCGCCGTCGCCGACCATCGCCGTCACTCGCCCGCAGCGCTGCAGCGCGGCCACAATCTGCACCTTCTGTTCCGGGCTGACGCGGGCGAAGACCTGCACGTCGGCGGCGAGTTTGGCGGACGCGTCCTCGTCAAGGCCGGCAAGCTCGGCACCGGTCACGACTCGCGCGTCCGCGGGCAGGCCCAACTGACGGGCGATCGCCCGTGCGGTGATGGGGTGATCGCCGGTTATCAGCACGACCTCGCGGTCGGCGTCCACCAAGGCTTCGATCAGCGGGCGAGCCGATGCCCGCGCGGTGTCCGCCAAACCGACATAGCCGAGCAGTTCGAGTTCCTGTGCGGCGGCATCGACAGCATCGGCGTCAGTGTCGGAGTCGTGGGCCGTCCCGTTGTCCCAGCGGCGCTGCGCCACCGCCAGCACCCGCAAGCCTCGCTCGGCGAGGCTGCGTACCAACGACTCCGCGTGTTCTTGGTCGCCATCCGAATCGGCGAACCGACAGCGGGGCAAGACCACCTCCGGAGCGCCCTTGAGCATCAGAACCGGCGAGGCCAAGTCTGTGCTCAGTGTGCCTATCGCGGCGGCAAAGCCACGACTCGACTCAAACGGGACCTCCGCGAGCACGGTCCATCCCGAATCACTCTGTGTGATAAGGGAACTCGCTGCGGTGAGGATAGCTTCGTCGGTGGCGTGCGCATGTCCTTGGCCCTCTTTTGGTTGCGTGGACGCCCACGCGGCCGCCCTGAGCACGGCGGCGGACTGCGGATCGGCGGGGTCCGGAAATGGATCCTCGTTCCTAGCCGCGCCCGGCACGGCGCAGACTACGCGCAGTCGGTTCTCGGTCAGAGTGCCGGTCTTGTCGAAACATACGGTGTCGACGCGGCCCAGCGCTTCGATGGTGCGAGGGGCGCGGACCAGCGCTCCGCGAGCCGTCAGCCGCTGGGCGGCGGCAAGTTGGGACAGGGTGGCCACCAGCGGCAGGCCCTCAGGGACGGCGGCCACGGCAATTGCGACGCCGTCGGCGACCGCCTGACGCAGTGGGGCGCGCCGTAACAACGCCAAGGCGGTTACCGCGGCACCGCCGGTGAGCGTCAGCGGAAGGACCTTGCTGGTGAGCTCTCGCAATCGCGCTTGGACTCCGGCCGACGTTTCGACGTCGGCGACCGCGGAGATCGCGCGGTGCGCGGCGGTGCCGACCCCGGTGGCCACGACGATCGCCCGCGCGTGCCCCGCGACGATGGTGCTGCCCTCGAAGAGCATGCTGGCACGGTCGGGGTCGTTGACGGCGACGGGGTCCACCTGCTTGTCCACCGGGAGCGACTCACCGGTGAGAAACGACTCGTCAACCTCGAGGTCCTCGGCCACCAACAGGCGTGCGTCCGCGGGCACCACTTCCGGTGCGGCCAGGTCGATGACTTCACCGGGCCGCAGCGACTTGGCGGACACCGTGGCCGTGCGGGTGGCACGCTGGGCTGCCTCCAACCGGCGTCGGGTCGTCGCCACCGCCGGAACCACGACCCGGCGGACGAGCTGGTCCTGCTCGGCGAAAAGCTCGGCCGCAGCCGCCTCGGCCCGCAACCGTTGTACCCCACCGGTTATCGCGTTGACGGTCATCACACCGGCGACCAGAAGCGCGTCAACATTGCTGCCGACGATCGCGGACGCGGCTGCCCCGACAGCCAGGATCGGAGTCAAAGGGTCGGCGAGCTCGGCCCGCGTCGCGGCCAGCAGCCGCCCCACCTGGCTCGTCGGGCTTCGCAGCGGCCCTACAAGCGGGTTGTATGACAGGTCGTCGAGGAACTGTCGCCAGGGCGCGGTACCAGGCTCGACAGCCAAGGGTCGCGTACGGCTGGTCAACCGGGAATAGACGATCTCCGGGTCGAGCGCGTGCCAGGCGGTTAAGGGCTGCGGGGTCGGATTGGGCAGCCGGAGCACCCTGCTGGCCGAGAAGGTTCCCGCCACCAACGCGGTGGCCGCGGCCGCGTTGACCGGATTCAGCCAGCGGCGAAAGCTAATGGGGTTCGTAGTTGTGTCTTGCTCACCGGTGACCAGCAGCAGCCCGGCCAGGGTCGTCCCGCCTTGGGCAAGGTGCACAGCCGATTCACTGGCAGACCGCGCCACCGGAATCGCTGACAGAATCCGCACCGCATCGGCCAGGTCGGTGCCGGTGATGATGTCCGCGCTCCATGGTGTGGCCGCGCGTGGATCATCAAGGGCCACACCGACATCGGCGATCGCCAGTGCGGCCAATGTATCGGTCGACGCGAAATCGCGGTGCACCGCGGTGATCAGCAAAACCGGTCCGCGATCGGCACGCAGCTCACGTACCAAACCCAGCAACGGCGTGCCGGGCGGATGCGAGGCGCCAACGCTGGCGGTCAGATCCTGGGTGC
>Ga0318495_10000653_pt1 | contig 11186 bp, 10 predicted proteins | sample GRESIP108b1f25_FD_203752 | JGI IMG/M metagenome (GOLD analysis project Ga0318495, IMG submission 203752) | Tropical soil microbial communities from Luquillo Experimental Forest, Puerto Rico - GRE.SIPMG.108b1f25 | ecosystem: Environmental > Terrestrial > Soil > Tropical forest > Bulk soil...
CACGGCGACCGCGGGGACCGACTTCCTCGACGGCTGGCTCGCGCGCCGGAAGAACCTGGTGACGGTGATCGGGAAGTTCCTCGACCCGCTCGCCGACAAGCTCATCGTGATGAGCGCGCTCGTGATGCTCGTGCACCTCGGGCGCGTGCAGGCGTGGATCGTGATCCTCGTGATGTCGCGCGAGTTCATCGTCACCGGGCTGCGCACCATCGCGATGAGCGAGGGGATCGTCATCGCGGCCGGGCAGGAGGGGAAGTACAAGACCGCGCTGCAACTCGCGGCGATCGTGTTCCTGCTGCTGCACTACCGGTACCCGATCGACTTCCTGTTCTTCACGCGCGACGTGGACTCGAACCGCGTCGGGACCGTGCTGCTTTACCTCTCCGTCGTGTTCTCGGTGTGGTCCGCCGTGGTGTACCTGCGGAACTTCGTGGCCGCGACCTACCGCCGCGAGGGGAGCGCCGGCGGCTCCGCGAATGGAGACCGGAGAGCCTCTTGACACCTCCCGGGACCGCCTCTATAAACGGCGGCCTCGTAACGACTTCAGCGGGAATAGCTCAGTGGTAGAGCATCGCCTTGCCAAGGCGAGGGTCGAGGGTTCAAATCCCTTTTCCCGCTCCATCTAGCCCCCGGTAACCGACTCGGTTGCCGGGGGTTTTTTCGTTCTCGGCTCCATGCCTCCCGCTCCCCTCCGGCGGCGCAGGCGCACTCCCGCCCGTCCCCGGAACGGACCCGCCGTCGGCCGCGCGGCGGCCGGCCGTTGATCGCGGCACCATCGTCCATAGCGTACGGGTTGCCCGCGCTGGAGCCGCGCAATGGACCTGGCCATCAAGCCCAAGGAAGGCTGCCGCTTCGACCTGGTGGCGCTGGGCGAGATCATGCTTCGCCTCGACCCCGGCAACATGCGCATCCGCACTGCCCGCACGTTCCAGGCCTGCGAGGGCGGCGGGGAGTACAACGTCGCGCGCGGCCTGAAGCGCTGCTTCGGGATGGACACGGCGGTGATCACCGCGCTCGTGGACAACCCGGTGGGTCGGCTCATCCAGGATTGCATCTACGAGGGCGGCGTGGACCAGTCCCTCGTGCGCTGGGTCCCGTACGACGGGATCGGGCGAACGGTGCGGAACGGGCTCAACTTCACCGAGCGCGGCTTCGGGATCCGGGGTGCGCTCGGCTGCTCCGACCGAGGCCACACCGCGGCGAGCCAGATCGGGCCGGGCGACTTCGACTGGGAGCGGATCTTCGGACAGGCGGGCGCGAGGTGGTTCCACACCGGTGGGATCTTCGCGGCGCTCTCCGAGCGCACCGCCGCGACCGTCGAGGCGGCGATGCAAGCGGCCAAGCGGCACGGCGTGGTGGTGTCCTACGATCTCAACTACCGCGAGTCGCTCTGGAGCGGAATCGGCGGCCAGGCTCGCGCGCGCGAGGTCAACCGCGCGCTGGCCAGGTACGTCGACGTGATGCTCGGCAACGAGGAGGACTTCACCGCCGCCCTGGGGTTCGAGGTCGAGGCGGGAGAGGGCTTCAGCCACCTCGAGGTTGCCTCCTACCAGGCCATGATCGACGTCGCCACCCGCGCCTATCCGGGCTGGTCGGTCGTGGCCACCACGCTGCGCCGCGCGCGGACCGCGAGCCGCAACGACTGGGGCGCGCTCTGCTGGCAGGGTGGGAAGCTCTACCAGGCCACGCAGCGCGATGATCTGGAGATCCTGGACCGCGTGGGCGGGGGCGACTCCTTCGCCTCGGGCCTCATCTACGGCTTCCTCACCGGGCGCGGGCCGCAGTGGGCGGTGGACTGCGGCGCGGCCCACGGCGCGCTGGCGATGACCACGCCGGGCGACTTCAGCATGGCAACCCTGCCCGAGGTGGAGAAGGCGATGAAGGGGAAGGGGATCCGGGTGGATCGGTGAAGGCGCTGCGGCAGAGCGAGATCCTGGGGAGGATCCAGCGCACCGGCATCGTGCCGGTGGTGCGTGCGCCCTCCGCCGAGGAGGCCCTGCGGGTCGTCGACGCGATCCGGGCAGGCGGGATCGACGTCATCGAGCTGACGATGACGGTGCCGGACGCGGTCGAGGTGATCCGCGAGCTCGCCGGTCGCCTGGGCGAGGAGGTGGTCCTGGGCGCCGGGACGGTGCTCGACGCGGAGACGGCGCGGGCGTGCATGCTCGCGGGCGCCCGGTTCGTGGTGAGCCCCATCCTCGACGCCGCGACCGTCGCCTGCTGCCGCACCTACGCCGTCCCAGCGATTGCGGGCGCGCTCACGCCCACGGAGGTGGTGCGCGCCTGGCAGGCGGGCGCGGCCATGGTGAAGGTGTTTCCGTGCAGCGCGGTCGGTGGAGCGAGCTACGTCCGGGCGCTCAAGGCGGTGCTCCCGCAGATCGAGCTCGTCCCGACCGGCGGCGTCTCGCTCGACACCGTGGAGGACTTCATCCGCGCCGGCTCGAGCGCGGTGGGCGCAGGGGCCGACCTGGTGGACGTCGCCAAGGTCCGGGCGGGCAACCCGGGTGCCGTGACGGAGCGGGCACGGCGTTATCTGGAAGCGATCGTCAGGGCGAGGTCGGCGGCCGCCTGAAGGCGCCTCGCCGTGTCAGGCGCGAGAGGCGCGGGAGCGGGAGCCCGCCGTCCGGCGGCCCTTCACGCTCTTCATCCGCCTTCGATCCAGCGCCCGTCGCACGGCACGCTCCGACCCGGTGAGAGCGCGGTCGATCGCCGGCGCCGTGGACGCGTCCTGCGCGACGTACGTGACGCTCGGCAGCTCGCTCAGCACGACCTTGACCTGGCACGCGTGATCGACGCCGCCGCGGGGCCCGTTCACGTCCTCCACCCGGACGCTCACGCGCTCGATGGACGAGGCGAACTTCCCGAGCTTCATCCCCAGCTTCTTCCGGATGTAGGCCCGCTCATCGTCGCCGAGCTCGACGCCGAACACGCGGATGTGAGCAGGGGTCGCTCCCGCTTCCGTGCGGCCGAGGTCGCGCTTCGATGACTTCGGCACGCTGGCGGCAAACGGGGCTCGCCTGGCGCTGTTCGCCTTGCGCGGTCGCCCGCGTCCGACCGTCGTGGTCCTCGTGAGCTCGCTCTTTCGCATCTTGAGCCACCGGGCGTGGGTCATGATGTGCGGACGCTGCCGCGAGGGCGCAAGACATCCGACGAGCCGCCGTCCGGTCGCCTCGCCCCTGCTTCAGCCGTCCTTCTCCGTCCGGTGCTGGTCCGCGTACTCCTGGACCTTGAGCCGGCACTCGGGGCACGCACTCGCGCGACGGTAGGTGTTCTCCGTGTCGGCGGGCACCGCGTGGTTGCAGACGAGGATGTCGAAGAGCTCTCCGCCCTGGCGCTCGTTCTTCTTGACGATCTCGCGCCACACCGGCCGAACGGTGAACTTACGAGCAGCTCGCTTCGCGTTGCGTGGCATCAGATGGAGGCTCTCCTTGGGCACGGACCACTACCACAGGCCCGCGCGGCTGGGGCTTTCCGAAGTGTTCGTGCCTGATTCACGCCTCGGCGTGGGCGGGCCGCCGGACCGCGGCGCGCGGCTTGTGGTGGCTCACGTTCGATCCGTCGTCCGGCCGGAGCAGCGCGAAATACGCCGCCGAGAGGGACGTGAGGAAGCCGAGCGCGACGAACGCCTCGTGGAGCGGGCCCTCCAGGACGCCGGGCTCGCCGGGGTGCCCGCCCGAGAGGTAGATGAACAGCGCGACCACGAGCGACGAGACCGCGACCCCGAAGCTCAGCGAGAGCTGCTGCCCGGTGCTGAAGATCGTGCTCGCCTTGCTCGCCTGCTCGTCTCCGACGTCGGCGAAGACGAGGGAGTTCATGCTTGTGAACTGCAGGGACGAGAAGAAGCCCTGGCAGAGGCTCAAGCCGAGGATGGCCGCGACGCTCGTGCCCGGGTGCACGAGCGAGAAGGCGGCGATGGTGGCGCCGAGCAGGATGGTGTTCACGACGAGGACGCGGCGGTAACCGAACAGGCGGAGCACCCGCGCGCTGAGGAGCTTCATGAGCATGGCCGCCGCGGCCTGCGGGACCATGAGCAGGCCGGCCTGCCACGGCGTGAACCCGAGGACGAGCTGGTACAGGAGGGGGAGGAGGAACGGCATCCCTCCGATCCCGAGCCGGGTCACGAACCCGCCGACGACGGACGAGCGGAACGTCCGCACGCGGAAGAGCTCCAGGTGCAGGATGGGCTCCGCGAGCCTCCGCGCGTGTCGCCCGTAGGCGAGGAGCAGCACGACCGCTCCGAGAGACGCCGCGGTCGTCGGCCCCGGGTTCCAGTCGTGCTCGCTGAACACCTCCAGCACGTGCGAGAGGAGCGCGATCCCCACCCCGAACAGGAGGAAGCCTCGCTTGTCGAGCGGCGCGACGTGCGCCGCGCGGTAATCAGGCATGTGCTGGCGGATGAGCCACAGCCCCGTGAGCCCGAGCGGAAGGTTCAGGAAGAAGATGGCGCGCCAGTGGACCCAGTGGACGAGGACGCCGCCGACGAGCGGCCCGACGAGTGGCCCGATGAGCGACGGGATGACCACGTAGTTCATCGCGCGGATGTACTCGGAGCGCGGGAACGTCCGGACGAGCACGAGCCGGCCCACCGGCGTCATCATCGCGCCGCCTGCGCCCTGGAGCAGTCGCGACGCGACCAGCATCGGGACGTTCACGGAGAGGCCGCAGGCCAGTGAGCCGACGAGGAACACGGCGACCGCGGTCGCGAAGACCTGGCGCGTTCCGAACCGGTCCGCCATCCATCCGCTCACCGGGATGAAGACCGCGAGCGCGAGCGTGTAGCTGGTGAGGACGGTCTTCAGGCTCAGCGGCGCGACCTGGAGGGCGGTGGCCATCGTCGGCACCGCCGTGTTCACGATCGTCGCGTCGAGCAGCTCCATGAAGAGCGCGGTCCCGCAGAGCCAAGGGACGATGCGGCGCGCGGCGGGGCTGAGAGCGGGGGCTTCGGCTGGGAGTGGTTGGGGAGCGGGTGGTCGCAAGGCGGACGAGGCGCGGGGACGAGAGCGAAGACCCGGAAGGATAATCGCGGCGCGGGGTCGGGGCTGGATGAAGAACGATGTGGTCCGGCGCCGCTGCGATCACCGCGCCGACCGGCGGCGTGGCCTCCGCACGGCACGGAGCCGGCCGGTCTCGCCGCCGCCGGCGTAGAAGAGGTCGCCCCCGTCCGACTCCAGCCCGCTCACCATCGTCCCCTCGGGCATCGTCAGGCGGACCCGCACCTCGCCGGTCGCGGGGTCGACCTGGCGGATGTCCGAGTCGTCACCTTCCCAGGTCCCGTGCCAGAGCTCGCCGTCCACCCAGGTGACCCCGGTGACGAAGCGGTTCGACTCGATCGTGCGCAGGATCGCGCCGGTGTCGGGATCGATCTGGTGGATCTTCCGGTCGCCGTATTGCCCGACCCACAGCGAACCCTCGCCCCAGGCCAGCCCGGAGTCCCGCCCTCCGCCCGGAGCCGGGATCGTCGCGAGGACCTCGCCGGTCTCGGGAGCGATCTTGAGGATGCGGTCCCCCGCGATCTGGAAGAGGTGCCGGCCGTCGAAGGCCGTCCCGGCCTCGCCGGCGACGTCCAGGGTGCGCACGATCTCCCCGCTCGCTGGGTCGAGGGCGTGCACCTTCTCGCCGCTGGCGAACCAGACCCGGCTGCCGTCGAAGCTGACGCCGTGCACGTGGCGTACGCCGGGGAAGGGGCCGTACTCGCGCACGAGCTCGGCGGGCTGACTGGGGTCGCGCTCCTTGCCCATCGCCTGCTCCTTTCGTCTTGTCTATGCGAACGCGTCGGAGGCCGGGAGCAACAAGCTCGTCGCGAATCCGGTCACCGGCGCGGAGAGCCAGCGCTGGGAGCGGCCGCGGCCCAGCGCGCGCACCTGGCCGGCCTCCGCGAGGGCGGCGAGGGCCCGCTGCACCGTCCGCTGGCTCGTGCCGAGGGCGAGCGCCAGCGCCGAGGTGGACCAGGCCTCGCCGTCGGCGAGCAGCGCCAGGACGGCGGCGTCGGGGCTCTCGATCGGAGGCAACAGCAGCCGCACCGTGGCCGCCCCTCGCGCCTCCAGCTCGAACCCGCCGGCCGTGGCCCGGAGCTCGGCGAGCGGCCGCAGCTCGCGGCGCAGGCGCGCCAGCTCGACCCGCAGGCGCGCGCGGTGGGAGGGATTCGGTCGCAGCGCGCCGAACGCGCGCCGGATCAGGTCGTCGCGCGCCGCCTCGCCGGGCCACGCCTTCGCGAGCTCGCTGAGCAGCGCGAACAGCACCGGCCGCCGCGAGAGCCGTACGACCCGCGCTCCCCGGCGGGCCACCCGCCGGCAGCCGTCGACGACGAGCTCCGGCGAGGCGAGCACCGCCTCGACCTCGGCGATGGTCAGCGGCCGCGACTCGCTCGCGGTGACGAGGCGCGCCGCCGGCAAGAGGAGTGTCCGCCCCGCCTGCTCGACCTCCGCGCGCAGCGCGCCGATGCCCGACCGCGCCGCCGCCTCCCGCGCGCGGTCGAGCGCCTCGCGCGCCTTCGCGGCTCGCCCGCGGCGGAGCGCGATCTCGAAGGCGACCAGCGCGGCGACGGCCGCGAGCCGGGCGGGTCCGGTGTCGAGCGCGAGGGCAGCACACGCGGTGTCCGCCTCGTCGATCCGGCCGAGCAGCAGGAGCCGACGGATCTGGAGCAGCCGGGCGTGGGTCGCGTTCTCTCGATCGCCGCGATCGATGAAGGTGCGCAGGGCCTCGGTCAGCGCCCGCGGCGGCCAGGCGAGATCGCGCGCCGCCAGCGCCACCTCCGCCTCCGCCGTGAGGCAGCGCGCCCGCGCGAGCGTCTCGCGCGGCCCGAAGCCCCGCGCTGCGCGTCGCAAGAGCTCCCGCGCTCGCCCCATGTCCCCGAGCTGGGCCATGGCGATGCCGCGCAACGCGAGGGCCGCCGGGTCGTCGCGCAGCGCGACGCGGTGGAGCGCGGCGAGCGGATCGCCCGCGCGCAGCGCGCGACCTGCCGCGGTGATCGAGGGATCCATCGTCCCGCTCCTCTAATCCCGTCGCCGTTGTTACTCCCGCCACGCTTTGGCGACCGTTACGTCGGGTCCTGCGCAGGGATGGGCCCTGCCGAGGAGGGGGCGCGGACGCCCCCGACGAGCGACGGGAAGGAGCAGGAGCGATGACGAAGCACATCACCGGGACGCGGAAGGAGTGGCTCGCTGCGCGGCTCGAGCTGCTCGAGGCGGAGAAGGAGCTCACGCGGCGCAGCGACGAGCTGGCGCGGCGGCGGCAGGAGCTGCCGTGGGTGCGGATCGACAAGGACTACCGGTTCGACACGGACGAGGGGAGCGCGTCGCTCGCGGATCTCTTCCGAGGGCGCTCGCAGCTCCTCGTCTACCACTTCATGTTCGGACCCGACTACACGGCGGGGTGTCCGTCGTGCTCGGCGATCGCGGACGGGTTCGACGGCATCGCCGTCCACCTGGCCAACCACGACGTGATGCTCTGGGCGGTGTCGCGGGCGCCGCTCGCGAAGCTGCAGGCGTACGAGCGGCGGATGGGGTGGACGTTCCCCTGGGCGTCCTCGTACGGGAGCGACTTCAACCCCGACTTCAGCGTCCGGTTCACCGAGGAGCAGCAGCGCGGGGGAGGCATCGAATACAACTACCAGCACGAGGATGCGTGGCAGCTCCGCGGCGACGAGGGGCCTGTGGCCGAGATGGCGGCCATGACCGGGACCGACGCGGCCACGTACACGCGCGAGAGGCCGGGCATGAGCGCGTTCGTGCTCGAGGACGGCGTCGTCTATCACGCCTACTCCTCCTACGCGCGCGGGCTGGACGCCCTCTGGGGCATGTACCCGTGGCTCGACCGCGCGCCCAAGGGGCGCAACGAGACGGCGGGCATCTGGTGGCGCCGTCACGACGAGTACGGCAAGCGCTGAGCGACGTCGCCGGCCGTTTCCACGCGAGCCGAGGGACGCATGGCTTCCGAGCGAGCTTCACAACGAGTGTTCCTCGCCGTCTCGGCGGCGCTCTTCGCCGCGAGCGCGGCGGTGACGATCGTCTGGTGCGCGTCGATGTCGGCGATGGGCGAGATGCCGATGCCCGGCGGCTGGACGATGTCGATGGCGTGGATGCGGATGCCCGGGCAGACCTGGCCCGGCGCCGCGGCGTCGTTCGTCGGCATGTGGGTCGTGATGATGGTGGCGATGATGCTGCCGTCGCTCGTCCCGATGCTGCGGCGCTACCGCGACGCCGTGGGCAGGCCGGGGGCGACGCGCCTCGATCGCCTCACCGTGCTCGTGGCCGCGGGGTACTTCTTCGTCTGGACCGTCCTCGGAATCGCCGCCTTTCCGCTGGGCGTCGCGCTGGCGGTGATCGAGATGGAGCAGCCGGCGCTGGCGCGCGCCGTGCCGGTCGCTGCCGGTGTGGTCGTGCTCATCGCGGGCGCGCTCCAGCTCACCGCGTGGAAGGCGCGTCAGCTCGCCTGGTGCCGGGACGCTCCCGGGCGCGGCCTCTCGCTGCCGGCCGATGCCGGCACGGCCTTGCGACACGGCGTGCGCCTGGGTCTTCACTGCGCCTCCTGCTGTGCCGGCCTGACGGCGATTCTGCTGGTCATAGGGGTCATGGACCTCCGCGCGATGGCCGCCGTGGCCGCGGCGATCGCCGCCGAACGCCTCGCTCCGGCCGGTGAGCGGCTCGCGCGAGCCATCGGCGTCGTCGTCGTCGGGGCAGGGTCGCTCCTGATCGCGCGAGCCATCGGGCTGGGGCTGGCGCTGGGCTGACGCGTCGCTGACCCTTCGCAAGAAACTTTCGAAGGTCGCCCGGGGAGGTCCAACGATTCTTGAAGCCGGGCGTGCGGTCCCGGGACCGCTCACGCCGCAGGGACGCTCCGGATCGAGGGCGTCTGCCCTGGCACTGCGGTTGCTGAACGCGCGCCCGCCGTGCTCTCGCCCGTCCTCGTCATCGCGCTCACCCAACTCGTCGTCGCCGCACCGGCGGGACCTCCCACCGTGCCGGAAGCGCCGGTGCTCCCGGCGGAGCTGACCCTCGAAGAAGCCGTCCGGGTGCTCCGAGAGAGAGGGCTCGACCTCCTCGTGGCCGAGGCCAGCGTCGAGGGGGCCCAGGGAGACGTCCAGGCGGCCGCCGCGATCAAGAACCCGATCCTCTCCGGCAGCTTCGGCAAGTCGCGCGCGTTCAGCGGCTGCACCGACGCGCAGGGGAACCCGGTGTCGTGTGGCTGGCTGCCCGATCCGGCGCTGGCGGTCGGCCTGTCGGACGACGGCGCGATCTTCGACGCGCTGAGCGGCAAGCGCCGGCTGCGCATCGCGGTCGCGCGGGCAGCGCTCGAGGCGTCGCGCGCCTCGCGCGACGACGCGCTCCGCACCCTCACCGCGCAGGTGAAGATCCAGTTCCTGCAGCAGCTCCTCGCGCAGGACGCGCTGCGCTTCGCGCGCGAGGTGGCCGGGGCCTCGGCGCGGACGTTCGAGCTCACGAAGGTCCGGTACGAGGAGGGCGCGATCAACGAGGCCGACCTCGCCCGGATCGAGGTCGCGAAGCTGGAGAGCGATCAGTCCGTCGATCTGGCGAGCCAGTCGCTCCGCGACGCGCGGGCGCAGCTCGCGTTCCTGCTCGGCGTCCGGAGCCGCGTCCCCGAGTTCGCCGTGACGGCGCCGGACCTCGAGCACTTCGCCGTTCCGCCGGGCCTCGCGGCGCCGGACCCGGACACGCTCCTCGCGGCGGCACGGGAGGCGCGCCCCGATCTCGCGGCCGCGCTCCGGCAGCGCGAGCGGACGGAGGCGGCGCTCGCGCTCGCGCGGCGCCAGCGCTTCCCCGACGTGAGCCTCTCCTTCAACTACTCGCAGCAGGGGACGACGCCGTCCGCAACGACCCCGCCGACGTTCACGTTCGGCGTGTCCATCCCGCTCCCGCTGTTCTATCGCCAGCAGGGCGAGATCCGGCACGCCGAGGCCGACCTCGCGAGCCAGTCCATCACCAGCGCGAAGGTGGAGGCCCAGGTCGCCACCGACGTGGAGAGCGCGCTCGCCGACTGGCAATCGGCCGGCAACCTCGCGCGCCGCATGGAGGGCGGCCTGCTCGAGCGGGCGCGCCGCGCGCGCGACCTCGTCGAGATCCAGTACCGGAAGGGCGCGGCGTCGCTCCTCGAGCTCCTGGACGCACAGCGCACGTACATCGCGACCTCGGCGGAGTACCGCCAGGATCTCGCCGCGTACTGGACGTCGGTGTTCAAGCTCGAGCAGGCGGTGGGGAGGAGCCTGCGATGAGCCCGCGCCGCATCGCCGCCCTCCTGGCCGTCGCGCTCGCCGCGACCACCGCCTGTCGCAAGCGGCCGCCGGAGCGCCAGCCCGACGAGGACGAGCTCTGGGTCACCGCCGAGCAGCTCGACCGCCGCGACTTCGAGATCGTCGCGGTGAGCGACCAGGACCTGCCGCAGGTGATCGCCGCCGCGGGGCGCGTCGCGTTCGACGACCTGCGGGTCCAGCACGTGCTCTCGCCAGTGGCCGGGCGCGTCACGCGCGTCCTCGCCGCGCCGGGCGAGCGCGTGCGGCCGGGAGCGCCGCTCGTCACGATGGCCTCGCCAGAGATCGGCCAGGGGGTCTCCGACCTCGTGAAAGCCGAGGCCGACGTCGCCCAGGCGGAGGCGGACCTCACGCGGCAGCGCCGGCTCACCGCCGCCGACGCGGCCTCGCAGCGCGACCTCGAGGCCGCGGAGGACGCGCAGCGCAAGGCGGGCGCCGAGCTCGATCGCGCCCGCCAGAAGGTCGCGCTCTTCCGCAGCGGCACCGTGGATCGGGTCACGCAGGAGCTCACGCTCCGGAGCGCGATCGAGGGCACGGTCGTCGCGCGGAACGCGAGCCCCGGCACGGAGGTGCAGGGGGCGAGCTCGGGTGGAACGCCGAACGAGCTCTTCACGGTGGGCGACATCGACGAGGTCTGGGTGCTCGCGGACTTCGCGGAGGCGGACGCGTCTCGCGTGCGCGTCGGCGCCCGGGCCCAGGTGCGCGTCGCGGCCTGGCCCGGGAGGATCTTCGAGGGGACGGTGGGGTGGGTCGCAGCCACGCTCGACCCGGCGCTCCGCACCGGCCGGGTCCGCGTGTCGGTCGCGAACCGCGACCACGCGCTTCGGCCCGAGATGCTGGCCCAGGTGGCCATCGACGTCCCGCCGCGGCGCGCGCTCGCGGTCGATCGGCGAGCGATCGTCCCCTTCGAGGGCGCGACGTT
>Ga0318495_10000656_pt1 | contig 11175 bp, 7 predicted proteins | sample GRESIP108b1f25_FD_203752 | JGI IMG/M metagenome (GOLD analysis project Ga0318495, IMG submission 203752) | Tropical soil microbial communities from Luquillo Experimental Forest, Puerto Rico - GRE.SIPMG.108b1f25 | ecosystem: Environmental > Terrestrial > Soil > Tropical forest > Bulk soil...
ATGGCCGGTGATCGACATCAGCCCGCCCATGCCCTGGGCAATCTGATCGACCCCGGCGCGGCCGGCGTAGGGCCCGTCCTGGCCGAAGCCGGAAATGCTCCCATAGACGATGCGCGGATTGATCTTGCGCACGGCCTCGTAATCGACGCCGAGCCTGTGCTTCACGTCGGATTTGTAGTTCTCGACGATGACGTCGGCGCGCTCGGCCAGCTTGAAGAAGATCTCGCGGCCTTCGTCGCTCTTTAGATTCAACGTCATCGCCTGCTTGTTGCGGTGCAGGTTCTGGAAGTCGGGCCCGTCGCGGCGGCTGCCGGTGGCGTCGACGAGTTCGCCGGAGGGTTCGATCTTGATGACCTGGGCCCCCCAATCGGCGAGCTGGCGAACCGCCGTCGGACCGGCGCGATGCGCGGTCAGGTCGACGACCAGAAAATCGTTCAAGGGCAGCGGGAGCGTCGTCATCGGCAAATCCTCCATGGTTGGTGAAAATTGAAGCGGCGTCCTCAGCCCCCCGGACCTTGGCGGAATACCATATCGGCGGCTTGTCTTTGCGCCGGTGAAAGGCTCGCGTAAAGCGCTTCGAGCGCCGGGAGAAGTCTCTTCAAGTCGGCGAGCTCGACCTCGTCATACTGGATCTCGGCGCGTAAATCGTCGACCGCCGAAGCGTTGGCAGGTGGCTGATGCTGAGCGGTCGCCTCGGCCCGGGCGTTCCCCCGAAGCACATTGGCGAGCGCGCCGAACGGTGCCTCCTGGGCTGGAGTTATTTGTAGCCTTTGATGAAGGCTGGCGATGCTTGCCTCGACATCCGGCGGCGGCGGGTTGGGTCTCGCCTGAGCCAATATTGCGCCTGATACCGCGGGCGGTTGCCCTCCTGCCATCCCGACCGGTGAGCCGATGACAATTAGCCAGCCGCTCACCAGCCCGGCGACGACCGATTGGCTGCCGTTTCGTGACATTTGCCCGAACCCTTTTCCGCTGCGCATGACCGGCCATTATAGGCACGGACGGCGATCGTGGTCCCTGCCGACCCCGATACACCGGGGCAGCCTTGAGTAGCCATGCACAACAGGAAGACCGAGCCGTCGATTTCACGGTATGGGTACAAGTGGGCGAGCGTGCTACGCTCCCTCGAAGCACCGGACGAAGGAACAGTAACCATGGCGTACGATTTGCTGATCAAGAACGGCCACATCGTCGACGGCTCGGGGATGCCATCTTTCCGCGGCGATGTAGGGATCAAAGACGGCAAGATCTTCGAGATCGGCAAACTGAGCGGGCCGGCCACACGGACGATCGACGCCGAGGGCCGGGTCGTGGCGCCAGGCTTTATCGATAATCACTGCCATTACGATGCCCAGGTCACCTGGGACCCGCTGTGCTCATTCTCCTGCGACCACGGCGCCACCTCGGTGATTTTCGGCAATTGCTCGCTGTCTCTGGCGCCGGTGCGCAAGGGATCGGAGCGGCGCCTGTCGGAGTTCCTCTCCTATGTCGAAGCGATCCCGATGGAGGTGCTCGACACCCTCGAATTCACCTGGGAGACCTTTCCCGAATATCTCGACCAGATGGATCACCATCTCGGGGTCAATGTTGGCAATCTGATCGGGCACACCGCCGTCCGCTATTACGTGATGGGTGACGACTGCCAGAAGCGAACCGCCACCGACAACGAAATCGGCCAGATGCAGGACCTCGTGCGCGACGGAATGAAGGCTGGCGCGCTGGGGCTCTCGGTGTCGCGCAACCAGGGCCATTTCGACCCGCAAGGGGTGCACATCCCGGCGATCTGGGCAGACGAAAAAGAAATCTTCGCGCTCGGCGACGTATTGCGCGACCTCGGCACAGGTTTGATCCAGTCGGGCGGCGGCAACGGTGCGGAGATGAAGGATGCGCTAATGAGCCGCCTCAGCGAGGCAACCGGCCGAACTGTGGTCTACAACAATCTCGGCCAGACGATGCGCCGGCCCGGCCAATGGCAGAAGCAGATGGCCCAGGTCGATGCGACGACCGCCAAGGGCATCCGCGCCTTTCCAATGTGCACGCCGAACCGCATCACCGACTACTTCACGATGCGCAACACCCAGACCTTCCGCGGCTTGCCGGTCTGGCACCCGATCTGCCTCTCGTCGCCCGAGGAGATGCTCAAGGCCTATGCCGATCCCGAGGTGCGTAAGAAGCTCCACGAGGAGGCGGTCGAATTCAAGAGCGGGCCGGCGATCGGCATTTGCAGCACCTGGTGGGACTACATGGTGGTGCAGACCGCGGTGCTCGAGAAAAACAAGTGGATGGAGGGCAAGACCCTCGGCGAGATCGCCAAGACCCAGGGCGAGGGCATCATCGATTGCCTACTCGATCTGACGATCGAAGAGAACCTCGACACCGAATGGCTGCACGGCGAGAACAATGTCGATGAAGAGGCCGTTGCCAAGATCCTGACGTACCCGAACGCGATCATCGGGTTGTCGGACGGCGGCGCGCATGTGCAGTTCCAAAGCGGGTTCGGCTTCTCGACCCGGTTGCTCTCCGAGTGGGTGCGCGAGAAGAAGGTCATGTCGCTGGAACACGCGGTGCGGCGGCTGACCTTCGAATCGGCTTCGATCTTCGGCCTCTATGACCGCGGCCTGCTCCGCCCAGGGATGGTTGCCGACATCGTGATCTTTGATCCCGATACAGTGAAGCCGCTACCGCTCGAGGTGTTGCACGACTTCCCGACCGGCGCGAAGCGGATCAAGGAGCCCGCCCAAGGCATCCATATGACGATCGTCAATGGCCAGATCCTGCTCGAAGACGGCAAGCACACCGGGACGCTGCCTGGCCGCGTCCTCCGCAACACCTATTATCACACCAACCACGCTTGACTTTGCCCTAGCCCTCTCTCCCCTTGCGCGCATGGCGGGGAGAGGGAGGGATCCGCACAGCGGGAGAGCCTCACCCGGACTTGATCCGGGTGTGAGGGGCGACGGCCAGGGCTCGACGAGAACACGGCTCGCCGCTACGAGCCGGGGATGAACTGGCTGAGCAACTTCGTGCTGCCCAAGATCCGGGCGGTCGTCAGCAAAACGGCTGTTCCGGACAACCTGTGGACGAAATGCCCGGGCTGCGAGCAGATGTTGTTTTATCGCGAGCTCGAAGCCAATCTCCACGTCTGCCGCAATTGCGGCCATCACTTGCGCATCGGCGCCGAGCAGCGGCTCAAGATTCTCTTCGGCGACAGCGAATTCACGCGGATAGAATTGCCAAAAACGATTGTCGATCCGCTCAAATTCCGCGATCGTCGGCGCTATGTCGACCGGCTTCGGGAGGGACAGGCCGCACACGGCGCTGGCAGCGATGCGGTCGTCGTCGCCCATGGGCAGATCGACGGCTTTGCCTGCGTCGTCGCTGCTTTCGAATTCCAGTTCATGGGCGGATCGATGGGGATTGCCGCCGGCGAGGCGGTGGTCGCGGCCGCGAGGCTCGCCGTATTGCAGGAAGCCGCGCTGATCCTGGTTCCGGCTTCCGGCGGCGCGCGGATGCAGGAAGGTGTGCTGTCGTTGATGCAGATGCCGCGCACGATCCTCGCCGCCGACATGGTCAAGGAGAAGGGGCTACCCTACATCGTATTACTGACCGATCCGACCACCGGCGGGGTCTCTGCGTCGCTCGCAATGGTCGGCGACATCACCCTCGCCGAGCCCGGTGCCGTGGTGGGCTTTGCCGGGGCGCGGGTCATCGAGGAGACGATCCACGAGAAGCTCCCTGACGGGTTTCAGCGCGCCGAGTATCTGTTCGACCATGGCATGGTCGATCTCGTGGTGCCGCGCGCGGAGCTGCGCGCCACGTTGGGCTGCATTCTTGGCCTTCTACGCGATCCGCATCCGTCGGCCGCGGTTGGCCTAGTGAGCCCGGAGGCTTCGTGACCGCAGAGACCAGCGATCGAGTGCTCGAGCGGCTCGGCCGTCTGCACCCGAAGCTGATCGACTTGTCGCTTGGTCGTATCGAGCGGTTGCTTGCCGCGCTCGGCAACCCGCAAGACCGGCTTCCGCCTGTAGTACACGTCGCCGGCACCAAGGGCAAAGGGTCGACGGTGGCAATGATGCGCGCCTTTCTCGAAGCGGCCGGCTACCGCGCGCATGTCTACACCTCGCCGCATCTGGTGCGCTTTCACGAGCGCATTCGCGTCGCGGGGCAGCTGATCGACGAGGAGGCGCTGATCGCACTGCTCGAGGAATGCGAACGCGCCAACGGCGATAAGCCGATTACTTTTTTCGAGATCACGACGGCGGCGGCGTTGCTCGCCTTTGTCCGCACCCCCGCCGATATCGCGCTGCTGGAGGTCGGGCTTGGCGGCCGTCTCGACGCGACGAACGTGGTCCGCCGCCCGTCGGTGACCGCAATCACCCCGGTCTCGCTCGACCATCAGGCCTTTCTCGGCGACACCGTCGCGGCGATCGCCGGCGAGAAGGCCGGAATCCTGAAGCCCGGCGCGCCGGCGGTGATCGCGGCCCAGTCGGACGATGCCGAAGCGGTCATCGAGGAACGCGCCGCCGCGCTTGGTGCGCCCCTCTTCCGGTCAGGGCACGAGTGGCGTTGCGAGGCCGCGGGCCTCGGGATGCGCTTTGCGGGCGAGCGCTGGAAACTCGATCTCCCGCTGCCGTCGCTGATCGGCGCCCACCAGATCGTCAATGCCGGCACCGCGATCGCCTCTCTCGAGCGGCTCGGCGGATTTTCGCTGACCCCGGAGGCGATCGCGGATGGGCTGCGCCATATCGACTGGCCGGCGCGGCTCCAGCACCTGACGCGGGGCGCGCTGGTCGACCAGCTTAGGGGCTGGGAGGTATGGCTCGACGGCGGACACAACCCGTTGGCCGGCCAGGTTCTCGCCGAGGTCGCCGCAGGCTGGCGCGATCGGCCACTCTGTCTTGTCGTCGGTATGATGAACACCAAGGACGCGGCCGGGTTTCTCGCTCCACTAGCGCCTTACACCGAGATGCTGGTCGCCGTCACGATCCCGGGCGAGAAGAATGCGCTTCCGGCCGACGCGATCACCGCCGCCGCCCGCTCGGTCGGGATTGCGGCGCACAGCGCCGGTTCGATCAGCGAGGCCATTCGGTATCTTGCCGGGCACCGCAGCGGACGCGTCCTGATCTGCGGATCGCTCTATTTCGCAGGCAAGGTGCTCGGCGAGAACGACCAGCAGGAAGGTACGCGATGATCTACAGCACCGACCGCATTCTGACGACCCATGCCGGGTCGCTGCCGCGCCCGGACGATGTTCGCGAGATGGTCCTCGCCAAGGCGCGGGGCGAGCCTTACGACCCGGCCGCACTCGACGGGCGGCTGCAGGCCGCGGTCAAGGAAGTCGTCGGGCGTCAGATCCAATGCGGCATCGACATCATCAATGACGGCGAATTATCGAAGCCGAACTTCACCGATTACGTCCTGGCGCGAATCGCCGGATGCGAGAAGCGGCCCGGCACCGGCCGGCGCCGGCTCGACATAATCGCTCGCGACGAGCGCAAATTCGCCGGCTACTTCGCCGCTCACCCGCGCTCGGCCTCCTCCCTAGGCCGGACGCTGCCGGTCTGCGTCGGCGAATTGCACTACGTCGGGCAGGGAGAATTGCAGCGCGACATCGACAATTTCAAAGCCGCCCTCGCCCGGGAGAATGTTGCGGGTGCCTATCTGCCGGCCAATACGCCGGGCACGATCGAGCACTGGATGGCCAACGAGCACTACCCGAACGACGAGGCGTTCTTGTTCGCGATCGCCGAGGCGATGCGCAACGAATACCAGGCGATCGTCGATGCTGGCTTTTTGCTGCAGATCGACGACCCGGATCTGCCGGACGGCTGGAACTGCCTGCCCGACATCACACTTTCCGAGTATCGCGCATACGCCACGCGGCGCATCGACGCGCTGAACCATGCATTGCGCGGTATCCCGCAGGAAAAGATCCGGCTGCATGTGTGCTGGGGCAGCTTTCACGGCCCTCACCACGACGATATCCCGCTGAAAGACATCATCGATCTGATCTTCGGAGTGCGCGCCGGGAGCTATTCGATCGAGGCCTCGAACCCCTGCCATGAGCACGAGTGGCGGGTATTCGAAGAGGTAAAATTACCGGAAGGCGCCACCCTGATCCCCGGGGTTGTCGGCCATTGCACGGATTTTATCGAGCATCCCGATCTGGTGGCCGAGCGGCTGGTGCGCTACGCCAAGCTCGTGGGCCGCGAGAATGTCCTCGCCGGCACCGATTGCGGCCTCGGCACCCGGGTCGGCCACCCGTCGATCTGCTGGGCCAAGTTCGAGGCATTGGCCGAAGGCGCGCGGCGCGCGACGAAGACCCTGTGGGGCCGCGCTTAGCCGAGCTCCAAACCGTAGATCTCACGCATCTCGCGCACCCCTCGCAGCGTGTGTTGGCCGAGAGGTACGAGGCGACAGCTAGCGCCGACTGCTGCGGCAAGCTCCGCCGAGACCAGCACTTTGCGGCCTAAAGGTTCACAGAGATCCTCGATGCGCGCGGCTTCGTTCACCGCCGGCCCGATCACCGTGAAGTCGAGCCGGTCGACGGCACCGACATTACCGTAGAGCACCTCACCGAGATGGAGGGCCAAATCGACCGCGGCGGTTGGCTTGCCCACGTCGCGCCGCGCGGCGTTCAGCCGGTCGATGGCACGCATCGCCTCGGCGGCGGCATCGAGCGCCTGGCGGCAGACCTGTTCCCGGGTTACGTCCTCGAACGGGAAGATCGCGAGCATGCCGTCGCCAAGGAACTTGAGAACCTCGCCGCCGCGCCGGCGCAGGGCGGCGGTCAGCGTCTCGAAGATCTCGTCCAGCAACTCGATGACCACTGGTCCCGGCGTCGTGTCGGCGATTGCGGTCGAGTTGCGAATGTCGGCATACCACAACACTGCGCGAATACTCTCGACCGAGCCGCGCTCGATCGCCCCGGTGTGAACGCGCCGCCCGGCGTCCTCGCCTAGATAGGCTCCGAGAAGGCCCGAAGCGATCGTGTGGCCGGCATGCGTCATCATCGCCAGCGAGACGACGGGCAGCACCGCCTTCAGCAGCACGAGGTCATCGTCGTGGAAACCGTCCGGTCGGTCAGTGGCGAAGGAATAGCCGATTCCGGTTCCGCGCGACGGATCGTCGGTACTGCCGAAGCGGACGATCTCGGCGAAATAATCGGTGGCGCCGGCATCGGCAAGCTGGTCCAGCAAAGGAAGATCGATCTGCGCCTCAGGGCCGGCGAGACGTCGGCGCAGGTTGCGCCAGGGGTCGCCGCTGCCGGCTGAAGCCTCAGCTTCGCGGACAAGATGGCCGATCGGGCCTCTTAGGATAACCTGCTCGTATTCGTCGCCGCGCTCGAATTGGCTGGGCTGAATAGCGTTGAGGTGGCGCAACCAGGTGTAGCCATAGCCACCCCATTGCGGATGCAATGTGCGCATCCCGGCAAAAGCTCGCCACAACGGCACGCCGGCATCGACGAGGCGCTGACAAAGACCATCGAACAGGGGAGCGGCCTCGGTCCCGCGCAGGCCCTCGCCCACCGCCCAGACGTGCAACTCGATGATTTTTCGCCCGAGCGGACCGTCGAAGCTCAGAGCGACTGGGGGCAGCCCTGATGGACTCGGGGGATTGACCACGGGCGGAGCTTATCTACCGCATCGTCGGCATGACGTATTCCGCACCGGCACGGATGCCGGCGGGCCAACGCGCGGTCATCGTCTTAAGCCGCGTATAGAAGCGCACGCCTTCGGGGCCGTGCACCGCCATATCGCCAAACAAAGAGCGCTTCCAGCCGCCAAAGCTGTGAAACGCCATCGGCACCGGGATCGGCACGTTGATGCCGACCATGCCGATCTGGATCCGGTTCGAAAATTCACGCGCCGCGTCGCCGTCGCGGGTGAAGATCGCGACGCCATTGCCGTATTCGTGGTCGTTGACGAGCTTCGTGGCATGGTCGAAATCGGGGCTGCGCACGACCGACAGAACCGGGCCGAAGATCTCCTCCTTGTAGATCCGCATCTCGGGGGCGACCTCGTCGAACAGGCAGCCGCCGAGAAAGAAGCCGTTCTCATAGCCCTGCAGTTTGAGGCCGCGCCCGTCGACGACGAGTTTGGCCCCCTCCTGGATCCCGAGATCGACATAGGAGCGCACCCGGTCGAGATGCTGACGGGTGACGAGCGGGCCCATCTCCGCTTCGGCATCGGTGCCGGGCCCGATCTTCAGCGCGCGGACGCGCGGTACCAGCTTGTCGAGCAGCTTATCGCCGACCCCGCCGACCGCGACCGCGACCGACACCGCCATGCAGCGCTCGCCGGCCGAGCCGTAGGCGGCACCCATCAGGGCGTCGGTCGCCTGGTCCAGGTCGGCGTCCGGCATCACCACCATGTGGTTCTTGGCGCCGCCCAGTGCCTGCACCCGTTTGCCGGTCTGCGCTGCGGTCGCATAGATGTACTGGGCAATCGCCGTCGAGCCGACAAAGCTGACCGCGGCGACATCGGGGTGATGCAATAGCGCGTCGACTGCCTCCTTGTCGCCGTTGACGACGTTGAAAACACCAGGCGGCAGCCCGGCCTCGGTCAGCAATTCGGCGATCCGCGACCCAGGCGAGGGATCGCGTTCCGACGGCTTCAGCACAAAGGTATTGCCGCAGGCAAGCGAGACCGGAAACATCCACATCGGCACCATTGCCGGAAAATTGAACGGGGTGATCCCCGCGCAAACGCCCAGAGGCTGGCGCACCGACCAGCTGTCGATGCCGCGGCCGACTTGCTCAGTGAATTCGCCCTTCAGGAGATGCGGAATGCCGCAGGCGAATTCGACGACCTCGCTGCCGCGCACCACCTCGCCCGCGGCGTCGGACAGCACCTTGCCGTGCTCTTCGCTGATCAACCGGGCTAGAGCGCCGGCGTCGCGATCGAGGAGCTCGCGGAACTTAAACAGGATGCGCGCGCGGGTCAGCGGCGGTGTCGCCGCCCAGGCCGGAAAGGCCGCAGCCGCACTCCGCACCGCCCGGTCGACCTCGATGGGGCCGGCGAAAGCGACGCGGCCTGTCCGCTCGCCGGTCGCCGGGTTGTAGACGTCGCCCGATCGCCCGTTCGTTCCGTCGACCCGCTTGCCGTCGATGTAGTGCTGGATGTCGCTCATGGGGATAAACCCGCTTGCCGATATGTCGGATGATCGCATCATAGGTCCGCCGCGGTGTCGGGGGCAGAGGATTTTCGCCGCGGGACACTCGTCGGACCGAGGGGGTGCGATGACCTTTGTTTTCGGCAAGCTCGTTTGGGCATTGCTGCAACCTGGCAACCTGCTGCTGCTGTGTCTCCTCGCCGGCGTCTTCCTCTTGCTGCGTGGGCGCCGGCGCGGCGAGCTGCTGGTCGTCCTCTCGGCGATCGGCCTCCTGTTGCTCGCGGTCGCACCGGTTGGGCCCGCCATGCTACTGGTTCTCGAACAGCGCTTTCCGCGACCGCCCATGCTGCCCGACCGGATCGACGGGATTCTGGTGCTCGGTGGTGCGGTGGATCCGAGGATCTCGCTGGCTTACGGAGAGGCGGTGTTCAACGGCTCGATCGCCCGGGTCCTCGGCGGTGTCGTACTGGCCCGGAAACATCCCGAGGCAAAGCTTGCGCTGGTTGGTGGGGAAGGAGAGCTCTTCCCGGTCGGGTTTGCCGAGTCGCGCGCGACGGCGGGCTTCATGCTCGAAGAAGGCATCCCCGCGTCGCGAATCATCGTCGAGGACCGCTCTCGCAGCACCCATGAGAACGCGGTCTTTGCCAAGGAGCAGATCCGGCCCGTCGCTGGCCAGAACTGGGTTCTCGTGACTTCGGCGTTTCATATGCCGCGCGCGGTTGCGGCGTTCCGCGCCGTGGATTGGCCGGTGATCGCCTACCCGGTCGACTTCAAGGTCGATCCAAGAACGGGTCTGCGGGCGAATTTCAACCTGCTCGACGGGCTCGGCACGAGCACGATCGCCGGCAAGGAGTGGGCGGGTCTCGTCGGCTACCGGCTGCGCGGCTGGACCGAGGATCTGTTCCCTGCGCCGCGACCAGGCCCAAGCTGAGGTTTACAGGCCGTTGAGAGCGCTATAGGCGGAAAATACGATCCACGCGACGAACGCCGTCACCCCGGTCCAATAAACCACTCGGTACATCGCAGTCCCTCGGCTTGCGGCCGGGCCTCGCCACCATATCCTCTACGCCGTCTTACGCATTTGCCGAGGACTTCCTCCCCGACTCTAATCTTCGACAGGTCACATGTTCGAGCTCGTCTTTCTCGGCACCGCCGCGGCGGTGCCCTCCGCCGAGCGGGGCTCGCCGGCATTACTGATCGCCCGCGGGTCGGCTCGGTTCCTCGTCGATTGCGGCGAGGGGACCCAGCGCCAGCTGATGCGCGCCCGGCTCGGATTTCGTGGTCTGGGCCACGTGCTGCTGACCCACATGCACCTGGATCATGTGGCAGGGCTGGCGGGGCTCCTCGCTACGCGCCAGCTCTACCAGCTCGAAGGCCCGATCGAGATCATCGGCAGCCGCGAGACCATTGCCTTCGCGCGCCGTTATCTTTCCGCCACGATTGGATCCGAGCGCGAGGCCGGATATCGATTGTGCGCCGTCTCGCCGGGCCTGGTATTGTCCCGACCAGGGTGGCGCATCACCGCCCTACCGGTGGCGCACCGGGGCACCGAGAGCCTCGGTTACCTGTTCGAAGAGGACGCGCGACGAGGGCTGCTTCCCGACCGCCTCGTTGCGCTCGGCGTGCCAGAGGGGCCGGACCGCGCGGCACTCGCCCGCGGCGATCCGATCGTGCTCGCCGACGGCCGCTCAGTCACTCCGGAGATGGTTCTAAGCCCGAGCGTTGCCGGCGCCAAGCTCGCCATCGTCGGCGATGCCGAGGAGGTTGTCTCGCTGATCGAGCCGGTCCACCGGGCCGACGCACTGGTCATCGAGGCGACTTTTCTCGAGCGTGATGCGGGCCTGGCTCGCTCGCGCGGGCATCTGACTGCTACGGCGGCCGCCGGGCTCGCACGCGAGGCCGAGGCCGGCGAATTGCTGCTCACCCACATTTCCGGCCGTTACAAGGCCGAGGAGATCCTGTCGGAAGCCGCCCGTCTTTTTCCGAGGGTGCGGGTCGCCGCCGATTTTGACCGCGTCTCGGTCGTGGCCCAGTCTGGGCGCCTCCACCCTACCCCCGGAA
>Ga0318495_10000661_pt1 | contig 11158 bp, 12 predicted proteins | sample GRESIP108b1f25_FD_203752 | JGI IMG/M metagenome (GOLD analysis project Ga0318495, IMG submission 203752) | Tropical soil microbial communities from Luquillo Experimental Forest, Puerto Rico - GRE.SIPMG.108b1f25 | ecosystem: Environmental > Terrestrial > Soil > Tropical forest > Bulk soil...
CCGCCCAGTTCGCTCCGGATCGTCGGCGCGGCGACCTGCGTGATCGTCGAGTCGAGCAGGTCCATCACCGCCGCCGTGATCACCGCGCCGAACGCCACCCAGCGCCACTTGCCGCTCTTAGCCCCCGCGGCGGCCGCGACGCCTGTGCTCGCGGTCCTGCGGTCCGCACTCCTGGTAACGACTGCTGACGACATCCGATCCTCCCGTGGTCTCGCCGGTCTGGCGCTGCTCTCGCATCGCTCTCGTATCACCGGAACGAAATCTTCTGTTCCAAGACTAACAGAACGGAATGGTTTGTTCCAGTCTTCTGCTACACTTTTTTCATGACCGAGACCAACGCGCGGCCGGGCGGCAGGCCGGGGCGGCACGGGGCAGGCCGGAGCGGGCCGATGAGCGGCCGCCAGGCCGAAGCCGCCCGTAACGACCAGCGCATCCTCGAATCGGCCCGGGCGGTGTTCGTCGCCGACCCCGGCGCCCCGATCACCGCGGTGGCCAAGCACGCCGGTGTCGGGATCAGCGCGCTGTACACCCGCTACGGCAGCAAGGAGGAACTCCTCCGCACGCTGTGCACCGACGGCCTGCAGACCTTCGTGCGCGAGACCGAGGCCGCCCTCGAGCGCGTCCGGCAAGGCGACGACCACTGGCAGGTCTTCGCCGATTTCATGCGCCGCCTGACCGACGCCGACACCAGCTCGCTGACCCGCGCCTTCGCCGGCAAGTTCGCCCCCACGCCCGAGATGTACGCCCTGGCCAACCGGTCAAGCGAGCTCTCCGAGGAGCTGTTCGCGCTGATCCGCGACGTGCTCAGACCGGACCTGGCGCTGCACGACATCTCGCTGGTGTTCGAGCTGGTGGCCGCGATCAAGTTCGCCGATCCCGCGCGGACCACCCAGCTGCGGCGGCGCTATCTGGCGCTCATCCTCGACGGCATGCGGGCGTCCGGCCGCGGCGAGCTGCCCGGCCCGCCGCCGGCCTGGCAGGAGATCAGCGAACGCTGGAACGCTCACTGATCCCCGCGGGCTCGCTTCCGCCGCTTACCCTCGTGCATGGCCTGGACCCGGGCGACCGGGATCGCCCGCCCCTCCTCCACCAGCTCCGCCGGGAGCACCTGCGGCGCGGGCAGCTCACCCGCCCACGCGGCGAGCCCGTCCAGCATCCCCGGCACGCTGTGCACGGTGAAGTCACCCGGCGCGATGGCGTCCAGGTCGTCCCAGCGGACCGGGAACGACACCGGCACCCCGGGCCGAACCCGCGGGCTGTACGCCGCCGCCACGGTCGCCCCGTAGGCCCGGGTCGAGTCCAGGAACACCTTGCCTTCCCGGTCCTCCTTGATGAACGCCGTGGTGGCCAGCGCAGGATCAAGGCGCGAAGCCCGCGCCGCGATGGCCCGGGTGGCCGCGGCCGCCTCCTCGCCGCTGGCCGCCACCGGCACGTAGATGTGCAGCCCCTTGGACCCGCTGGTCTTGACCGCCCCGGCCAGGCCCGCATCGGAAAGCGCCGCCCCGATCAGCTTCGCCGCCGCCACCGCCCGCCCGAACGGCCCGCCGGGCGGCGGGTCGATGTCCAGCACCAGGTGGGTCGGCCGGCCCAGGTCCCCGGCCAGGCTCAGCGTCGGGTGGTACTCCACCGCCCGCTGGTTGGCCAGCCACAGCAGCGTGCGCCGGTCGTCGCAGAGCGCGTAGCGCACCTCGCGCCGGGAGGATTCGGCCCAGAGGGTGACCGAGCCGATCCACGGCGGCGCGTACTCCGGCAGGTTCTTCTGCATGAACGGCTGCTGGCCGGCCCGCACCCTGATCACCGACAGCGGTCGCCCGTGCAGCTCCGGCAGGATCAGCCCGGATATCGCGTCCAGGTAGTCCACCAGGTCCCGCTTGGTCGCGCCCGCCCCGTCGAACAGCGGCTCATCGAGATGCGTCAGCGAGACGCCGTCTCGCTCCTCCTTCCCCATGGTTAAGGACTATCACGGCTAGGGTGAGAACCGGCAGGAAGGAGCCGGGACGATGGCGTTCAGCGGGTGGCCGGAAGAGGCCTTCGACTTCTATGACGGGCTCGCGGCGGACAACACCAAGACCTACTGGACCGCGCACAAGGCCGTCTACGACGAGAAGGTCCTGCGGCCGATGACCGAGCTGACCGAGGAGCTGGCCGCCGAGTTCGGTGAGCCGAAGATCTTCCGGCCGTACCGCGACATCAGGTTCAGCAAGGACAAGACCCCGTACAAGACGCACATCGGGGCGACCGTCGGCGACTCCTGCTACGTCCAGCTGTCCGTCGAGGGCCTGGGGGCCGGCGCCGGGATGTGGGAGATGAACCCGGAGCAGCTCGCCCGGTACCGCGAGGCGGTGGCCGGCGACCGGCCCGGCGCCGAACTCGAGCAGATCGTCGCCGAGATCGAGAAGGCGGACATCACCGTGCACGGCCACGGCGCGCTCAAGTCCGCGCCGCGCGGCTACCCGGCCGACCACCCGCGCATCACGCTGCTCCGCTACAAGGGCCTGACCGCGTGGCAGCAATGGCCGGCCGGGCCCTGGCTGGAAGGTGCCGGGGCTAAGGACCGCGTCGTGTCATTCTTCCGAACGACCCGGCCTCTCTGCTCCTGGCTCCACACTCACGTCCGGATGTGAGGTCGCCCCGGCCGGTCAGGGCTGATCGGCGGAACGGCGCGGCCGGAACAGGCTGCCCGGCTCGTCCGGCCCCGGCTCGCTCCGGGATGCCTGGACCGGCTGGTACGGCTGTGCTGGCGGGGGCTGCCAGGCCTGCCTGGTCGGCTGCGCCGACGGGGCCTGGGGCTCGTTGCGTGCCGCCTGGCTTTGTGCTGCCTGGCTCTGGCCGATCCGCCTCATCAGCTCGCCTTCCTCGACGATCTCGGCCGCCGTTGGCGACAGCGCGATGGCCGCGGAGAAGATGAACCCGATGGCGCTCAGGCCGAGGATGAGCGGCAGCAGGAACGCCGTCGCGCTGGCGGTGTCCGCGGTGCTCACGACCAGGCCCGGGGCGGCCTGCGCCCGCACCGCGGCCATGCCGGTGTAGTGCATGCCGTTGACCGCCACGCCTGCGACCAGGGACGCGACGAACGTGGCCCAGACGCTGTCGAGCCGCAGCGCCATCCACAGCGCCGCGGTCCCGGCGATCACCGCGATGATCACTGAGGCGGCGACGAGGCCCGCGTTGTAGCTCAGCGAGGCCTGCACCCGCACGGCGCCCATGCCGAGGTAGTGCATGCTGGCCACGCCGAACCCGATGATCATGCCGCCGAGCAGCAGCGGCCCGTTGCCCGTGCGGCCGAACCCGACGATGAATACCCCGATCCCCACCACGATCACCGCGATCACCATGGACAAGATGGTGACGGGGACGTTGTACCGGATGGACTCGCCCGGGATGGCGAACCCGAGCATGGCGATGAAATGCATCACCCAGATCCCGGTGGTGCCGATGGCCAGGGCCGCCAGGGTCAGCCAGCGGGCCCGGGCCGCGCCCTGGTAGGCCCGCGCCCGGGTCGTGCACCGGAGCCCCAGGAAGCAGCCCACGCACGACACCACGTACGAGAGCGCCGGGTTCAGGGCGCCGTTAGCGAAGTTGTTGATGTGAATCATGAGAGGGCCGTTCCCCCAGGGCCTTGTGGGACGCGTGTGCCGTGGTTGAATCTTGAATTACGCCACGTATGGTATCGCCGCTGGTAGTCTGCGGGTGCCCTTTTCACCGGGGAGGCCCGATGCTTGAACTGCCGACCGCGCTGACGGTGCCCGCGGCGCGCACGGTCGAGCTGTCGATCCGCGGCATGACCTGCACGGCGTGCGCGGCGCGGGTCGAGAAGAAGCTCACCGGGATCGGGCCCGGCGTCGTCGCCGCGGTCAACTTCGCGACCGAGCAGGCCACGGTGACCGCGCCGGAGGCCGTCCCGGTGCGGGCGATGATCGCGGCGGTCGAGGACGCGGGCTACGCGGCCGCCCCGATCGCGCCCCCCACCCACCTCCCCAGCCCCCTACATCTCGCGCCAGCCGGCGACCAGGCTGCTTACCTGCGCCGCCGGCTGATCCTGGCGCTGGTGTTCTTCGTCCCGCTCAGCGACCTGTCCGTCTCCCTGTCGCTGTTCCCCGGCTATCGGTTCACCGGGTGGCAATGGGTGCTGGTGGCGCTGACCGCGCCGGTGGCACTGTGGGCCGCCTGGCCGTTCCACCGCGCCGCGCTCAGGAACCTCCGGCACGGCACGTTCTCGATGGACACGCTGGTGTCCCTGGGCGTGATCGCCGCCTGCGGGTGGTCGGTCTACGCGATGTTCCGGCTGGACCGAGGTTCGGCGGGCGGCGTCCTGCCGGGTCTTGCGCACCCGGCGGGCGGCGGCATCTACCTCGAGGTGGCGGCCGCGGTCACCACGTTCCTGCTGGCCGGCCGGTACTACGAGGCCCGGGCGCGCGGCTCGGCGGCCGGCGCGATGCGCAAGCTAGCCGCGGCGGCCGCCAAGGACGTCTGCGTGCTGGGTGCCGACGGCCACGAGCGGCGCGTCCCGGCTGACCAGCTGCGGCGCGGGGACATCTTCGTGGTCCGCCCGGGGGAGAAGATCGCGGCGGACGGGGAGGTGCTGTCCGGCGAGTCCGCCGTCGACCGGAGCATGATGACCGGCGAGCCCGTCCCGGTCGAGGTCGTGGCCGGCGACGCCGTCACCGGCGGCACCATCGCCCTGTCCGGACGGCTGGTCGTCCGGGCCGTCCAGGTCGGCGAGCACACCCAGCTGGCCCAGCTGGTCGCGCTGGTCGGCCGGGCCCAGGCCGACAAGGCCGCCATCCAGCGGCTGGCCGACCGGGTCTGCGGGGTCTTCGTCCCGCTGGTGCTGGCGGCCGCGGTGCTGACGCTGGCCGGCTGGCTCGCCGCGGGGGCCGCCGCCGGGCAGGCGTTCAGCGCGAGCCTGGCCGTGCTCATCATCGCGTGCCCGTGCGCGCTGGGCCTGGCCACCCCCGCCGCGCTGGTCGCGGCCTGCGGCCGCGGCGCGCAGCTCGGCATCTTCATCAAGGGGCACCAGGCGCTCGAGTCGTCCGGGCTGATCGACACGGTCGTGTTCGACAAGACCGGCACCGTCACCAGCGGCCGGATGACCGTGACCGCGCTGGCCGCCGCGCCCGGCACCGAACCCGCCGAACTGCTCCGCCGCGCCGCCGCGGTCGAGCGCGCCTCGGAGCACCCGGTGGCCGCCGCGATCTGTGCCGCCTTCCAGGGGGCTGCCGCCCCGGACGAACCCCGGCCGGACGTGGAGGCCTTCCGCGCGCTCCCGGGCCTGGGCGCACACGGCGTGGTCGAAGGCCGCCAGGTCGTCGTCGGGCGGGAGCGGCTGCTGCGCGACCTCGGGATCACGATCCCGTCCCAGCTGGCGAGCCAGTGGGCGCAGTGGGAGCGGGTCGGGCAGACCGCCGTCCTGGTCGGCTGGGACGGCCGGCTGCGCGGCGCGCTCGCCGTCGGTGACGCGGTCAAGCCGTCGGCCGCGGCCGCGGTCGCCGGGCTGCGCCGCCTCGGGCTGCGGCCGGTCCTGCTCACCGGGGACAACGAGGCGACCGCGCGGGCCGTCGCCGCGGCCGTGGGCATCGACGAGGTAATCGCCGGGGTCCTGCCGGCCGCCAAGGCCGCGGCCGTGCGTGACCTGCAGGCCCGCGGGCACCGGGTGGCGATGGTGGGCGACGGGGTGAACGACGCTCCGGCGCTGGCAGCGGCCGACCTGGGCATGGCCGTCGTGGCCGGCACCGACGTGGCCATCTCCGCGGCCGACCTGATCCTGCTCCGCGAGGACCTGCGGGTGGTGCCCGATGCGATCCGGCTGGCCCGGGCCGCCCGCGCTACGATCAGGCGCAATCTCGCCTGGGCGTTCGGCTACAACGTGGCGGCCGTGCCGCTGGCCGCGCTGGGCTTCCTCAGCCCGCTCATCGCGGCCGCGGCGATGACGCTGTCGTCGGTCCTGGTAGTGGCCAGCAGCCTGCGGCTGCGGCGGTTTAAACCCCTTGGCCCCGGCAGGTCAGAACGCGGCTTGGATCGTGCCCAGGCACGGGCGTAGCCTGGCCGGGTGACCGACCCCGACGCCTCCCTCCGGGTTTCCGACGCCGAGCGGGACCAGACGCTGCGGATCCTCGGCGACCACGCCTCGGTGGGCCGCCTCACCCTGGACGAGCTCGAGGAACGGTCCAGCCGGGCGCTGGCCGCCAAGACGCGCGGCGAGCTGGCCACGCTCGTCGGCGACCTGCCGCGGGAGGTCGCCCAGGACGACCGCCCGGCGTCGGCGATGGCCAGGAAACCGGTGCGCTGGATGGTGGCCATCATGTCCGGCTCGCACCGGCGCGGCCGGTTCCGCGCGGTCGGCAGCATCAACGCCGTCTCGATCATGGGCGGCGACGAGATCGACCTGCGCGAGGCCGAGATCGAGGGCGGCGAGCTCACCATCAACCTGGTCGCGATCATGGGCGGCGCGAACATCTACATCCCGGAATCGGTCGAGCTGGACGTGGGCGGCTTCTCGCTGATGGGCGGCAACACCGAGGTCGGCGCCGATCGCCCGCCGCGCCCCGGCGCGCCGGTGATCCGGATCCGCGCCTGGAACCTGATGGGCGGCGCGACCATCTTCCGGGTCCCGCCGCAGGCCCGGGGCCTGGGCCTGAAGGAGGCCCGCCGCCTGGCCAAGGCGGCCGGCCGCGGCGAGCTCCCCGCGCCCGGCTAACGGCGCCCCTCCAGCGACTGCAACCTGCCTGCAAGGCGGGACGGGCACGATGGCCGTGACGCTAGGGAGGCGACCATGACCGGCAGCCTGGCCGAGCTGCTCAAGGGCCTGACCGAACGGACCGGGCTCGACCAGGCCCCCGGCAAGTCGGGAGCCACGCTGGAGCGGGTGGTGATCGACGGGCAGGCCTACGTGCTCAAGCACTTGGACCTGGCCCGGGACTGGACCATGCGGGCCTCGGGCTGCCTGCGCGGCGCGCCGCTGGTGCTGTGGGAACGCGGCATCCTGGCCCGCCTGCCGGACTGCCTCAACCAGCCGATCGTGGGCGCCGCCCCGGAACGGCGCGGCTGCGCGCTGCTGATGCGCGACGTCAGCCCGTGGCTGGTGCCCGCCACCGACGCGCCCATCCCGCCGGCCCAGCACGCCAGGTTCCTCGAGCACATGGCGGCCATGCACGCGGCGTTCTGGGCCTGCGGGGACGAGTTCGACGTCGTCCCGGCCATGCACCGCTACCTGGAGCTCTCGCCGTGGATGGCGGCGGCGGAGGCCGCCGCGGGCTCGCCGCACCTGGTGCCGCGCCTGGTCGCCAAGGGCTGGCCGCTGCTGGCCGAGGTCGCCCCCGCCGCGGCCGCGGTCGTCACCCCGCTGGCCCACGACCCGGGCCCGCTGCTCGAGGCGCTGGCCGGTACGCCGCAGACGTTCGTGCACGGCAACTGGAAGCTCGACAACCTGGGCACCGACGACGAGGGGCGCACGGTGCTGCTCGACTGGGAGCAGCCGGGACGCGGGGCGCCGCTGTCCGACCTGGCCTGGTACCTCGCGATCAACTGCCGCCGCCTGCCCCAGTCCAAGGAGGCCTCGATCGCGGCCTACCGGGAGGCGCTGGAGGCGGGCGGCGTCGACACCGGGCCCTGGTGGGACCGCCAGCTCGCGTTGTGCCTGCTCGGCGCCATGGTCTTGTTCGGCTGGGAGAAGGCACTCGGCGGTTACGACGAGGAGCTCGCGTGGTGGGAGACCGAATCCCTGCGGGCGGCGGCCCTCCTGAGCTGAACCATGGTCGTGCTCACCGCGAGCCGACCCGCCGGCCGCCGGCCCGGGCCCGCGGCCCACACGCTATCGTTCGGCCACAGCCGAGTAGGAGTAGGAGGAGCCGCCATGGACCTGGGCCTGCGAGGCCGCCGCGCGCTGATCACCGGCGGAAGCCGGGGCATCGGCTTCGCGGTGGCCGAGGCGCTCGCCGCCGAAGGCGCGGCGGTCGGCCTCGTCGCCCGCGACGCGGCCGGCCTGGCCGCGGCCGCTGGCCGCCTGGAGCCCAGGGCCGTTCCCGTCGCCACCGCGGCGGCCGACGTCACCGACACGCCCGCGCTGCGACGCGCCGTGGAGGAGGTCGCCGCCGCGCTGGGCGGGCTGGATCATCTGGTGGCCAACGCGGGCGGCACGGTCGGGCGGGGCAACCTCACCAGCGCCGGCGACGACGACTTCACCGCGACGTTCGCGCTCAACGCGGGCCACGCGGCTGAGCTCATCCGTGCCGGGCTGCCGCACCTGCGGGCCGCGGGCGGCGGGGCGGTGGTGATCATCTCCTCGGTCACCGGGATGCGCCCGGCGCCGCGGACCGCCTACGCCGCCGCCAAGGCGGCAGAGATCCACCTGGCCGCCACCGCCGCCCAGGAACTGGCGTCGGACCGGATCCGGGTGAACGCCGTCAGCCCCGGGTCGATCATGTTCCCGGGCGGCGGCTGGGATACCTTCCGGAGGGAGAACCCGGAGGATTTCGCCGCCTTCCTGGCCGGCCAGTTCCCGTTCGGCCGCCTCGGCTCGCTGCCGGAGGTCGCGGACGTGGTGGCGTTCCTGCTGTCGGAGCGCGCCTCCTGGATCACCGGCGCGAACATCCCGGTGGACGGAGGCCAGGGCTATCCGAGCGCCCGCCGCTTCGACTGAGGAGAATGAGAACATGTCACTGACGATGAGCCGGGCCGAGCGCGAGAAGTTCCTGGCGGGGCTGCACGTCGCGGTGCTCGGCGTGGCCTCGCCCGGCGGGGGCGGCCCGCTGACCGTCCCGGTCTGGTACACCTACCAGCCCGGCGGCACGGTGAACCTGAGCACCGGCCGCGACACCAGAAAAGCCCGGGCCATCGCGGCGGCGGGCCGGTTCAGCCTGTGCGCCCAGGACGAGCGGCCGCCCTACAAGTACGTCACGGTCGAGGGCCCGGCCGTCATGGAGGATGCCACCGACGCCGAACGGCTCGAGTTGGCCCGCAAGTACCTCGGTGCCGAGGGCGGCGACGCCTATATCGCGGCCAACCCCGGCGGCCGCCAGGTCATGATCAGGATGACACCCGAGCACTGGCTGAGCAGGGCCTACAGCGACGGCTGAGGCGCCGCGGCCGGAAAACGGGTTGTCCGGCCGACGCCGCCGGCGAGACCATGGGGCATGGTCCTGGTGCGTGCGACGACGATCGCCGACTGGCAGGCGCTGCGCGAGATCCGCCTGCAGGCGCTGCGGGACGCGCCGGACGCCTTCGCCTCGACCCACGCCGGGGAGTCCGCTCTCGGTGAGGACGAATGGCACCGGCGGGCCACCCGCGACGGCTCGTTCCTCGCCTTCCTCCCCGAGGTCTGCCCGGCCGGCATGACCCGCCCGCTCTAACCGGGCGCCGCGCTCGAACTGGGCGCGCACCCCGAGCAGCCGCACCGGCCGCCGCCCGGTGAACCGGCTCAGCGCCTCGGCCGCCGCCCGCGCGATCACCCCGGCGTCGGAGCTCGGCGTGGCCAGGGTCACCCCGTGCGTCTCGGTGACGAAGGGCGCGTAGCGCACCTTCACCACGATCCGCAGCGTCGGCCGCGGCTCCGAGGCGAGATCGGCCGCCAGCAACCCGGCGATCCGCGCCACCTCGGCCTCCACCCGGGACCAGCCGGCGATGTTCCGCTGGAACGTCTCCTCCCGGCCGTGGCCCTTGGCCAGGTACGGCGAGTCGTCCACCTCGGCGTCGCCCCGGCCGCGGGCCAGCAGGACCAGCCACGGCCCGGTCATCGGCCCGAACACCGCGGCCAGCGCGTCCGGGTCGGCCGCGGCCAGGTCGCTGACCGTGACGATGCCCAGCCCGGCCAGCTTCTTCGCCGTCTTGGCGCCGATGCCCCACAGCGCCTCGGTCGGCCTGCCCCCGAGCACCTCGAACCAGTTCGCGAACGTCAGCCGGAACACCCCGGCCGGCTTGCCGAACCCGGTGGCGATCTTGGCCTGCAGCTTGTTCTCGCCGATCCCCACCGTGCAGTCCAGCTGCGTCTCCTCCCGGACCATCCGGGCCAGCGACCGGGCGAAGGCCTCAGGGTCCTCGGTGTCGACGCCGACGAACGCCTCGTCCCAGCCGAGCACCTCCACTACCGCGCCGGCCGAACGCAGCACCTCCATCACCGTCTCCGACACCTCCTCGTAGGCGGCCCGGTCCACCGGGAGGAACACGGCGTCCGGCAGCCGCCGCGCGGCCGTCCGCAGCGGCAGCCCGGAGTGCACCCCATGCTCCCTGGCCTCGTAGGACGCGGTGCTCACCACGCCGCGCTTGGTCGGGTCGCCGGCACCGCCCACCACGACCGGCCGCCCGCGCAGCTCGGGATGGCGGAGCACCTCGACCGCCGCGATGAACTGGTCGAGGTCCACGTGCAGCACCCAGCGCGCCACGCTCCACGTTCTACCCGGTCATGCCGCCGCGAATATCGCTCGGGGCCAGGGCGGCACCGCGGGTAGCGTGAGGACCATGTCGTGGTCGAAATACGCCGAGTTCCTGGCGTTCGCCGTGGTCCTGGTCCTGATCCCCGGACCCGACTTCGCCGTGGTCACCAAGAACACCCTGGTCGGCGGGCGCCGGCGGGGGAGATGGACCGCGCTGGGCGTCAGCAGTTCCAACCTGGTGCAGGGGACGGCCGCCGCGTTCGGCCTCAGCGCGCTCATCGTGCGCATCGAGCCGCTGTTCGAGGCGGTCAAGTGGGCCGGCGTCTGCTATCTCGCGTACCTGGGCGCCCAGGCCATCCGTTCGGCCGTCCGCGGCCGGTACCCGGCACCCGACGAGGCGACCGAGACCAGCCACGGGCTGGCCGGCTGGCGGCAGGGATTCATCTCCAACGTCACCAACCCCAAGGTGCTGGTGTTCTACCTCGCCGTCCTGCCGCAGTTCCTCGCCCCGGGCGCGGGCCTCGGCTGGCTGCTCGTGCTGGCCTGGAGCCACGCGGTGCTCAGCCTGGGCTACCTGCTCGTGCTGGTCACCGGCCTGCACGGCGCCCGGCGCCTGCTGATGCGCCGCCGGGTCCGGCGCGGCCTCGACGCCACCACCGGCACCGTGCTCCTCGGCTTCAGCGCCAAGCTCGCCACCGCGCACGTATAACCCATGCTCTTCGGGCCCGCCCGCCCCAGGCCCTAACGACGTGGATGCCACATCCACGTCGTTCCAGCGACATGGCTGGGAC
>Ga0318495_10000664_pt1 | contig 11127 bp, 10 predicted proteins | sample GRESIP108b1f25_FD_203752 | JGI IMG/M metagenome (GOLD analysis project Ga0318495, IMG submission 203752) | Tropical soil microbial communities from Luquillo Experimental Forest, Puerto Rico - GRE.SIPMG.108b1f25 | ecosystem: Environmental > Terrestrial > Soil > Tropical forest > Bulk soil...
CACGACGACCGGCGCGTTCGTGGTCGTCGTCGCCGGGATCGTGGCGAAGCACGGCGTGGACGGCCTCTTCATGTGCACGATGCTCGCCGGAGTGCTCCTCGTGATCCTCGGGATCACCGGGCTCGGGACGGCGGTCAAGTTCATCCCACGGCCGGTCGTCGTGGGGTTCACGAACGGGATCGCGGTCCTGATCGCCTCGACCCAGATCAAGGACTTCCTCGGCCTCGCGGTCGACCGTCTCCCGGGCGACTTCGCCGGCCGCATGGCGGCCCTGGCGAGGAGCGTCGGGAGCGTCTCTTGGGTGGCCGTGCTCCTCGCCACCAGCTCGGTCGCGATCATCGCGTGGACCCGGAAGCACGCGCCGCGGATCTCGGGAAGCGTTCTCGTCCTGATCGCGGGGACGATCGCGGCGAGCGCCCTCGGATGGCGCGTGGAGACGATCGGCTCCCGCTTCGGGGGGATTCCGGCCGGGCTTCCGCACTTCCAGATCCCGACGCTCCGCCTCGATCTCGTGCCGGGCCTGCTCTCGTCCGTCGTCACGGTCGCGATGCTCGGCGCGATCGAATCCCTGATGTCGGCGGTCGTCGCGGACCGGATGTCGGGGGACCGGCACAACCCCAACGTCGAGCTGGTCGCGCAGGGAATCGCGAACGTCGCCTCGCCGATGTTCGGCGGGCTGCCGGCGACGGGCGCGATCGCGCGCACCGCGACGAACATCAGGACGGGAGCGAAGACACCGATGTCGGGGATCATCCACGCGATCACGCTCCTCCTGATCGTGCTGTTCGCCGCTCCCCTCGTCCGCCACGTGCCGATGGCGATCCTCGCCGGGATCCTGATGATGACCGCCTACGGGATGGGGGAGTGGGGGCAGGTCCCCGAGCTGCTGCGCCTGACCCCCGCCGAGATCTCCGTCTGGCTGATCACCTTCGCCCTCACCGTCTTCGCCGACCTCACGGTGGCGGTCGAGGTGGGGATGATCCTGGCCGTGCTCCTGTTCATCCGGAACGTGACCGCGACGACGACGGTCACGAGGGTCACCGACGACTACGTCCGCGACGGGTACGTGCACACCCTGCAGGACAAGGACATCCCGCCCTACGTCGCGATCTACAGGATTCACGGCCCGTTCCTGTTCGGCGCCACCGACAAGATCGCCGAGGTCACGGACGCGCTCGACGTCCAGCCGCAAGTCGTCGTGGTGCGCCTGCGCAACATGACGGCTCTCGACGCGACCGGGCTGCTGGCGCTTCAGGATCTCGCCGGGGCGTTGCACGCGTCGGGACGCGACGTGGTTTTCTGCGGGGCCCGGGAGCAGCCGCGGAAGCTGATGGAGCAGGCGGCGTTCGCGCGCGTCGTCGGCGCGGAGAACATCTGCGACAACGTGCTGGCCGCGATCGAGCGGGCGCGCGCGCTGCACGAGGCGCGTCAGCGGGACGCGGAAGGGGTCCCCAGAGCCTGAAGCATCCGCTCGGCCGCCTCGACGACGAGGCGCGCCACCTCCGGCGCGCGCCCCGGAAACAGGTGCTTCGAGGCCGCGACCGGCAGCAGCTCTCCGCGCGGGGCCGTCGCGGCGAGGACGGCCTCGACCTCTTCGATCGACCCGAACTCGTCGTCCGTTCCCTGGATGACGGCGAGCGGGCGGCCGAGCCGTGACAGCGCGTCGAACGGCCACAGGCGGACCGGGAGCCCGATCGCGATCAGCCCGCTGACGTTTTGGTCCGCGAGCGCTTGCGCGGCGGCGCACTGCGCGCCGAAGGAGTAGCCGACGAGGAGGTGCGGCCGTCCGGGTGAGAGAGCGCGGACCCACCGCGAGGCGGCGGCGAGGTCGCCGACCTCACCGCGCCCGTCGTCGTGGACTCCCTCGCTTCCTTCGACGTCGCGGAAGTTGAAGCGAAGCGTGGTGAGACCGATCCGGTTCAGCTCGCGGTCGACGTGGAAGATGACCGGGTTGTGGAGCGTGCCGCCGTACAGCGGGTGAGGATGCGCGATGGCCACGGTCGCCTTCGGATCGTCGGCGGTGCGCAGCGCCGCCTCGAGGCGGCCTACCGGACCTTCGATGAAGAGCTTGCGGGACGCGGTCATCGGAAGATTATTGCCGACGCGTCGTTGAAAGTCGCCCCGCGAAGCCTTGAGCCCATTCCGCTAGACTGGGCGCGGAGAAACCGGTGATCGATGAATTGACGGAAGCCGGGGCCGGCGGAGACCGCCACGCGGCCAGCTACCGCGACCTCGCTCGCCGGATTCTTGCCGCGGCCGAGGAGGGACGCCCGCGCGAGAGCTTCGTCGACCGCGCGCTGCGATTGCTGCTCGACGATGCCGAGGCGGCGCGCGTGGTGCTGCGTGTCCGGGAGCACGGCGACGAGGTCGTGCGAACGCTCGATGCGGGGGCCTCGACCGTGCGGAGGCGCCACGAGCCGGTCTCGGCCCCGCCGCCGGTGGCTACCGACGGCGACTGGCGGCGCGCGCTCGACCCCGACGGGTCGATGTCGACCCGGCTCGGGAGCGTCTTCGCGAGCGGCGCGCGTCTCGAGGCGCTCGCCGCGACCCCGACCGGAAGCCTCCCGCGCCACTTGCGCGGACTCGTCGTCCGCGACGCCTCGTCGGTGGCATGGATCCCTCTTGCCGTGAGCGAGGATCCGACGGCCGCGCTCGTGCTCGTCCGCGATTCCGGCGCGCCGTTCGACCGCCACGCGGCGCGGCTGTACGAGGGGCTCGCCCAGATACTCGTGGTGGCGCTCGACCAGCAGCGCGCGCGCTGGGCGCTCGCCGAACGCATCAAGGAGCTCACCTGTCTCTACGAAGTCGCGCGTGTCGCAGGAGATCGCGAGACCGCGCTCGACGAGGCCCTCTCGCGCGTGGCGGCCGCGCTCCCCCCCGCGATGCAGCACCCTTCGGCGGCGGGAGCTCGGATCGTCGTGGACGGCACCGACCACGCAACCCCCGGGTTGAGCGAGGGCCCCCACCGGCTGGCGGCGGACGTCGTGATCCAGGGGGTCACGCGCGGCGTCGTCGAGGTGATCTACGGAAGCGGCGTCGAGGCGGAGCCGTTCCTGCGGGAGGAGCGGGCGCTCCTGCGAGCGGTGGCGGGAGAAGTGGGTCGGCTCGTCGAGCGGGAGCGGGACGCGCGAGAGCACGCGCGATTGGAGGAGCAGCTTCGGCACGCGGAGCGCCTCGCGACGATCGGCACCCTCGCCGCGGGCGTGGCGCACGAGTTGAACGAGCCGCTCGGCGGTGTGCTCGGGTTGGCGCAGCTGGCGGCGAAGACCGAAGGCCTGCCGCCCACCGCCGCCGCGGACCTGGGCAAGATCATTCGCGCCGCGCTCCATGCGCGCGAGATCGTGCGCAAGCTCATGCTGTTCGCGCGGCACGAGCCGCCGCGGAAGAGCGTCGTTCGCCTCGAGGGCCTCGTGGGAGACGCTCTCGACCTGCTGGCGCCACGCTGCGCGCACGCGGGAGTGGCCGTCGAGCGCGAGTTCGCTGAGGGACTTCCCGACCTCGTCGCGGATGCGGGCCAGATGCGTCAGGTCGTGGTCAACCTCGCCGTCAACGCGATTCAGGCGATGCCGTCCGGCGGGACCCTCCGGGTGCGCATCACGGCCGAGAACGGTGCTCTCCTCCTGGAGGTCGCCGACGACGGCGCCGGCATGGACGACGCGACCCGCCGCCGGATTTTCACCCCGTTCTTCACCACGAAGGACGTCGGAGAGGGGACGGGGCTCGGCCTTGCCGTGGTGCACGGCATCGTGAGCTCTCATGGAGGAACAATCGCGGTGGACACGGCCCCCGGGCGCGGGAGCCGGTTCAAAGTGCGGCTCCCCACCGGCGCCGGCGCGACGCCGCGGGAGGAGGGGGCGTGACGGGCGCGAGCATCCTGGTCGTCGACGACGCCGCGGACACGCGCGAGGTGCTGCAGCGCAACCTCGTGGACGGTGGGCACCGTGTGCTCACGGCGCCAGACGTCGGCGCCGCGCTGCGGATCCTGGACGAGACGCCGATCGACCTCATCGTGACCGATCTCAAGATGCCGAAGGTCAGCGGCCTCGATCTCGTCCACCACGTCCGCGACAACCGGCCCGACGTCGAGGTCATCATGATGACGGGGTATGCCTCCATCGGCGGCGCGGTCGAGGCGGTGCATGCGGGGGCTGTCGATTACCTCGCGAAACCCTTCACGGACGGGGAGCTGCTCGCCGCCGTCGACCGTGCGCGCGCCTGGCCGACCGCCGCGCGGCGCGCGCCGAGGTCGAGGTCGCGGCACCGGCGGGCCTTCTGGGCCGGTCGCCCGCCATGCGCGAGGTCCATCGGACGATCGCGAAGGCCGCCGCCACACGCGCGACCGTCCTCATCACCGGGGAGAGCGGCACGGGCAAGGAGCTAGTCGCGCGCGCGATCCACTACGGGAGCGCTCGGGCCGCAGCCGCGTTCGTCCCGGTCAACTGCGGCGCGATTCCGGAGGGGCTGATCGAGAGCGAGCTGTTCGGGCACGTCCGGGGAGCGTTCACCGGGGCCACCGAAGCGCGCGCGGGCTTCTTCCTGACCGCGGACGGGGGCTCGATCTTCCTCGACGAGATCGGAGACCTGACGCAGGGGTTGCAGGTCAAGCTGCTCCGGGCGCTCCAGGACGGCGAGGTGACGATGGTCGGCGCCGCGCGCCCGCGGCGAGTGGACGTGCGCATCCTGGCCGCGACCAACAAGGCGCTGCGCGAGCTCGTCCGCAAGGGCACGTTCCGCGAGGACCTGTTCTTCCGACTCGACGTGCTCACGATCGACGTGCCCCCGCTGCGCGATCGGGGCGACGACGTGCTTCTGCTCGCGAGCCACTTCGCCGCGAAGTTCGCGGGAGAGATGTCCCGTCCGGTGCCGCGCCTCTCGGACGCGACTCTGGCCGTGCTCCGCGGGTACCACTGGCCCGGCAACGTGCGCGAGCTCGAGAACTTGATGCAGCGCCTGACCGTCCTGCTCGAAGGCGACGTGATCGACGTGGCCGATCTGCCGCCCCCCATGCGGTTCTCGGCGGCGGCGGGCTCGCCGGACCTGAGGTCGCTCGCCGAGGTCGAGGCCGAGCACATCCGGAGGGTCCTGGCGGCGGTCGGCGGCAACAAGACGCGAGCGGCGGAGATTCTCGGCCTCGACCGCAAGACGCTCCGCGAGAAGCTCAAGGTGCCCGGCGACCCGTGATCCGGCGGTGCGAAACGCCCCGCCGGGGGGATTCACCCCGGCCCCGCCCGCGAAAAAGCCGCCTGTCCTAGCGATTCCTGTCCGGCACGATCGTTGCCCTGAGGTCGTGGCGGAGGATCACGACGATGAGCACGATTCTGGAGCTTCCGGTTCGGGGCACGGTCAAGGGACTCTGCACGACTTGCGAGCATGCACCCCAGTGCACGCACCTGCGGCCGCACGACGTTCCGACACTCATGTGCGACGACATGGTCCCGCTTTCGATCGCGATCGCCCCCACGGCGGGAATCGATCCGGGTCAGGCCATCCCGGCGGGGAATCGCGTCGGGCCGAAAGGCCTGTGCGCGACCTGCACGCGCCACCCCTCGTGCCGATACCCCAAGCTCGAGGGCGGCGTCTGGCACTGCGAGGAATTCGATCCGGAGGTGACGCGATGAGCGGTGTGATGGCACGGCCGGCGGTCGCCCGACGGGGATCGGTCTACGAGGACGTCCGCCGGCAGTTCGACAGGGCCGCGGACGTCATGGGCCTCGATCCCGAGGTTCGCAAGATCCTCGAGACCACGACCAACGAGATTGTGGTCCATTTTCCCGTGAAGCTCGACGGCGGTCACATCGAATCGTTCACGGGCTACAGGGTCCAGCACAACAACGTGCTCGGACCGTACAAGGGAGGGCTGCGATTCCACCCGGCGGTCGACCTCGACGAGGTCCGTGCTCTCGCCTCGTGGATGACGTGGAAGACCGCCCTCGCCGGGATCCCCTTCGGCGGCGCCAAGGGAGGCATACAGATCGACCCGTCCAAGTACTCGAAGCGCGAGATGGAGCACATCACGCGCAGGTTCACGTTCGCGCTCGCGGGCAACATCGGCCCCGAGTACGACATCCCGGCGCCGGACGTGAACACCAACCCGCAGATCATGGCGTGGATCCTCGACACCTACCTTCAGATGATGCCCGCCCAGCAGCGCCAGAGCTGCACGCACGTCGTGACCGGAAAGCCGGTCGAGGCGGGGGGCAGTGTCGGGCGCGAGAAGGCGACGGGGCAGGGCGTTGCGTACTGCGTCGAAGCTTGGGCGGAAGATCACGAGCTCGAGATGGATGGCGCGACCATCGCGGTCCAGGGATTTGGAAACGTGGGATCCTGGGCGGCGCGCCTGCTCGCCGCCCAAGGCGCGAGGCTCGTGGCGGTGCAGGACGTCACCGGCGCGGTCGCCGCGCCGGGCGGGATCGATCCCGAGGCGCTGGCCGCCTGGGCGCAGGGACGCGGCGTCGCCGGGTTCCCGGGAGCGCGGCCGACGGACCCGGAGACTTTTCTCGAGACGCCTTGCGACGTCCTCATCCCCGCGGCGCTCGAGAAGCAGATCACGCGCGAAACTGCCGGAGCGCTGCGCTGTCGTCTCGTGGCGGAAGGCGCGAACGGACCCACGGATCCCGACGGCGACGAGATCCTGCGGGACCGCGGAATCGCGGTGATCCCGGACATCCTCTGCAATGCCGGCGGCGTGATCGTCAGCTACTTCGAGTGGTTGCAGAACAAGCGCGGCGAGTTCTGGGATCTGGAAGAGGTCGACCGGAAGCTGAGGCGGCGCATGCTCGGCGCCTACCAGAAGGTCTCCGACACGGCCCGCGCGCGGGGCGTGGACTGGCGCACGGCCGCCTACGTCGTCGCGCTGCAGCGCCTCGAGACCGTCTACAAGGAGCGCGGAATCTTCCCCTGATCCGGGTGGTTTCGGTTTCACAACCCGCCGTCTCTCACCGCGGGCTCCGCCGTCGAGACCTGCGATGGATGATCCCTCCGGTCCCGCCGCCTCTCGGAGGACGGTCCATGTCCCGTGGCGCGATTCGGCGCCTCGCCGGTGCGGCGTGGCTTCTCGTGTGGTGCGCGGCGCTGTGGTGCGTCGCCGCGCCGTGGCGGGATCTCGGCGGGCTCGAGAGCGAGTTCCTGCGCTGGCTGGAATGGTGGGCGCTGTTCGGCGGCCTGGCGCTCGGGTTCACGGTCGGGCGCGGCGTGCGCGACGTGGCGTCGACCGAGAACGGCCGCACGCACGCGGCGGCGCTGCGGCTCCTCCTCTATCCGCCGGCGCTCCTGACGGCGACGTCGCTGGTCGCGCTGACGGCAACCGGGGGGCGGCGCGGCGTCATCGGCGTCGTGGTCACGGCGTTTCTGTCGTACTGGGCGGGGCTCGACGTCGCGGTCGGCGCGGTCCCGCTGATGGAGGGGAAGGACTACGCGTTCGAGCGGCGCATCGCCCCGGACGACGACGAGGCGCGACCGGACGAGCGCGACCTGTGGGATCGCTTCTGAGGCTCGGGCGCGGGAGCTTGCGCGGCGGCAACGACCTTCCGCGTGGCTCCGGAGTGCGCGACGCGATCGAGATCCAAGGGCGAGACGAATCGCAGCCGGCTCGAGCGTGGGAGCGAGGCCTCGAGCGTCACGCGGTAGACGTCGATCGTCAGCCGGTCGTCGAGAATCGCATGCCGAATCCGGGCGACCCGTCCGCCGATGCCGACGGTGAGGTGATGCCGCGTCTCGAGAGCCCGGGCGAGCGCCCGGCGCGCGTCCCGGCCCGCGGGGACCGCGACGATCGGGACGTCCCACTCCCCTCGCAACACGGCTCCCGGATGGCGGCGCTCGAGCAGGACCTTTCCGCGCCGCTCGATCCATGCGGCCGCGGCCAGGACGGATCGCGCGGCCGCCGTGGTCCTCCGTGCGGGATACGCCTCGGGACTCCCGGCGGCGCGGGCGGCGCACTCCCGTGCGAGAGGGCAGTCGCCGCAGCGCGGCGCCCGCGGCGTGCAGACGGTCGCCCCGAGCTCCATGATCGCCTGGTTGAGGTCGCCGGGATCGCGGCCGGGAACGAGCGCTTCGGCGACCGACCACGCGGTTCGATCGAGGCCGGGCCCCGGCGGAGTCCCGATGGCGAACACACGGGCGAAGACGCGCTTGACGTTGCCGTCCACGATGGGGGCGGGAGCGGCGAACGCCAGGCTCGCTATGGCGCCGGCCGTGTACCGGCCGATGCCGGGGAGCGAGAGCAACGTCTCCGTCGTGTCCGGAAGCGATCCGTGATGCCGCTCCATCACCGCGATCGCGCCCCTGCGCAGGTTGCGCGCGCGGGAGTAGTACCCTAGACCGCTCCAGGCCGCGAGGACGTCGTCCTCCCGGGCCGCGGCGAGCGTTTCGACGTCCGGAAACCGGTCCAGGAAGCGCTCCCAGTAGGGCACGACGGCGGCGACCGTCGTCTGCTGGAGCATCACCTCCGAGACCCAGATCGCATACGGATCGCGCGTCCGCCGCCACGGGAGGTCCCGCTTGTGGCGGCGGTACCAGCGGATCAGCGGGGATCTGAGCCTCCGGATCGCGGTCCGCCCGAATGCCTCAGCGGCCATGGCTCGCGAGGAGCGCGGCACCGGCCGCCGTGCGGTCGGTGCGCGCATCGACGTCGACCGGCACCCCCATCCGGTCCGAGATGCGGGCGACCAGATGAGGCGAGAACGCGAGCCCTCCGGTCGCGACGAAGCGTTGCGGGAGCGCGCCTGCCTCGCGGAGCAGATCGGAGATGCGACCGAACCGGGAGGCCAGGTCCTCGAGGGTGCCGCGCACGATCTCCTCCGGGGTGAATGATCCGGCCTCGACGTCGAACCGTGGCGTGACGTCCCAGTCCGGCGTCCCGGTTCCTTCGAGGGCCGCCACGACTGCGGGCACGCGCGCGGCCGCGGCACCCCGGGCTGCGATGCGGGGGACGGGAAGCGAGTCCCACCCGCCGGAAGCGCCCGCCCTCGCGAGCCCGGACGCGAGCCCGTGCACCGTTCCTTCGAGTCCGTAGACCGGACCCGCGCGGTCCTCGTAGAGGAGCGTGGTCAGCAGCCCGTCGGCCGCGCGCCGCCGGCGCCCCGTCGGGACCACGACGAACCCGCCCGTGCCAAGCACGAGCACCCCGGTCCGCGCGTCCGCGACCGGACCGACGCACGCGCGTGCCGCGGAGCCGACGTCGCCCAGAAGGGCCCGCATCGGAATCCGGCGGCGTCCGAGGCGCAGCGCTCCTCGCGCGCGCGCGGATGCGGCGACCGGGGGCCAACAGTCCACCGGAACGCCGAGCGCCTCGCACAGTTCGTGCGAGAAGCTCCCGTGACGCAGGTCGAACGCCAGGGTCCGCTGGGCCAGCGACGGGTCGCACGCGGCGGCGGAGCGGCCGCACAGGCGCGCGACGAGGAAGGCTCCGAGCGGGCCCGCGACGTACCGCCCCGAGGCCAGACCGCGCGCGAGATCGGCGTGGTCGGTGAGGAGCGCCGCGAGCCGGATCGCTCCGTAGGGATACCGCGCCGTCAGCCCCGTCGCCCGCCGGATCCGGTCCTCGAGACGGGCGAGCGCGGGAGGGGGCACGTACGGCCGCCCGGCCCGCCACGACGCGACCGGGGTGAGCGGCTCGACGTCGGACTTGCGCCAGACCAGGATCGAGGACCGCTGGACGGCGAGGCCCGCGCAGGCGATCTCCCGGCGCGCTCCGTCCGCGACCGCGGCCGCCGCGCGCACGACCGAGGCGGCGATCGCCAGCGGATCCTGCACGATCGCCCCCGACCGCCCGCGGCGCGAGCCGACGGCGACCGACCGCGACGCGACGACGTCTCCGGACCTGTCGACCAGGACGGCGCGCGTGCCGCCGCTTCCCTGGTCGATCCCCAGCGCCAGCGCGCGCGCGTCGCCGGGGGACTCGTCCGCCGCGAGATGACGGATCATCGCGCGCGGATCGTCCGTGAAGATGCCGTCGGCACCCGTCGCGGCGAGGCTTCGGGCCTTGCCGACTCGGTTGACGGTGTAGGGGATCACGCCGAGCCCCGCGGCGTGAGCGCGCTCGATGTAGGCGGACGAGCAGAGGAGATGGTTCGGATGGAGCGTCGAGGCGCCGGTTCTGTGAGCCCACCCGATCGGGTCGCGCCGCTCCGAGAATCCCACGGTCAGGGCGACGTCGAGCCCCGCGGCGCGGGACGAGGCGTACGCGAGGATCGGCCAGCACGACGACGAGAGCGTCACCCCCCGCAGTCCGCCGGTTCGGGAGAACGCCGCGAGCGCCGCGTCGACGGTCGCGCGATCGGCACGCGAGGCGTCGTCCCTGTCACCCACCGCCTTCACCTCGACGATGATCGCCGCGCGGGGCCTCACGATCGCGAGCGCGTCGTCGAGGTCGATCAGGGGCTCGCCGCGGAAGCGGCTCGCGAAGCGCGCGCCGGCATCGACGCGTGCGAGAGCCGCCCAGTCCTTCCCCCGCAGGGGGCCCCGGGCGTCGGTCGTCCGGTCGAGCGTGGTGTCGTGGAGAAGGACCGCGCGGCCGTCGCGGCTCAATCCGACGTCGATCTCGATGGCGTCGGCTCCGGAATCGAGCCCGGCCTCGAGCGAGACGGCGGTGTTCTCCGGTGCGCGGGCCGCCGCCCCGCGGTGTCCGACGACCAGGAAACGCTTTCCGGCAACGAGCACCGGCTACTCGGCCGGGCGCATGTGCGTGAGACGGAGGCGCTCGACCGGCCGGCCGCCGAGGACGTGCTCGCGGAAGATCTCGTCGACGTCCTCGAGGCGGACGCCCCCGTACCAGATCGCCTCCGGGTAGACGACGATCGTCGGGCCGTGGGCGCACTGATCGAGGCAGCCGGCGCCGTTGACCCGGATCCGTCCCTTGAGGCCCGCTTCGCGGGCCAGGATCTTCAGGCGATCGCGGATCGCCTTCGAGCCCTTGGCCGCGCAGCACCCTTTCGGGTCGGCGGGGTCGCGCGCGTTTTCGCAGACGAACACGTGACGCTCGTACGGCGGCATGGACGGATTGTACCCGCGGCCCCCGGGCTTGCTACAATCCCGGGCCCACGTGCCAGACGGGAGATACACGATGCCGCAGAAGTCCGCCGAGCAGCTCAAGCAGAAGACCGCAACCCTGAGGAAGAAGCTCGCCGAAAA